>SL_5KL_010_SEDDRAFT_10000251_pt1 | contig 34456 bp, 38 predicted proteins | sample SodLakKL_010_SED_FD_9118 | JGI IMG/M metagenome (IMG submission 9118) | reverse complement strand
GATACGAACATCGTTGATCCCAACCCTCACCTCCCGGGGATGATCACCGACCGCTTGCGCACGCTGGGGTACCCAACACCCAGGTATCTCCTCGCGGGTAGGCTGCACGAGGACGGTCTGTACTGGGTCCAGGAGGAGCTCCCCGGCATGCCCTTGTGGTTTGACCCGACCGTGAAGCAAGTCGAGCAACTGATCGGTTTCCTGAAGCTACAGAGGAACCAAGCGGTCTCCAGAGAGCAGAACCTGTCGCATCTCGTTAAGGCGGTGCTGTTCAAGGGGCACGGGGGCATGACCGGCAGGCTCAAGAACCACTCCGACGAAACCCGCACGATCCTGGATGACGCGATGGAACTGGCTGAAGGGGCGGCGGATCTGCCGCTTCCGGATACCGACATCGTGCACGGGGACTTCTCCTACCACCAGGTGATGGTGCAGGACGGCAGGATCACGGGCATCATTGACTGGCAGGAGGCGGGTTGCGGGGACTGGCTGATCGACCTGGCAAGGCTCATCTACAGCCTGCATGACAGACCGATGCTGGCTGCGCCGATCATGGAGGAACTGAGTGGCCATGACACGCGCAGAATCAAGATGTACACAGCGTTCACCGCCGTGGAGATGGTGGCCTGGCCTATGCACCAGCACGACCGTGATGTTGCCACCGGATCGATGAACAAGGCGCGAAGCGCACTCCAGTTCGCGCGGACTGAGTTCGGCTAATGCGAAGAAATGGCTGGTTGCACAGTAATCGCTGAGCCGGGTTCAGGCCCGTTGCAGGGCCGCGAGGAGCTTGACAGCCGAACGAACAGGAGTTGTATCATGGCGGCATGGAGCGACGGAGCCGGGTTACCCCACTCTTCCAAGTTGATAAGGGAAATCCCGGCTGATTGGTCTGGGCCTTAGATGACGGACAGCCCGCGAAGTCTGTAGCTGCGGAATCGACGGAGGTGAGATGGCAGATCCACGAGTCGAAGCCGTTGCCAGAGTCCTTGTCGATTATTGCGCTGAGGTTGAGCCGGGGCAACTGGTTCAACTCACCGGCTCCCCTGAGGGCGCGCCGCTGGTTTTGGCCGTGTATCAGGAAGTGCTGGAGCGCGGGGCCCATCCCTGGCTCCGAGTTGGGCTCGAGGCGGTAGACAAACTATTGTACACCTATGCCGGCGATGCCCGACTTGATTACATGCCCCCATTTGTGAAGGAGGTCATTGACGAGATCGATGCTGACACCGGGATCTGGACTGAGGTGAACACCAACTGGCTCACCAATGCTGACCCTGACAAGCGGTGCCGCCGGGGTCTGGCAGTGGGTCCTCTTTCCCAGCGATTCCTGGAATGGGCGGCCAAAGAAGAAGTGCTCTGGACTGTAGTACTACACCCTACCGAGAGCGCCGCTCAGGATGCCGGGATGTCGCTCCGCGAGTTCGAGGATTTCGTCTACAAGGCCAGCCTAGTCCAGGAAACGGACCCGATCAAGGCTTGGCGGGCGATCTCCGAGGAACACCAGCGGGCTGTCGATTGGTTGAGCAGGGCACGCGAAATCCGTGTTCTGGGCCTGGAAACCGACCTGAACCTGGAGGTTGCAGGCCGGAGGTGGCGGAACTGCGACGGGCATGAGAACTTCCCCGATGGGGAGATCTTCACCGGACCGATTGAGCAGAGCATCAACGGGCAGATAAGGTACACCTTTCCTGCCTGCGCCCACGGTCGCGAGGTCGAGGATGTCCGGCTCGAGTTCAAGAACGGCAGGGTCGTCAAGGCCACGGCTGCCAAGGAAGAGCAGTTCCTGCTGCAGATGCTGGACACGGATGAAGGTGCCCGCTACGTGGGGGAGTTCGCCTTCGGGACCAATCCGGGGATCCAGCGGTTCACCAACAATCTGTGTTTCGACGAGAAGATCAGAGGGACAATCCACTTGGCTTTGGGACGAGGCTTACCCGGGACCGGGAGCAAGAACAGCTCCGCCATCCACTGGGATATGGTCTGTGATCTCCGGAAGGGTGGAGAGGTCTGGGTGGATGGGAGCCTCTTCCTCAAGGACGGCAGGATCTTAGTCTGAGGCCCGGCGTTCGTCGTAGTCTCCGTGATGAGCCATCTACCATCGTGATTGCCAGCGACAGGCACGATAACGTGGTCGGTCTGAACCCTCGGATTCTGCTCTCATTCTCAGAAGGAGCCATAATCATGGTCATACCAATTCATGTGAGGTGCTAGGTGAAATGGTGAAAGAACACTCGCGTGCAGACTGTCACGACATGGTGGGGGAATTGGTCGGAGCGCCAGCGGAGGAGTATGGAGTCAATCACCGTATGAGCCGATCGGGCCGCAGCACAGAGGAAGGTGACAGACGAGTTGCGGCCGCCTCAAACTGTATCCTAATGCGCGCAGTGACGAACACCTCACTTCCAATATCCGGTTGACACTGAACAACGCGGATCGTTCAACGCAGACGGCAGCAAGTCGAGCGGCTTGACAGGTGGTCGGCCACGAAAATAGACTTCAAGCTGGAAACGCTGAAGCAGTGCACACGGTCTGGGCAGTTCAAAGGGAGGATCCCGGGTTGAAAGAGTGATGCTCGGGCAGAATCAAGCTGCCGCCCCTCGCGCTTCGAGTCGGCGACCTTCAGATCCTGCGGTGTGGGTCTACCGGGCCCCCGGAAGTAAGGAATCATGGTGAACATCAGGCGTCTGGTCATGGGTGTGGATGAGCCTGTCCTTGTGGATGTGCTCAACGCAGCCCACATAGACAGTTCCGATTGGAGAGCCATCACGCTGGAAGAGTTCTTGCAGACCGAGCAGGCTCCCGGGTTCGACTTCGGTGCAAGGTTCATCGCGGAGCTTGACGGGAGACCCGTCGGGCTGGTGCAGGCTAGCGTGGAGAGGGAAGGCGAGGATGAGATGGGCGTCATTCGTTTCGGCGTCGTCCCTGAGTTTCGCGGCCAAGGAGTTGAGCAACTACTGGTAGAAACAGGCCTGAGGGAGCTTCAGACTTCCGGCACGAAGACCGCACGTGTGTGGGTCGAGGGTCACAGGAAGGATCAGATGGAGCTGCTGGAAAGACTGGGCTTCAGGGTCATTCGCGTGTACAGCACTATGGTGATGGACCTGACTGACGTCTCGCACAACATCGGAGAGAACAGCCAGGTGCTCATCAGACCGCTGGACAAAAGCTCCGAACAGGACATAGAGCTCGTCAATCGGCTCTATAACGAATGCTTCGGAGAACACTTCGGTTACCGTCCCGATACCTTGGAAGAAACACGTCATCAGATACTGGACAGCACATTCGTTGGACGGAAAGAGTTCTTCTTCGCTATGCTGGACAGTGAGAGCGTCGGATACTTGGGTTTCGGCATAGATGAGAAGTACAATCAGGAGAAGAACGTGAAGGCCGGAGAGATCCTTACCATTGGAGTGTTGCCGGGCTATAGAAGAAGAGGCATAGGAACCAGGCTGGTCATACACTGCCTTGAGACACTCAGGACCAGAGGCATGACCAGAGCCGAAGTCGGAGTGGACGATGACAACCCAACAGAAGCCGTAGGGCTCTACGAGAGAGTGGGATTCACAGTCGCCACCAAAGATTCGATCTACGAAAGAGAGCTATCTTTCTTAGAGTGACTCTGAGTGGAAGCGGGGACACGTCCATCTTTCGGTAACAGCGCATACTTCTTCATGGTCGATCACCTGTGCCTTACTCGAGAGCGCCAGGGGCAATGCAGTGAAAAATGGACGTGCCCCTATTCTGTCTTGACACTCCGTAGCGCGCCGCTATACAGTAGATGCCGCGCGGAGAACCGCGGAGACGGGGAGTAGTGACGGGGACAGGCTGCTGGAGAAAGAGCACCTGATGAGGTTCAATGGGATTTGCCTTGTATCCCGAGATGTCAGACGACTGCGGGAGTTCTACGAGAGCGCCTTGCAGGTCGAGGCGGAGGGAAACGATGTCCACGTCAAGCTTGAGACGGCAGGTGCCGTTCTCTCCGTTTTCTCCGAGTCGGGCATGGAAGGAATGGCTCCGGGTTCGATGAAGGACTACGGTCACGGCGGTTTCACGATCGAGTTCGAAGTTGAGAACGTAGACGACGAATACCGGAGGCTGAAGAGCATGGATGTCCCTATAGTTAAGATGCCCACTACACAGCCGTGGGGACGTCGCTCGGTCTGGTTTCGAGATCCCGACGGCAATATTCTCAACTTCTACCAGGATCTGTCCCGCTAACGGGTAACCGCCGGTGCCCCGGTTGATTATCCGACTGCAACACGAATTGCGAGAAAGAGAGGTACATGACATGGACCAGCAACTGATCGCGATGTGCGGTGCCTACTGCGGAACCTGCGAGTGGAGGCCGAGGACCGATTGTCCGGGATGCCTCGCTCTTAAGGGCAAGATGTTCTGGGGCACGTGCGATGTCGCAACATGTGCTGTCGACAAGGGCCTTGAACACTGCGGCCTCTGCTCCGAAGTGCCCTGCGCCACCCTCCAGGGCCTCTTCGATGACACCGAGCACGGCGACAACGGCGAGCGCCTGGCTAATCTGCAGGCATGGGCCCGAGGGGAGCAGACCTACAGGGAGATCACGCCAAAGAAGAGCGACTGATTCTTGCGCGCATCGGGTTAGCCGAGAGGCGCCGGCCGGGACCGGTGCCGGATCCGCGTCCAGGGGAGGAAGAGATGATAACCAACGCGACTATCGAAACACTGATGAACCGGAAATCGGTAAGGAAGTACACCGACCGTAAGCTGAGCAGGCAGGAGTTGGAGACAATCGTGCGGGCCGGGCAGCAGGCACCTTTTGCTTCCCAGCTTTGCAGTGTCATCTACAGCACAGAGAGACCGGTAGCGTTCGACGCTGCGATATGGTTTGTCATCTGCGTTGACGTTCATAAGCTGGAGAGGTTCATGAAGGTACGGGGATGGGACATCGTGACCAACGACCTGACACTGCTGCTGCTGGGAATGCAGGACGCTGCATACATGGCACAGAATATGGTCATAGCCGCCGAGAGCCTTGGCATCGGATCCTGCTTCCTGGGGGCGGTGAGTTCCAGCGCACCGAGAATCAGGGCACTAAGCGAGAAACTTGAACTGCCCGAGCGGGTCCTGCCCATGGTCGAACTGGTTATGGGTTACCCTGATGAAGACTTTCCTCCCCGCCCGAGATACCCGCTCTCCTTCACTCTGTTTGAGGGCAGATACCCAGAGTTGGGTGACGACGACGTGAAGGAAGCGATGAAGGTGATGGACGACGGATACCTGGAACAGGGATACTACAGGAAGCAGAACGTGAAGATACAGGTCGAAGGTGGGAGAAGCGACGACTATACCTTCGACAACTACAGCTGGACCGAGCACATCTCAAGAAAGTGGGGGCAGTGGGCAGCGTCACCCGATGAACTGCTGGATGCTCTTTCAGAGCGCGGGTTTTCGCTATCCAGAGAAGGGCTATAGGAGGCGGAGCGGTGAGGCTCAACGAGGCAAGATGATCACAGTCCGTGAACCGAGGAGAGACGAGAGACGAAGGCAAGATCATCGGAGTTGTCATCCTCGAAAGCAGGTTCATCGGCAAGAACCGGGACCAGCTCCAGCTCAAATTCCTCCACGTCAGCCGGGATTATCGGAGGAGAGGACTGGGCAGGCGGTTGTTCAAGTTGGCCAGGACCAAAGCCCGCCAGTTGGGCGCCCGACGGATGTATGTCTCGTCCACCCCATCGGAGAATACGGTGAGATTCTACATGCGGATGGGCGCAGTGGTTACGAAGGAGCCTGATCCTGATCTACTGGAGCTAGAGCCTGGAGATATCCACATGGAGTGCCCGACTTAGATGTTCGGTTGGAGGACAGTACAATGAGTGTCGAGCTTCGGCGCTACAACAGATCGAACGACTATGACCTCATCGATGCGTTTCTAATCGCGCATCACCGACCCGGCAACATGGACGGCAACTGGCTGGAACCCGAATGGGAGTATATGCACTTCCACCCCGGCCTGGACGGCTCATCGCTCGAGAAGATCGGAATATGGGAGGAGGATGATGGCAAGATGGTGGCAGTTGCCCATTATGAACTACGTCTAGGCGAGGCCTTCTTCGAGTTCCATCCGTACTATCGTCACCTGCGCGTACCCATGCTGGACTATGCGGAAGCCAATCTGACAACGATATCAAAGAGCACCGGCCGCAGATACCTGTGTGCCTACGTCAACGACTTCGACACCGAGTTCCGAACCCTGGTTGAATCCCGGGGCTACAAAGACGATCCCGAGGGCGCGCGCCCGCTTTATCGCTTCGACATTATTGGTCCATTCCCACCCATCACGATACCCGACGGATTTCGACTGACGAGCCTGGCCGACGAATGCGACTGGGCAAGGGTCCATCGCGTTATGTGGAGAGGCTTCGACCACGGCGATGACGTTCCCACGAACGACGAGGAGCTCGACAGCCGTCGCCGCATGTTCGACACTCCCAAGGCCCGACGCGACCTGAAGATAGCAGTCGTCGCGCCGGACGGGGAGTTCGTCTCCTTCTGCGGCATGTTCTACGAACCCACGCACCGGTATGCACTTGTCGAGCCGGTGGCCACCGATCCCGGGTATCGCCGCCTGGGACTGGGGAAAGCCGCCGTGCTGGAAGGCATCAGGCGTTGTGGGGCACTGGGCGCAACAGCGGCCTATGTCCGGACCGATCTACAGTTCTACCAGGCCATAGGCTTCACAAAAGCCTACAACACCGAATGCTGGGTGAAGTATTTTGACTGAGCGACGAGCAAAGCCGGTGGCTTCCCCGGCAGGTCTGCAAGCGGACTGGACCACACTCCCGGTTAGCGAGCCCCGGGAGCTTCCGCATTCAGAAACCGGGAAATGCCGGCCGGTTATCTACTATGGATCGACAGGTAGGGTGCGTTCGCCCGGAGCCCTTGGTGAGGGTGCAGATAACGGCAGTGCTGACGAGGGTGAACATCCCCGTTGACTGGGTGATGGCCATCGGCGATAATGACAGCGACGTGCCGGTGTTCGACATTGCTGGTACCGGACAGCCAGGGGTAACGGCGCCGCTGATCTGACATGCCCCGGCGGTATCACAACTGGAGTAGCATATGAAGATAGGGAAGACGTTCCATGCCAGGACTCGATCCGAGTGGCGTGCCTGGCTCGAGAAGAACTATGATGCAGAGTCAGAAGCCTGGCTCGTCTTCTACAAGAAACACACCGGACAGACCTGCATCGCCTACGATGACGCCGTCGAAGAGGCTCTGTGTTTCGGATGGATCGACGGTGTCCTCCAGAGAGTTGACGATGAGACATACGCACGGAGGTTCTCTCCACGCAGGGAAGGCAGCAACTGGTCGGCGCTCAACAAGAGACGTGCTATGACCATGCTCCAGCAGGGCAAGATGACCGAGGCAGGAGCAGCGAAGCTGAGCTTCTCGGATTTCCACGACGACTACGGCAGGACTCTCGAACGTAAAGCCGAAGACCTCCCCATCCCCGAGTACTTCGAGCAGGCCCTGACCGGCAACCGGCAGGCGCATGAGAACTTCACGAAGCTCGCTCCCTCGTATCGCAAAAGGTATCTGCTCTGGATAGCGGACGCCCGGACCGATGAGACGCGAAACAGGAGAGTGGCAGAGGCGATCCGGCTACTGGAGGAGAACAAGAAGCCGGGCATGAAGTGAGGACGGCAGGAACACACACTCAGTGCAGAGAGCGAACCTTTCAGGTGATAGCCGGCACGGCTTCATACTGCGGTGAAGTCGTCCTCTGCCGCCGGACCGCGACCGGGTCCTGTTCGGCATGACCCGTGAGGAGTTCGATGCCGCCGAGGAAAGGAGACAAACTGATGCTGAGGCCTGATGCTGCCCCTCCCTGTGGATGGCACTGTCACGATTGCTCACATTCAGGCCAGGACTGCCACGGATGCCGGCAGACCCGAGGAAGACCTTTCTGGTCATCTCCTTCTGACATCGAGGTATGTCCAGTCTACCTGTGTTGCGTGGAGCAAGAAGGTCTCGAGCACTGCGGCCTTTGTCCCCGTCTTCCTTGCGAAGTTTTCCTGGGTTGGCGGGACCCGGATATGTCTGACGAGGCATTCGAGCAGTCCATGGTTGAGCGTGTGGCCTCCCTTCGCAGTAGGGCTGAAAAGGAGGGCAGGGCTCTGGATGCCTCTTCCCGTGCTCATCAGATCGCGGCTGAGATCCACGAGCAGTTCCAGGCTTTACCCGTCAGGAACGCCCCGAGCGTGAACGCCGTAAGACGCGCACTTTCGCGGAGTCTTCGGGGGGAGGACGGACGTCTCGTTCTGGAGGTCGCGAGGACGCTTCGCGTCCGATACGGCTACCGGGCCGTTCCTTATGAGTTGATACTGGCGCACCCGGGGGCTTTCAGGATGCTTGATGAGAAAGTGTTGGAGGAACTGGGCCACAGCCTGGATAGCTGGGGGGCTGTGGACACCTTTGGACGAATCCTTTCGGGCCCGGCATGGCGCGACGGGCTGATCCAGGACGAGGTGATCATCAAGTGGGCACACAGCCGTGACAGGTGGTGGCGGCGAGCGGCCCTGGTCAGCACCGTGGCTCTCAATATGAGGTCGTATGGCGGCAGAGGAGATACTGCCCGCACGCTGAAGATCTGCGAGTTGCTTGCTGACGATCACGACGATATGGTCGAGAAGGCCCTGTCGTGGGCACTGCGTGAACTCGTGATACACGACGCGATAGCGGTAGAGGACTTCATCACCGGATATGAAGCGGTGCTGGGATCACGAGTGAAGCGCGAAGTGCGCAACAAGCTGAGGACCGGGCTTAAGTCCCCGAGGAGAAGGGCGACCTAGTTGGTCTGCGCCTTGTCGTACAACCTGTCAGCGAAGAGCAGCAGAGCAGATGCAGGATGATGCCAGAGCAATAACCATCGAGGAGTACAACCCTCAGTGGCCGCGAATCTTTTGCGATCTGGCCTGCAGGATCAGGAATGCGATGGGCCCGGCTGCCATCCGCATCGACCACATCGGCTCGACCTCCGTCCCCGGGCTTGCCGCGAAGCCCATCATCGATATTCAGATTTCCGTGGCATCGTTCGAGCCGATAGATCCATACCTGCGGCCCCTGGAGCAGTTAGGGTTTGAGCACCGCGACAAGAATCCCGAACTCACGAAGCGCTACTTCAAGGAGCCCCGGGGCGTGGACGCACGCACCCATATCCATGTTCGTCTCGCAGGATCGTTCTCGGAGCAGCTCAATCTTCTGTTTCGGGACTACATGCGATGTCATGCAGACGATGCTCGTGCATATGCTGAACTGAAGCGCCGACTCGCGCAGGAGTACAGAGGGGACCGCCCCGGCTACACCGAAGCGAAGGACGCCTTCATCTGGGATATACTGCGAAGGGCGGATAGATGGGCCGCGGACACGGGGTGGCACCCGGGACCGTCCGATGCATAAGGCCGTTTTGCCACCGGTTCGGTCATGAACTCGCCCTCAGGGGGCTGTTGGCGGCGCCGCCAGTTGAATGAAGGAGAATAGATGAAAGAACTGATACATAGAATCGAGCAGGTGGCCGACGAGACCGGGTTCTCGGGAGTCGTCTCAATATACAGAGGCGATTCGACGGAGTTCAGCAAGGCATTCGGTCATCGAGATGTGAAGAACAGTCTTCCCAATACGACCGACACCAGGTTCGGAATCGCCTCGGGAACCAAGCTGTTCACGGCACTGGGAATCGGCGTGCTCATCGATCAGGGACGCCTGTCTCTGAACACGACGGTTGGTGAGATCGACCGGGAGTACAGGGGCTTTGTCGATGAGAGGGCCACGATTCTACATCTGCTCACCCATACCTCGGGCATCTACGACTACTACGATGAGGAGGTCGAACAGGACTTCGATCAACCTCCTCCCGGGATCCCGTGGGCCGCACTGCAGACACCGTCGGACTACTATCCCCTGTTCGAGGGCAGAACGATGAAGTTCCGTCCAGGAGAACGCTACTCCTACTCCAACGGTGGATATGTGTTCCTGGCAATCCTGATTGAGAAGCTCGCCGGCAGGCTCTATCGAGACTTCGTGAATGAGCACGTGCTGATACCGGCAAACATGCAGCAGTCCGGTTTCTACTCCTTCGATGATCTGCCTCCAAACACCGCGAACGGCTACCTCGAAGACAGAAGAACAACGAATATCTACCGTCTCCCGCCAAGGGGCGGCGGAGATGGGGGCATGTACACGACCACCGACGATCTGCGGATATTCTGGGACAGCCTAGTCTCGGGCAGAATCCTTTCGAGCCAGCTAACTGCAACCTACCTCAGGACACACCACAGGCGCGACGATACGCGCGGATACGGTTGTGGCGTGTACAAGCGTCTTGATGAAAGCATGTTCTGGATTGTGGGGGGCGATGCGGGCGTTGGTTTCGACTCCCGTTACATCGTGGCCGACAGACTGACCGTCAACATCATGTCTAATATCACGGATGGAGAAGAGGACATGAGAGAGGCCATTCTCCGCCATCTGTAAGTGCCGGCACCCGCCGGCTGCGCGCCGACTGTGAAAAACGGGCAGGCGCATAGTACAATATGCAGCACCTTGACTGAACCTGAGATCGCCAGCTATGCGGAGAACGCCATTCGTTGGGCCGGCAAGCGAGTGGGACTCAAAGAGTACAGATTCCGATGCCTGGCTTTCGTAGAGGATACCTACGAACAGAGCAACGGCATTGAGATCTTCGGCGGCAGCACGGCGAAGGAGTCTGCCGATGAGTACGAGGCCGAGAAGCACAAGGGTTTCCCCGAGCCGGGTGCATTCGTGTTTTACGATTCGTCCGGGACTCTCGATGATGAGTACAAGGACTGGGGACATGTAGGTCTGCACGTGGGCAAAGGTGCAGTCATCCACGCCTGGAACAGGATCAGGTGCGATGACTATCTCGAACTGCAGAGCCTGCTCCCCGCACCCGGCTGGACACCACCACAGTACATCGGATGGGTACCCGTAGAGCGGATTCTCAGGGGCTGCAGGAAGAGATGAATGCAGCGCCCTCTATGATGATCACCGGCAGCGGACTCGGGGCCGGTATGAACGACGGCTAGTTGGCAGGCATAAATCGATGGGATCGAAGCGGATCTATGAGTGATGCGAAACCTGCAACCCGCTACCAGGGTGCAGTTATACGCGATGACCATATCCTGCTGATCAAACACCGGGAGCGTGAGAGCGGGCGGGCGTACTGGGTCCTTCCCGGCGGCAGGCGCAAGGCCGGGGAGACCGGGGAGGCCTGCGTCGGAAGGGAGATCACCGAAGAGACCCACCTCACTGTCTCGGTCGGTCGTCTTTTACTTGACGAGGGTATCGAGCCCGGAGTCTATAAGCGCTACCGGACCTATCTATGTGAAGTCATCGGCGGAGAAGCCGAGCCCGGCTGTGAGCCGGAAGCCGATGCCACATGGTATGATATTGTGGAAGTACGGTGGTTTGATCTCAGGCGCTCATACGAGTGGGAGGACGGCCTGAAGGAAAACCCCGTTACCTTGCCCCTGTTGCAGCGGATCAGGGAGGTTCTTGGTTATGCCGGGTCGGGCCCGAGAACCGAGCATTAGATTATGAACGATAACACTACGCAGCTTCCCGACATACATTTCAGGAGGATCACGGCACAGACCGTCGGCCAGGTCTGCCGACTCAGCGAGACTCTGACCGCGCAGCAGCGAGACATGGTTGCCGACAATGCCCTCTCCATTGCCCAGGCGCACTTCTCGGACAACGCCTGGATGCGTGCAATATATGCCGACGACACTCCTATCGGCTTCATAATGACCCATACAGGCTCCGACTATGACGACGGAATAGACTGTGCCGGCGTCTTCCTCTGGCGCTTCATGATCGCGGGCCCGCTTCAGGGCAAGGGATACGGCCGAAAGGCAATGGAACTCCTGCTGGATCACCTTCGCGCACAGGGCACGACCGAGCTATACACCAGTTGCGGACAGGGTGAGGGCAGCCCGGAGGGCTTCTACAAGAAGCTCGGCTTTGTGGCAACCGGTGAATACTACGACGATGAAGTTGAACTGAAGCTTGGCTGGGATTGAGATGAAACGAGAGACGCGCTATCAGGCTGCGATCATCAAGGACAACCATATCCTGCTCATCAGGCATGAGGAATGCGCGACAGGGCGTAGCTACTGGCTTCTTCCCGGCGGCGCGCGTGAACCCGATGAGACAGAGGAGGCATGCGTTCTGAGAGAGGCCCAGGAAGAAACCGGGCTTGAGGTCTCGGTCGAACGCCTGCTTCTGGATGAGGACGACATTCCGTTCGAGACCTACTACAAGCGTCTCAAGACCTATTTGTGCAGCGTGATCAACGGAGATCCAAAGCCGGGACATGACCCGGAGGCTGAATCAGCACAGCAGCATTCCATTGCCGAAGTGCGCTGGTTCGGCCTCGGGGCATCGGTACAGTGGGACGACTCCATTACGGAGGACCCTCTAATCTGCCCGCTGTTGCAGCGAATCCGGGCGGTTCTCGGCTACGCTTAGGCGGCCCATGAGGTGGCAGGGTTGTGCGCCCTGCATTGGGACCAGCAAGAGCTTTGACATTCCACACTGCACGATGTACAGTGCATTCCCATAGATTGCTTCCAGGACAACAATGGATGGACTTGGATCAGCCTGAGATGACCGCCTCCGACGTGATCGAGGTTGTCGAGCTTCTCGAGCAACACGGCATCACTGTTGTCATCGATGGCGGATGGGGAGTAGATGCTCTACTGGAAAGGCAGACTCGAAAACACGAAGATCTCGATGTGGCGGTAGAGCATAAGTGTGTTCCCCAGATTCGATCCCTGCTGAAAGCCAGAGGCTATCGAGATGTGCCCCGCGATGACACTCGAGAATGTAACTTCGTTCTCGGCGACGAGCAAGGTCATCTAGTCGATGTACACTCCTACGAATTCGATGAAGCGGGCACGATCGTCTTTGGAGTTGAGTATCCATATGACTCACTAAGAGGAACGGGCGTTATCAACGGTCGTACAGTCAAGACGATAACTCCCGAGTGGATGGTGAGATTCCATATCGGATACCAACTGGACGAGACCGACTATCACGATGTGAAGCTGCTGTGTGAGCGGTTCGGCCTCAGAACACCTGAAGAGTACGATGGGTCTTTCAGGAATGATCGGCAGGCATAATCGAGCGCCAGATGGCCCAACCCTTAACAAGCAAACCAGTCTGTGGACGGAATCTAGGCGGCGCGTGGGCGTGACACTGGCCCTGATCGCCGGCATTCAGGGCCGGAGCGCACGGCGGTTCATCATCTAGCCAGGCGCAGCCCTTCGAGCGGTAGGTATACATGGACGACAGGACGAGATTCGCAGTGTGCGGCATTGACTGCATGACCTGCAGTATCCACCTCAGAACTGAGGAGGAACTGGAGTATCATAAGAGCCACAAAAGGGACCTGGACAAGGTCCGCTGTGATGGGTGCAGGTCGGAACCATGACCAGCCAGACTGCCGACGCCTACGAGCGATTGATCGACAGGTTCGTCGCATGGGCCCGAGCCCGGCCCGATATACATGCCGCCATCGTAGTCGGGTCGCGCGCGAGAACCGATCGTCCTGCGGACGAATGGTCTGACCTGGACATAGTGGTCTTCGTAACGGATCCCGCACCCTTTCTTAGCAGCACGGACTGGTTGACGAACATAGGCGATGTGCGGATAACGTTCCTGGAGCCGACGGCGGGAGGCGAAATGGAACGTCGTGTCCTGTTCGATGGCGGTCTGGACGTGGACTTTGCAGTCATCTCCCACACAAAGCTGCAACATATGGTCGAGCATGGCATCCCACCCGCGGTGGCGGGAGTGTTCCGCCGCGGAGTACGCGTGCTCCTGGACAGAGAGGGCCTGGCCGCCCAACTGAAGCCGGCAGATGCTGAGCCGGCCTCCCCCGATGCACCTGGAGAAGAACAGTTTCTCGAAGTTGTCAACGACTTCTGGTATCACGCCGTTCTCACAGTTAAGAAGCTCAGGCGTGGGGAGATCTGGTATGCCAGGGCATGTGCCGACGGATACATGAAACGGCTGTTGCTCAGGATGATAGAATGGCATGCCGCGACCATGAGCCAGCGAGACAGAGATGTCTGGCATGACGGGCGTTTTCTGGAGCAGTGGGCCGATCAGCGGGTGCTCGAAGGGCTACGTGATGCCTTCGCACACTACGACCGTGACGATGTCCGACGCGGCCTGCTGGCGACTATGGACCTGTTCCGCTGGCTGGCAAAGGAGACGGCGGAACGCCTCGCCTGTCGCTACCCGGAGTCTGCAGACGAGTACGCGACGGGACTGGTGAACGCGCTGCTGTGGCAAGATACCAGTACCGATGTCGATCATGGCACTTAACCCGAAGACGTTGGAGGCAGGAGTATGAGGCCGGAGTACCCGATACTGGAGCATGATGGCACTGAGCGGTCACTGATCGAACCGTCAGAGGTGTTGCGGCCCGTTGACGGTATGCCCGAGCGTTGTGTTCTCCCGATCTGGAAGCAGGTGATCGACAGCCTGCACTCAGAGTCCCGGCTGACCCATGTCACGGACATCGCATCGGCAATGGGGCCGTTGCCCGTGTTCAGGATCGACCATGAGGGACACTCCCTTGCGGTCGCCCACCCCGGCATGTGCGCCTCTTTCGTAGCTGCGTTCCTGGAGGAACTGATCGCCTTCGGATGCCGCAAGTTCGTGGCCTGCGGAGCGGCAGGTGTACTGGACACCACGCTGACAAGGGGAACGATCGTTGTTCCAGACGCGGCCGTTCGAGACGAAGGAGTGTCCTACCACTACGTCGCTCCCGGACGTGAGATCCCGGTAGACGGTCAGGTGGTGAGCACGCTGGAGTCGGTAGTCAGGTCCAGCGGCATACCGTTTCGCGTCGGGAAGACATGGACTACCGACGGACTGTACAGGGAGACCAGAAGCCGTATCGCAAGACGCAGGGCGGAGGGCTGCATCACAGTCGAGATGGAGTGTTCGGCCCTGCTGGCTGTCGCGCAGTTCAGGGGCGTCACGTTCGGCCAGCTCCTGGCCACGGGCGATGACGTCAGCGGTGACGAATGGGACCCGAGGCGCAGCCCCGAGCACCGATCTTTCCCCGAGACCCTGTTCTGGTTGGCGGTCGAAAGCTGCTTGAGGCTGTAGAGCGATAGCACCCAGCCACCGGGTGCAGGCAGAGTCGGTCACGGCACCTGCTGTCGGAAGTTGCGCTGAGTAGTGACAGAGAAAGAAGCACGATGGCCTTATTCTACGAGCTTGAACGAATCCGCAGAAGGCCACTGCCATTCGAGCATTACACATCGCCACAGCTCTGGAACGATCCCCACATCTCGAAGGGCATGCTGGAAGCCCACCTCGACCAGAGTCATGATGCCGCGTCGTTCCGGAGCGAGTTCATCGACCGGGCTGTCGAGTGGATATCGTCCCGCTTCATAACACCCGGGAGAACACGGATATGCGACTTCGGGTGCGGGCCGGGCCTCTGGACGACGCGGTTCGCAGAGAGGGGCGCCCTTGTCACCGGTGTCGATCTGTCCGAGCGATCGATCCGCTACGCAAGGGATACGGCCAGGAAGAAGGGGCTCGATATCCGCTACGTTCTTGAAGACTACCTCCAGTGGTCACCGGACGACACGTTCGATCTTATCACGATGATCGCGGGTGATTTCTCGGCGCTCAGCCCTCATCAGAGCAAAACACTGCTGCAGAAGTTCAGATCGCTGCTGCCTGAAGGGGGATCACTGCTGCTCGATGTTGCCTCGACCAGGCAGTTTCGGGAAGCCACCGGGAAGACGGAGTACGAGTTTCTCCCTTCGGGCGGATTCTGGTCACCGGCACCCCACCATGTGTTCACAGGTACCTACAAATACGACTCCGAGAAGCTCCTCTGCGATAAGTACACGATTGTTGAGGAAGCCCGATCCTTCGAGATATATACGTGGAACCAGTGCTATAATAGGTCGTCTCTGAAACAGTTGCTTCGGGAGAACGGCCTGCAGATCACCGGGTTCCTGTCTGACGTGGCGGGAACGCCGTTCAGAGACGGAACGCGGTGGATTGCCGTGGTTGCCGCCAGAGCAGCCTGATTACTCCGCTGCCGGAATGGAGCCCTTGATGGATTATGTAAAAGGAAACAAGGGGGCCTGGGAGGAGGCGTTCGACAACAGAAGCGAGAACTGGTGCTCAGACGTTCTGACGCGTTACCGCTCGGAGGAGCTTCCCTTCATAGAACCGGAGATGGCACAGGAACTTCTCAAGCTGACTCTCTCCGGGAGAGTCGTCGGGCAGTTCTGCTGCAACAACGGGAGAGAGCTGCTATCGATCATGAAGCTCGGTGCCGGGAAAGGTATCGGGTTCGACATCGCGGAGAACCAGATTGCCTGTGCCAACGAGTTCGCCAGGGCGCTGGGAGTGAACTGTGAGTTCATAGCAGCCAACATACTGGAGATCGACGAGCGCTATGACGATACCTTCGATCTGATCATCGTGACCATCGGTGCTCTCTGCTGGTTTCGCGACCTGGATCTCTTCTTCGAGAAGGTCTCCCGCTGCCTCAAGTCCGGTGGCTCGCTCGTAATCAACGAAGCCCACCCCGTCACCAATATGCTGGGACTGCCGGGTGAAGGCGGCTTTGACGAGAGCAACCCGCAGAAGATCATGCACACCTACTTCGAGAGGGCCTGGGAGGAGAACGACGGCATGTGGTACATGACCGGCAAGCTGTACGAGTCCAAGACCTTCACGAGTTTCACCCATCCATTCTCGAGCATTGTGAACGGGATCACCGGCAACGGCCTGCGTATCAGGTCGCTCCATGAATACGAGACCGACATCTCCTCGGACATGTTCTCAGCACTGAACAACACGGGTATACCGTTGTCGTATGTTCTGAGAGCAGACAAGCCATGACCGTCAGCAAGAACTGGAGATGAGCAACCTTTACGATGACCGATACCGTCGACCCGGGTACTACTGGGGCAAGGCGCCTTCGCAGATCTGCTGCCGGATTCTCCAGCTCCTGCCGCCTGACAGGCCGCTGCGGTTGCTGGACATCGGCTGTGGGGAAGGCCGCAATGCCGTCTTCTTTGCCCGCAATGGTTACCTGGTAACAGCCTTCGATACGTCGCTAACCGGCGTTGAGAAGACCAGGCAACTGGCCGACGAAGCCGGTGTGCCGGTAGATGTCTTCGCGTGCGACATAAACTCATACCGACTCACGAAGCCTTTCGATATTCTCTTCTCCACGGGCGTGCTACAATACGTGCCTGAAGAACGCCGGCAGGACCTCTTCGAGAACTACAAGGATCACACCTCTGAAGGCGGACTGAACGTCTTCTCGGTGTTCGTCAAGAAGCCGTTCATCGAGAGGGCGCCGGACGCCGAAGAGCCCTCACACGAGTGGCTGTCAGGCGAGCTTCTGACCTGCTATCATGACTGCGAGATCGAGTTCTTCACGGAGGAGATCTTCGATTGCAACTCGAGCGGCGTACCGCACCGGCATGCGGTCAACCGGATGATCGCCAGAAAGGCCACGCAGGAGACCGGAGGGAGATCGGACACCGGGGATGAGGGCAACACTTGATTGAACGAGCATAGCGATATGCAAGAGTGAGTGCAACAATGGAAACTGTAGACCACCGAACCTTTGAAGCAACCCTCGAGCGGAGCAGACTGCTGGAGGAGGCGATTCGGCGCGACCCGGGTCGTTTTCGGGTACTCACTGGAGACCGTCCGACAGGAAGACTGCACGTCGGCCACCTCTTCGGCTCACTGGAGAACCGGGTCCGCCTCCAGGAGATAGGGGTGCCTATCTTCGTCGTGATCGCCGACTATCAGGTCCTAACCGATAGGGACTGCGCGGGCGACATAGCGGACAGCGTTCATCAGCTTGTCGTGGATTACCTTGCGGCGGGTCTCGATCCCGACAACGGTAGGACATTCATATTCGTTCACAGTCACGTTCCCGAGCTCAATCAACTCCTTCTGCCTTTCCTGACCCTCGTCACCAACGCCGAACTCAGCAGGAATCCGACTGTCAAGGATGAGATCAAGGCGTCAGGGAGACAACACATAAACGCGGGCATGTACACGTACCCCGTTCATCAGGCAGCCGACATACTCTTCTGCAAGGCAACGGTCGTCCCTGTCGGCAAGGACCAGCTGCCTCATCTTGAACAGACCCGCACCGTAGCCCGCCGCTTCAACACTCGATACGGAGGGGATAAGCCGGTCTTCCCGGAGCCACAACCCCTGCTCAGTAACGCCCCGAGCATCCTGGGACTGGACGGCTCTGAGAAGATGAGCAAGAGCCGCAACAATGCGGTCATGCTGTCCTCATCCGAGGATGAAACAGCGGCTTACATCAAGACAGCCAAGACCGATGTGGACCGCCTGATCACCTACGACCCGGTGGGCAGGCCGGAGGTTTCCAATCTCCTCCTGCTGCTCTCGCTCTGCACGAAGAAGGACCCCGAGACGCTGGCCTCGGAGATCGGGAACGCCGGGGCATCCCGACTGAAGTCCCTCCTGACGGAAGCGCTGAACGAGTACCTGCGGCCTCTCCGCCAGCGGAGAAGCGAACTGGAACAGGATCCTCAGTTGATCCGCGATGTGCTCAGGAAGGGTACTGCCCGGGCCCGCGAGGTGGCGCAGCAGACCCTGGCCGAGGTAATGCAGGCCATGGGCATGACGTACGGGATCCAGGACCATGAGGGGTGATCGTGTCCTGGCGACTCAGTCCGCCACGAGAGCGGAGCCAGCAGTCAACAAGCCTGAGAAGTACGACGCAATCGGCGGCTACATCGCTGAGATATATGACCGGGCGGAGACGCAGCGGGACGATGTTGCACTGATCCTGAGCCTGATCGGAGACCGGGACAGGAGAGTACTGGAGCCATTCTGCGGGCATGGTCGCATTCTCATACCCCTGGCGGAGGCGGGACACACAGTGATGGGGATGGACTGCTCCGCCTACCTTCTTCGAAGCCTGGAGGATCGACTCCGCAGGCTGCCTGCCCGGGTTCGAAGCCGCGTATCGTTCCGCCAGTCTGATGTGATCGCAGATGAGTGGCCGCACGGCTTTGACGTGGTACTGCTCGGGGCCAACTGCATGTACGAGCTGGCTACGCCGGACGAGCAGGAGCTCTGTATACAGGCGGCGGCAGGCGCGCTGGACCACGGAGGCTACCTGTTCCTGGACAGCGATCACATGGAAGGAGGCCTTGATCCTTCATGGTGGAGGCCGGGAGTCCGGCATGGAGTCTTCCCGACAGGTACCTGTGCCGACGGCACCGAGATCCGGGGCACAACGAAGACCATATGGTTTGATGAGGCGCAGCGGCTGGTGCGCTTCCGGAGGACGGCGACAGTGGTGACCACGGATGGTCGAACACACGAGACGGAATGGATAGAACAGTGCCATCCGCCCAGCACCGAGGAGATGTCAGGATGGCTACAGAAGCACGGCTTCGTGATCGAAGAACTCTGGGGCAGCCGACACCGCGAGCCTTACAACCATGACTCCGATCGAGCAGTATTCTGGGCAAGAAGGCAATAGCCAGGACGAGCCCTGCATTCGAGCGCAGGGATCGGCTGGCACGGGGAGCTACTAGTACTCGACGTTAGAGCAGAGGTCTGTACATTAGCTGGACGACCTCAGACAAACATGAATCGCCACAGCGTCAAGAGAGATACCCTCGTTAGCCAACTTCGTGAGTTGGGAGTTCGGCCCGGCGGAGTCCTGATCGTCCACACCGCGTACTCCAGGGCGGGACCCGTGGAGGATGGTCCGGCCGGCCTGATTGCAGCACTGCGCGAAGCGCTCGGCCCGGACGGCACTCTCGTCATGCCCAGCATGTCCTCCGACGATGACACCCCGTTTGATCCAGCCACTACCCCGTGCCCGGACATGGGTGTCGTTGCCGAGACGTTCTGGCGGTCGCCCGGTGTTCTGCGCAGCAACAGCCCTCATGCGTTCGCAGCGGTCGGTCTGCACGCAGCAGAGATCACGGCATCACATCCGGCCGAGATTCCGCACGGCCCGGACAGCCCCGTGGGCCGTGCCTGCGAACTGGACGCACAGGTACTGCTCCTGGGCGTGGGGCACGATGCCAACACTACTATTCACCTGGCGGAGAACCTTGCAGGAGTGCGGTACAGGCTTGAGAAGTACGTCACAGTCCTTGAGGACGGCAGGCCTGTGCGCCTTCACTACGGGGAGATCGACCACTGCTGCCAGAGGTTCTCGCTGGTGGACCGGTGGCTCGACGAGCGAGGGCTCCAGAAGTACGGCTCCGTTGGGCACGGGGAGGCAAGGCTGGCACGAGCACGCGACATCGTCGAGGTAGCGACCGAGCGTCTCCACGCTGAGGAGACTGTGTTCCTCCACCCTCCGGGCGTCGATGAGGAATGTGACGAGGCACGCAGGAGCCTGCTCTGAGGGCTCAGCTTCATCACCCACGTGTTTTGGCCCTGTCTATGTGTCACAGGACGATTGACATATCAGAACCGGTCATTATACAGTTCATATCACAAAGCAAGCATCGCGAACAGACACGGACGGACAAACGCTGTGTTCCAACCGCAGTAATCTCTTCCAGCAACGTCAGGAGGTGAACTATGATCAGGGGTTCGCTCGTACTGCTAAGACCGGTCCGCGACCAGGACTGGCCGATCATAGAAGCATGGGGTCACGACCGGGAGGCCCTCTGGGGAGCCTTTCAGCGTCATCAACTGGACCACGTGCCGCTGCTCCGGCAGGCTTACCAGCACTCCGAGTTGCTCAAACGGGAGGGCGGGCTGTTGCTCGCCGAAACTCTTGATACCGGGAGGGTCGTGGGCTTCGTGCGCTACTCCTTCATCCCATATCCCGATGCCGACTTCCCCTGTCCCGATATCGGATTCGGCATACCCGACATCGATGCGCGGGGCAAAGGATACGCCAGGGAGGCGGTCGGGCTTCTGACCGACTATCTCTTCTCGGGATACGCATGCGAACGGGTTGTGGCCTTCACGGACGCAGGTAATCTGCCGGCCCAGCGCGTGATGGAAGCCGTGGGGTTTCACAGGGAAGGCGTACTGAGACGGGCCATGTTTCGGGACGGCCAGTGGCGAGACATCGCTATATACGGACTACTGCGCGGTGAGCAGAAGCCGGCAACCACAGGTGGTTGATCTGCCGACTGGCTCATCATCAGCGTGCAAGCGTTACACAGGAAGATACACCGGTGAACCGTGAGAGGCTGAAACAGGAATGGGTTAACATCGCTCCCGCCTGGATCAAGGAGGCAAGGGATGGAGCGAATGCCAACCGCACGGGGCTGCTCGACAGGCCGATGCTCGAGGCTTGCGGCAACGTGAGCGGTCTTCGCGTACTGGAATGCGGCTGCGGGGAGGGTCGCTTCTGCAGGCTGCTGGTAGAGCGTCGAGCGGCTTATGTCCTCGGTCTCGATCTGTGCGCCCCAATGATCGAGGCAGCCAGGGAGAAGCAGTCCGACCGCGACGAGTATCGCGTCGCGGATGTGCAGGATCTCGACTTCCTGGGCGATGGCACATTCGACCTTGCCGTGTCGTATCTCAACCAGTGCGATCTGCCCGACTTTGAGGCGAACAACAGGGAGGTGTTCCGGGTTCTGAAACCCGGAGGGCGGTTCGTCATCGCCAACCTCCATCCCATGCTATCTGCGGTGGGCGAATGGCACAGGACCGCCGACGGGACCAGACTGCACGTGGTTCTGGATCACTACTTCGAGGAGGGACAACGCATCTGGAGGATGATGGGAGGAGAGGTCACCAACTTCCATCGCACCCTGTCCACGTATGTCCGCTCCTTCATGAACGCGGGGTTCAGCGTCTCGGGTGTCATCGAACCCACCGTTACTGCGGGGCAACTGGAGGACTACCCCGAACTGGCTGATCAACTGCGAGTGCCGAACTTCATCATCTACGTGCTCAGCAAGCCACGGGAGTAACAGGTGAAGACGCAGATCTATGACGCTATAGCTATCAAGCTCCGGCACAAGCGCCGTCCCAGCCGGCCTGTGTGTCGCTGCACCCGGTAGTGGATACCGGCGGCGCAATGATCAAGAGGGAGGACCAGTGTTAGAAGAGATCCTAGACCAAGTATCTGAGGACCGGATTCGCGAACACATTCGTATGCTTGAAGGGGTCAGGCATCCCATTGCCACTCCGGAGGCCCTGGAGCGGGCCGCCGACTACATCCAGGCCTCGCTCGAATCTCTGAGCTACACGGTTGAACCTCACCTCTTCAGCCTTATCGGTCGGGAGTTCCGTAACATCATGGCCACCCGACACGGTACTCACAGCCCCGAAGAACGAATGCTGCTGATCGCGCATTACGACACAGTGGAGGGCAGTCCGGGGGCCGATGACAATGCCAGCGGCGTTGCCGTTCTGCTCGAGACCGCCAGGGTGTTGGATTCCGTCGACTTCGGACGTACCGTTCAGTTCGTAGCCGTGAACCTGGAAGAGCGTCAGAGCGAGGGCCCACTCAGTGAAGCCGGCCTGTGGGGAAGCAGGGCCCTGGCCATGGAGGCTGAGAGACAGGACTGGAAGATCGCTGGCGCGATTGTGCTTGAGATGGTCGCCTTTGCCGGAGAGTCGGTCATCCAGACGGTCCCGGCAGGGGTGCCCATACAGGTGCCGGAGCACGGGGACTTCATCGGTGTGATAGGGAACACGGCATCGAGTGAACTCGTCGATGTATTCGTGCAGGCAGCTCAGAGACACGGGCCAGACCTGCCCGTGGTTCCTCTTGTCGTGCCGGGAAACGGCGAGATGCTCGAGCCGACAAGGCGCTCAGACCATGCGCCGTTCTGGGACAGGGGCTACAAGGCGATCATGCTGACCGACACTGCGGAGTTCCGCAGCCCGCACTATCATCGGCCGACAGACACACTGGAGACACTGAACCTGGCGTTCGCGGCACAGGTGTGCCGTGCAGTGGCAGGCATGCTGCTGGAGTATGCGTGATGGATATGGGGGCGATGCAGCAGAGCCGCCGACCGGGCGCTCATGAGGAGGGCTGATATGGACGACTACAGGGACGACACATACGGAGAACGAATCGCCGGCGTCTACGATGACTGGTATGACGAATATGATGAGGCCACTCTGTCGACTCTGCTCGAGCTCGCTCAAGGGGGCCGGGCGCTGGAGCTCGGCATAGGCACCGGACGCCTTGCCCTGCCCCTGCAAGAGTCCGGGATCAAGGTCGAAGGCATCGATTCTTCGCAAGCCATGATCGACAGACTTCGTCGCAAGCCCGGCGGCGACAGGATCACGGTGGTAATGGGAGACTTCGCCGACGTCGCCGTCGAAGGCCGGTGCGACCTGATCTACGTACTGGTCAACACTTTCTACGGTCTGCTGACCCAGGAGGAGCAGCTGAGATGTTTCCACAACATCGCGCAGCACCTCAATCCGCAGGGCAGTTTCGTTATCGAGGCATTCGTACCCGACCTGGGCCGGTTCACGAAGCACCAGACCGTGAAGGTAGACTGCATAAGTGAGGATGAGTTGCATCTGGAGGTCTCGCGGCACGATCCGGTCGCGCAACAGATTATGGCCCAGCAGGTTGTCCTGACCGAGCAGGGGATACGTCTCTATCCGGTGAAGCTCCGCTATGCATGGCCGACCGAGCTAGACCTGATGGCCCGGCTGGCGGGACTGAGGCTGAGTCATCGTTGGGGGAACTGGAGCAAGGGAGCCTTCTCAGAAAACAGCACCGTGCACATCTCGGTGTACGAACACGCACAACAGGAGTAAGTTCGTGCCCGGAGAACAGAACGAGACATAGACTATGTCCAACACAGAGCAAGATATCTGAATGCAGACCGGAGGTGTCAGATGACAATATCATTGATACGGAACGGTACACTCATCGATGGCACAGGAAGCCCACCCGTGCCCGATGCCGGCGTGCTCATCAGCGAGAACCGTATTCAGGCAGTCGGTAAGGCCGACGGTCTGAGGCTGCCCGATTCGCCGATCAGGGAGATCGACGCCGGCGGCGGCTATATCCTGCCCGGCCTCATCGACACCCACGTTCACCTGACGATCGAAGGCATCAACATCGCGCGTGACATGGCGACCCCGTTTTCACTGAGGTTCTACAGGTCAGTGGAGTACATGCGCAGGACGGTGGAGGCAGGAATCACCAGCGTCCGCGACGCAGGCGGTGCCGACGCAGGTATGAAGCAGGCGGTTGACGGGGGAGTGGTGCCCGGGCCACGTATGCAGATAAGCATCACGCCGCTCACTATTACGGGAGGACACGGCGACTTCTGGATGCGCTCCGGCAACGAGTTCCACGTGTTTCCGGCTCACCCGGGCCTGCCCGATGGTCGCTGTGATGGTACGGACGGAGTGCTCGTGAAAGTGCGCGAGGTGCTCCGCGCAGGGGCCGAGGTGATCAAGATCTGCGCAACAGGTGGCGTGATGAGCCCGACCGACCGACCCGACTTCACGCAGTTCACACCCGAGGAACTGGCCGTAATCGTTCGCGAGGCCGCCTACAGGGGCGGCATCAAGGTCATGGCCCATGCCCAGGGCACCGAGGGGATCAAGAACGCCGTTCGTGCCGGCATCCACTCTATCGAGCACGGGGTCTACCTGGATGACGAGGCGATCGAACTCATGATCGAGCATGGCACGTTCCTGGTGCCCACCATGATCGCACCGATCGCAGTCCTTGAGGCCGGAGAAGAGGGCGGAATGGCGGAGCATGCTGTGATCAAGGCACGCCAGGTTGTCGAGGCGCAGGCCGACAGCTTCCGGCGGGCGCACAGAGCAGGAGTGAGGATAGCGATGGGCACCGATGCCGGTGTCCTGCCGCACGGCACGAACCTCCGCGAACTGGGCCTGATGGTCGACGCGGGGATGACGCCGATGGAGGCTATCGTCGCATCAACGAGGACCGCAGCCGAGTGTCTGGGCTGGCAGGACAGGCTTGGAACTCTTGAGGTCGGGAAGCTGGCCGACGTCATCGTCACGAGAACAGACCCCCTGAGGGACATACGCTCACTCGAGAATCCTGACAACATCCCGGTCGTGATCAAAGACGGCGAGATGGTCAAGGACCGCCGCGAACAGCAGCGACGAGACCACATTGCAGAATGAACGAAGAGGCAACGGTGGAACACTACATGCGGCACACGCTAAGCCTGGCCGCCGAAGCCCTTGAACTCGGTGAACTTCCCATTGCCGCCATCGTCGTACTCGATGACCGGATAATCGGCAGTGCCACCACTGCGGAAAAGCGGAAACAACGCCTGCTGGTGCATGCTGAGCTGGCGGCCCTGGAACAGGCCGACCGGCTTGGACTCTCGCTCACCGAACGACGCAGAGCCGCGCTGTTCACCAATCTCGAGCCGTGTCTGATGTGCCTGGGGGCGGCGATGTCGTTCTTCCTGGGCGGGATCCACTACGCGCTCGAGTCTCCGGCAGACGGGGCCGTCGAGCTGGTCAGTACATGGAACAGAACCGAAGGCGATATGCCCCAGTATTGTTTACCCGAGGTAACAGCAGGACTGCTGCGAGAAGAAAGCATGAGGCTGTTCGAGCAGTACGCGTTGTTACAGCCACCGGGCCCGATGAGAGACTGGGCCCAATCCCTGGCGCAGATCGACTGGACCCGGTGAGCAGCCTTGCGCCGAGTTCCGTATTGAGTATGAGCCCGAGGAGGACAGATATGAAACCTGAGTTCATTGAGAAGCCCGAGATGACACTGGTCGGGCTCGTCGGCTGTGCACCGGAGGTGGGCAAGCTGGACATCGGCGGGCTGTGGCAGCGCTTCGAGGATAGACACAGCCGGAGCATCAAGCATCAGGTCGAAGGCCGGGGCTACGAGATACACATTGAGGAGGAGACCACACCGCCCATGCACTTCTGCCTGGCGGGAGTGGAAGTCCGCAAGATCGAGGACCTGCCCGTAGAGCTGTTCGCCAAGGTCGTTCCTGCCTGTGAGTATGCCGTCTTCACCCACCAGTTCAAAGACGGCGGTTTCGGCGATGCCTTTGAGACAGTCTACAAGTGGCTGGAGAACTCGGAGTACGCTCCCGCCCATCAGTTCGACATTCAATGCTACGATTCGCGGTTCAAGAGCCCGGAAGACCCCGACTCAATCATCGAGATATGGGTTCCGGTGACGCGCAAGCAGCGATAGGCGCGCCTCAACACACATGAACGTGGATGAGTTTCTTCAGCCCGAACTGGTGAAGCTACTGGCACTGGGAGCGGCGGAGTTGCACGCCGATTACCACGGCATCAATGCCCGGCTGTATGACTCCGTTCAGGGAGGCGACCGTGACGTGGAATACTACCTGAGGACCATCGGAGACCGTCCTGCCTCGGTACTTGAGCTGGGCAGCGGAACAGGGAGAGTAACGATTCCCCTGGCGGAGGCCGGACACACCGTGTATGCACTGGACAACTCACCCGACATGCATGACATCCTGCGGGGCAAGGTACCGGCCCATCTGCGCGACAGGATCGTGCAGGTAGAGGCGGACATGCGTGATTTCTGCCTTGATATGGCCTTCAACTTCGTACTGCTCGGGCTGAACACCGTGTTTTCCCTTGTTGACCATGAGAGTAGACGCGACTGCTTCCACTCTGTGTCCCGCCATCTGAAGCCGGAGGGAAGGTTCATACTGGACTTCATGTACCCTTCACCGGAGCTTGTCTCAAACAAGGACGGGATGTATGATCTGTCCGTGTACCAGGAGTCGCAGGACGGAGGACACGCCGTTGTCACGTACAGTCGCTACGAGGCAGCCCGACGACTGTCTATTCTGAACTTCCTGACTCTGGAGATAGCAGACGGCAGACTCTGCAGAGCTTTTGTCACGCCGGCCCTGGAGTATTATCCACCCGTGGACGAGATACGATTGCTGATTCAAGAAGCCGGTATGGAGGTTCTCGAGACGCTGAGCGACTATGACGGTACCCCATTCTCAGACTCAGGCGAAGGCGGAGATGTCATCATGGTAGCCCGGCCAAGATCACCGGATTAACGCCAACAAGGCACGATTTGACGTGTCGGAGCATCTGCGTCCGCTCCAGGCGCGTCATCGTGTATGCTGTGGTAGTATTCAGAGACGAACGGGAGGAAAACAGAAGCTGCACACTGACTCCCGTGCTCAACAGCTATGACACATAGAAGGGGAGAACCTTCGGGATGGGAAGCCGCTTACAGGGCACGACCCAGTCTCGGCTACATGACGGACGATCATCATGAGGACTGCGAAGCGCTCCACCGGATATTCCTTCAAAGTGGGGTCCGCCGCATACTTGACCTCGGCTGCGGCGATGGACGACACCTCGTCTACTTCGCCCGGCTTGGCTACCAGATGTACGGGCAGGACATCTCCCCCACCGCAGTGGAACTGGCACAAGCGTGGCTTGCCGGAGAGTCCCTTTCTGCGGACCTGGCAGCGGGCGACATGACCCGAATCCTGTGGCCGGATTCAGCTTTCGAAGCCGTGCTGTGCATCCAGGCCATCAATCATCACCGCGTCAGGGAAATCCGCCGGACGATAGAGGAGATTCGTCATTCACTTCGAAACGGCGGATTTCTCTTCCTCACTGTGGGCATCGACCGTCCGCTACGTCCCGACGCCCCGAAAGCAATCGAGGTTGAACCACGCACCTACGTGCCCACCGAAGGACACGAGAAGGGTGTCCCCCACCACGAGTTCACTATGGCCGAGTTGCTTCACGAGTTCCGCAGGTTCTCTGTTCGAGACGACCTGATGCCGGTCCACAAGGACAAGAACGAGTACACGTGTCTTCTGCTTCAGAAGACGACTGAATCACCACCCTAACCATCCGAGCGTCTGGATAGCCCCCAACGCCAATCCCCCTCATAGCATCAGCCCATTGGTCACATCTCGTTAGAGCCTGGAGGACAGGATGGTTCAGATTTCCCATCGCGCGACCATGCAGCCCGCCTATAGAGAAGCAACCAAAGGTGATATAATGACCATATCATCTCACCCGGATCACAAGCTGAGGTAGCACACGTGAAACTGGAGCCTCTACTACTGTCGAACCACGAACCCAAGATTGCCGATGAGTTCGATCCGTCAGAGTCGATCGTCGTCTACCCCGGCCACTGTCTTGACCTGTTGCGATCGGTTCCTGACGAGTCGCTGGGCCTCGTTGTGACTTCGCCGCCTTACAACATCGGGAAGGAGTATGAGAAGAGGCTTCATCTTGATCTATACGTGCAGCAGCAAGCTCAGGTGATCGCCGAGTGCGTGCGCGCCCTTTCACCGAGAGGAAGCATCTGCTGGCAGGTCGGCAACTACGTTGAGGCAGGAGCTATCACTCCTCTGGACACAATCCTCTACCCAGTGTTCTCCAACCTCGGGCTCAGGATGCGCAACCGGATCATCTGGCACTTCGAACACGGACTGCACTGCAGCCGCCGATTCTCAGGGCGCTATGAGACAATAATATGGTTCACAAAGTCGGACGACTATGTGTTCAACCTCGATGCAGTCCGAGTACCCCAGAAGTACCCGGGAAAGAAGCACTTCAAGGGTGAAAAGGCCGGTCGCTACTCGTGCAATCCCCTCGGCAAGAACCCTGGCGACCTGTGGGTGATTCCGAACGTCAAGAACAACCACGTCGAGAAGACCGAGCATCCATGCCAATACCCCGTTGAACTGATTGAACGATTGGTCCTTGCTCTTACAGATCAGGAGGATTGGGTGCTGGACCCCTTTCTCGGAACAGGAACAACAATAGTCGCCGCCGTTCGACATGGCCGACGCGGCATGGGAGCGGAAACCGTTCCCAAGTACGTTGAGCTTGCACGGCAGAGAGTCCAGCAGGAGATTGAAGGCACACTACGAACTCGCCCAATGGGCAGGCCCGTGTATGATCCTGCCAGTTCGGGCAGCAGGCTGATCATTCCCCCGTGGAAGACAGATACTGAGCAGAGAAGGCTGATGGACAGACGCGCCAAATACGGAAGGAAGGCCGTCTGATGCGGATCGCTGAAACCTACTCCCATCTTAACGGGCTTGAGTTCCTTCTCGTTCACAGGCCCTCACTTTGGAGCGAGATACAAGACGTCATATCAAGGGTGGACGCCAACAAGTGTCGGACTAAGGTCTCCAAGGAGAAGACGATGAAGGGGAACCTTCTGTTCAGTCCGATTGACATGAACGCTGAGTTCAAGCGCTTACTCCGTGCAGAGGAGTGGAAAGAGAATCGCGTAAGCTATTGGGTGACTCGTAGCGAGCAGTTGATTCGCAAGACGCTCACGTTGTCGCCGGAGGAACAGAAGAAGGAGATTGAGGACGCAGGAGAGAAGCCTATTCTCAGCTATAACCAGACCGATTTCGTGAAGGATCGCGTGGCGCTTGAGGTTCAGTTCGGCAAGTATGCATTCGTGGCCTACGACCTCTTTGTGAAACACCTCGCATTCTACGTGCGCGATCACATTGACGTGGGGGTTGAGATACTTCCCATGAAGTCTCTGCAGAGTCAGATGAGTTCAGGGGTAGCCTACTATGAAGGTGAATTCTACAACGTCGTTCGTCAAGGCCGGGGAGTGCCGGCGGTTCCGCTCGTCGTTGTAGGTATCGAACCTTAGGGGTACAGGGGACTCCACCCAATCCGCGCGATGTAGTCAACGAATGGCTCGGTCCGTCATCAGCCTGAGCCATCAACGACAGTCCGCCAGCTACGGAGAAGAGACAAGGAGATTGTTGACACCTCCCTTATCGCTGTTATACAGTTCATGTAACCGAATCAAACATGGGGAACACTCATGAATGCAGATGGAGGGCGTCATGAAGGAGACAGATGGCAATCACAGGGCAGTGCTGCAGATCACGGGTCAGAGTACAAGACTGGTGGCTAGGGGGTTAGTTGGAACCAGTATTCATTGACATTCATATTCATACCTCAGATGACCCTGACCTCCTCAATGAATCCTATGATCTCGAAACCCTGAAGACCCAGGTTGAACGGGTGGCAGAGGGGGCAGATTACCTGGTATCACTAACAGATCATAACACCATCAACAAGCATGCGTATCTAGAGGCACTCAACGTTCTAAAGCATGTTCTGTTAGGAGTTGAGTTGCACATTCGTAACTACGATAACGCTGCACCATATCATTGCCACGTGCTATTCAACCTGCCAGCCATTGACGCTGGTGTCATTGATGACATTAACGCTAGGCTGAACGACCTGTATCCTGAGAAGGTGGTCTCCAACGATCATCCGCGTATTCCGAGAATAGATCAGATAATGAACTGCTTGGATGCCTATGAGTTTCTGCTGTTGCCCCACGGAGGGCAGAACCATTCGACTTTCGACAGATCAATTCCCGAAGGGGTGCAGTTCGACAAGACGATGGAGCGGAGCGTCTACTACAACCTTGTGGATGGGTTCACCGCAAGAAACAACAAGGGCCTCGAGAGGACCAATCGATACTTCGGCAAGCTCGGGATCAAGGAGTTCGTGAATCTGGTCACATCCACAGATAACTACGATCCTAGCAACTACCCGAGCTGCAAGGCAGGCAGGAGGGCTTCGGAGTTCGTGCCGACGTGGATGTTCGCCAGCCCAACCTTCAATGGACTGCGGCTATCGCTATCTGAGGCGTCAAGGCTCAGATACGGCAGGAAACCTGACTCTTGGGCGGAGTATATCCAGCACGTATCGCTGAAGAATGACCACATAGACGTTGACGCACACTTGAGGCCCGGACTGAATGTCGTTATCGGTGGTTCGTGTAGTGGCAAGTCCCTATTCATTGATTCGGTCTTCAGAAGAATCGTCGGCGACTTCACCAGCAGCGTCTATGCTGATACACCGTACGCAGTTCGGCACATAGAGGTGACCAATCCAGCGGGGCAGCATCCGCACTACTTGGACCAGAACTACATCAGCAAGATATGTGATCCGAAGGACACAGAGCACAGCATCGAAGACATCTCGATCCTCAGGAGTATGTTTCCATCAGACAAGGACGAGCGCAGGGCCATCCAGAACGGCCTGTCAGAGCTTGGTTCACAACTAACCAAGTTGATGCAGGCAGTGAAGGAGATCGAGAGACTACAGGATAGCCTTAGAAAGACACCCAGATTGTCTCATCTCATTGTTACAGACATCATCCGGAGCAACCCGCTAAAGTATATCTTGCCTGAGGACCGGATCATTGACGCCATTGAGTATGGAGAAGCGGAACACAAGGATGACGTGAAGAGGCTGGATGCCATAGACGAACTCTTGTCGCACAATCCTCTGATCTCACACGATAGGACACTCGTCCAGAAACTCAAGGATGAACTCACGGCCGCATACGAGAGCGCAAGGTTTGAGTCGCTGGTTCGAGGTATCATCCTATCATGCAAGAACGATATTGATGAAGGCCACAAGGCTGAGAACCGCGAGGTTTCCTCCAAGAGAACAGCATTCGAGAAGCTGCTTGACGCCATCAAGGGGTACGTCAAGTATGAACGCATGTTTGGCGCGTCACTGGAGGCAATCTCCAAATTCAGAACTCAGATCAAGACCAGGGAAGTGGAGTCAATGGGACACAAGCTGTACATAGACAACGAGTTTGAGTTGACCAAAGAGAAGTTCGTTGAAGTGATAGACGGTCTACTGAAACCCGCGCACAAGGTAAGGGAGTTTCGCCACATAAGTCCTGAGTCTCTGTTTGAGTCGAGACACAGCAAGAAGACTCCAAAGGTCACCGGCTACGATGATTTCGAAAGGCGCGTGAGGGAGAAGTTCGAGGCGATGAACAGGAAGCAATATCGTGTAACAACAAGAGAAGGAAGAGACTTTGATGATCTAAGTCCGGGATGGAAGACGTCGGTAATCCTTGACCTGATACTCGGCTGGGAGGGCGATTACGCTCCGCTCATTGTTGATCAGCCCGAGGATAATCTGGCGACCGAGTACATAAACCGCGGTCTGCTTGACGCGATCAAGAGGTGCAAGACCAGCAAACAGATTATCCTGGTTTCTCACAGCGCCACAATACCGATGCTGGGGGATGCCCAGAACATCGTGATGTGCAAGAACACAGACAATAGAATAAGAATCAGGTCTAACCCTCTTGAAGGCTCGATTGATGGGGACGAGGTTGTTGACCTGATCGCAGAGAAGACAGACGGCGGGAAGATAGCAGTGAAGAAGCGCGTCAAGAAGTATAATCTCAAGAGATTCAGGGGGCCAGATGAAACTAGTGTTCAAGAAAGATGAAGAGCATCAAGTCCGGGTGTTCCAGCTAGTAGATGGTGAGGAGCGCGACTTTTCCTATGTCGACATGATAAGAGCGCTGATGCAGTCAGGGCAACTGGAGGAGCCAGACATATCAGAAGGTTTCACTGACGCTGAAGCCAAGAGCATCGGGTCCATGATCACCCGCATCAACAGACAGATTGCCGAACTCAGAGAGTCAGATACGACTTCCGTTCCCTGACGATGGCTTGAAGCAGGCGCACTTGCCTTGCGCGAAGGGCGCCATTGACAAGCGGGAGGCACAGCAGTGCAGTGTGGGTTCGCCTCCAATCGGAACCCGCACCGCAACCCCCGACCGAATAGGGTGCAGCACTCACCTCACGAGCTTGAACTCGACCACATCGACCAGGCCGAGGTCGGTCAGTCTGAGCTCGGGGATCACGGGAAGGGCGAGGAAGGACAGTATGACGAACGGCGCCGGCGGCAGGTTGCCCAGGCCGGCAGCAGCCTTCTCCACCTGTTCATGCTGACGAACGACTTCATCCAGGGGCTCGGGCGACAGAAGCCCCGCAATAGGCAGTGGCAGAGATGCGAGAACATCCCCGCCGGCGCAGACAACCAACCCGCCCTGTAGTTTCTCGACTTCTTCGATGGCCTTGAGGATATCGCGGTCGTCGGTGCCCACCGCGATTATGTTGTGGGAGTCATGGGCGACCGATGAGGCCAGCGCTCCCTTCTTGAGACCGAAGCCCCGGACCAATCCCAAGCCGATATTGCCGGTGGCGCGGTGTCTCTCCACCACCACCAGCTTGAGGATGTCCCTACCGACATCGGGCATCACCAGCCCGTCAGCTACTCTCATCGCCTCCACCGACTTCCTGGTGATGATCTGTTCCGGGACTATCTGGATTACAGGGAGTCTCTCCTCGTCTGCCCCGACCTGCCTGGCCGGCAACGACAACGATTCAGAAGTGAGTGGCTTAATGCGCACAGTATCTGTGAGTTCGGGTGTGACGCGGTTGACAGGGAACAGCGGCTGGCCCCGGCGCGCCACCAGCCTGCCCTGGTGAAAAACCATGTCGATCTCCAGTTTGGCCAGATCAGTAATGGTGATGAAGTCGGCCCGATAACCCGGGGCGATCGCTCCCCTGTCGTGGAGCCTGAAATACTCCGCGGGGTTGATCGTGGCCATCTGGAGTGCTCTGACCGGCTCGAGCCCTCTGTCGATAGCCTTTCTTGCCACGGCGTCGATGTCGCCTTCCTTGAGCAGATCGTAGCAGCTACGATCATCCACCACGAAGAAGCACCTCTTGTAGGTGCTGTCGTTCACCAGGGGAAGAAGCTCGTCCAGGTTCTTCTCCGAAGAGCCCTCCCGTATCATCAGGTACATACCGCGCCGCAACTTCTCCCTGCCTTCGTCGATAGTCGTGGCCTCATGCTCAGACCCGATACCGGCAGACACGTAGGCATTCAGTTCTTTGCCTGTGAGGCCGGGAGCGTGACCGTCGATGACTCTGCGCTGCGAGGCCGTTATCTTCTTGAGGACCCCGGGATCGCCACCGACCACACCCGGGAAGTTCATCACCTCTCCAAGGCCGATCACGTTGTGATAGGCAAGCAGCTTTCTTATCTCCTCGAAACCTATGCGCGCCCCCGAGGTCTCCAGATGAGTGGCCGGCACGCATGACGGGGCCATGAAGATCATGTCCAGCGGGAGCCTCTGAGCCCAGTTCATGAAGAACCTGACGCCTGGGACTCCGCAGACATTTGCGATCTCGTGTAGATCGGTCACCACCGCCAGGGTGCCCCTGGGAACCACCGCCCGGGCGTATCTGGCCGGATGAAGCATGGAGCTTTCCACGTGGGTGTGGCCGTTGATCAGCCCGGGAGCCAGGAAGCCGCCCTTAAGGTCTATGATCTCTTTGGCTTCGCCATAGTCCCCTACTCCGGCGATCCTCCCACCATAGACGGCGACGTTGGCCTGCTCGATCTCCCTGGTGAAGGTGTTGATCACCAGGGCGTTCTTCAGGACCAGGTCGGCGGGCATGTCCCCTTTAGCTACAGCAATCAGCCTGTTCAAGGTCATAGCTCAGCTCTCCAGGCAACAGATGTCGGGAAGATTGCGGAACCTTTCATCACAGTCCAGTCCGTAGCCCACGACAAACTTGTCGGGCACGGTGAGGCCAAC
>SL_5KL_010_SEDDRAFT_10000250_pt1 | contig 34463 bp, 28 predicted proteins | sample SodLakKL_010_SED_FD_9118 | JGI IMG/M metagenome (IMG submission 9118) | reverse complement strand
CCAGCTGGCTCAAAAAGGTTANNCNGTNACCATTTACGAAGCCCTGTCTGTAGCNGGTGGNATGCTGGCAGTCGGGATTCCCAGTTACCGGTTGCCCCGTGACATTCTNAAGGCAGAAATCGGGTTGGTGGAAAGCCTTGGTGTGGAAATAAAGTACAATACCCGGATCGGGGTGGATATAAGTTTAGACGACCTCTGGGGTGAAGGTTACAAGGCAATATTTATTGCCAACGGTCTTCACGAAAGTGCAACCATGGGCTGCAAAGGGGAAGACGCCGGTTATAAAGGTTATATGCCCGGTGTGGAGTACCTGCGCAAGATGAACCTGGGTGAAAAGGTTGAGTTAGGCGATCGGGTGGCCGTTATCGGTGGTGGTAATGTGGCCATGGACTGTGCCCGTTCTGCACTGCGCCTCGGTGTGAAAGAGGTCAACCTGATTTATCGCCGCAGCAGGAAGGAAATGCCGGCCAACGAGGCCGAAGTGGATGCTGCTGAAGAAGAAGGTATCATATTCCATATGCTATCCAATCCCACCTGCATCCTCGAGGAAGGCAGTTGTGTCAGCGGTCTGCAGTGCATCAGGATGAGGCTGGGTGAACCCGATGAAAGTGGAAGACGGCGTCCGGTGCCGGTGGAAGGGTCAGAGTTTGTTTTGGAGGTTGACACCGTTATTCCAGCTATCGGCCAGGTTGCCGATTATTGTTACATGACTCCAAGCTGCGGGCTTGAACTGACCAAAAAAGGAACCCTGGCTGCCGACTCCCAAACTATGGCTGCAGATGCACCGGGCATATTTGCCGGTGGAGATGTTGTCCTCGGCGCCGCAACAGTGATTGAGGCGATCGCTTCTGCCAACCGTGCCGCAGAAGCAATTGATAACTATATAAAGACCGGAAAAAGCACAGTCAGTTCACAGGTGGTAAAGGAAAGTCATGTAGAAAAAATGGGCGTTTATAAAGAGGAAATTGTTCCGGAAATGGTTGGCGGAAGAGAACGCCTGGAAGAAGAAGTATGTCCGGTTAAAGAAAGGCTGCAGGGCTTTGATGAAGCTGAACTGGGCTTCAAAAATCCATCTGAAGTGATTAATGAAGCGGAACGCTGTATCAAGTGTTTACGCCTGGGCATGGCCATTATATAACCGAGGGGAGGATATTAATAAGATGAAAACAGTAAACCTACAAATTGATGGTAAAAAGATATTTGCTGAAGAGGGCACGACTATTCTGGAGGCAGCCCGGCAAAACGGAATCGATATTCCCACTTTATGCTACCACCCCCGGTTAGCTCCACTTGGTCATTGCCGTGTCTGTATAGTTGATATCGAAGGAATAGAAAAACCGATAACATCCTGTGATAATCCGGTCGCCGAAGGAATGGTAGTTACAACCAGTACACCGGAAATTCAAGAAATGCGCAATCAGATCCTGGTCTTGTCTTTATCGACACATCCTTATNAAGACTGCCTGACCTGCGAACGAACAGGAACCTGTGAATTACAGGAAAAGGCTTACAACTTCCAGGTTGAATTGCCGGAACAGCTTGAGCGAGAAGTTCCTGTAGAAAAGTCAGCCGATAATCCTTATATTGTTCGTGATGAGGACAAATGCATTCTTTGCGGGCGCTGTGTCCAGGTTTGCCGCTCCGGTCCGGGCTGTTTTGTCTACGACTTGATTGGAAACGGGGTAAACACCAGGGTAGTTCCCTATCATGACGGCAAAGAGGTTTCGCTGGAAGAAGCGGGATGCATATTCTGTGGGCAATGTGTTGATGTATGNCCTGTTGCGGCATTATCTGAAACAGGAAGAGCCGCCGGAGGCAGGGAATGGGAATTAACCCGGGCTCCGGGAGTTTGTGTGGAATGTTCGCTTGGGTGCGTATTAGAAAGGCAGGCTTCTGGAGATGAACTGATCAAGGTTACAGTGCCCACTGAAGGAGATAAAGTCAGCTGGCTTTGTAAAAAAGGCAAGTTTGGCGTTCATGAACTCGATCCAGAAACGATTTTGGCCCCCCTTCTGCTCCAGGGTAAGGAATACGCAGAAATTGATTATGATCAGGCAGTTAAGCAGGCGGCAACGAGTATGCTGGATATTAAAAATAGTTCCGGTCCCGGAGCGGTTGCTGTTCTTGCTTCCGGAAAGCAGAGTAACGAAGAAACTTACCTGTTACAAAAGCTGGCCCGTTCGGTTTTAGGTACTGCCAATGTTGATTTAGGGGTTGAGAATTCCTGGGTGCAGGCTTTCCAGGGCATGCAGAAAGTAACCGGCCCCGGCGTTTGCGGACCGACCCCGGCATCTATGCAGAAATGCGAGGCGATCATGGTAATTGGTTCCGGACTGGAGGAAAGTCACCCGGTAGCGGCAATGGCAGTTCAGCAGGCGGGCCGTTTCGGTGATGCGGTGATCGTCCGACTGGCCGGCGATAAGGAACAAAAAAGTGCATGGGAAGAGATCAATATTGAACCCAAGGCCGGTGGTGAAACAGCAGCGCTTGAAGGTATTACCGCTGCCCTTAAAGGTGATGATCCGGCAAAATCAGCGGGTGACGCAGGAGTTCCGGCTGACCAGTTGAAAGAAGCGGCAGAACAGCTTTCAAAGATGAGAAGCTGTATTGTAGTAAGCCCATCATTTTTTGAATCTGCCGATACAAAACAAATTGATGCCCTGCTTAAAATGGCTGAGGCCGGGGGAAAGCTGGCCAATGGCCGAAGTGAGCTTCTGCTGTTGTCCCGCTTCAGTAATGCCACCGGAACTGTTTTGCTGGGTGGTTCACCGGTTTTTGGTCCGGGCCTGGCAGCCTTGAACGGTAAAGCCGGTCTTAATCGTGAAGCTATTTTAACTGCCGCCGAAGAAGGCAAGGTTAAAGGGGTGCTGATCGTGGGAGAAGGTTTTGCTGACTCAAAACTAAAAGGCCTGGAATTTTTGGCAGTTTCATGCCTTAACCGCGAATATGCTCCGAAAGATGCCAACCTGCTGTTTCCAGCACAGGCAGCTGTGAGGAAAAGAGGGACTTTTACAAATTCCGCGGGACAAACCTGCCTTAACGAATCAGCTGCTTCCAATGGATACAGTGAGCGGGAAGGATGGAAGTTGATCTGCGATTTGGCCGAGGCTATGGGCGAAAAGTGGAACTATACTTCCCTGGAAGATATCCGGGAAGAGATGCTAAGCTTAATACCCGGTTAAGCACTTATTATCGGTCAAAAAAAGAAGGCCGAAGTTTGGATCTGTTAACCGGGAGGTAATCAGTAGAAACACCCGGTTGCCTCTAGCAGTCAACCCGAATGAGTCAGGTTGTGAGCAGGCAACCGGGTTAAACTACAAAAACTATGGACAGGCAATTATCGGCTTTAACGGTTTCAGAGATTAATCGCTATGTAAAAGGGTTGATTCACAATGATCCGCGCCTTCGCGATTTATGGGTGACGGGTGAAATCTCCAATTTTAAACATCACCGCTCTGGACATATGTATTTTACAGTAAAAGACAGCTCATCTTCTCTGCGCTGCGTTTTTTTTCGTAGGGAAAACATGCGCTGTATTTTTGAACCGACTGATGGCATGGAGGTGTTTTTACACGGAAATCTTTCAGTCTATGAACCGGGTGGACTATACCAACTTTATGTAGATGAAATGCAAGCAGCTGGGATGGGTTCCCTTTTTGTGGCCTTTGAGCAGCTAAAAGAGAAACTGGAAAAAGAAGGTTTATTCAAAGCCGATCACAAAAAAAAGCTGCCGCTCATCCCCAGAAAAATAGGCCTGGTTACTTCACCGGGCGGTGCAGCCCTGCAGGATATTTTGACGACTGTAAAGAAGCGTTTTCCCCATGTTCATCTCCTGGTTGTTGAAAGTCTTGTTCAGGGGGCCGGAGCAGCAACAGATATCGTCCGGGCTTTGGATCTTTTAAACAAAATGGATGATATAGATATTATCATAATCACGCGTGGAGGCGGATCGCTGGAAGATTTATGGCCATTTAACGAAGAAATAGTTGCCAGGGCCATTTACCGGTCTTTGAAACCGGTTGTTTCCGCGGTAGGCCATGAAACCGATTTTACCATAGCTGATTTTACAGCTGATTTACGGGCGCATACTCCAACAGAGGCAGCTGCAGCTGTAGTTCCAGTTCGTGATGAACTGTTGTCAGCAGTCGATAAACTGCGCAACCGGGCGGCAATTGCTTTGCAAACCTGTCTCAGGCAGGAAAAGCAGAGACTTGATCATATAGTCAGTGAAAGGTTTTTACGCCACCCCCGCGAACGAGTGAAACTGTTCCGGAATATCCTCGAAGATAACGATGCTAAACTACGCAGGGAAATTGTGCGGGTTCTGCAGTTGAAGGGAATCAAACTGACTGCATTAGTTGACAGGCTGGAAAGCTACAGCCCTTTAAAAGTGATGAATCGGGGCTTTAGCTTTTGCCGTAACGAACAGGGCGATATAATCCGCTCGATAAAAGATATCAAAATTGGCCAGCTCCTGCAGTTAAGCTTTAAAGACGGAAAGGCAGAATGCCGCACGGAAAAGATCGAGGAGGGCAGCATCATTGAACAGTAAAAAGATAGAAGAAATGACATACGAAGAAGCAGTGAACAGGTTGGAGGAAATTGTAAACCGCCTGGAAAATGCTGAAATACCTCTTGAAGAAACGCTCTCTTCTTTTCAGGAAGGAATTGCCCTTTCCAGGTATTGCCGCGAAAAATTGGCCGAAATTGAATACCGGGTGGACTATATCCTTAAAGAAGAGCAGCGGGAGCCTGTCGATCAATCTTTAGATCAAGAGGACGGTTTAACCGAAAATGATATTTTAGACGGAGATAATAAATGATCGATATTGATCAATACCTGGAAGAGAAAAGAAATATTGTTAACCTTGCTTTAAAAAAGCGCCTGCCCCAGTCAGGACCGCCTAAAATTCTTGATGCCATGAATTACAGCCTGGAAGCAGGAGGTAAAAGACTGAGGCCGATCCTGACCCTGGCTGTTGCCGATACTCTTGATTGTAAGAGTAATTCAATTATTGATATAGCCTGTGCTTTAGAATTTGTGCATACCTACTCTTTAATTCACGATGATCTGCCGGCGATGGATAACAGCAATCTGCGCCGGGGAAAGCCAACCTGTCACCGGGTTTACGGCGATGCAGTGGCTGTTTTGGCCGGTGATGCATTACTGACTCATGCTTTTGAAATACTGAGCCGGTATGGACAGAAAGAAGGGTATGCCGAAAAAAGTGTAAAAATAATAGCGGAACTGTCCAGCGCTTCCGGGGTAACCGGGATGATTGGTGGACAGATTTTAGATCTTGAGTCTGAAGGTAAAGCATTAACCTTTGATCAAGTCGAAAGGTTGTCGGTCATGAAAACCGGAGCCCTGCTCAGGGCTGCAGTTGTTTGCGGGGCTATTGCCTCGGATGCCGGCAGCGAACAGTTGAAAATACTTGGTTCTTATGCTGGTGATATCGGTACTGCCTTTCAGATTACCGATGATTTACTTGATTTAGAAGGCAGTAGAGAAGAATTAGGTAAACCGGTAGGTGCAGACCAGGAACGTTATAAGCCAACCTACCCTTCAGTACTTGGTCCGGAAAATGCACGTAAGAAGGCTGTAATGCTTTATGAACAGGCCGTTATATCGATCAGTACTTTGGATCAACCTGCAGAACTGCTGATTGAACTGGCTAAAAAGCTAATTTTTAGAAATAAATAACCGACGATGCAATAAATTTAACCCCGTTGTCTGCAAACCGAGGTTGTGCTATGATAGGCTAGAAAAGACGACATAAGTGGTGCAGTATTCTAGTTGGCGTCCCTTTCTGAAAACGGGCCTAAAAATCCGTTAAGGGCACATCGATGAAGTTCCTGGTGGTGGCCGCCGACGCCCAGTTGGGGGTTGCTGCTGGGAGTTAAGAAGGACGGGGCGATCTACAATGGCATGTAGGCGTTGACCCTGCCTTCGTGGAGACCCAATGACCGTGGCGTATTGTTAAATAAAACAAAGGGTTACGGCTTGGGAATGAACCTGTATGCGGTGCGAAGCTGTGTGCAGTGTAGCCTGCCTTGAGTGGAAGGGGTAGAGGAGGAAAACATTTCCCTGAAACCTTTTCTGCAAAAGAGGCTAGGAAAGACAAGACGCCAGTGAGGAAATCTCCTAGACTGCTCTCAAAGCAGAGGCAGACCAGGGATTAAAGTGTGAGCTGAGTGGTAATCCAGTTCTGCTGTTGGTGACACGGCAGGGATAGTCTTAAAAGGGAACTGCCTGCTCGGCAACGAGAGGTGACTATCCGGGAAATCCTGCTGGACCTAAGCCGCAAAGTTTACCTGGCCTGTCACCACTTATGTTTCTTTTTATAAAGGTGATCATAATTGGCTAACAACCGGAAAAACCGCCGTAGGGTTCGCTGGATTTTTATCATATCAATTTGGACTTTTTTCCTGGCGGTTGTAATAAGTTTTTTTTCACATTACGTTTTAAATCAGATATATTCAATTGCTGTCTCTTTTTTAATTTTACTGCTTGTTGTTTTGATGGGGATTGTTTTTGACCTGATTGGTACTGCTGCTGCAGCAGCTGATATCGCTCCTTTGAATGCAAAAGCTGCCCGCAGGGTCAGCGGTGCTAAATGCGGGGTTTACCTGGTTAAAAATGCTGAACGTGTTGCTACTTTTTGTAATGATGTAGGCGGTGATATCAGCGGTATTATCAGCGGAACATTAGTTACCATAATCGTTTTTAAGCTGATAATCAACTTTCCGTACCAGCAGGCAGAGTTCTACCTGGGTATACTTATTACAGCTTTAATCGCTGCTATTACAGTTGGCGGCAAAGCGTGGGGTAAAGTTATAGCGATCAATTATTCAACTGAAGTAATCCTCCTTGTTGGTTCGATTGTTACTAAACTGCAGAGTCCTTTTAAATGGGTTCATATTAAGGGCAAGTAATTGAGGTGATTTGATGAACGGGATTCTGGGCAGTTTGAAACTGCCGGATGGCTTAAAAAATTTAGACGAGGCTCAACTAAATGAAGCTGCTTTAGATATTCGTAAATACATGGTTAAAACAGTTGCCGAAAATGGCGGTCACCTGGCAGCAAGCCTGGGAGTTGTCGAATTGGCGCTGGCTCTGCACAGTTATTATAATAGTCCCGATGACAAGATCGTCTGGGATGTCGGTCACCAGAGTTACCCGCACAAGCTGCTTACCGGCAGGTGGGATTATTTTACCACTTTGCGCCAATTTGAAGGTTTATGTGGATTTCCAAAACCGGCAGAAAGTGAACACGACCCGTTTCTTACCGGTCACAGCAGCACTTCAATATCAGCAGCTTTAGGCCTTGCTTTGGCCCGTGATTATAACGGTGACGACTATAAAGTAATTGCTGTAATCGGAGATGGCGCATTAACCGGAGGGATGTCTTTTGAAGCCCTTAACCATGCCGGTCATATCAAAACCGATATGATGGTTATTCTTAACGATAATAAAATGTCAATCAGTTCCAATGTAGGCAGCCTGTCTTCTTATCTTGGCCGAATTCGCTCCGATCCAAAATATTCACGATTAAAAAATGATTTCGAGAGCTTTGTGAACCGCCTTCCCCTGGTCGGGAATAAAGCGGTCAGTTTCGCTGAGAGAATAAAAGGCGGATTAAAATACCTGGTAATACCTGGAATGATCTTCGAAGAACTTGGTTTTACATATTTTGGTCCTGTTGATGGCCATAATATAAAGGCAATAAAAAATATTTTCAAACAGGCGGATCATATGAAAGGACCCATCCTGGTTCATGTGGTAACAGAAAAGGGAAAAGGTTATTCTTATGCCGAGCGATCGCCTGAAGTATTTCATGGTATCGGTCCTTTTGATCAAACCAACGGTCTTCCCCTTAAAAAAAAGAAAAGTACTTCCTATACTGAAGTTTTCGGGCAGACTCTTTTAAAATTAAGTCGTACGAATAAGCAGGTCATAGCTGTAACAGCAGCAATGACTGCCGGCACAGGATTAAGAGGTTTTGCCCGAGAATTTCCGGAGCGGTTTTATGATGTTGGTATTGCGGAACAACATGCAGTTACTCTTTCCGCCGCCCTGGCGGCTGGAGGAATGCGACCGGTGGTAGCTGTATACAGTACTTTTTTACAGCGTGCATACGACCAGATCTTACACGATGTCTGCCTTCAAAATTTGCCGGTTATATTTGCTGTCGACCGGGCCGGTATTACCGGTGAAGATGGCGAAACCCACCAGGGGCTTTTTGATATTAGTTTTCTGCGTAATATTCCGAATATGGCCATCATGGCCCCGGCCAATGAAAACGAACTGCAGGACATGCTGTTAACTGCTTTTGATTATTCCGGCGGTCCGGTTGCTTTACGTTACCCTCGGGATAAAGTGGAAGGCCTGGAACCGAAAGAACCGGGTATTATTCCCTGGGGTGAGGGTGAATTGTTAAAGCAGGGTGAAGACTTATTGATTATAGCAGCCGGCACAGTAGTTAATCCTGCCGTGGAAGCTGCCGAAAAACTCTTCTGGCAGGGTATAAAAACAGCAGTTATCAATGCCCGCTTTGTAAAACCACTTGATCAAGAACTGATCGTAACATGGGCCCAAAAATGCCGGCGGGTTATAACTATCGAAGAAAATGTCCTGGCCGGCGGATTCGGCAGCGGAGTTCTTGAACTTTTGGAGAAACAGGGAGTTCGTTTACCGGTTAAATGTATTGGCATTGATGATCATTTTGTTGAACATGGTTCCAGGTCAAGGCTTCTTTCCCGCTATAAGCTTGATGCCGAAGGAATTTTTAAAGAAGCCCTGGCTTTTGCCGGGAAAAAAGCAGTAGAAGGCCAGACTTGAAACGTGCCAGGCCTAAAATTCGTCTTGATCAACTGCTGCACAGGCAAAGGCCGGAATTGAGCAGAAACCGTGTGCAGGCAGAAATCATGGCTGGAAAAGTGCTTGTCGATGGATCAATTTGCGATAAACCAGGTACCCTGATCGAGGAAAATGCCGATATAAAGCTCCTTGAACCCAAGAATCCTTATGTTAGCCGCGGCGGTTTGAAGCTGGAGGGTGCTTTACTTGATCTTTCGTTAGAGGTCAAAGATCTAATTGTTCTGGATGTTGGAGCTTCAACAGGCGGTTTCACCGATTGTCTTTTAAAAAAAGGGGCCAGGTTAGTTTATGCCCTTGATGTGGGTTATGGTCAGCTTGATTTTAAATTACGCCATAATCCACAGGTAGTAATCATGGAGAGCTTTAATGTTCGCCTGCTAAAACCGCAAGATATTCCGACCATACCTGATCTGGCTGTAGTTGATGTTTCCTTTATTTCACTGATAAAAGTTTTACCCGTTCTTGCCCAGTTGAACATTCCTGCTGTCCTGGCCCTGGTCAAGCCTCAATTTGAAGTAGGTCGCTCAGAGGCCGGCAGGGGTAAAGGAGTGATTCGCGATCCGAAACTGCACTTTAATGTATTGAATGAAAATGTTGCCGCAGCACTCAAGCTGGGTTATTACTGCAGGGGGATCACTTATTCAAGATTTCCGGGACCGAAAGGCAATGTTGAATATTTTGTTTATTACAAGTATATGGATGTTGAGCCAGGTTTCTTACAACAGACCTGTGTCAATACTGAAGATATAAAAAAGGTAATTGACCAGGCCCATAGTTTATTTATAGATAAGAAGAAATAGGTGATGGGAAGGATATTTTAGCCGGGGCGAAGAATTTGTAGTTAAGCTCAGGCTAAAAGAAAGGAAACAGGCACTGCATGAAAGAACTCGGGGTAATACCAAACTGGCATAAAAAGAATACCAACCTTGTGGTTGATAAAATTAAATCTTTTTTTAATCAACGTCAAATTCCGCTTCATGTGGTTGAAAGTGATCAGGCTGACTTCTACAGTAGTGTATCTCTTGCCGATCAGTTACAGGATTTATATGATAAGCTGGAAATGATCATTGTCGTCGGTGGAGATGGAACTATCCTCAGGGTAGCCAGGGACCTTGCTTACTGGGATGTGCCTGTCCTTGGAATTAATCTTGGTCAAAAGGGTTTTTTGGCCGAGATTGAAGTCGAGCAGATGGAGCGTTTTCTTCAGTACATCGCTACCAGGCAGTATGATTTTCAGGAGAGAATGATGCTGGAAGCCTGGCTTCATCGCGGAGATGAACAACTCGGCTATTACCTGGCATTAAACGATATTGTTGTAGCAAGGGGTCCTTTTTCCCGTAATATAAAAGTGGATTCATTTATAAATAATGATTTTATGGAAAGCTATTTTGGAGACGGAATAATTGTTGCCACTCCCACCGGTTCAACAGCCTATTCACTTTCTGCAGGTGGACCGATCGTTAATCCAATAATGGAGTTATTCGTTATCACGCCCATTTGTCCTCACAGCCTCTATAATCGTTCAGTGATTGTTAATGGTTCAGATACGATGAGCTTAAAGGTTGATTCAAGACATGTCCAGGTCATATTGACTGTTGACGGTCAGGTCCGTTTTGCCCTTGAAGACAATGACCAGATCAGTATCTCCCGGGCAAAACAAAAGGTTAAGCTGGTATGCTTCCACGAAAATTCTTTTTACAGGCTGCTGCACCAAAAACTAAAAGCATAATTGTTTTAGGAGGCACGGTTAAATGCTTGTCGAGCTGCGGGTTTCAAATTTTGCCTTAATCGAAGATCTTAGCTTTAAGTTCAGCTCTGGATTAAATGTTTTAAGCGGTGAAACCGGCGCCGGTAAATCCATTGTAATCGGCGCAATAAGCCTCCTGCTTGGGGAACGGGCTGCTGTGGAACAAATCAGACAGGGTAAAGAGACAGCTTTTGTTGAAGGTGCAGCCTGTTATGATTCCACCCGGCAAAATGAAATAGACCAGTTATTGGAAAAAGCCGGCATAGAAAAAGCAGATGAACTGATCATTGCCAGGGAACTGTACAGTAACGGGCGCAGTGTAGCCAGGGTTAACGGCCGGACGGTGCCGGTTTCTTTTTTAAAAGATCTGGGCAAATACTTAGTTGATCTGCATGGTCAGCATCAGCACCAGTCTTTACTGCGCCCGGAAGAACACCTGAAACTGTTGGATTCTTTTGGTGATGAAAAAATTACTGCTTCACTGGACAGACTGAATAAGCTCTATAAGAAAAGGGAAACTTATAAAAAAGAGCTTTTTGCACTCGGCAGCAGCAGCGCTGAGCGAGAAAAACGCCTGGATGTTAATGCTTTTCAACTCAATGAAATCAAAAATGCAGCATTGCAGGCTGGTGAAGATGAAGAACTGGCCCGGCAGGAAAAAGTTTTGGCTAATTCAGAAAAGTTGTGGAGTATAACGGCTGATATTTATTCTAACATTTATGCCGGCAGTGATGACGGGGCATTTGAAGCCCTCATTGACAGGCTCAACAAGGCACGCAGCCAGCTGGCTGATGCAGCCGGTATTGACCAGACCCTTTATCCTCTACTGGATCTGCTGGAAAGTGCTTCAGCTCAACTGGATGAAGTTTCCCATGAACTGCGTAATTATCAATCCCGGCTGGAATATGATCCAGCAGAATTGACTGTGATTCAGGATCGCCTGAATTTGATCTCTACTTTAAAGCGAAAGTATGGTTCTACAATTGAAGAAATTCTTACTTATGCCGGCCAGCTGGAAGAAGAGATAGAAAGGCTGAGAAATAGCGAGGCAGCAGCTGAAAAATTAGAACAGGACATTGTTGAAGTGGAAAAACAGCTTTTTGAAGAAAGTTTACTTCTCAGGAAGCTGCGACAGGATACGGCCAGAATTCTGGAAGGGCGTCTGGAAGAGTGTTTGCAGGAATTAGCCCTGCCAAATGCCCGCTTTGAAGTAAGCTTTAAAGAAAAACAAGAATTTTCTCCAAGTGGAATGGACCAGGTAGAATTCTTATTTAGCGCCAACCGGGGCGAGGATGTCAAGCCGCTGATAAAAATAATATCCGGTGGAGAAGTTTCCAGGGTTATGCTTGCTTTAAAAACAATACTGGCCCGCCAGGACCTTGTCCCGACCTTAATATTTGATGAAGTTGATGCCGGTATTGGGGGTGCTACAGTACAGGCAGTTGCTGAAAAGCTGTCCCATCTTTCCGAACACCACCAGGTTATGTGCGTTACGCACAGCCCGCAGATAGCTGCCATGGCTGATTGTCACTACAGTCTTTACAAGGAAACTGTGGATGATAGAACTTTAACTAAAACTTCACTGCTATCTGCTGAAGAGAGACGGGAAGAATTGGCCCGAATGCTTGACGGGGCAGGGATTGACCAGGTCAGTCTAAAGCATGTGGATAGTGTCCTGGAGAGAGCAAGACGCTTTAAGGAAAAATCAGCAGGCTGACAGTTTAAAGGAGGGTTTGCAATGCGGCTGGAAGATATGATGACCAGAAATTTCGCCACGTTGCGACCAGATGACAGCTTGGAGATTGCGATTCAGCGGCTGCGCAACAGCCGCCGTGATGGTTTGCCGGTTTTAGAAAACGATGGCTCTTTAATGGGAATATTTACAAAAACAAATCTTTATGACGCTCTACTTAAAAACAGCGATCTTGCTCAACCGGTTGATTACTTTTATAACCGCAATGTTGTTAAAATAGCTAAAGATTTATCATACGATGAAGTAATCGATGCTGTGCACCGGATTCCGGTCGGCACCGGTGTGGTTGTTGATAAAGGCGGCATGGCAGTGGGCCTTTTTACGAAAGTGGAACTGATAACATCGCTATTTAAAGAAGAAAGAATGCTTGGCACCAGGTTGAAGGCAATGTATCAAGCCATGCATAATGCTTTGATATCGATCAATGTGGATTCACGGATTAATTTTATCAACCGGTCGGCTGAGCAGCTTTTTGATATTGAATACAGGCAGGTAGAAAACTGTCTGCTTGATGAAGTTTTACCGGGATTAGAGATGGATTCTGTTCTTGGCCAGGGATTGGTTGAAATAGGGGTTAACTATTCTACCGGCCAGGTAGCGACAATGGTTAACAAGACCCCACTTATCGATGACAGCAGGGTTGTTGGTGCCATCGCGATATTTCAGGATATTACCGACCTGGAATCGATTGCACAAGAAATGGAAACGGTAAAAAGATTAAACCAGACCCTGCGGGCAGTGCTTGACATCGGCTATGATGCCCTGGTAGTTGTTAATGAAGATGGTTTAATTGTCCTGGTAAACCGGGTGTTTTTAGACTTCATCCGTCTTAAGGAAGAAGCTGTAATTTCGCAGCCTATTATTGATATCCTGGAAAATAGCAGGCTGCATATTGTTGCCAGGACAGGCATTCCCGAACTTAATGATATCCAGTTTGTTGGAGGTAAACCATATGTTGTGTCAAATATGCCCATTGTCAGGGAAGGCCACATAATCGGGGCTGTCGGCAAAATTAGTTTTAGACGAGTTGAAGAACTGCGTGATCTGGCCCAAAAGCTGGAAACAATGGATAGCCGGTTGACTCACTTCCAGGAAGAGCTGAAAAAAGCTCGTTTCAGAGAACGACCCTTTCGTTTTGAAGATATTATTACCATTAACCAGGCAATGCAGGATATAATCCAGGAAGCTATGCAGGCGGCACAGGGACTTTCTACAGTCCTGATCAGCGGTGAAAGCGGCGTAGGTAAAGAATTGGTCGCCCAGGCAATTCACCAGGCCAGTCCCCGTTCTGATGCTCCTTTTGTCAAGGTAAACTGTGCTGCTATCCCGGAAAATCTTCTTGAATCTGAGTTTTTTGGCTACGAACAGGGCGCCTTTACCGGTGCCCAGCCGGGAGGCAAACAGGGTCTGCTTGACCTGGCTAACGAAGGAACTCTTTTTTTGGATGAAATCGGTGATATGCCGCTTTCACTCCAGGGAAAACTTTTAAGGGTGTTGCAGGATCAAACCTTTGAAAGGGTTGGTGGAACAGAGACAATCAGGGTTGATATCCGTTTTGTAGCTGTTACCAATAAAAATTTAGAACAAAAGGTCAGGGAAGGCACATTCCGGCAGGACCTGTATTTTCGCCTGAATGTAATACCGGTTCATCTTCCTCCATTAAGAGAACGTTTAGAAGATATATTGCCTTTGGTTCATGCTTTTTTGCGTAAATATAATGCGATATTTGGTATGCAGGTCAGTGACATTGCACCCGGAGCGCTTGCCGCTTTTCGATCGTATACATGGCCCGGGAATGTAAGAGAACTGGAAAATGTTGTCGAACGGGCCATGAATTTCACAAATGAAAACATTATTAAAGTTGAACATTTGCCGCCTCATCTTCGCAGCATCAGGAGTGACCAGGGATTTCAGGCAAATAGAAAAGAAACTGAAGATAAAGATGTCGAACATACAGTACCTGCTTATCGCTGGAAAAGAGATGAACTGGAAAGAGAAACGATTCTTAAAGCCCTGCACCATACCGGCGGCAATAAGAGCGAAGCTGCCCGTTACCTGGGGATAAGCCGTTCATGGCTTCATGAAAAAATTAAACGTTATGGCCTACAATAACCTGGGGAGGATATGTCATGGATTTTGAATTAACTACTGAGCAGTTGAATATGCAGCAAATGGCCCGTGAGTATGTTGAAAAAGAAGTAATTCCGGTGGCCGCAGAATATGACGAAAAAGAAGAAATGCCGGTTGACCTGGTTAGAAGAATGATTTCTCAAGGCTTTTCAACGATATCTGTTCCGGAAAATTATGGTGGAGCCGGTATGGATGATCTGACCCTTTGCCTGGTGATCGAAGAACTGGGCCGGGGATGTGCAGGTATTGCAACCGGGGTGGGAGCCAATTCGCTGGCAACCCTGCCTATTATNCTGGCTGGTAACGAGGAACAGAAAAATAAATACCTTTCTGATATTTGCTGTGGCAAACTAGCCTCTTTTTGTCTAACCGAACCCAATGCCGGATCAGATGTGAGCGCTATCGCAACCACTGCGATTAAAGAAGGTTCCGAGTATGTTATTAATGGCAATAAATGCTTCATTACGAATGGAACTTATGCCGATTATTATGTTGTATTCGCTGTTATTAATCCGAAAAAAGGGGCCAGGTCACTGACTCCTTTTATAGTGGAAAAAGGAACTGCGGGACTGGATGCAACCAGAAAAGAACGAAAAATGGGTATTCGTGCCAGCAACACTGCGGAAGTTACTTTCAATGATGTGCGTATACCTGAAGAAAACCTTCTTGGTAAAGAAAACGGTGGCTTCAGGGTGGCCATGGAAACTTTTGATATATCAAGACCGATGATCGCTGCTTTAGCCGTAGGTTTGGCCAGGGCTGCTTACGAAGCGGCCAGGCAATATGCCAAAGAAAGAGTTCAATTTGGCAGGCCAATTATTCAGCAGCAGGCAATTCAATTCATGTTAGCTGATATGGCCATGGAAATTGAAGCAGCACGTTCTTTATATTTAAAGGCGGCAGGAATGGTTGGGAAAGGCAGCAAAAGCCTTTCAGCTTATTCAGCCATGGCCAAAGCATACGCCGGGGATATGGTTATGCGGGTAACAGTTGATGCCCTTCAAGTTCTCGGTGGCTATGGTTATACCAGGGAATATCCACTTGAGAAATATATGCGTGATGCAAAAATTATGCAGATCTATGAGGGTACCAATCAGATCCAAAGATTAATTATTGCCAACAGCATTATAAGCGGCAGAATTTAAATAGAGAGGTGTTAATAATCAAAGAAAGACTTGATGAAAAAACAATATCCACCAGTTATCTTTACCGCGGTAAAATCATTAATGTCCGGCAGGATATGGTAAAAGATTTTCGGGATAAAATCGCTTTTAGAGAAGTTGTCGAGCACCCGGGGGCAGTTGCTGTTCTGGCCCTCAACAAGAACAATGAGGTCATTTTGGTCAGGCAGCACAGGCAGCCGGCCGGAGAAGTCCTTCTTGAAATCCCTGCCGGCAAGATTGAACCGAATGAAGATCCACTGTCCTGTGCCCGAAGAGAATTTATTGAGGAAACAGGATTAGAAGCGGCCAGTTGGGAAGAGCTGTGCTGTTTTTATCCTTCACCTGGATTCTGTGATGAGAAAATATATCTTTTCAGGGCTGAAGACCTTACAAATGCTGTTTCAGCTACTTCAGATCCCGAAGAAAATATTTCAATCGTAAACATACCTATATCTTTAACTGTTGAGATGATTTCAGATGGTCGGATAAAAGACGGTAAAACAATTATTGCTCTTCAATTTGCCCTGATTAATTAGACTTATGTTGATGGACAAATTATAATTTTTTTAAAATTAATATTTCGGCAGGGTTTTTTAATGCCGCTGTTGAATAACTTAACATTAAAGATTTGAGGGAAATGCCAGGATGCAAAAGCAGTTATCTGAATTTAATAATTATCTCAGCGTGGAAAAGGGACTGGCCAAAAATACTCTGGAGTCATACAACCGGGACCTTGTTAAATTTGTTACTTTTTTAAACANACATAATATTGACCACCCAGGATTNATTAATAGCAGCATAATTAACNTGTATCTCGGTGAATTGAAAAATAACCACAATTCCACTTCAACAATATCCCGCTCGATTGCTTCAATAAGGTCTTTTTTTAACTATTTACTGGAAGAAGGTATTATTGACAATAATCCGGCGCTTGAACTGGTATCACCAAAAATTGAAAAAAGGCTGCCCCGGGTTCTGACAACATCAGAAATTGATCGTCTTCTTGATCAACCAAAAGCAAGCGAACAAAAAGGTTTAAGAGACAAGGCCATGCTGGAGCTGCTTTACGCTTCCGGAATTCGTGTTTCCGAACTTATCGGTCTTAACCTAAGCGATTTTGAGCCACGGGTTGGTTTCCTGCGCTGTAAAGGCAAGGGGCAGAAAGAACGCATAGTCCCCATTGGCTCGGTTGCGATCAATTCCGTTAGTGATTATATGAATAAATCACGGGCTAAATTATGCAAAAACAATGGTGAAGTAGCCCTTTTTGTAAATCAACATGGTAATCGGATGACAAGACAGGGCTTCTGGAAAATATTAAAGAAGTATGCTTTTAAGTCTAATATTGACGGTTACATTACTCCACACACAATAAGACATTCTTTTGCTACTCATCTGCTTGAAAATGGAGCAGATCTTCGATCGGTTCAGGAAATGCTGGGCCATTCCGATATATCGACCACCCAGATTTATACCCAGATCACCAGAAGAAAGATAAGAGAAGTTTATGATAAAGCCCACCCACGAGCCTGATTTATTGACTGCACAGTTGGCCGCAAGAATACATTCGACCTTAAATAATGCAAATAGTATAATATGATTAATAATCGAATGTGTTAATTCCAGCAGTTTGGTTTAACCGGCAATTTGATCAGGAATGGGTGTATGGCAGTGAATTTAATAACTACCCACAAAAATGGCGATTTTGATGCTTTGGCTGCAGTTGTAGCTGCATCCAGGCTTTATCCCGGCTGCCGGTTGATAGTTCCGGAGCCCCTGCAGGCAAATGTTCGCTCCTTTATTAATTTATACCGCCATCTTCTACCCCTTAGTGATGAAAACGATATTAGCGAAGAGCTGGATACCGTTATTGTTGTTGATACAAACAAGAGAATTCGGCTTGGTAAATGGGCCCGGTTTCTTGATCAAGCCAAAAAGGTTATTGTATTCGATCACCACAGTGGTGAACAAGATCTGGGAGCCGACTTGATTAGGATTGAGGATGTCGGGGCAACAACAACCATACTACTGGAAGAAATAATTAAAAAAAAGCTTAAAATAACCGATTTTGAAGCCACCCTGTTTGCTCTTGGTATATATGAAGATACCGGATGTATGACCTATGATATAACAACCAGTCGGGATGCCAGGGTAATGGCATATTTATGGAAAAGAGGTCTAAATACCAACCTGGTTCAGGAATATCTTCGTTCACCTCTTTCTGAAAGTCAGAAGCAGCTGCTGGAAAGGCTAATNCAAAATAGTGAACTATACGAATTAAATCAACGCCGGGTTTTAATCAGCACAACTGTTCTCGATGAATATGTGAGTGGAGCAGCCGTGATTATTCAGCTTCTTGATGAGATTGAAGATACCGGGTTAACAATAATTATTGTTCAGATGACCGATAATATCTATCTTGCAGCCAGAAGCAGCGATAATGATCTTAACTTGCTGGAATTGTTGGCCCCGTTTGATGTTAAAGGTTATCCCGGAGCCGTTTCAACATATTTTAAAGGTTTTGATGTAGAAAAAATAAAAAAAGCTGTTATGGAGTTCCTAAAAAAATACCTCCCACCGGTTATTACTGCAGAAATGGCAGCTTCAAAACCGGTTATAACAGTTACAAGCGACACCAGCATCAAGGCGGCCGATCAACTTCTTGCCGAACACGGTATTCAGGGCTGCCCGGTTATTGAAGAAGGTAAACTGGCAGGAATAATTTCCCGCCGGGACCTGCGTAAAGGGCTTCGCAGTGAGCTTGGTCACGCTCCGGTGAAAGGCTTTATGACGCGCAAGCCAATTACTGCCTCTCCCAATGAATCGCTGATTGAACTGCGCCGGTTGATAGTTGAACATGATATTGGCCGGGTGCCGATTGTAAATAAGCATAATAAACTGGTTGGCATAGTGACCCGTTCTGATATATTAAAACAAATGAACTTTTTTAACAGAAAGGGTCGATCATTGAAAACTTTCAAATCAAATGAACTGAATGAAAATATAAAAGCAGGCAGCAGTCTTCATAAACCAGATAATAATCAACACGATCAAGACCATACAAGCAATCTCAGTTCTCTGCTAAATAAGGAACTGCCGGCCCGGATGCAAAAATTATTTTTGCAAATTATGCAATTGGCCGGGCAGGAAAAAGTTCAGGTATATCTAGTTGGAGGAACAATCAGAGATTTATTGCTCCGTTATCCCCTGGCCCAAGACCTTGATTTTGTTGTAGTCGGTGATGCTGTAGAATTTGCATTCAGGCTTCAGAAACTAGTCGGTGGAAAGGTAAGGTATTTCGAGCAGTTCGGCACTGCCTCCCTGCATTTTGAGGATGGATTAAGGCTTGATCTGGCGACTGCCCGCAAAGAGTATTATGATTCCCCTGCTGCTCTACCGCGGATAGCCAGTTCCAGTTTAAAAGATGATCTTTTTCGCCGTGATTTTACTATCAATACGATGGCCTGTTCAATAACAGCAGATAGCTACGGGTTATTATATGATTATTACAATGGACGCGAAGATTTACAGAACCACTTGATCAGGGTTCTTTATAAACTAAGTTTTGTAGACGATCCTCTGCGCATTTTACGGGCAATTCGTTTTGAGCAGCGCTATGATTTTCAGATAGAACCAGAAACACTCAGTTTGCTTACCAGGGCGGTGGAGCGAAGAGTTTTAGAGAAAGTGAGCCGTCAGCGTTTAAACCAGGAATTGCGATTAATCTACAGAGAGCCCTCACCGTTCAATATCCTAAAACGTTTTGAGCAGCTTGGTTTTTTTTCTTTTCTTTTTCCCCGTGTATACCCGGACAAAAAAACCTGGAAGCTATTATCAAAACTGGAAAATATTAATAAGTGGATTAAGCAGAGTGATTGGATGGAAAAACCCGACTACGAGCTTTTATACCTGGGCGGTCTTTTAGTTGGTTTGGAATCTGTTGAAAGGTCTGCTATAATAAGAAAGTTAAATATATCCCGTGAAAGGGCCTCAACCGTATTTAGTGCCTGCCAGGAGGTTTACGGGGTGCTTGAAAAACTGAATACGGAAAATATCAATCCCAGTGAAATTGTCGGTTGTCTTGAACAACTGCCCCTGGAAGCTGTTATTCTTGCTTTAGCCATGGCTGAAAATGAAATTGTTAAAGATCATCTCAAACACTACCTGACAGCGCTAAAATATATCCGCCCCAGTTTAAAGGGCAGTGATTTAAGAAAATTGGGTCTTGAACCCGGGCCGCGTTATAAAAAAATAATTAATGGCCTTAAAAAGGCAATTTTAGATGGAGAAGTGCGAACCCCGCAGGAAGAACTTGACTATGTGATTTACTACCTGGAAGGAGAAAATAAATGGGAGGAATGTTAAGGTGATTTTTGGACAGGACCCAATTATTATAGCTTTGCGCATACCGGTTTTACTGATTGTAATTACGATTCATGAATTTGCACATGCCAGGATGGCTTATCATTTTGGTGATGCCACCGCCCATAAACAGGGCCGAATGAACCTTAACCCGATCAACCACCTTGATCCGATCGGCTCACTGATGATTTTGCTGGTAGGCTTTGGCTGGGCCAAACCGGTTCCGATCAATCCTCTGAATTTCAACCAGTACCGGTCCGGTTTGCGCTGGGTGTCTTTTGCCGGCCCACTGAGTAATTTAATCTTTGGCTTTATTAGTCTGCTTATTTTTACAATAATAATCAGCATGGGCCTGATAGGCAGTAGTGAAGTATCTAGAATATTCATCATGTTTATGAACCAGCTAATCATGATTAATATTTACCTGGCATTGTTCAACTTGCTTCCAATCCCACCGCTGGATGGTTCTAAAATCCTGATGTCATTTCTTTCAGATGCCAACCTGGGAATTTACCAGCAGATAGAACGTTATGCGCCCTTAATTTTAATCGGGCTTATTATCACCGGTATTTTAGGCAGGATTATCTTTCCCCTGGCCCAGGCAGTTTTAACCTTTTACTATTTAGTTATAAGTTTAATACCGGGTTTATAACCGAATAAATAGAATAGAAAGGATAACCGCAGATGGAAAAAAAGACAGTATTTTCAGGAATTCAAGCCTCAGGTTCTCTTCATTTGGGTAATTACCTGGGGGCAATTCGAAACTGGGCCGCGATGCAGTATGATTATAATAATTATTTTTGCGTGGTTGACCTTCACACTATTACCGTTCCCCAGGATCCTTCCACTTTGAGAGAAAAAATCAGGGAGGTAGCCGGTCTTCTTTTTGCTGCCGGCATTAATGAAGAAAATTCAGTAGTTTTTATCCAATCCGAGGTCAAAGCCCACTCTGAACTGGCCTGGATTTTAAATTGTATGACCCCGATGGGATGGTTGCAACGGATGACCCAGTTTAAAGAAAAATCGGAAAAACAAAAAGAAGAAGTAAGCGTGGGGCTCTTTGATTACCCGGTCTTACAGGCCGCTGATATTTTGCTGTATGACACCCAGATGGTCCCGGTGGGAGAAGATCAAAGACAGCATGTGGAACTCAGCAGGGATATCGCTCAACGTTTTAATTATCGATATGGCCAGGTTTTCACTCTGCCGGAAGCATATATTCCACCACATGGCGGAAGGGTAATGGGTCTTTCTAATCCTGACAAAAAAATGAGCAAAAGTGAGGATAAACAGGAGGACTCGATTTCTTTGCTGGATTCCCCGGATAATATTCGTAATAAGATTAAGAAGGCAACAACTGATTCATTAAAAGATATCCGTTTTGACGAAAAGCGACCGGGGATTAATAACCTGTTAACAATTTACCAGTTATTAACTGGCAAGACCCAGGAAGAGATTGAAAATAATTTTGCAGGCAGCTCGTATAAAGATTTAAAGGAACAGTTAGCAGAGGTTATTATAGAAGATCTACGGCCCCTGCAGGATCGATACTTTGAACTGACCGGAGAGAAAAGATACCTTGATGAAATGCTCCAAAGGGGCGCAGAACGAGCCGGTGAGCAGGCTGAAAGAAAAATTGATCATGTTCATAAGAGTATCGGATTAAGATAATAACATTTAACAAGGAATATTTATATGGTGCAGCAAGCAGAATATACAATCAAGCTTCCAACCTTTGAAGGGCCATTTGACCTTCTATTTCACTTGATTAAAAAAGCCGAGGTAGATATTTGGTCTATTTCAATTGCCGATATAACCGAACAATACCTGGCCTACCTGCAATCGATGAAAGAATTAAATTTGGATATAGCAAGTGAATTTTTGGTCATGGCTGCAACCCTGCTGCGTTTAAAATCGAAACTGCTTTTGCCGCGTTCGCCCAGGGCAGAAAATCTGGAAGAAGAGGAAGAGTTATTTGAAATAAACAGTGCGGAAGAATTGTTTCAGCGTTTGGAAGAATACCGGGCTTTTAAAGAAATTGCCGGCCTGCTTCGGCAAAAAGAAGAGGAACAGAAAAAGGTATTCTTAAGATCAACCGGCGGACAGAAAGTTATGGTTTTTTCCCAGCAGGAGTCAGTTTATACTATCTGGGAGGGTGCTCACCACCTCAGTGATATTATGACCCGTTTTGACAAGATTGCCAGGGCAAGAGAATATGTCCCTGCTTTTAGTGCTGTTGAAGATTTTGTTGTAGCGCGAAAAGCTGATTATATTCAGTCTCTACTGCAGCAGAGCAAACGGGCTATGCCTATGAAAACCTTTGTTACAGAATCAGGTTTGTGGGAATTAATTATAGTTTTTATCGCTCTTTTAGAGATGTCGCGGCAAAGAAAGATTAATCTTTTGCAAGAAAAACCTTTTGGACCAATTTTAGTGTCATTGAAGAGTTAAGGGTCGAAAAGGAGGGTATAAGTGAAAAAAGAACAACAAAAGAAGATAATTGAAGCCCTGTTGTTTTTGAGTGAAGAACCGGTAAAAACAGATAAAATAGCAGTTGTTCTTTCGACCAGCCCTGAAGAAGCTGAAGCTATGGTTGAGGAACTTCAGGACGACCTTTCCTCGTCCGGCCGCGGATTACAGGTGTTTGAAACTGCGGGTGGTTACCGGATGGGCACGCTTCCTGAACTCGCGCCTTATCTGGAAAAAGCATTTAGCGAAGATATTTCGAGTAATTTATCCAATGCCGCCCTGGAAGCACTGGCTATTATTGCTTATAATCAACCGGTGACCCGTATTGAAATTGAATCAATACGGGGGGTGAGAAGTAACCATGTCATCGAAAATTTAATAAAAAGAAAATTAATCAAGATCAGCGGTCGTAAGGATGGACCGGGAAGACCGATTCTATACGGAACTACTGCAGATTTTCTAAGATATTTTGGTTTAAAAGATCTTGAAGATCTTCCTCAGCTGGAGCTGCTTGATTTGGATCAAGATGGAGTAAGTACACAACAACAAACTGATAATAACCCTGTTGATATCTAAATTAATATGCTGCATTTAATTAATGGAGTAATGATTATGCGCCTGGCAAAATATTTGGCTAAAGCCGGTGTTTCCTCCCGCCGTCGTGCTGAAAGTATGATCAGGGAGGGAATGGTTAAAGTTAACGGCCTGGTAGTTGAACAACCCCAGGTAAAAGTTGAAGCAGGTGACTCGGTAACTGTTAACGGAAAACTGGTCAAGTGTTTTGAAAAGAAACACTACATCCTTCTCAACAAACCACCAGGTTATATTTCCACGGTTCATGATACTCACAGGCGGCCGACGGTAATGAGCATGGTTGAAGATGTTGATGCCCGACTCTACCCGGTAGGCAGGTTAGATGCAGATACCAGTGGTGTGCTTTTAATGACTAATGACGGTGAACTGGCATACCGTTTAACTCATCCCAGTTTCCAGGTTAAAAAAATTTATCATGCCCGGGTTAAAGGGCTGCCGAACAGAAAAAAACTGAAGCAGTTAAGTGAAGGGGTCAATATTGGTGGTGAAAGATCTGCCCGGGCATCAGTCAGGTTGTTAAATGTTTCAGTCGAAAATAATACTGCTTTACTGGAGATAACCCTTAGTGAAGGTAGAAAAAGACAGGTAAAAAAAATGTGCGAAGCGATTAATCACCCAGTCCTAAAACTGCATCGGGAAAGGTTTGCCGGTTTGAGTTCCGGTGATCTTCTAGAGGGATCATATCGTGTGCTGACTGAAAAGGAAATAAAAAATTTATATAGATTGGTTGGACTGTAAATCTTTCCGGTATCTTGCAAATTATCTTTTTTAATGAGAGAATAGAAATGCTTGTAAATTGATTGTTGTTTAGATTATAGCTATTCTGCAGGGTGCAAAATGTCTCAGAGAAAATATAATACCAAAATTGCCATCGATGGTCCGGCGGGAACAGGGAAAAGTACGGTTTCCCGGGAGGTCTCCCGTCGTTTAAAACTGAAATATTTAGATACAGGTGCTATGTACCGGGCCATTACTTTAAAATTTATTCGTGAAAAAGCGGACTTGTCCGATCTTGAAGCTGTTAAAAAAATTTTGGCGGATACTTCGATCAAGCTAACTGACAATCAGGAAGTATTTCTTGATGGCCAAAAAGTTACTGATGAAATTCGTGGAGCTGAAGTAAACAAATTGGTTTCACCGGTATCGGCAATCTCCCAGGTTCGCCGTCAAATGGTTGATATGCAAAGAGCAATTGCCGAGGAATCTGAAGGTATTGTCATGGAAGGAAGGGATATTGCATCTAAAGTGATGCCAGATGCAGATTTTAAATTTTACCTTGATGCCTCCCTGGTGGAACGAGCCAGGAGGCGCAGAAATGAACTAAAAGATAAAGGGGTTATTCTTTCGGAAGATGAAGTTATTACAGAGATTAAAAACAGGGATAGCATAGATTCTAGAAGGGAAGACTCACCGCTAACCAGGGTGTTAGATGCGATTGTAATCGACACTACAGAATTGAGCTTTGAAGCAGTAGTAGATAAAATAATAAAAAGAGTTAGTGACAGGTTGTCCTATCAAAAAGCCAGGTGAACAATGTGTTTTATTACCTAGTGCGCTTGTTTTTTGCTGTATTTTTAAAAATCCTTTATCGACCGAAAGTTCATGGAATAGATAATATCCCTAATCGTAAGCCTTTTATTATTTGCTCAAATCATTTGTGCTGGATGGATCCCATTATTGTAGGAATTGCAATACCGGCCGGTTACCGGATCCATTATATGGCTAAGAAAGAGTTATTCAGTAATTTTATAATTGCTTATTTGCTTCGCAAAGTTGGGGCTTTTCCCTTAAACCGTAAAGATGCAGACTATGCAGCAATTAAGAGATCTTACCAACTATTACAGGATGGGCAGGTTCTTGGTTTATTTCCAGAAGGGTCAAGGAGTAAAAATGGAAAACTGCAAAAAGCTTACAATGGAGCGGCGTTGATTGCTGCTCGAAGTGGAGTGCCCGTATTACCGGTGGCAATTGCCGGGCCTTACCGTATTTTTAGGCCTTTAAATGTTTTTATTGGAAAACCTTTTGTTTTGCCACCACTGATTTACAATAATAGAGAAGATAAGAAGTTTCAACTTGAAGAGATGAGCGGGATCTTAATGGAGCATATCAGGAAGCTTCTTCCTGAATACAAGGATATATAGAACCAGCCAGTTATTTGTTTTGAAAATGATTGAGATGAGGTAATTATTTGCAAGTTTTGTTAGCGGAGAAAGCAGGTTTTTGTTCCGGAGTAAATCGGGCTATAAACCATCTGCTGAATCGAGTTTCGACCCATGGAGGAGGCTCCACATTAGGCCCCCTGGTCCACAACGAAGAAGTTGTTGGTTATCTCGGACAGCATTCAATAGTTGCTGTTGAAAAGCCGGAGGAAGCATCCGGTTCGTTTTTAGCGATAAGGACACATGGAGTTACTCCACAGATGATAAACAGGCTTCATAACATGGAAAATATAGATATTATTGATTTAACCTGTCCCCGTGTCCATCGTGTTCAAAAAAAAGCAGCCTATCTGTATGATAATGGTTACAAGGTTATTATTTTTGGAAATTCAAAACATCCCGAAGTCCAGGGATTAATCGGTTGGGCCGGGGGAGAGGCAACGGTTGTTTCTTCGATTGATGAACTTGAAAAACTGGATATTGATCCTTCTTCAGGCTTAATCGCCCAGACAACCAGCGATCCGGAACTATATAAACAGGTTAAAGAGGTATATAAGAAAATAAATCCGGATGGTGTTGTTTATGATACACTCTGTCCGGAAACAAGGCTCAGACAGGAAGAAATTGTTAAATTGGCAAAAAGGGTTGAGGCACTGGTAGTGGTTGGCAGCGCAACCAGCGCCAATACTAAAGCCCTTTATGATTGCTGCAGGCTGCTCAAACCAACCTGCAGGATAAATAATGCAAGGGAGCTGGAGAAATCTTTCTTAAGGCAGTACCGGACAATTGGTATTACTGCCGGAGCTTCGACTCCCCCGTGGACGATTAAGGAGGTCGTGGAGAGAATGGAGAATGAGAACTTAGAAGTAAAGAATGAGGATCAGCAGGTTGACTTTGATGTAGAAGTCAAAGTAGCCCAGGTAGGTGAACAGGTGAAAGGTAAAGTAGCCCGGGTTACAGAGGAAGAAGTATATGTGGATATCGGTTCGAAAACCGAAGCTATTCTTCCTGTGGCAGAAGTGCATCTTGACGAGGGAAAAGGGTTGNAAGACCTTTTCAANCCTGAAGATGAAATTGAGGTGACGGTCATGGACACAGATGAAGATGAAGGGAAGGTGATCGTTTCCCATAGAAGACTGGCCAGGGACAAGCGCCTGCAGGAACTGGAGCAGGCCTATAATGATGGTGAGGTTCTGGAAGGCAGAGTAAAACAGGTTGTCTCTGCCGGTTTGGTTATTGATTTAGGTTCCGGTGCTGAAGGTTTCATGCCTGGTTCCCTGGTTGATATAAAGTATATACCTGATTTTAATGAATTTAATAGTCAGTCTCTTAATTTTAAAGTATTGGAATTTGATCGAGAAAAGGGAAAGATAATCTTAAGCCGAAAGAAAATTTTAGAAGAAGAAGCCCTTCATAAAAAAGAAGAAACTCTTAAGTCAATAGAGGTCGGTTCAACTATAACCGGCACCGTCAAACGACTCACAAATTTTGGCGCTTTTGTTGATGTGGGAAATATTGACGGATTGGTGCACATCTCGGAGCTATCATGGGACAGGGTAAATCATCCCAGTGAAGTTTTAAAGAACGGTGATGAAGTAGAGGTGAAAGTACTGGAGGTTATTCCGGAGAAAGAAAGGATCAGTTTAAGCATAAGAAAAACTCAACCCGATCCATGGACCAAAGCGATTGATGAATTGGAAAGCGGTCAATTAGTAACCGGAAAAGTTACCCGCCTGGTTAATTTTGGCGCTTTTATTGAAGTAAAACCGGGTGTAGAGGGTTTGGCCCACATTTCACAACTAGCCGACTATCATGTTAACCATCCTTCGGAAATCTTAAGTGAAGGAGAAGAGACTGAAGTAAAGATTCTTGAAGTTAAGCCAAAAGCAAAAAGAATAAGCCTCAGTGTGAAGGAGGCCCGTGGCGTGGTGATTGCTTCCAATAATGCTGAAACAGATGATAACGATAATGGAAATGTAACTTTAGGTGATGTTTTTGGAAACCTTTTTAATGGGCAGGAAAACGATTTAAGTACTCCTGAGTCTGAAGAAACTGAAACAGCAGACGAAACTTCAGCCGAAGAAGATCCAGGTATTGAAAAAGCAGAGAATGAGCAAGGTGAGGCAGTAGAAGAACAAGAAGCAATACTGGAAGAAGAGCAAAAAGAAGATTAAGGCAAATGATAGAAGGATATAAATGCCGGGGACGCACTAAATTAAAAAGGCCCCTTGCCGGTCTGGTATAATTTTGCAACTGGTGAATTTATCATATTTATTTTTATGTCTTATTCTGATGATCTTTGTTTTTTAATATGATCTAAAAATGCAGCAAAGGGGCGGACTTTTCGTTCGTCCTTTTTCGTTGTGAAGGATATTTTAAAAGAGGTACAATGATGACTGTCGATCAAGGACATTTAGTGGACAGAGTGACAGCTGGTTCTCCTGCAGAAGCTGCCGGCATAAAAGCAGGATGGAGAATGATAAGAATTGATAACCAGATTGTCGGTGATATTATTGATTATAAAATTATTGAAGCGGATGAGAATCTGCGGTTGTTGATGATGGATCAACAGGGTATAATGCACCGTAAAAAGATAGTTAAACCTGCTGATATTCCACTGGGTATGCACTTTAACCCCCCGACAATCTCCAGCCTGCAGCACTGCCGGAACCGGTGTATTTTTTGTTTTATAGAACAAAATCCACCCGGCTTAAGGCCACCGCTTTACATAAAAGATGATGATTACCGCCTGTCTTTTCTATACGGTAATTTTATAACTTTAAACCGGCTGACTGCCGGGGAGATCGAAAGAATTATTAAATTACAGCTGAGCCCGCTTTATGTTTCCGTTCAAACGACAAACCCGGAATTGCGCCGGATCATGTTCAATTCAAAACAAGCTGAAAGAGGTACGGAGAATTTAAGAAAATTAGTTAAAGCCGGTATTAGAATTCATGCTCAAATAGTGCTCTGTCCAGGATATAATGATGGAATTGAAATGGAACGGACAATAAAAGATCTGGACTTGATGGGGCCAAACCTTCTAAGTATTGCTGTTGTCCCGGTTGGTATTACAAACTACCGTTCCGGCCTGCAGCAGCTTGAACAATTTGATTCTCACAGCGCAGAAAAACTGGTTGAACAGGTTAGCAAGATGCAAAAGAGTTTCTTAAATAAGAGGGGCAGCCGTTTTGTTTTTCTTGCAGATGAATTCTATAATATGGCCGGTTTAGATATACCTGGAAGCGATGAGTATGAAAATTATCCCCAACTTGAAAATGGTGTCGGTTTGGCCAGGCAGTTTCTGGATGAACTGAACAGGTTGAATGTTCAGGAGCTAGATAAACTTTCCACTAATATTACCGTGACTGTTGTTTCGGGTATGGCCGCTTCTTTCCAAATAAAACAACTGGTTGAAGTGTTCAACAAAATCAACAAGCTAATTGTCAATCCGGTGTTTGTGGAAAATCATTGTTTTGGTGGGCAGGTAACCGTTAGCGGTTTATTAACCGGCAGAGATCTCCTTGATGCCCTGGAAGGAAAAAAACTTGGTGATGTAGTATTTATACCTAAAATAATGCTTAATGAAAATACCAGTCTTTTCCTGGATAATATGGATGTGTCGGATCTGGAAAAAACCCTGAAGGTTCCCGTCTGTTCAGCAGGGGGGCCGTTAGAAATGATTAACATGATCTACGAAAAAGCTGATCAGTTGAATGATGTTAAAAAGGGGATAAAATAATTGAGTGAGAATATAATTGCCATAGTTGGACGCCCTAATGTAGGAAAGTCAACCCTTTTTAACCGCCTTACTGCTTCCAGAACTGCAATTGAGGAAAAAATGCCGGGCGTGACCAGGGATCGTTTATATGGGCTTGCTGAATGGCGTGGATGCAGCCTGATCATTATCGATACCGGTGGGATTACTTTTGGCATAGATGACCAGGTGAGTACCCAGGTCCGGTACCAGGTTAACCTGGCTGTAGAAGAAGCCAGTATTATTCTATTTCTTCTTGACGGAAGGGAAGGTCTTACCGCCCTTGATCAAGAAATTGCAGAAATGCTCAGAAAAAGTAAAAAACATGTTATTCCCGTGGTAAATAAGCTGGATACCCTTTCCATGGAAGATGATCGCTATAATTTTTTCAGTTTTGGTTTCGGTGAGCCAATAGCAATTTCAGCATCTCATGGCAGGGGAACAGGCGATTTACTTGATCTTGTTTATGATCAGGTGCCTGGAAACCGGGAAGATAATAAGCAGGAGATGGAAGACCTTGTTAAGGTGGCTGTAATTGGCAGGCCAAATGTTGGCAAATCATCGTTAGTTAATACGCTACTGGGCAAAGAAAGGGTGATTGTCAGCCAATTGCCGGGAACGACCCGGGAAGCGGTAGATACCCATTTTATCTACAAAGGTCAATCCTGCTTGTTAATTGACACCGCCGGTATACGGCGTAAAAGCAGGGTTAAAGATGATGTTGAATATTATAGTGTTGTCCGTTCTTTAAAAGCAGTCCAAAGAGCTGATGTAGCCCTTCTCTTGATTGATGCTGAAAGCGGTATTACTGAACAGGATCAAAAGTTGGCCGGTTATGTCGACCAGACGGGAAGAGGATTGGTTTTGGTCGTGAATAAGTGGGACCTGGTGCGGGGTGAAGAAAATGCCCGTCAACTATTTTTGGAGGACTTGAAGCGTAAGTTTAGTTTTGTTTCATATGCTCCTTATATATTTATTTCCGCACTAAGCGGCTGGAGGTTGGAAAAGTTATTTCCGCTGATCATACAAACCTGGCAGGAACAGCATAAACGTATTCCAACCGCACTATTAAATGAACTGCTGGAAGATATTCTTTCAGTAAATCCACCCCCGACGGTTAAAGGTAAGCGGGTTAAAATATTTTATGCTACTCAACCGGAAATCAAACCGCCGAAATTTATTTTTTTTGTCAATGAACCCGGTTTAATTCATTTTTCTTATCGACGTTACCTGGAAAACCGTTTGCGTGAATCATTTAATTATAGCGGGACCCCCATTGTTGTGAAATTCAAAAAAAGAGAGCGGAGAGGTGATTCATAATGCCTTACCTTATTTTAATTGCAGCTTACCTGCTGGGTTCGCTTCCTTTTGGTTATATCATGATTAAGATAACCAGAAAAACAGATATCAGAAGATACGGAAGCGGAAATATCGGAGCAACTAATGTCTTAAGAGCTTTTGGCTGGCGGGCAGCTTTGCCGGTTTTTATTCTCGATCTGGCCAAGGGACTTATTGCAGTGGTAATGGCGAGAGCAGTCAGCGATTTGCCGACTGTTCATCTTCTGGCCGGTTTTCTGGCCATGTTTGGTCATAGCTTTCCCGTATACCTGAGATTTAAAGGGGGTAAAGCGGTGGCAACCTCTATAGGGGTGCTTACTGTTCTTTCCGGATGGATAACTATCCTGGTTGTTGCGTGCTTCCTTGTTGTTGTTTATATTAGCCGCTACGTGTCACTGGGTTCGATTACTGCAATGTTTATACTGCCGCTGTTGTTCTTGTTATTTGGATATGACCTGCCTTATATTTTGTTCGGAGTTGCCGCTGCTATACTGGTAATAGTTCGGCATCATCAAAACATCAGGCGGCTGCTGAACGGAACAGAATCAAAAATTGGACAGAAAGGCTGATCAGCATTGATTAATAAAGAATTACTTGAACTGTTATTTGAAGCAGCCAGTATTCAACGCTGGAACGACCACATCAGGCCTGAGCACTTCAGCGAACTGGATAAACAAGCGCATAAAATGGTATATGCTTTTGTACTGGCAAAAATTGAAGAAGCCGACCATGAAACGGAGCTTAACTGGCAGCGCTTGATTGAAGGTGGTTTATTCGAATTCTTGCACCGTATTGTTCTGACTGATATTAAGCCTCCGGTTTATTACAAACTGATGGCCGAAAAAGGAGAACAGCTGAATAAATGGGTGATTGAAAATCTGGAAGAAAAAGTACCGGGGTTACGGAGTTCAAAGGTCGATTTGCTCTCAATGATGGAAAAATATTTTATGTTATCGAACAGGGCCAACCTGGAAAAAAGGATCTTACAGGCGGCGCATTACCTGGCCACAAACTGGGAATTTAAGATTATTTACCGGCTGAATGAGGGCCTTTATGGTTTGGAAGAAACAAAAGCAGCTATAGCCAACCAGATTGAAGAACACTATGATTTGGCCGGGGTCCAAAAACTTTCCCTGGGTAAAAAAACCAGCAATTTTTTAGATCTTGTCGGCCAATTACGTTTTCAGCAGCGCTGGGCCCAATCTCCGCGTGTGCCCAGAACATCTGTTATGGGCCACATGTTAATAGTAGCTATGATGAGTTATCTTTGTTCAGTAGAGCTGGAAGCCTGCCCGAAGCGAATTTATAATAATTATTTTGCCGCCTTATTTCATGATCTGCCCGAGGTATTAACCAGGGATATTGTATCACCTGTAAAAAGATCTGTAGCCGGGATCGAAAAAATTATTAAAGCAATTGAGCACAGGCAGCTTGAAGAAAGGATTTTCCCGCTCCTGCCGGTTGAATGGCATGACGAACTTAAGTACTTCACCGAAGATGAATTTACCGGTAAAATAATTGATGATAACCTGGTCAGGCATGTTAGTTCTGAAGAAATCAGCAGCCAGTATAACCTGGATAGATTTTCACCCATGGATGGTGAAATGATTAAGGCCTGTGATCAGCTCGCAGCCTATATTGAAACCTTTCTTTCTATATCACATGGAATTAAATCGTACCACCTGGAAGAAGGAAACAGGCAGCTTTTTGATCTTTACAAAGATCAAGTTGTTGCCGGTATTAATTTTGGCCGTCTGTTTCGCTGCTTTAAAATATAAACAGCAGGTTTTAAAAATAATGCTACAACTACTTAATTTTTCTACGGCCCTGTTTGTAGGCTTGATAATCCGGAATATGTTTAACCACTATAATTGCTGCCAGGATCAGTCCGAAAAATACCCAATCAAATTGCTGGTATTGAAAATATAAGACTACAGGTATGCTCAGGGCAGCGCTTCCAAAAGCAGTATTAATATCTCTAATAATTACAGTTAAGATGATTGCTACTAAAATTACGTACATAATTGTTAGCGGAGAAAGAGCTATAAAAACCCCAAATGTTGTGGCGAGTCCTTTGCCTCCCCTAAATCTTAAAAAAATACTGTAGTTATGGCCAAATATTACCAATAAACCGCTCATAAAGATAATCACAGGATCGCTATTCAGTGCTGAAGCCAGAACTACCGCTAAAGCTCCTTTAGCTATGTCACAGGTAACAGTGAGTAAAGCAGGCAGAAAACCGGCTGCCCTGTAAGTATTAATCCCGCCAACATTTCCCGATCCTACTTTTCGGATGTCAACTTTTTTAAATAACCTGCCGAACAGGTACGCTGACGGAAAAGAACCAAGCAGGAAGGCAAAAAAAACAGTCAATATGCCGGTCATTTTATCGATTACTCCTTTTAAGCTTCATTTATTCTCCATTTTAATTACGACTCCTGCTTGAAACATGAGTGCCCTAAAGTTTTGGAGTTTTTAACTTGTTGACTTTTTAAAAACCTTGGATTAGAATGAGGTAAGAATTGAATAGTTTAGTTATTATCGGGGCGTGGCGCAGTTTGGTAGCGCGCTTGACTGGGGGTCAAGAGGTCGAAGGTTCAAATCCTTTCGCTCCGACCATTTTTTGTTAAACATTTGTTTGGGGAGGTGCTGCCGGATAAAAAATCAATTTGATTTAGAAAGGAAGGGACGTGCCCGATTTATGAACAGGAAGTTAGCAATAAGTATCACTCTGATAGCAATACTTATTATTACGTTTACAATTCAAGTAACAGCTGCTGAATATAAACACACCAGGACCGGTTTCAGGTACATAGGTGATATTTTCCACGAAAAGGAAATGTCATATTATGGTGGATCAGGATCTTTTTATGTGCATGGATTTGGAGAGGCCAGTGGGACCCATGATGCACATACTGTCCTTTTTCCTGATGGTGATAGCACTATTAATGTCAGGGTGAATATGAGAGGGAAAACTGATGCTGACTATGCGCGAACAATAGCACAGAGAGAAGCAGAAGTTTTAGCCCATGTTAAAGCCAGGCGAGAAGAGGCAATTGCAAGATTAAATGAGTTGAAAAAAGCTACACCGGGAATGACTGGAGAAGAATATGCTGCTGAAATGCGGGCAATTAACGCATACTTTGATGAACTGGTTGCCGAGATAATTGAAAGCTACCAAGAAGCTAAAAAAAATATCAGGATTCTCAATGAAACGATATTAAATGATGCATCGGTTAGGATTGGTCTTGATATGGATCCCGGTGAAAGCGGTTTTATTAATCATTCAGTTGCTTCTTACCAGGGTTCTGACCGTTATCTCAGGATTGACAGCTTTTTTGAGAATACAGGCGGTGCCACCAAGCGCAGTTTGAGGATTGATGGTTTCATCAGAGAAAGTATGCATGTAGAAGGATATGCCAAAGTATGGGAGTCTTCTACGCTTCAAGATGGAAGAGAAACAACCGGTTGGTGGGATATGAGACCTTAAAATAATTGAATAATTATGCTGTTATAAAGGAGACCGGTGAAGATAGATTATCCGGTCTCCTTTTTTTTGACATAAAATTTGATTATAAAGTATAATGTAATTGTGACTATTTCAGCATTATTGTGCGAGGTGATATATTAATATGGCTGAAGAAAAAAGCAGGCAGGAAATGCAAAGGCTTGCCAATGAACGTGCTCAAGAATTGAAGAATGCTGTAAGTGATTACCAGGAAGCTCTGCAAGTAATGCCGATCGGATTTGAGCGGTGGCCGCAGATCTTGGAAAACCAGAAAAGAATTAAGGAATATTTTAAAGCTTCTGATCAGGATTGGAATAACTGGCACTGGCAGTTAAAGAACCGTATCACCAATGTAGGTACACTTAAAGAGCTNTTACCCCTGGATAATAAAGAATTAAAAGAAATTGAGGAAACCGGTGCACATTACCGCTGGGCAGTNTCACCTTACTATTTAAGTTTAATTGATCCCGATGATCCTGCTGACCCGGTTAAAAAACAGTGTATACCTTCAATAAGTGAATATCTNGATCAAGAGGGTTATGAAGACCCGATGGGCGAAGAATTTACTTCACCTACATCAGCTATTACCCGCAGGTATCCGG
>SL_5KL_010_SEDDRAFT_10000247_pt1 | contig 34670 bp, 29 predicted proteins | sample SodLakKL_010_SED_FD_9118 | JGI IMG/M metagenome (IMG submission 9118) | reverse complement strand
AGTCGTCGTTCATGGTGATGGAGGTATCGGGATTGCTGGAGCCGTCTATAGGGGCACCGGCCCAGGATACAAAGCTGTATCCCGTGTCAGGGTCTGCCACGAGATCGACGGGGGTGCCCTCCATGATATCAGCTATGATCTTCGTCTGGCCCGCTCCCACCGTGGTCGTTTGTCCGTCAACGGTGACGGTTACCGATCCTCCGGCCGTGCTGGATACGGTGAGGTCATACTCATCTTGCGCCGTATCGTCGGCGAAGTTGGCGGTGATGGAGTAGTCGTCGTTCATGGTGATGGAGGTATCGGGATTGCTGGAGCCGTCTATAGGGGCACCGGCCCAGGATACAAAGCTGTATCCCGTGTCAGGGTCTGCNACGAGATCGACGGGGGTGCCCTCCATGATATCAGCTATGATCTTCGTCTGGCCCGCTCCCACCGTGGTCGTTTGTCCGTCAACGGTGACGGTTACCGACCCTCCGGCGGTGCTGGATACGGTGAGGTCATACTCATCTGGCGCCGTATCGTCGGCGAAGTTGGCGGTGACTTCGTAGTCGTCGTTCATAGTAATGGTGGTTACCGGATTACTGGAGCCCTGTATGGGTTCACCAGCCCAGTACATGAAGCGGTATCCCGTATCAGGGCTGGCCACTAGATCGACCACCGTGGCCTCCGTGATATCAGAAATGGTCTGTGTCTGATTCGCTCCCACCGTGGTCGTTTGTCCGTCAACGGTGACGGTTACCGACCCTCCGGCGGTGCTGGATACGGTGAGGTCATACTCAACCTCGGTTGGATCTTCGACAAAGCTGGCGGTGATGGAGTAGTTGCCGTTCATGATGATGGTGGTTGAGGCGGAATTGACATCGGCGATTGTGCCGGTAGCGCCGGTCCACCTGTCGAACCGGTAGCCTGTGTCGGGGGTGGCCTCCAGGTTGACCGAGCTTCCGGAATCGTATGTGAAGCTATCCTCCCCCGGTTGCGCTACCGTCCCTCCGGCCGTGCTGGCGATGGTCAGACTGTACCTCACAGGAGGGCCGGGATCGGTGCCGGCGACGGCACAACCCGTCATCCCGGTGATCAGTGCCGCCGATATCAATAAAAGACTGACTCTTGCGAGATAACGGCGACTCTTCAGACCGCGTCTTATCTTGATCACCTACCTCCTCTCAGCCTACGATATCGGCCAGTCAGCGTGTTTCCCGTAGATTGCTGCCCTTCCGATCTACCCCTTACAGATTACTATTGTATCATCACACGTCAGATTGTCAAGCTCTGAGTCGCGACAATACAGCCGGATGCTCTTGTTGTCTTAAGGCCCCGGAGTGAGAACGCTGTGCGAAAGCAACCGGCGGAGTCGGTGCAGAAAGGTCCGAATAGAGAGGGTGCGGAGAAGGTCTCCGCACCCTGATGTCTCCTCATCGCGGATCCATGCACTCGCTTATCGGGCCGCGCGTATCCTAAGCGGTAGTTGCTCTTAGACCCGGCCGTGGGCCCTGCGGCTCCAGAAGAACACGGCAGCACCGGCTATAAGGCCTGCGAGGACTATCCACGGCGCCAGAAGCGCAAGCCTGCTCACCAGATTGCCGCTGCCTCCAACGGGAAGCAGTGGGGACCTCACCGTGGCGGTGTCGCTGTTCTCCACCACAGCTGTCGGGCTAGCCTCCGGACCAAACGTGTCCTCATCAAAGCCCTGGGCAATGGCTGTGACGGTTGCCTCGTTGGTCAGCGGCAGGTCTCCCTCCTGGATAGTGTAGGGGATGGGATCAAGTTCATAATCCTCTCCTGGACCCAGGACTTCTGGAACGTCATACGACAGCTCGAGAAAAGGATCAACAAGAACGATGTTCTCCAGTGGCCAGTCACCGGTGTTGGTTATGGTGAATGTGTATTCGACCGGATCGCCGACCCCGGCCACTGTAGGAGTCACAGTCTTTTCCAGTTCGATTTCAGGTTTGATGACCTGAACCGTCTTGGGGATGTTACCGGTGTACTCCTCTTCAGCCTCGCCTAGCACCAGGATCCGGTTCTCCACTGTGTCACCGACGACGTCCTTCGAGGGGATCTGATGTGTAACATTGCTACTCCATTCGTCCCCTGATGGGATCGAAAAAGTCGTTGGCAGATCCTCGGGATCATGATCGACCCAATCACCGAGTACGTTGTCCCACACACTGTCCTCTTCGGCAGCAGTGCCGTAAGCGAACACGTCCCTGATGAATTCAACTTCCAGATCATGATCGGTGTCGTTCGTCACCTTCAGGAGGTATTCGACGTTCTGGTGCTCGAGGTACACGCCCTCGGGGTGCCCGTCTGTGGCGTCCCACACCACCTCCTTCTCAGTTACCGGAAAAGCCGGCGGCACCTTGCCAGCTACCGGCACCGCCATGGCAATCGTGAGGCCCAGCACCATCACCAGCGCCATAATCGAGTGGAATACTGCTTTCTTCATACTTTATCCTCCTTATTTCTAGTATTTCGTTCTGCCCCGATCGACCCCGCTCGGCTCGCGCCGGCGGGCAGCGCATCGTGCTCTATTCGTGACTTCCGTCACACGTTCCAGTATAGTCCAGTGGGAAGAGATATGTCAATACCCCGGATGACCTAATGATGATTTTCTGCAGGGAAGAGTGCACACTGTATGGTGGGGCTTGGAGGAAGATGAGTGGAGAGGGCGGGCCGAAGCAGATGCGAAGCCCCGGTTACATCTCCGAGTGCAACGGACGTACAAGGAGAAGGATTTGCTATAATCTGAACAGGAGATCGCTTCGCCGTGGTACTGGAGAGAATCAACTGTCCCGACGACGTGAAATGGCTGAGCCCGGACGAACTCGATGAGTTATGCGCCGAGATCAGGACATTGCTGGTCAGCACGGTCGGCGAAAACGGAGGACACCTCGCATCGAGCCTGGGAGCGGTGGAACTCGCCATCGCCCTGCACCGGGTATTCGATAGCCCGAAGGACAAGATCGTCTGGGACGTTGGGCACCAGAGCTACGTTCACAAGCTGCTGACCGGGCGAAGAGGGCAGTTCTGTACCCTGCGGCGGTACCGGGGACTGTCGGGCTTTCCCGACAGAGACGAGAGCCCGCACGATGCCTTCACCGTGGGACATGGGGGTACGTCGATCTCGGCGGCCCTGGGCATGGCTCTGACACGCGATCTTTCCGGTCGTGACGAGCATGTGGTGGCCGTCATCGGCGATGGGTGCCTGACATGCGGAATGGTCTACGAGGCGTTGAACCATGCTGGCCACGTGAACACCCGTCTTATCGTGGTACTCAATGACAACGGCATGTCGATCTCGCCGACAGTGGGAGGACTGGCCAGGCGGCTGAACAAGGTGCGAACGACCAGCCCTTATCTACAGGCGAAGAGAGGCACGGGGCGTCTGCTCTCGGTGCTGCCGGGAGGGAAGAGACTGCGATGGGCGCTGCATCGTCTGACGGAAGGTGCAAAGGCAGTGGTGATGCCCACGATGATGTGGGAGGAGCTCGGCTTCACCTACATGGGGCCTGTGGACGGTCATAACATCGCGGAAGTGGAGAAGGCTTTGACCCGGGCCCGGAACTACCACAAGCCGGTGATCATCCATGCGCTGACCACGAAAGGGAAGGGGCACAAACCGGCGGAGGATGACCCGATTCGCTTTCATGGGGTATCGGCCAGGGACGGGGGCCTGAGCACAGCACCCACCTACAGCCAGGTCTTCTCTCAGACTGCCCGCAGACTGCTCATGGATAACGACAAGATGGTCGTGATCAGCGCCGCCATGATCGAAGGCAACAGCCTGTCCCGCCTGGTTGAGGAGTTCCCGCACCGAGTCTACGATGTGGGGATTTCCGAGCAGCACGCGGTTACCCTGGCGGCCGGCCTGGCTACGCAGGGGTACGTACCGGTCGTCGCCATATACTCCACGTTTCTACAGCGTGCCTTCGACCAGGTTCTGCACGATGTCTGCCTTCCCGACCTGCCCGTGGTCTTCGCGATGGACCGTGCCGGAATCGTGGGAGACGACGGCAAGACACACCAGGGTATCTTCGATCTATCGTATCTCGGCCTGATGCCCAACATGGTAATCTGTGCGCCCAGCGACGAACACGAGCTTCAGAACCTGCTGTACACAGCGATGAAGACCGGGCACCCGGTCGCTATTCGCTATCCGCGGGGAAGGGCGACGGGTGCGACGCAGGCGGGCGAGCTCCGGGAGCTCCCGATAGGCAAGGGTGAGATAGTAAGGCAGGGCGCCGACCTGGCCATAATCGGCATCGGGTCTACGGTCGTGCCCTGTCTTGAAGCTGCGGAGCGATTGACCAGAGAGGGCATCGAGGCCATGGTGGTGAACGCGCGCTTCGCGAAGCCCCTGGATGACGACCTGATACTGAGCGCAGCGAGAAGCACGAGGAAGATGGTGATTGTCGAGGAGAACGTGCTGAGCGGCGGCTTCGGCGCCATGGTCCTTGATCTGCTGCAGAGAGCGGACGAGACAGATGTCAGAGTCAAGCGCCTGGGCATCCCCGACGAGTTCGTGACACACGGAACTCAGGACATCCTGCGTTCGCTCTATCATCTCGACGCCCCGGGGATAGCCGCGGAATGCATGGAGTTTCTCGCTCGAACCGGTGCCGAGCAGCAGGACGGGCAGCGGTTCACGGCAGGTTGATAGGCAGAGAATCGATTGGCCAGGTGTTCGTCTCCAGGCGGGTGCCGGTCCGGCAGGCCGGGATCACGAAGTCAGATGCTGCTCACCTTCTTCCCCGGCGATCCTCTTCAGTTCGTATAGCCGGGTGATGGCTTCGAGAGGTGACATGGAGTCGGGGTCGAGCCGCCTGATCTCCTCTGCCAGCCGGGAGTCCTGTGCAAAGAGGGGGATCTGGAGCGATGGCTTCCTGTGCCTCGACTCACCCTTAGCTGGGGCACGGCCCTCCAGTTCGGTCAGCACCTGACGGGCACGGGCGATGACCGTCCTGGGCAGGCCGGCAAGCTGAGCGACATGGATGCCGTAGCTCCTGTCCGTGCTTCCGGGGACTATCCTGTGCAGGAACACGACCCTGTCCCCTTCCTCGGCTACGGCCACATTGAAGTTCTTGACCCTGGGCAGGATATCGGCCAGGTCCACCAGTTCGTGATAGTGGGTGGCGAAGAGGGTCCTGGCCCCGAAGTCGGGCCGGTTGTGGATGAACTCGACGACCGCCCAGGCGATGGACAGCCCGTCGTAGGTGGATGTACCCCGACCGATCTCGTCCAGGATAATGAAGGAGCGAGAGGTAGCGTTGTTGAGGATGTTGGCCGCCTCGGTCATCTCGACCATGAAGGTAGACTTTCCGGCGGCCAGGTCCTCCTGAGCACCTATGCGGGTGAAGATGCGATCGACCACTCCGATGCGTGCCGAGGCGGCGGGGACGAAGCTGCCCACCTGGGCCATGAGGATGATCAGGGCCACCTGCCGGAGGTAGGTGGACTTACCCGACATGTTGGGGCCGGTCAGTATGATCAGTTGATTCTCCCTGTTGCACAGGGCGGCATCGTTGGGCACGAAGTTGTCGCGGCCGATGCTCTGTTCCACGACGGGGTGGCGTCCACCCTTGATGTCGATGACATCGTCGTCGGTCAGCACCGGCTGTACGTAGTTATGTCGGGCTGCCACCTCGGCAAGGGCGGCAAGTGCATCGATCTCGGCTATGGCCCTTGCGGTGCCGAGGATCCGTTCACCCCGGGCGGATATCTGCTGGCATAGCTGCCGGAAGATGGTAGTCTCAAGGTCGGCGATCTTCTCCCGGGCGTTCAGGATCAGCGACTCGTACTCTTTCAGTTCGGGAGTGAAAAACCTCTCGGCTTCGGCCAGTGTCTGCTTGCGAACGTAGTCCTCCGGCACAGAGCCCAGGTTGGCCCGGGAGACCTCGATGTAGTAGCCGAAGACCCGGTTGTAGCCGACCTTCAGCGACCGGATGCCGGTGCGCTCCCTCTCCCTCTGCTCCAGTCCGGCCAGGTATTCCGTCGCCTGCCGGGAGTCGCGACGGATCTCGTCCAGTTCGGGGGAGAACCCCTCCCTTAAAACGCCGCCCTGCTCCAGTTCGCCCGGTTCATCGGCGATCGCCCGACCGATCAGGTCTACGATGTCGGGACACGGCTTGAGTTCATGGCACAGGCGGCCGACAGCATGATCCTGAGCCAGCGTTTCCTGCAGCGCGGGCACCATCTCGAGGCCGCAGCGAAGGGTGATCAACTCGCGCGGGATGACGCGGCCGCTGCCGACGCGGTTGATCAGCCTCTCCAGGTCGGCGACATCCGACAGGCGGGAGTTAACGTCCTGCCTGGCGGCGGCCTCCCGGTGAAACCAGCCCACTGCCTCCAGCCGACCGTTCAGTGTCTCCAGGTCGAGCAGAGGATGTCCCAGCCAGTTCTTCAGCAATCTGCCACCCATTGGCGTACGGGTGAGGTCGATGACGGAGAGCAGCGAGTGGCCGCTCTCGCCCCACCGGCCGCCCTGGAACAGTTCAAGGTTGCGTATGGTCTGGCCGTCGAGAGTCATGAACGAGTCCATGGAGTACGTAGTGAGCCTGCTTAGCTGGGGCAGAGTATCCTTCTGCGTCTCTTGGACATAATGCACCAGGGCACCTGCAGCGCGTATGGCCAGGGGGAGACCGGAGCAGCCATAGCCTTCTAAGCCGGCAACCGCGAAATGCTGCAGCAATGTCTCCCGGGCGATCTCGAGATCAAACCAGTAGCTGTCCAGACGGCTGACGGTGAACGGTAACGGACTGTCATCTTCAAGGTCGTCCGGCAGGACGATCTCGCTGGGCTGAAGCCGCTCTAGTTCCGGCATTACAGCGTCGGCCGATAGCTGGGTAGTGGCAAACTCACCGGTGGTGATGTCGACGTAGGCGATGCCGGCCCGGTCGGGATCGATGACCAGAGCGGCCAGGTAGTTGTTTCGCTTGCTCTCAAGCAGGTTGGGCTCGAGCACGGTGCCGGGAGTGACGACACGGACAACGTCCCTATCGACGAGTCCCTTGCCGGGCGGGCTCAGTTGCTCGCAGATGGCGACCTTGTGGCCCCGGTTGATGAGCCTGGCCAGGTAGTTGTCCAGGGCATGGTGGGGGATGCCGGCCATGGGCACCCTCTGTCCCTTGCCCATCTCGCGGGAAGTCAGGACCACGTCCAGTTCTCGCGAGGCGACCCGTGCATCGTCGTCAAAGGTCTCGTAGAAGTCGCCCAGGCGGAAGAAGACGATAGCTTCGGGGTACCTCTGCTTGACCTTGAGATACTGCTTCCGGAGGGGGGTTACAGCCATCCCGGCCATTTTACTACATTCGTTGAAACGAGTTGAACAGGCTGTTATGATTCGCTCGCTGTTTCAGAGCGAACCAGGCTATGCAAGAAGAAGTTGCGATTTCGGTCGATGAAGAGTTCCGCGAGATGGTGGACGAGAGGCGGATACGGAAGCTGGTTCAGTCCGTCCTCAAGGCTGAGGGGGTGACCCCGCCCTACCAGGTGGGGGTGGTCTTCACCGACTCCGATACGGTCAGGGAGCTCAACCGGGACTACCGGGGGCTGGACGAGGCGACCGATGTTCTCGCCTTCCACATGCTCCCGGCGAAGGAAGACGACCAGGTCTTTGCGCACCCGCCCGACGGCATAACCCGCCCGGGAGAGGTGGTCATCTCCTGCCCCACAGCCGAGGAGCAGGCCAGAGAACAGGGGCATTCAGCGGAAAGAGAGCTGACCCTGCTTGTCATCCACGGGGTGCTGCACCTGCTGGGCTACGACCATGAAGACCCGGAGGAAGAAGCCGGAATGAGGGCCAGGGAGAAGCAACACCTGGAAAGAAGCCTGTCGTAGTCCTGCCAGCGGCGGACGGCAGCGCTCAGCGGTTATCTGCCCGGTACCAGCACGACGACCTGCGTGCCTGCGGGGAGGGTCGACGAGGTAACGGAGAGCCCCGGTTGCTCCTCGATCTCCTTGACCCGCATCTTCTCCAGGAACCCGTCAACCGGACTCAGCTGGCGAGTTGACGCCTCGGTCTTGTAGTGCATGGGAATGACGATCGATGGTCCCAGCTGCCTGACTATCTCCACGGCCGCCTCGACGGAAACGGTCGAGCCCTCCCCGACCGGTACGAAGAGCACATCGATATCCCCGATCTCTTCCACCGACTGTGGCCCCAGGGGGTGTCCCAGGTCACCCAGGTGACACAAGGTCACATCATCCATCTCGATGACGAATATGGTGTTCTTCCCCAGCGTAGCTCCCTTGTTGGCGTCGTGGAAGACGGCGACTCCGGTGATGAATGTGCCACCGATTTCGTATTCGCCGGGGCTCTTGATCAGCCGGGGAGAGTCGGCAACTCCCTCTGTGTAGCTGTGACCGGGGTGCGGATGGCTGACGGTCACTATATCGACTCCGGGTTCATCCATACGGTACCCCGTGTCGGGATGGCAGGGATCGGTGATAACCGTCTTCTCTTTTCCCTTGAGGAGGAAGCAGGAATGCCCCAGCCACTTGATATCCATCTGACCCCAAAGCATACCCTTTTTTCGCCTCTTTGTCGATAGGCGTACGTTCCGAGCCGCTGATGTCACGGTCAGCAGATCATCGGCCGACCCGGCGAATCGGTCCACATGGAGCGATTGACAGGGAATGGCGCAGTCGCTAGCATTCAACAACGGGAGATCGACAGGATGAAGGGAAGAATACTGCAGGTCCTGCGGGAGAGGAGCAACTCCGTGTCGGGCGAGGAACTCGGCAGGCAGGTGGGCGCTTCCCGGGCCTCTGTTTCTCAGCACATACTTGCCCTGCGGAAGCATGGCTACATGATCGAGTCGTCGTGCGGAGGATACAGGCTGGTGTGTTCTCCCGATCTGCTGCTTCCGTTCGAGTTTCCCGACATGGAGCACAGGATTCACTATTACCCGGAGATCGGCTCGACGATGGATCCCGCGAGGGAGCTGGCCAGGAGGGGCGCAGAGCAGGGAACGATCGTGGTCGCCGAGGCTCAGACGCATGGACGGGGGAGGCTGAGCAGGGAGTGGCTCTCACCGAAGGGAGGGATTTACTTCACCGTTATTCTGCGACCGGAGGTCGAACCGGCGTATGCGCCCCTGGCAAACCTGATGGCATCTGTTGCGGTGGCAGTTACGATTCGAAGGCTCTACGGGCTGAAGGCTGCGGTGAAGTGGCCCAACGACGTCCTGGTTCGCGGCAGGAAGGTCTGTGGCATTCTGGCCGAGATGGAGTCAGGGACGGATGCCGTGAAGTTCATCAACGTCGGGATAGGGATAAACGCCAACACGGCGGTTCCCGGGTTCTCGGAAACTGCGACGTCGTTGAAGGAGGTGCTGGGAAGAGATATCTCCAGGCAAAAGTTTCTGAGAGCTCTGATACTGGAGATAGAGAGGCGCCGGAATTCGCTGTTGGATGCGGACGTGTTGAACGAGTGGAGAGGTCTCTCCTCAACTCTGAGCAATGACGTGAAGATAGCGGCTGCAGACGAGGTCATCGTTGGCAGAGCAGTCGACATAGACGATACGGGCTCACTGATCGTAAGAGAGATGGATGGCTCATTGAGGAAGGTCGCGGCCGGGGATTGTAGCCAGTAGGCAACTCATCCACACAGCCGCCGCTATCCCTGGCTCCCGGCGCCGTCACTGCTGTCCGCGGAGTCGGTGGTTGTTCTCCGCCTTCGCCACCAGAGGAGGTAGGCCAACAGCCAGGCGATGACCATCCCGATCAGTACCCACCACCAGGGGAAGGCCGGCCGAGCAGGCAGAGCCGCTGAATCGAAGGTGGCCTCGATCTGGTAGTCGCCGTCCATGACGATGCTGGTCAGACCAGACGTGACATCGGCAATGGTTACCACATCACCCGTCCATTCCACAAAGAAGTGTCCGGCAATCGGCTCAGCCACCAGATCAACCTCTGTTCCCCGGTCATACTCGAAAGTGCCCTCGCCGGGAACGGTGACATCACCCCCTGCTGTGCTGGTAACCACAAGGACATGCTGAGCCGGAGGGGGAACCGGGGGTGGAGGTGAGAATGGCTCCTCGTCAAAGGTAGCGGTTATGGAGTAATCATCATCCATGGTGATGGTTGTCCGGGCACCGTGGACATCGGATATGGAGTCGACATCGCCGACCCATCCGGCAAAGCGAAAGTCATCATCGGGGACGGCCTCAAGCTCGACTACAGTGCCGGCATCGTAGGTGAAGACCCCTTCACCGGGAACCTCGACCGCTCCACCCTCACCACTGCTTATCGACAGCTCAAACTCCATCAACTCGGTATCACCCGTCATGGTGATGGTCAGACCCGCCCGGTCGTCTGAATCCCCGCCTTCCACGGCCAGTGGAGCAGCCGCGACCTTTATCAGAGCCAGAACTAGCAGCACGGAAAGGGTGATACGTAAGGGCGCTCTGATTCGTGTATCATTGCGGAGGGTTCCCATGGGCGAACGTAATCTAGCACAGCGCCGATCGGGATGACAATGGCCGGCCTACAGCTACCTCGGATTCAAGCCTGAACTCCGTGCAGACAGATTGGGTCGGCCAGGCACAGCTGCAAGTGGTACACCGGCAGAGTGGCACAGAAAGCGAGCAGCGACAATATTCCTGATGGTCGGCTCCAAGGAGGGTGTCGGTCCCCCCGGAGTCGACCATCAGGACGGAGGTTAAGTGAAAAAGCTGGTCTAGCTTCTTCCCTTCTGCTATACAGTCACACTCGTGAACTTATAGCTCACCTACGAGTATAGCAGTTGATTGTTAAAAACCTGTTAAGATCCGGCGGCTCTGGTCAAATTCTGGCAGGTTTTTTGCCGATCAAGCCTCGTCACGAGACAGGTCTAAGCGACGGGTCGAGCGTGCTATAATAAGAGAGCGTGTTGTGACGGCCGGGTGGATGGCCACGGTATTCCGAGCAGCACTTCCGGCACAGCGATCTGCATGATGATACAGGCACAGGCAACTATCACGATCGCAGAGTCCCGCTCGCTGCAGGGCGAGATAACTCCGCCGGGCGACAAGTCGATCTCCCACCGCGCTGCCATTCTCAATAGCATCGCCAGCGGCAGGGCCACAATATCGAACTTCGCCCCGGGTGGGGACTGCCTGGCAACGATTTCCTGTCTCAGAGCCTTGGGAGTACCCATCCGCAGGACAGGGCCAGGTGGCCGGCCCACCGTATCCATACACGGTAACGGAGCGGATGGTCTAAGAGAAGCGACTGATGTGCTGGATGCCCGGGACAGCGCAACTGCGATGCGGCTTCTCGGGGGTCTTCTGGCGGGGCGGCCTTTTCTGACGATCATCACCGGTGATGCCTCCCTTCGTTCACGCCCGATGGACAGGCTGATCGATCCATTGAGACTGATGGGAGCCGATATCTCGGGTAGAGCGGGAGATTCACGTGCTCCGCTGGTGATCAAAGGCCGGCCACTTACGGGTGTTGAGTTCGATTTGCCCGTGCCCAGCGCCCAGATCAAGTCGGCACTCCTGCTTGCCGGTCTCTTCGCCAGTGGCGGCACAGTCTTGCGCCAACCATCTCCATCTCGAGACCATACCGAGAGGCTCCTCAAACTGATGGGAGCGAAGCTGGAAGACGAGGCGAATCTTGTCTCTTTGCGCCCGCTGAGCGGACACCTGTCTCCTGCGAGCCTTCGCGTTCCTGGCGATATCAGTTCAGCGGCCTACTTCCTGGTGGCGGGAGCCGTCCACGACAATGCCAGGATAGTGATCAGGGACTGCGGAGTCAATCCAACCCGAACGGGGATCATCGATGTTCTGCGGGCTATGGGAGCCCGACTGGAGATACTAAACCGGCGTGTGGAGGCCGGTGAACCCCTGGCAGATATTGTGGTAGAATCTAGCGACCTGAAGGGAGTGGAAATCGGTGGCGAGCTCATCCCCCGCCTAGTTGATGAGCTTCCCGTGCTGGCAGTAGCCGCCTGCTATGCCAGGGGAAGGACGGTGATCAGGAACGCCACGGAGCTGCGGGTGAAGGAATCAGACAGGATCGCGACGGTGTCAACCGAGCTAACACGCCTGGGCGCTGTGGTTGAGCCGCTGCCGGACGGCATGGAAATCCACGGCGGCAGGAGGCTTTCGGGAACAGAGGTGAGCAGTCATCTCGATCACCGGCTGGCAATGAGCCTGGGAGTGGCCGCCCTGATTGCCAAAGGGAAGACGACGATCAAGCACGCCACTGTAGCACGGGTGTCGTATCCTTCGTTCTGGCAGCATATGGGACAACTGTCATCATAAGGGGAGGATCCTTCGGGATTCGGTTAGGAGGCAATATGGCTACAGAATTGGTTCACATAGGTTTTGGCAATGTCATCGCAGTGAATAGAGTCGTCGCTCTTCTCGCCGTAGACCAGCAGCCGACGAAGCGCCTCCTGCGGGAGGCGAAGGACACGGGACTCCTCATCGACGCCACGCGAGGGCGGAAAGCCAAGACTGCGATGCTTTTCGATACGGGTCACATAATACTGGCCCACGTAACTGCGGAGACGATCACAAACAGGCTAGCCACCCTGTCCCCATCGTGTGAGGAGAAGATAGAACTGTGCAACGCCTGACACGGTTAGAGAGGTGAGCATCGAGGCAAGCCATGAAAGCAGGCAGCGTAACCCGCTCCTGATCGTGCTTTCCGGGCCCTCGGGAGTGGGCAAAGACGCGGTCCTGTCCAGGATGAAGCAGTCGGGACATCGCTTCCACCGTGTCGTCACGGTTACTACACGTCCCATACGCCCGGACGAAGAGGAAGGGGTTGACTATCACTTCTTGTCCCGCGACAGGTTCGAGCAGATGCTGGGCGAAGACGCGTTCCTAGAGTGGGCCGTGGTGTACGGCAACTACTACGGTGTGCCGAAGCAAGAGATAGCCTGGGCACTGTCCAGAGGAGTCGACGTCGTGGTCAAGGTGGATGTTCAGGGTGCCGCTACCATCAAGGGGATGGTGCCCCAGGCGGTGTTCATCTTCCTGACGCCTCCCTCGATGGAGGAGCTTGAAAAGAGGCTGACGAGCCGGCTCAGCGAATCAGGCGACGACCTGGCGGTGAGGCTACAGACGGCCCGGAAGGAAGCAGAGAGTCTTTCGTTCTTCGACTATATCGTGGTGAACCACCGTAACAGGCTGGATGACGCCGTATCACAGATCGATGCCATAATCACCGCCGAGAAATGCCGCGTCCAACAGCGAGTGGTGAAACTCCAGCACGACCGGGTCGACAGGTAGGGGTCTCGTTGACAATGCTCCGGTTCCGCTTCTACAATAGCCCTTGATATGAGCTTGCCTGAGCAGCTTCACAGGCTTCAGCAGATCGACTGCGACATCCGCAAGAGGCAGCAGGAACTGGATGAAGTAGTGGGCCGGCTGGCCGATGACAGGGCACTTGCCACCGCCGAATCTGAACTTCAGTCAACCAGAGCACAGATGGAGGAGTTGAGGGGAAGACAGAAGACGCTGGAATGGGAACTCCAGGACCTTAACGAAAAGGCAAGGCAGACCAACGCTAAGCTGTTCGGCGGCACCACGAGGAACCCCAAGGAGCTTGTCAACCTGGAGAAAGAAGCCGTGATGCTGAAGGGCCAGATAGGCCGGAAGGAAGACTCCCTGCTCGGGTTGATGGACGAGGTCGAGGAGTTGGAAGCGAGACTGGAGGCCATCACAGAGGAGCACAGGTGCCTGAAGGAGGAGTGGGACGTACGACAGCAGACTCTGGGACAGAAGAAGGGAGAGATCGAGGCGGAGCTGGAGGGGCTTGTTCAGACGCGTTCGGGGCTGGCCGGGCAGATCGACTCCCAGGCCCTCACTCTGTACGAGCGAATCAGGATGACCAGGGAACTGGCGGTGGCCAAAGTTGAGCGCGGAAGATGCCAGGGCTGCCACATCACCGTGCCCACCAGTCAGTGGCAGAAGTCCAAGGCCGGCAACATAGTCCAGTGCGGCAGCTGTAACAGAATACTCTGCTCCGAGTAGTCAGTACGGAGCCCTGCCCGTTAACAGCGACGGCGGCCCAGAGTGCTTCGGACATCCGGTGGGAGCAGGCGGGAGGAGAGCTTCACTCCAGTTGCGCCCGGTGAACGTCGTCACATGGTTTTGGCCGTTTACGCAACTGTGCTAGAATCTCCCACGAGGGGACATGCCCATATATGAGTACTGGTGTGAAGACTGCAGACGGGCCTTCAGTTCATACCGACCCGGATTCTCATCGTCCCTGCCGCCCTGTCACCACTGTAGCAACACCGGGGTGCGGCGGGTCTTCTCCACGTTCTCCGTTCAGAGGACGTACAGGGACACGTATCAGGACATACTGTCCGATCGTCAACTGACACAGGGCATGATGCGGAACGACCCCCGTGCGCTGGCCGAGTGGAGCAAGAAGATGAGCAGCGGTGAGAAGTGCGCGCCGGAGTACGAGGAGATGACGGAGAGGATGGAGAGGGGCGAGTGGCCGGCTGACCAGATCGAGCATAAGAGAAGGCAGATGGTTGAGTGAGCGACTCCGGGCCCGCCAGCGGCCCGGCAGGATAGAGCAGTGCCCATCTATGAGTTCGTGTGTCATGACTGCAACAGGAAGCAGAGCTTCCTGGTAAGGAACACGTCCCTTACCTTCACTCCCCGATGCTCGTTCTGTGGCAGTGGCGACCTATCCCGTGCGGTGTCAGCCTTCGCATATCATAAGTCGCTGAGCACGGTCTGGGAGGAGAGCGGCGAACCCACGACACGCGCCGGCGATGACTACTACAAGGATCCTCGCAATATCGGCCGCTGGGCAGAGAAGAGATTCCAGGATATGGGACAGGAGATGCCGACTCAACTCCAGGACAAGATACAGGCGGCCAGAGAAGGCGTCCTGCCTGAGCCGCTGAAGGACATGGAGAGTGTCTCGCCAACTACTGCGTATGATTGACGCCAACCTCAACCGCTGCAGCGAAGGGCTGCGGGTTATGGAGGACGTCGCTCGATTTGTCCTCAACGACACCCATCTGAGCCAGCGCCTGCGGATCCTTCGCCACGACCTCGCCGAACAGGCGGTCGGGATTCGCACCGGGCTCCTATCAGGAAGAGACTCGGAAGGCGACGTCGGCAGCCCGGGCCTAACTCCGTCCGCTTCGGGCGAGGGAGAGACCATTGCAGGGATGGGCCCCCGGACAGGACTTGCCGAGGTGGTGACGGCAAACGCCAGGAGGGCGGAAGAGGCCCTTCGGGTGATGGAAGAACTGGCGAGGCTACCGGAAGTGAGCACGGTTCTGAACTCAACCGGATTGGCCAGGGCCAGGTTCGAGCTCTACACTATGGAGAAGGAGCTGACCTCGCGAGTGTGCCGACGCGACAAGACGGACAGCTTGCACGGACTGTACGCGATCCTGGATAGGCAGTTCCTCGCAGGCAGGGATGAACTGGCTGTTGCCGAGCAGATGATCGATGGCGGGGCCAGCGTGATTCAGCTTCGGGACAAGTCCAGATTCCATGCGGACAGCAAGGGCGACGTGCTGCGTGTTGCGCAGGATGTCAGCGCGCTATGCAGGCAGTCCGGGGTCCTGTTCATAGTGAACGACTATGTGGACCTGGCAATGGTTGTTGACGCCGACGGTCTGCACATCGGCCAGGGCGACCTGCCCCTCCACCTGGTGCGCAGGGAGCTATCGATAGACAAGATAGTCGGTTGCTCTGTCAGGACGCTGGTTCAAGCCAGGACGGCACTGGATGAGGGAGCAGACTACATCGCCGTAGGGTCGATGTTTCCGACGACAACGAAAACGGGAGCCACGGTAGTGGGGCCTGATATGCTGAGGGAGATTAGAGGCGCAGTGTCAGCTCCGGTGGTAGCCATAGGCGGCATCGACCGGAGCAACATCGGGGAAGTGGTCGCTGCAGGTGCCGATGCGGTAGCCGTTATCAGCGCTGTACTGGGTCAGGAGGATGTATGTGGAGCGGTGCAGACACTGGTTGCAGCTATGGGCCCGGGGAAGGAGACATGTCCGGAGCATTAGACGAACTCAAGAAGATCTCCGCAGACCTCAGACCGGATTTCGCGGCCGACGATGAGGCGCGAGAGCGTGCTCTGCGGGCCAGTCGCCAGGTCATCCGCCACAGCGGTGAAGCCATACGTGCCGTGCACCGGCAGGATCGGGATACGGCAAGGCAGTTACTCAGTTCGGCCCATGATCTGCTTCGGGAGTTGCTTAACGACCTGGCGGGACACGGAAGGCTACTCCATTCGGGCTTCGTATACGATGCGCAGAAGGAGTTGGCCGAGAGCTACATAACACTCTCGTTGATCGCTGGCGAGAAACTGCCCGGGCCTGGGGAACTTGGAGTGAGCAACGCTGCTTATCTCGACGGCCTGGGGGAGTCGGTAGGCGAGCTTCGACGGTACATACTGGATAGCCTGAGGCGGGATGACCTCTCCCGCTGCGAGGAACTGCTGGGAATAATGGAGGAGATTCACGGAGTGTTGATGTCCATGGACTTCCCGGAGCTCCTGGCTCACGGTCTGAGACGAACCACGGACAGCATGCGGGCGATAATCGAAAGAACGCGTGGCGATCTGACGGTATCACTGAGACAGAAGGCTCTTGAAGCCCGGCTCGAAGATATAAGGTAGCGGGAACCTCCATGCACACTGCGAACCGGGGACTACCTTTCGGCGTTGTACTTGTAGAACCCTTCGCCGGTCTTGCGTCCCAAGCGGCCCGACTCCACCATTTCCTTGAGCAGAGCCGAGGGAGCAAGGCAAGGGTCCCCGCTCCGCTCATGCATGGCACGGGCTACCATATAGCCAACATCGAGGCCGTTGAAGTCAGCCAGAGCGAGGGGCCCTATGTGATGCCCCATTCCCAGCGTCCAGCTCCTGTCGACGTCCTCGGCGCTGGCGACCCCGCTCTCTACGAGACGCACAGCGGCTCCTATCAAGGCACAGAGCAGATAGTTGAAGACGAACCCGGGGGTATCGCTCGCGACAAGTGTCTCCATTCCCAGCGAGCGGCCGAACCGCTGAACTGTCTCTAGAGTGTCATCGTCAGTCGTGTCTGCTCTCACGATCTCCAGCAGCTTGCTCCGTGGCACCGGGGAAAGGAAGTGTGTCCCGATCACCTTGCCCGGGCGTCCGGTCGCTCCGGCGAGCTCAGTAACCGACAAACACGAAGTGTTAGAGCACAGGATGGTCCGGTCGGAACAGAGTTGATCAAGCTCGGAGAAGACGGTCTTCTTGAGTTCCAGGTCCTCGGGGATGGCTTCTATGACGAGGTCACGATCATCCAATTCTTCGAGAAGGATGCTACCCCTTATGCGAGCCCAGGCGAGGTCTCTCTCCTGCTGAGAGATCCTCCCTTTCTCCACATCGCGGCCCAGGTAGTACTCGATCACCGCCATGCCCTTGCCGAGCATCTTCTCGTTGTCTTCTACCACAACCACGTCGTAACCGGACCTTGCACAGACCTGAGCGATGCCGGCTCCCATGAAGCCGCAGCCGACGACCCCCACCTTTTCGATCCTCATACCAGCATCACCCCTTCCGTGCTTGGTGGCTGACCCGGTCATAGCCTCATCTCCCTGGCTACCGTCTCCCGATGATAATCGGCACCGCCGAATACGAGCTCTGCCGCCTTGGCGCGTCTGGTGTAGAAATGCAGGTCATGTTCCATGGTGACCCCGATCGCTCCGTGGATCTGGTGCGCCCTATCGAGAACGCGTCGTGAAGCCTCGCCGGTCCACACCTTGGCTATGGCCACTTCGCTGGAACAGGGTAGCCCCTTGCTCAACATCCATGCCGCCCGGTAACTACAGAATCTGGCCCCATCGACATCGGTTGCCATCTCGGCACAATAGTGTTGTATGACCTGAAAGCTGCCTATGGGACGATCGAACTGCTTCCTTTCCCTGGCATAATCGACGGTCATGTCCAGTACCCGTTGCATGTTTCCAACCACCTCACAGCATCTGGCAACTGCGGCCCGCTCGAGCGCCTTCTGCACGGTCCTACGACCCCGGTCGGGCCCTGCCAGCATGTTACTACGAGGCACCGACACCCGGTCGAGACTCACCTCGAACAGCTTATCGCCGCCGATGGTGCTCAAAGGGGAGTAGCTTATGCCGGCGCTGCCGGCATCGACCGCGAATATGGCGATCCCGTCCTCCGGCCCCGTGCTGGTCACGCACAGCAGATGGTCAGACAGGTGAGCATCGGGCACAAAGACCGTTGTGCCGCTCAACCTGTATCCCTCTCCGTCAGGAGTGGCCTCGACGGTAATGGGCGGCGCATCGTAATGCCGGACATCGGGTTCGTACAGGGCCATGCTGAGAATGCTTTCGCCACGGATGGCCGGCGGCAGATATCGCTGTCTCTGCTCCATACTGCCGGCATCTTGAATGGTAAGCCCCCCGAGAACCACGGTCGAGAAGAAAGGACCGGGCAGACAGGCACGCCCCATCTCCTCGAGCAGAACCGCGAGGTCAAGAAAACTCATTCCGCCGCCGCCATACTCCTCGGGAAACGCCAGTCCCATCCAGCCCAACTCCGCCATCTCCTGCCAGAGGTCCCTGGAGTAACCCACCTCGCTCTCCTCTGTCTGCCTTACGAAAGCTCTGGGGCACTTCTCAGACAGGAAGTCGCGAGCGGTCTTCTTCAGCATCTCCTGTTCTTCGGTAAGACTGAACTTCATCGTTGGCCTCCTATATCAGACACTGCAGGCCCTGATGAGGGCGGTGCAGCGCACTCTCCATGAACTTCACGATCTGCTGCCTATCCCGGTGTAATGCATCATGAGCCGGGCAATCCCAGGCCTCTTGCAGCAAGCACGTTTCTAAGGATCTCCGTCGTACCTGCCTGAAGGCTGTAGCCCTTCGAGCCGAGGTACGAGTGGGGCGCCATTCCGCGCAGCGGGACAAGCCGGGACTCGGGCATAAGCTGACCGTACGGCCCCAGTATCTCCATGGCCACGTTGGCCAGGCGTTTCTCGAACTCAGTGGAGTAGGCCTTAGACATGGCGGACTCCCAGTTGGGTGTTCTTCCCTCCTCCATGACCGATGTGACCCGGTAACCGAGCAGGCGTCCCACCTCAAACTCAACCTGCAGTTGCGCCAGCTTACTGCGAACTAGTGGATCACCGGACAAGCCATTTTCCTTAGTGAACTGAACAATGGCCTCGAAGAGCGGGTAGTTGCCCATGATGCGCTCCAGCCCGCTCCTCTCATAGTCAAGCTGGTGTAACACCTGGTAGAAGCCTCGATTCTTCTCACCTATCAAGTACTTCTTGTGTACACGTACGCTGTCGAAGAAGAGGTCACTCCAGGCCTCTGTGCCTGTGATATCGGTCATGGGGATGCGGCTGAGACCGGGCAACGTTGCATCGACTATGAACTCACTGATACCCCTGTGCTTCGGTGCATCGGGGTCGGTTCGCGCATACACGTCGAAGTAGTGGGCGAAGTAGGCACAACTGGTCCAGGTCTTCTGCCCGTCCAGGACGTAGTAATCGCCATCCTCGACCGCCCTCGTCTGGAGCGAAGCCAGGTCGGACCCGGCACCGGGTTCGCTCATGCCCAGGCCAAAATAGGCCTCACCCCTGGCGATCCTGGGCAGAAACTCCCTTTTGAGTTCCTCCGACCCGAAGGACAGGATAGCCCCTCCCACCTGGCGGTCTGCGAACCAATGACAGGCTGCCGGCGCGCCGTAGCGCAGCATCTCCTCGGTTAGGATGAGCCGGTCGATATGGCTGCGCCCCTGCCCGCCGTACTCTCTGGGCCAGATCATGCCGATCCAGCCCCTCTCGGAGACCCGCCTGGTGAATGCAGGATCAAAACCCTGTATCCATGCATCGCAGGCCGGCTGCCAATGCCCCTCCCTTATCTCCTCTTCCAGAAAACTTCGAACCTCTTCCCTGAACCGGTTCTGTTCCTCTGTGAAGCCAAAATCCATGACCTTGCTCCTTTCTCAGAGATTGATGTTTGAGTACTTCCTCCACGGCCGGGCTACAGTCTTTCCCTCAAGAGCATCCAGTGCCCGGTTAATCGTCTTCCTGGTGTCCGCCGGGTCTATGACATCATCGACATAGCCTCTTTCGGCAGCACAGTAGGGATTCTCGTAGGTGTCGGAGTACTCCTGTATCCTCTGTGCCCGCACCTCCTCCGGTTGACCTGCCTCTCTTATCTCCCGGGCAAAGATGACGCTGGCAGCGGTCTCGGCCCCAACGATGGTGATCCGTGCCGTGGGCCAGGCGTAGACGAAGTCGGCCCCGATCGCCTTGTCGAGCATGCCGTAGTGGGCGCCCGCATAGGACTTTCTGAGTATGACCCCGATCAGAGGCACAGTTGCGTCGGCCCAGGCGAAGAGCAGCTTTGCGCCATGGCGAAGGATTCCGCCCCAGTCCTGTTGCGAACCTATGAGGTAGCCGGGCGAATCGTGAAGCGTGATCAGGGGGATACCGAACAGATCGCAGAACCTCACGAATCTGGCTCCCTTGTCGGCGGCGTCGATGTCGATGCAGCCTCCCATCCACTTCGGTTGAGTGGCCACTACTCCCACTGTGCGTCCGCTAAAACGGCCGAACCCGGTGATGATGTTCCTGGCGTGGAGTCCCATGGTTTCGAAAAATCGACCGTTATCGACGATCCTACTGATCACGTCGTACATATCGAATGGTTGATGGGGATGCTGCGGCATCAGGCTCATCAGGTCCTCTTGTCTCTCCGGATCATCATCCGTGCTGATCCGGGGAGCTTTGTCACGATTGTTGGACGGCAGAAACGATAGCAGTTCCCGGCACCTGTCCAGGCAATCCGCATCGTCTTCGGCCACGATGTGTGTCTGTCCCGATTTGACGGCATGGGCCTTATAGCCAGAGAGGTCCTCGAGGCTAATCTCCTCGCCGGTCTGGGTCTTGACGAAGGCAGGGCCGGCAATGCCCATAAACCCGGTGTGCCTGGTCTGGATCAGGAAGTCCTGCATCACCGGATGGTAGGCCTGCCCTCCCAGGCAGGGACCCATGAGAAGGGCTATCTGAGGTATGATGCCCGATGCGAGGATCTGCGACCTGAACAGCCAGCCATAGCTCTCCAGCGTATCCATCCCTTCCTGCAATCTGGCTCCTCCGGAGTCATTCATGCTCACGAACGGCCAGCCGTTTTCCTTGGCGAAGTCCACGGCTCGAACGAACTTCTTGCCATGGTACTCGCCGAACGTTCCGGCCATAGCGGTAAAATCCTCGGCAGCAACCACTACATTCCTCCCATCCACCTTTCCAAAACCCGTGATTACACCTTCGGCAGGCACCTCCCTGCGATCCATGCCAAACGCGGTCGTTCTGTGTCTGATATGCATGCCTATCTCAGTGAAAGTGCCGGGGTCGAAGAAGTGTTCCACGCGCTCCCTCGCCGACATCTGTCCTTTCTTGCGGCGCTCCTCGATGGCCTTCGTCCCGCCCATCTGCAGAATGCGCTCCCGTCTCTGCTTTAGCTCCTCCATCTTGTCCAGATTTCTGCCAGAGTCATCGGTCATGAACTGTCCTCCTTCGCACGATGTTCAAACGCAGACTTCCCTGCTGGTCTTCTACGGTGTACTTCCTTCTCACTTATACCTGCAGAACCTGCCTGTAGCCCTCCATGTCCATGAAGCCGTGGCCGGACACGTTGAAGAGGATGACCTTCTTCTCCCCTGATTTCCGGCACTCGTCTGCCTGATCGATGGCGGCGGCAATCGAATATGCAGACTCGGGAGCGGGCAAGAATCCCTCCTCCGATAGAAACACCTTTGCAGATTCAAAGACGTACTTCTCGTCGGTAGGGTAGGCAACCGTATCTATGTACCCTTTGTTCCTCAGCAGACTCAAGATCGGGGAGCAGCCATGATATCTGAGTCCGTCGCCGTATACAGGAGGCATATCCTTCTGATGACCCAGGGTGTACATCTTGAGCCTGGGGGTGATACCCGAATAGTCAGCATTGTCATACCTGTACTCCCCCTGGAGATTGGGAGCGGCCTGGGTCTGGGCAGCGATGAACCTGGTCCTGGTGCCCTTCTTCAGGGCATCTCCAAGAAAGGGCAAGGCGATCCCGCCGAAGTTGCTGCCGCCCCCGAGGCAGGACACGACAACATCGGGGTATCTGTCGATGGCTTCCATCTGCTTCTTGCATTCGAGGCCAATGATCGTCTGGTGGAGCAGCACGTGGTTGAGCACCGAACCCAGGACGTAGGCCGCTTTGTCGTCCGACAGGGCATCCTCGAGGCCCTCCGAGATCGCTATGGCCAGCGAGCCCGGATGATCGGGATCCTTCTTGAGAAGCCCTCTGCCAGTCTCGGTATTCTCAGATGGTGAGGCGAATACCTCCGCACCATAGAGTTCCATGAACAGGCGTCGCGCCTCCTTCCACCTGTGCACAGCTCTGACCCAGTAGACGGTAGCGGCAAGGCCGGTTATCCTCGCCGCACATGAGAGAGCGGTTCCCCACTGCCCGGCACCGGTCTCTGTCACAAGCCTCTCGAGCCCCTGCTTCCTGGCATAGTATGCCTGCGCCAGAGCGGTGTTTATCTTGTGGGAACCGGTGGGACTGAACAGTCCTTCGGCCTTGTAGTAAAGCTCGGCCGGTGTATCGAGGCGCTTCTCCAGGTTCGTCGCGCGGAAGACCGGCCGGGGCCTCCCGATCTGCCGGTATGTCTCCTGGAGCTCCTCCGGGATATCGATCCAGTTGTCCGGCGAGAACTCCTGATCCAGGCACTCCTTGATCATGCCCTTTCCCATGGCGGTCATGTCGCCTTCCGGTGGAGGCAGAGGTTCAGGCAGATCCGGGATAATGTTGTACCACCTGGCAGGCATATCCTCAACCCGTAGATTCACCTGTCGCATGTCTTTCTTCATGATGTCACACGCCGCAATACAGTGAACGGGGCGGCCGTTCGCTGCGGCATTCCGGAATCTCCTTTCTCACTAGCGTTGATCCGAGAGCAGGGGGCTCTCGCAGAGATCTGTTTGACCTATGGCTATGGACGAAGTCCTTCAATCTCGTGTGAGTCGGCATGTCTATCGAGGCTGGCTCCACGGTCAGTATACCACATCTCTGAATCCGGGCAGCATTGGGGATTCTGGTTCATCGATTGTATTGGCACGGTAGCTTCATCAACCGGCTATGTCGACGTGATCATGCCTATCACAGGTGGAACAGAAACTGGTAAACTTCGTCATCGCCGGTTGGTGGATTGGGTCTCTCCATGTGGCTCCTTTATGCTAGCTGTGCCTGGGTTGGCGGAATACTCCTGGGTTCCAGGATAGACTCTCCGTTCTTTCTTCTATCGTTTGCGCTCGTGCCCTTTGCTCTTGTGCCCTTCCTCACTGCCCGCAGGACAGCTCTGATGACTGCCGGGATATGCCTGTTCGCCCTTGTGGGGGGCATCCTTCGCGTCCCATCAGATATCCCGTCTCCGGGGGAGCACACCCTCGCCTTCTACAACGACAGCGGGGCCGTCGAGATCCAGGGCATGGTCACAGAGCAACCGGATGTACGGGACAGATTCTGCCTGTTGACCCTTGCCGCAGAGGAAGTGTCTGTTGGAGGAGAATACAGGCAGGTGTCGGGAAAGGTCCTTATCCGTCTGCCCAGGTATCCAGTATACGACTACGGCGACGTACTGCGAGTCTCCGGAGGATTGGAGACTCCTCCCGAGCTCGAGGACTTCGACTATGCCGGCTACCTCGCCGACCGCGGGATCCATTCCATCATGTACTATCCCGGTGTAGAGATCCTGGATCGGGGCCAGGGCTCGAAACCGCTTCAGTGGATGCACTCCGTCAGGCAACGCCTCTCTGATTCGCTTGCCCGCGCTCTGCCTGAGCCGCAGGCTTCACTTGCGCAGGGGATCCTTCTCGGCATGAGAGACAACGTGCCTGAATCCCTGAATCGGGCCTTCTCCAGGACAGGAACGGCACATCTGCTGGCCATATCCGGCCTGCATGTGGGCATCATCGTTGCCATGCTGCTCAGCTTGGGCATCATTGTCTTCGGCAGACAACGGTACATCTATATATGGGTGGCCCTGGTTATCGTATGGCTCTACGTACTGCTCATCGGGGTGCGACCTCCCATTGTCAGGGCTGCGATCATGGGAAGCCTGTTTCTACTGTCCGACCTGTTCGGCAGGCAGCGCAGCGCCATTATCGCGCTGGCTTTTGCGGCGGCGGTGATGGCCGGCATCCAGCCCAACCTGCTGTGGAGCGCCTCCTTTCAGCTCAGCTTTGCCGCCATGGCCGGGCTCGTCCTCCTGTTGCCGCGACTGCAGGCGTGGGGCAGAAGTGCAGTCACCAGGCTATTCCGAGAGAGACCGGCACTTGTAGCTCCGGGGACTGCGATAACCGATGTTCTCTCTGCCAGCGTGGCGGCCATTGCTGCCGTGTGGCCGATAATCGCTTACAGCTTCGGCATTGTGTCGCTGGTGGGACTTCCGGCAACCTTCTTTGCTCTGCCTGCCCTGCCCTTCATTATAGTGACATCAGCATTGATTGCCTTCGCAGGCCTGTTCTCGCTGCTCCTGGCCCAGGTGCTGGGCTGGCTGGCATGGCCGTTCCTCACGTATCTCGTCGCGGTTGTCCGCGGTTTCGATGCTCTACCTCATTCCTCGCTGGAAGTGACCGGCATGTCTCCATGGCATGTATGGGGGTACTATGCTATATTGGCCGGAGTCGTAGCACTCGTTAACCACCGCCAGCGACTCGCTGAAGTCTTCTCCAGGATGACCTCGCACATGAAGAACGGTGCTCAGCGACCTTCCCGGGCAGTCCGACTCTTCTCCCCCAAGTGGCTTGTGCTGCCGCTCCTGATCGCCTCCGTACTGGTCTGGTCGTTGGCGCTTACACAGCCCGGTGACAACCTTCATGTGAGCTTCCTTGATGTTGGTCAAGGAGACGCCATACTCATCCGTACGCCCGATGGCCACAATATACTGATTGACGGTGGCCCCTGCCCAAGACGGCTCAGCCTGGCATTGGGAGAGAAGCTCCCCTTCTGGGATAGGACGATAGATCTGGTGGTATGCACCCAGCCCCAGGCCGATCATATCACCGGCCTTTTAGAGGTCGTTCAGCGTTACAGCGTCAAACAGATCCTCGATTCCGGGGTTCCGTACCACTCATCTGTATACATAGAGTGGATGAGGCTCGTTGAGGAGAAGGGCATCGAGTTCAACCTTGCGCGGTCAGGACAGATGATCGACCTGGGCAGCGGCATCGTGCTAGAGGTGCTCAATCCCCCGCAGGAGTCATTTGAAGGAACCAGTTGCGATGTGGATAACAACAATGTAGTCCTGAAGTTGACCTGGAGGGAGGTCAGCTTCCTCTTCACGGCCGACATCAGGGAGGAAGCGGAGCTGTACCTGATCATGGAGCGGGCGAATCTGAGAAGCACAGTTCTTAAGGTCGCCCATCACGGCAGCATGACTTCCACCCTGCCTCAGTTTCTGGCGGCAGCCGATCCCGAGGTGGCGGTGATCTCAGTGGGTCGGGAAAACCCATTCGGTCATCCCAGCCCTGACGTCGTGCAGAGACTGGTGGATTGGGTAGGCATCGATAATGTCTACCGTACCGACAGACATGGGACGATCGAGTTGGTCACAGACGGCGAGAGGCTGTGGGTGAAGACAGATAACTGATCCGGTGAGGCCGGTTGCCACTGGGAGGTCAGGATACCCGAACAGGCCTACAGACATGGAGCGTGCGTGAAGGCTTTGTACGTTTGACACGGTGGCCTCTCATCCCAGGCGTCATATGCGCTCAGCGACGATGATCAGCCTGTTACCATCAAGCGACGGCTCCCGGAGTTCGAAGTCGCGGTAGGATACGCGATACTGCCACCCTGCCTGGTTGAGTAACGATATCAGTTCGTGCAGACCGTAGAACCGAAGGCTTACACTGATCTCTGCACGAAGCCGGTAGTTCGGGCCCTTTTTCTCCAGGAAGGTCCACAAAGCCTCCATTCTCGATGTCTCAAGCCTGAACTCCCGCTCGTGGAGAAGGAGCAGAGAACCGGAGCGGATGACTCCATGCGGCTGAAAGTTGCGGGCGATGGAGTCACGAAAGCCCGTCTCCACAATGAAGATCCCTCCGGTCCGCGTCAGTTCACGGCACTGTTGCAGTATCGAGCGGTCTGTCTCTTCGTCGTAGTATCCAAGCGATGTGAACATGCTGATTGTGGCATCGAACTCGCGCCCCGACAGAGCATCTGCCACCCTTCGCGAGTCACCCACGACAAACTCGGTCAGGCGGGCAACAGAATGCTCTTCGGACAGCTCGCGGGCCCGCTCGACCAGGCGGGGCGAGATATCCACCCCCACCACCCGGTAGCCGAGCCTGGCAAGATGTATGGCATGGCGCCCGATCCCGCAGTTGAGATCCAGGATCAGTGCGTCGGCTTTAATCCCTGCTGTATCGAGCAGTCCCGCCAGACCCCGCGCTTCGTCTTCGGCCCGGGCGAACATCCCTTCGAGCAATAGCTGATAGAGATCCGCGTGCTTGATGAACAGATCATCAGTCCAGTGGCCACTCATTGCGTGCTACTCGTGACAGAACAGGCTGGCTCAACTCCTCGACAAGGAGTCCAGGGCGTTGGGTTACAGCGGGGCCGGGTGACCACGCTTCAGACAGGCCCGGCGGTGCACTCTAGATCAGTATCTTGCCATCCTTCATGAACAGGGTGTCGTCAACCCAGACCTCTCCGCCCTTCCGCAGGTCGCATACCATGTCCCAGTGGATAGCAGAACTGTTCTGGCTGCCCGTCTCGGGGTAGCCCTTGCCCAGCGCCAGGTGGATCGTTCCTCCGATCTTCTCGTCGAAAAGAGTGTTCTTTGTGAACCGCTGAATGCCCGAGTTGGTGCCGAAGGCAAACTCCCCTATGTAGCGTGCGCCTTCGTCGGTATCCATCATCTGTAACAGGAACTGCTCGTTCTTGGCAGCACTGGCCTTGATCGCCTTGCCGTCCTTGAACTCAAGACGTACATCCTCAACCTCGCGACCATAGGCACAGGCAGGGTAGGTATACCTGATGTGCCCGTTTACGCTCTGCTCGATCGGACCAGTGAAGATCTCTCCGTCGGGGAAATTCTCATGTCCGTCGCAGTTCTGCCACTTGCGGCCGGAAACTTCGAGCCTGAGGTCTGTATCGGGCCCGAGCACCTTGACTGCGCGGGCATTGTTCAACCAGTCAACTATCCTTTGTTGCTCCTTAGAGACAGCCTGCCAGGCACGTATAGGATCGGGCTCATGGGCCAGGCTGGCACTGTAGACGAAGTCCTCGAACTCGCGAAGCGACATCTCGGCATCCTGGGCAAAGGCGTTGGTGGGGTGAAGAGTCGCGGTCCAGCGCACCTCTTTGCTGGCGGCCCTCTCCAGGAATCGCTCAGAAATCGGGCGCATCGCAACCGCTCTTCGAGCCTGCTTGGCAGGATCGACACTGGTGAGCCCCTTCGTGTTCACATTCGTCCAGATCCCGATGCTCACATCGACCTGCTCAATGACATCTCTCACAAACGCGGGGACATAGTCGAGTTGTGCGTCACCCGCATAGGCGAAGAACAACTCCTGGGCCGCGTCCAGTCCGATCTGAAGCCACGGGTTGGCTCCCTGCTCCAACACGCGCTGATACACAGCCAGAAGCAGCGGTGCACCCTCCGGTGCACCTGTTATCCGCACAAGCTGGTTGGGCTTGACCTCGGTTGAATAATCGACCAGGATCTTTGCCACTGCTTCGATTCGGGGATCTGCCATTTCACCTCCAATAGTTCTGTAGTAGTGGGGTCAACCGGCAGTCTAACAGACGAGCTCGCTTCCGGTCAACGCAGGGTTAGAGTCGTGTCAGACAGCGCCCGGGCTTGCCGCGACTGCCCTTTTGGAGTATCCTTCCAGAGATAACCGGCACGAGCTTAACGTTACCGCAGGCAGCGGCAGACACATAGAACTGACAATCATGGTCGATCTGGACGACGCCTCAATCTACAGCAGGTTCGATAAGTCGGGCATGCTACGTCACCTGCACGGGTTTCCGGAGCAGTGCATGAGGGCATGGCAGAAGGTCATGGCCTTTGATCTGCCCGGCGACTACTCAGGGATATCCAGCGTGGTGATACCGGGCATGGGAGGTTCCGCCATCGGAGGGGATATCCTGCAGCGTCTGGCCTTACTGGAGAGCAGGGTACCCGTATGGGTGCACCGTGACTACGGCCTGCCTGCTTTCGTCGACGAGAGCACACTTGTCATCGCCTCGAGCTACTCGGGCAATACCGAGGAGACCCTATCGGCATTCAGGCAGTCGCTGAAGACGCCGGCCAGGAAACTGGTGATAACCTCGGGCGGGGAGCTCAGTCGCCTGGCCGAAGCCGAGGGAATCCCCGCCTATTCGATAGACTACAAGGCGCCACCCAGGGCAGCCTTCTCCCACAGCTTCGTGCCCCTGCTCGGCATCTTCCAGAAGCTGGGTTTGATCGAAGACAGGTCAGCCGATCTGCAGAAGGCCGTGCAGATCCTGACCGGGATGACAGCCGACATTGCTGAGACGACACCCCACAGGTCGAACCCCGCCAAGCAGCTGGCATCCAGGCTGCAGGGCCGTGTGGCGGTAATTTACGGAGCGGAGATACTGTCAGAGGTAGCCCGGCGCTGGAAGGCGCAGTTCAACGAGAACGGCAAGAACTGGGCCTTCTGCGAGACCTTTCCGGAACTCAACCATAACGCGGTCATCGGCTACTCCCATCCGGCAGAGGCAAAGGAGAAGGTGTTCGTGATCATGCTGAGCTCCCGCTCACTCGGGTCCCGGAACGCACTCCGCTACCGGGCCACCGCCGAACTGCTCACCAACGCCGGCATCGCTAATGAGACCGTGGAGGGCAGAGGCGAGAGCGTCCTGGCCCAGATCATGGGACTGGTTCTACTGGGCGACTACTGCAGCTTATACCTGGCGATGCTGAACGAGGTTGACCCTACAACGATAGATGCGATAGACTTCATCAAGCAGTACCTTGCCCGGCACGAATCGTCCGCCAGTTAGTCGGCAGGGAGCATCGTCACTTCACGGGGTCCTCAGGCAAGTCTGCAAACACGATTGAGGGGTGGTGTAATGAAAGCTCTGGTTCTGGCTGCCGGCAAGGGGACAAGACTCAGGCCGCTGACCAACACGGTTCCCAAGCACCTTCTTCCGGTTGGCGACAGGCCGATACTGTTCCGGGTGTTGGACTACATAATAGACGCTGGCATCGAAGAGATCGGCATCGTCGTCTCTCCCGACTCGGGCCCTTGTATAGAGGAGGCACTGGGTAACTGGCAGCAGTCGCGGGCAAGGGTGACATTCATCCTCCAGGCCGAACCGAAGGGACTGGCACACGCCGTCCAGGTAGCGCAGGGTTTTGTGGGCGACTCGCCTTTCCTGATGCTGCTCGGCGACAACCTGGTCGAGGATGGCGTCACGGGTTTCCTCGACGACTTTCGTGCCTCAAGGTTCGACGCAAGCGTCGTCCTCAAGGAGGTGGAGGACCCAAGAGCCTTCGGCGTGGCCGAGGTTGACTCCTCGGGCAAGGTTATATACATGGTGGAGAAGCCAAAGGAGCCGAAGAGCAACCTCGCGATAATCGGTGTCTACATCTTTACCCCCAAGATACACAGGGCTATAGCCGGGATAGAACCGTCCTGGCGGGGAGAACTGGAGATAACCGATGCCATTCAGAGGCTGCTGGAGATGGGAGGACAGATCAAGAGCCACCTTCTCAAAGGCTGGTGGCTTGACATCGGCAGCAACGATGGGCTTTTGAAGGCAAATCGTGTGATTCTTGATGCCTCGGCTGAGTCCGACATAAGAGGGAAAGTGGACCGGCAGACCAGACTGGAAGGCTCGGTGCAGATCGGTGAGCAGGCAGAACTGGAGAACAGCCGTGTTCAGGGGCCGGCGCTAATCGCGGCCGGTTGCCGGATAACGAACTCGACTATCAAGCCGTTCACCAACATCAGGGCAGGAACGACGATCGAGGATTCGACCATCGAGGGATCACTAATCCTCGAGAACTGCCGGCTGTCGGGGATCGGCTCTCTCACCGATAGCATAGTTGGGAGGAATGCTGTTCTGACCGGGCAGAGGGGGAGCCCGAAGATGCTGAGGCTGTACGTTGGCGATGACTGCGAAGTTGATCTGAGCTAGACGATAATGGACAGATTGCTCATCGTATCCAACAGGTTGCCCCTGACAGTGCAGGAGAGAAAGGGCGAGCTGCATGTGGAACCCAGTGTCGGAGGACTGGCGACCGGTCTCAGCTCATGGTACAAGTCCTGCAACAGCATGTGGATAGGATGGGCCGGCATAACCCCGAAGAAGATGAAGAGGGAGAAGGACATAATGGACAGGCTGCTCTCCGAGAACTGCCACCCTGTGTCCATCTCGCAACAGGATATCGATGCCTACTACAACGGCATATGCAACCGAACGATATGGCCGCTGTTTCACTACTTCCCTCTATACGCTCAGTACAGCGAAGATGACTGGCAGGCCTATCGGCGGGTGAATACAGCCTTCGCCAATGTGGTAGCCGGGATCGCCAGGCCCAACGACGTGATCTGGGTGCACGACTATCACCTTATGCTCCTCCCCAGGCTGTTGAGAGAGAGGCTACCGAAGGCGACGGTCGGTTTCTTCCTGCACATCCCGTTCCCTTCCTTCGAGATCTTCCGACTGCTGCCATCGCGCGAGGAGGTTTTGGAAGGACTCCTGGGCGCCGACCTGGTAGGTTTCCATACTTATGACTACACCGGGCACTTCCTTGACAGCGTACACAGACTGCTGGGGTATGATTCGGCGATGGGGCAGGTGGTTGTGTCTGGCCGGACGTTGAGGGCAGATGCATTCCCCATGGGCATAAGCCATGAGCACTTCTCCGGCGCTGTCGGCGATGTGAAGACGCAGGCGGAAAGACGGAGGATGCGGAAGAAGCTGGGTGATTGCCGGGTTGTTCTTTCGGTGGACCGACTGGACTACACCAAGGGCATTCCCGAGCGGCTGGAGGCTTACAGCGAGTTTCTAAGCAGGAACCCGAAGTACAGGGGAAATGTCATCTTCGTGCTGCTCGTCGTCCCGTCACGGACAAGAGTGGAGCACTATGTCCGGTTGAAGAGTCAACTGGACGGCCTTGTCGGCGAGATAAACGGAAGACACGGGACGATAGGCTGGATGCCCATCTGGTACCTCTATCGTTCGCTGCCCTTTCATTCACTCACTGCCCTCTACAGCCTTGCCGACGTTGCTCTCATTACGCCGCTCAGGGACGGGATGAACCTTGTGGCCAAGGAGTATGTCACCACCAGGACGGACGGGAAAGGCGTCCTGATACTCAGTGAGACCGCGGGAGCGGCCCAGGAGATGGGTGAGGCGATAATGATCAACGCCAGTAACCAGGAGGAGATCATCCGGGCGCTGGAACAGGCCCTGGAGATGCCGGAACAAGAGCAGGTAAGGCGGAACACCATAATGCAGAAACGCCTGCGTCGCTACAACGTGGTGCGCTGGGCCGATGAGTTCATGGACAGACTGGCTCACACGAAGAAGCTCCAGCGTGACCTGGCGGAGAAGGCGCTGACCGCCGAGATGCAGAGACGGCTGGTCAACGACTTCCGCGATAGCGATAAGTCGCTGCTCCTGCTGGATTATGATGGCACACTCGTGTCCTTCTCGCCCAGGCCGGAAGAGTCAAGGCCGGGGGCCAGGCTCAAGGGCCTGCTGAAGAAGCTGGCCGCAGACCCCCGGAACGAGGTAGTGCTCATCAGCGGACGTGACAAACGCACCCTGGAGAGGTGGTTTGGCAGTCTCAAGGTAGCGCTCGTGGCCGAGCACGGCGTATGGGTGAGGAAGAAGGGTGGGCAGTGGGAGACGATCGACATACTATCGGGTGACTGGAAGGAGCAGATACATCCCATGCTTGATCTATGGGTGGACCGCACCCCGGGCTCCTTCATAGAAGAGAAGGATTTCTCGCTTGTCTGGCACTACAGAAAGGCGGATGCCAGGCTGGGTGAACTGCGGGCACGGGAGCTGATCAACAGCCTGACGAGTGCGATCGCCGGTCTCAACCTCCAGGTATTGGAGGGGAGCAAGGTAGTTGAGGTCAAGAACGCCGGCATCAACAAGGGCCGCGCGGCCCTCCAGTGGATTGCCGGCGTTGACTGGAGCTTCATAATGGCGATGGGGGATGATACGACGGATGAGGACACGTTCAGAGTGCTTCCGGCAACCGCCTGGTCGATAAGAGTCGGTGTCGGAGCATCCGCAGCCAGGTTCAACATAAGCTCGCCCGGCGACGCGATCTCCCTTCTAACAGGGATGGCCTCAGGTCGCTGAGCTATCATCCCTGACGGTTCTGCTGCTCTCAGGGCGATCCTTCCGGACGGGTCAGGCAAGGGGTCACACCGGCCGAGCCCGGCTGATTAGAAGCACTGCACTCTCTGCCGCTTGCTCAGGTTGAACCACGGGTGAAAGCTCACTATGCATTCGGGAACGGTCTCCCTGCTAACGGCCCCCTTCATCACCATATTGATGGCCATTAGATGGTCGCCGATGCGATCGGGGAGGAGGAAGTTCCGCCTGACGTACTCCCTGCCCCTGTTGCCTATCGCGTTAGCGGCCCTTTCCCTGTCCAGCAGGTAGGTAACCTTCTGTGCCGTCTTGTAAGGCGTCTCATAGAAGTGTCCCGTATCGCCCTCACGAATCTGGAGTGGTATTGCCCCGACGTTGGCGCCTATAACCGGCTTGCCCTTCCACAGCGCCTCGGTGATGACCAGCCCGAAGCCCTCCCTGGTTGACGGCTGCATTATCACCCTGGCGGCCCGCTGGAGTGCATTGACCTCCCTCCAGTTCTCCAGGCGGTCCTCCAGCGAAAGGTTGAGAACATGAACGTTATCATCGTCCTTAGTATGCTCATGAATCCGTGCCAGGACCCTTTCACCCTCCGGGTCGTCCGAGGCGAAGCCGCCTGCCAATACCAGCTGGCACTTCCTTTCCTTCCTCACCCGGCGGTAGGTCGATATCGTCCTGTCTATGCCTTTCCAGGGGTCGAACCGTCCGATCTGGGCGATGATCGGCACCCTGCTGTCTATTCCGTACTTGCTGAGAACGCGATCGATCTCGTCCTCGGTCAGGTCCCTGTTCTTCTCCGAGAGAGGGTCGATGAACGGCGGGACTATGAACTTGGGCAGTGGCCACCATGAGATGATGTACTGCGCGGCGGAGAATACAGCGGCGTCGTACTGCTTTGCCCAGCCAGTGATGAAATCCCATAGTTCGGAGTTGCTCTCGATGGTCGCTTCGTCGATATGGATGTGGCATCTCCAGAACCAGGTCTGGCCGGGCGCTCTGAGGTAGTGACTCAGGCCGACTGGCTGAGGGTCATGAACTTCGACGATGTCGGGTTCGTAGTCGATGAGATTCTGCCTGGCGCACTCCTCGATAGTGGCTATATAGGTCTGCTGCTGCTCGCGGGTGAAGACGCCCTTCTTGCCCTGAAGCAGATTATGAAGCTCCTTGGTGCTCTCGAAGTACTCCCGGGAACCCTGGATGACCTTCCAGTCGGTCTCAATGCCCAAATCGTTGAGAAAGGGCACGGCACTGTAGAGCATCTCAGCCACGCCTCCTCCCTGTGCGGTGGCATTGAGCACCAGTTTGCGCATACCCTTGACAGGTTCAGCGATCTTCAGCAGGCGCTCGATCCGCTCCTCACCCAGGATGGATGCGTACTCCTCAAGTGAGGAAACGGAGAAGGGGCAGTAGTCTTTTCGTCTACTGTAAACCGTTCCGTCGGGGGTTACCGTGGAGTTTCCTGTCTCAGCCATCGATAGACGGTGCTTCACGCTTGCGGCGGGCCGATGCCAGGCTGCAGCGTCAAACGCTTGATTTTACACATTCACGGCCAGGGATGACAAGCCATACGCTTTATCGTGCCGTCCGCAGAGGACCTTAATTATTTTTATTTTCTCCCGAAATTTTCTCAAAAATAGGCCTCCAGGGGCTTGACAAAGTTTAAGGGGTGGTTTATAATACCTTAAATTAATCAATACACAGCTTGAGTTCATAGAGAAAGGAGAAGCGCAGAATGGCAAACATCAAGAAGATCCTCAAAATCCAGAGCAGGGACAGGACCGGTCGGACTAACGGAAACCACAATGGTTCGGCGGAAGTGACGTGGTACGCCGCTCAACCCGCCAGACACGGAGTTGCTTACGCACTAACCCCGACCGGGTACGTGATACTGACCCACAAGAACTAGGAATAGAACAGCGAAGGAACAGCAAAGGAGGAAACTGAAATGGCTCAGAATCAGAAGAGAATACTGGAGATGCTGGAAAACAGGGAGATAACCCTGGATGAAGCCCACCGGATGCTCGGGGCGCTTGAACCCGATAGTGCCACGCCCGACATCCCGACCCGGGAGGAGGCAAGAACTGTGAAGGCAAGACCGAAGTATCTGCGCGTCACCGTGCAACCCGGTCCCGGACACGAGAACGACGATGATGCTGAACGTGTCAACGTGAAGGTGCCCCTGGCACTGATCCGCTCTGGCATCAAGTTCGCCTCCGTCCTGCCGCGAGATGTTGGAGACAGGGTCGAAGACCGCCTCAAGGATAGGGGTATCGGCCTCGATCTACGCAATCTCAACCCCGATGACCTCGACGACCT
>SL_5KL_010_SEDDRAFT_10000246_pt1 | contig 34710 bp, 38 predicted proteins | sample SodLakKL_010_SED_FD_9118 | JGI IMG/M metagenome (IMG submission 9118) | reverse complement strand
TCGACCGGGAGCGGACGCGATTCACCGAGTCGGGAGGCGATCGGCGGGGCAGAGCCGATCAACCGGAGTACGGTGTTCACCGGCGCGGGAAGCGTTGGATGTGAGGAGCCGTATACGGGCCCCGGACGCAGCGTCACGACGTCGAGATCGAGGTCGGCAATAGCCGATTCGGCTCGCCGCTTCGCCGTCAAGTAGCCGTGTCTGAGACCAGGTGGTTTCACCGACGCAGAGAGGAAGACGAACGTGTTCGCGCCCGCCCGCTCGGCCTCCAGCGCCGCCAGAATCGCCGAGTCGCCGTTCATCCGCTCGAAGATGACGCCGTCGGTGGGTGCCTCGGAGATGATCCCGACGGTATGAACGACGGCGTCGACCCCCTCCAGCCGGCTTCGCCACGCGTCGGGTTTGAACAGGTCGGCGCTCGTCCATGAGACGCGATCCACCCACGGTTCATCGACCTCGGGACGGCCTCGGCGTGAGACGCTCCGGACCTCGTGTCCGTCCCGGACCGCAAGCCGGCAGATCTCACGGCCGATAAATCCGCTTCCACCGACGACGAGGAGGGTAGCCATACTCGTCGTTGGACCCGGATCGTCCTTGTCGTTTCGGTCGGACGCCCGTCCGACGAGGGTCGGGGTTTTTATCCCACCCGGCCTCCAAGCCGCGCGTATGAAATCAACCCGGAAGGCGCTGCGCGACGGCGACCTCTACAAGGACAACTACGAGCGGCTCAACTGTGCGGCGTGTGAGCGCGGGCTGAAAAAGGAGAACGACCCCGACGAGGTCTTCTCCGTGCGGATCTGTCCCGACTGCGGTCTGCGATTTAAAGAGCTCCGCTAAGGCGTTAGGCGTCGACACGGCCGCACCTCCTTCTCCCGGATGCCCTACATAAATACCGCGTCGAACGCCTTCGCGCCCATCGGGTCGAACGTGCCCGCCGCGACGTTTTCGCGGAGGTGATCCGCGGACGTCGTGCCGACGAGCGCGCAGGTGACCCCCGGGGCGCTCCGTGCGAAGTTGATCGCGCGTTGTGCCGGCGTATCGCCCGCGAGTTCCGCATCGACGGCCGCCGGGATGGCGTCCGGCTTCGCCAACTCGCCCTGCGCGATACTCGCGCTCGTGAACACCGAAAGTCCCGCCTCATGGGCGAACTCAAGCGTTGAGAGCCGCTCGTCGTCCCCGATTTCCTCGCTGACTCGCTCGCGGTCCGCGGTGGCTCCGTCGATCGAGGCCGGCGGGCGTTGGTTCGCGCGTGTGAACGCGTCCGCCATGACGACGTTGAACGGGAGCTGGATCGCCTCGAACCCGTGTTCATCGGTGGGCCCGACCCGCTCGCCGACCGCCTGCGCGCGTTCAAGCACCTCGGCGAGCGAGAGGTATGCGTCGTGCCCCTCCGGCACCCTGAACGCCTCCCACGTCGCGAGCCCGTAGCACCCCACGTCGTCCGCGAGTCGCCGGCGCTCCAACCGCTCGAAACCCGCCTCGATCGCCTCGTAGACGGCGTCACGTGACCGTACGGCGAGCTGGGTCTCCGGGTTGTGGAGGTAGTAGCAGTCGATCGATTCGAGGCCGAGACGGTCGAGCGAGCGGTCGAGCGACCAGTCGAGAAACGCCGGTGTCAACGCGTGTTGGCCGCCCGCCAGGTCATCGACGTCGAGGAGCCCCGTCCCGACGAACCGTTCCCGGACGTATTCCGTCGGGTCGGCGGCCGCCCCATCATCGAACGGGATGAACCCGCCCTTGCTCGACACGACGACCGCGTCCCGACCGATCGGCGAGCGCCCGAGCGCCTCGCCGAGCACCCGCTCGGATCGACCATGCCGGTAGTTGCTCGCCGTGTCGAGGACGTTGACCCCGGAGCGAAGCGCGAGTTCGGCCGCGCCCGCGAGGTCCCTATCGACCGCGTCCGTCGGGTCGCCGAGATACGAACCGAGCCCGACGCTCGCGACCACGCCGGGACCGAACCGTCGAAAGTAGGTCCGTCCGAACGCGTCACCGAACTCGTTGCGGTAGTTCCAGAGGGCCTCGCGGGTTGCCATCGGTATGAAAAGACGGGAAATTCGGCGGACGCGGACCGCTACCGTTCTTCGGAGTCGAGTACGCGGATCTGGTCGCCGCGAACCGTCACCGGGATCGGCACGGTCGCCTCGTACAGCTCGACGGTCACCTGGTCTTTGCCCTCGTCGATGCGCTGGACGCGTGCCTTCTCGCCTTTAAACGGCCCGGCGATGAGCTCGACGATGTCGCCCTCGGCGATCCCCTCGACGTCGGGGGTCGGCGAGAGGAAGTGTTCGACCTCCGAGAACGGGCTTTCGGCGGGACCGTTCGAGGTCTCGATGACGCCGCGGGCGTGGGGGATCTCATCGAGGATGCGGGCGAAGACGTTACCGTTCGACGCTTCGACCATCACGTAGCTTGTAAGCTGGTCGGGGGCGATGACGGCGTGGATCTCCGGCATCTCCTTTTCGGCGATCATGTCCGCGACCGTTCGCTCCTGGCTCGCGGTCGTCTTTACCGAAAAGATTCCCATCAGGCGCCGACCCCCGGCAGGAGGCTCATGATCGCGAAGATGAGGAACCCGATGATCCCGACGAGGATGATGCCCGCGCCGGCGATCTTCGAGACCTGCAGGAACTCGCCCGTACTCGGCGTGCTCGCCAGTTTTAACACGCGAATGTAGCTGTTGAGATCGTAGGGGACTTTCATGTTATCGGGGTTTTGACGCGGAGCGGTTTGACCTTTTTGATGCCGCCCGCAGGGTGGTTAGCCGCGCCCGAGCAACGAGGTGACCGTCAGCGCCATGGCGATACCCCCAAGCACCGTCCCGAGATCGGTCCACGTAAGCGGGTCGCCGAGCGCCGCCGACGTACCGACGACCGCGACGAGTGTGACGGACGCGACGAGCGGCGATTCGGCGTATCCGGGGATGCCGCGGTCGGTATCCGGGGTGGGTCGGTCGACGGTCGGCACTGCGTCGCGATCGGCGTCGGTCGTGAAGGGCAATTGCACCATTGGAGGGAACGGTGATCTGGCGGGGAGCCCGTGTGGCGGGGAGTGTGTGGCGGGAAGTGTGTGGCGCGGATCGTTTCGAGGACTCGCCTATTCGACGTAGTCGATGTCCTCCATCTGGGCGGCCGCCTGCGCCTCGGCGGCCTCGTTGCGGCCGTAGATCTGCGGGGAGTCGACGCCGGTGACGACGATCATCGTCCGCATCTCGCCCTCCAGTTCCTCGTCGACGGAGGTCCCCCAGATGATACGTGCGTCGGGGTCGATCCGGTCGTAGATCTCCTCGACGACGCCCTCGGCCTCCTCGATCGACATATCGGTGCCGCCGGTGACGTTGACGAGCGCGGAGTTCGCCCCGGAGATGTCCACGTCGAGAAGCGGCGACCGGAGCGCGCTCTTCACGGAGTCCTGTGCCTTCGAATCGGAGTCGGACTCGCCGAGGCCGATCATCGCGACGCCGCCCTTCTCCATCACGGTGCGGACGTCAGCGAAGTCGAGGTTGACGAGGCCGGGTTTGGTGATCAACTCGGTGATCCCCTTTACCGAGCGCATGAGGACCTCGTCGGAGACCTTGAACGCCTGTCGGACGGGGAGTTTGCCGACCGCATCGAGCAGGCGGTCGTTCGGGACGACGATGACGGTGTCGCTCACGTCACGGAGCCGTTCGAGGCCGGCCTCGGCGTTCGTTCGACGGACCTCGCCCTCGGCTGTAAAGGGCGTGGTGACGATGGCGATGGTGAGCGCGCCGGAATCGCGGGCGGCCTTCGCGACGACGGGGGCGGAACCGGTGCCCGTGCCGCCGCCCAGCCCGGCCGTGACGAACACCATGTCCGAGCCGTCGATCGCGTCTTTGATCTCCTCTTGGGACTCGATGGCGGCCTCCTCGCCGACCTGTGGGAGCGAGCCGGCCCCGCGTCCCTGGGTCTTCTGTTGGCCCATCAGGATCTTCGTGTCCGCCTCGATGTTCACGAGGTGTTGCACGTCCGTGTTCGCCGCGACGAGCTTCGCGCCGTGGATCCCTTCCTCGGTCATCCGGTTGACGGTGTTGCCGCCGGCACCCCCGCAGCCGACCACCGTGATGTTGGTCTGGAGGTCTTTAAGAACGTCCTGCAGTTCCTCGTCGGTCATCGTGCCGGTTCGTGGGGGACCGCCGGCGGCCCCGTCCGGCCCGCCGAACCCGTCGGCTCCCTCCTCGGGAACCTCCTCGGCCTCGTCTATCGCATCCTCTACGATGGAGTCCATTATGTGGCATGGTTGCGACCCACGCCTATTTATCTTTGCCCATCGTCAGACGTCAGTCTGACGGCGTTTCACGCCCCATCGTTGGTGTTTTCGACGGTTTCTCCGACCCCGGCGATCGAGAACCGGTCCTCGACGTCGCGTCTCACCGATCCGGGCTCGATAGTCCGTCCCTCGACGGTCACCGTTTCCCCGGCCGAGAGCCGTCCGAACGCCGGTCCCTCCGGCACCCCTCTTTCCGCCGCTAACGCGGGATCGAACGCCGACTCGCGGGCCAGCACGACGTCACCCTCGAAGTCGACCTCGACGTCGTCATAGCGCGCCTCGAGGACCGTTGCGAGGTCATCGATGAGGTTGCGGATCGGGTCGATTCCCGAGGATCCCTCCGATCGCTCCGCCGCGGTTTTCGCGAGAAACACCGCCCGACCCGACGCGCGTGTCCCCGCCTGTTCGGTCTCGAAGGCGACCGTGTGCCGTTCGACCGCCGCCCGTGTCGCCGCCGGATCGATCCCCTGGGCCCGTGCGAGGAGGTCGCCGGGAAGCGAACGGATCACCAGCCCATCGGTCGGGGCCGTCGCGTCGACGGGCGGTATGACGTCCCCGAATCGGAGCCCCGAGTCGACGGGCGCTATCTCTGCCTCCAACGCCTCGACCAGCGTCACCGGACGGTCTCCGACCGCCCGCAACCACGTCTCGCTCACGACCCGATGGCCAAGGTCCTCGATCACCGAGACGAGTGCCGGCCGCTCGCCCTCGATGACGGCAAACTCGGCTCCACTCCTGAGGAACGCCCGCGCGATCACCTCCCGGTTCTCCGCAAGTGATCCCAACTCCGCGAGCGCCCAGTCGGCCGCGACGTGTCCGACGGCCCAGTCCGTCTCCCGCACGATCCGGGTGAACCGTGGTGCGTAGTGCCCGCCGCCGAAGCCGACGACGTGTCGGGGGCGACCGTCGGCTCCGCGGAGGTCCGCCGGGGTGTGTCCCTGGTGATCCCGCTCCCCGTCGCCTTCGTCGGCCGACCGTCCATCTTCGGGCCACCCCTCGCCCAGATCGAGGACCGCGCGGGCGACCGCCCTCGCACCCTGTGGATCCCTCCACTGCGACTCGGCGGAGCCGAGTTCGACGAACATCGACGGGACCGCCATCTCGGTCGGACCGTGATGCGTGCATTCGATACCGACCTCATACCCCTCCGGCGCGTGTTCTACAAGCGCCTCAACGACGCGTTTTTCGGCACCGGGGGGTGCTTTCGCCAGCGCACTCGGCTCGCCGCCGTACTCGGCGGGGCCGAAGTTCCCGGTGACGTGTGCGGTCAGAAGCGGCCCCGTCTCCCCGCGGTGACGGGAGACGAACACGAGGTAGTCCGGATCGTCGAAGGCGACGCTCGGGTCATCGAGGTAGATGTGCAGGTCCTCGAAGGTTCGCAGTTCGAACCCCGGAGCTCGGTAATACCGTCCACCGCCTCGCTCTGCGGGTCGATCCGGATCCGTCCGCGCCGCCCACGACCCTTCCTCAAGCAGCCACTCGCCGATGTGTTCGGAGGCCTCGTCCGCCCGGCTGACGACGATCGCGATCACGGTCGAACCGTGCACCCGCGCCGCCGAATAGCCATCGGTCCGGGGTGGTTGCCGGTAGAAACCGCGTCTGGCGTCCCGATCCCCTATGGGAACAACAGATAGACGAAGACGCCGTAGGCGACGACGAGCACGAACCCGTCGAGCCGCGAGAGTCGCTCGCCCCGGTACATCAGCCCGACGACGAGGACGGTCATCGCGACGAGCGCCGGGAACTCGAAGGCCCGGACGCCGGGGCTTACCCGGATCGGGGTGAGTATCGCGAGGATGCCGATCACCGCGAGGACGTTATAAATGTTCGATCCGACGACGTTGCCGATGCTAAAGCTGGTCTCGTCGCGGACGGCGGCGACGACGCTCGCGGCGAGCTCCGGGAGCGACGTGCCGATGGCGAGGACGGTCAGGCCGATGAACAGATCGGAGAAGCCGGCCGCGGAAAGCAACCCTCTGCCGCCGGAGATCAGCCATTGTGATCCACCGACGAGCGCGACGAGGCCGACGAGAACGACCCCGACGGTGCGGGGGGTGACGTCGGGCATCTCCTCCCGCTCGGCGGCCGTGATCCCGGATTGGGTCCGCTGGATGCGACGCATGACGACGAGCGTGAACCCGGCGAGCGCCCCGAGGAGGACGACCCCCTCGATGCGCCCGAGGCGGCCGTCCCAGCCCAGCCCGACGAGCAACAGCGCCGCCAGTATCATGAACGGGATGTGGTTCCGGAGGACGACCTCGGAAACGTCGAGCGGTCGGATGAGCGCGGCGATCCCGAGCACCAGTCCGATGTTGGCGATGTTGGAGCCGACGATGGCCCCGAGCCCGATGTCGGTCGAGACGGTCACCGCGCCGACGACGGCGACGAACAGTTCGGGGGCCGTGGTGGCGAACGCGACGACGGTCACCCCGACGGTCGACGCCTTGAGCCCAATCGCGAGCGCGAGGTCCGCCGCCCCCTTTATAAGCAACTCCGCGCCGACGTAGAGGAGGACGATCCCCGCGGCGAGCAGGAGCAGTTCGGTTGCGGGTGACCCGAGCGGCACGCCGAAGCGTTCTCGTCCGGACGTATAAATGATCCCGATGGTGACCACGACGGCCGGCAATCCCGATGGTGACCGCGACGGCCGGCAATCCCGATGGTGACCGCGATGGCCGGCACATTGGCGTCGCACGATGCCGGTCGCGACGACGACCCCTCTGCGGGCGGACCGATGCCGCCTTTTAAGATGGACGGAGCGGTCGCTTCGGTATGGACGTTTACGGACTGATCGGCCACCCGGTTGGCCACTCGCTGTCGCCGCCGATGCACGAGGCCGGCTACGACGCGCTCGGGTTGGACGCGCGGTACGTCACCTTCGATCCGGGACCCGATGCCGCCGCGGAGGCCGTCGAAAGCGCCGCAACGCTCGGGGTAGCCGGGCTCAACGTCACGATCCCTTTTAAACAAGACGTGCTGGACGTCGTCGACGTCGACCCGCTTGCCGGGCGGATCGGCGCGGTGAACACGATCGATTTCGGCCCGCTTCATGCCGAGAAAGCGGATCGACCGCGGGGTTACAACACTGACGCCGCGGGCGTCACGCGTGCCTTTGAGCATCACGACGTCGCGCTCGACGGCAGGGACGCCGTCGTGGTCGGTGCCGGCGGCGCTGGACGGGCGGCCGCCTTCGCGCTCGCGGATGCGGGGGCGACGGTCCACGTCGCGAATCGAACGGCCGAGCGCGCCAAGGCGCTGGCGGACGACGTTCCCGATGGGACCGGCGACGGACTTTCGGACCTCGGCGAGCACGTCGCGTCAGCCGACGTGCTCGTCAACGCGACGAGCGTCGGGATGGAGGCCCCCGACGAGACGCCGGTTTCCGCCGATCACCTCCACGCGGACCTCGCCGTCCTCGATGCCGTCTATACGCCCATCGAAACGCGGCTCCTCCGTGAGGCGGCAGCTGCCGGGGCAACGACGGTCGATGGCGCGTGGATGCTCCTCTATCAGGGCGTCGAGGCCTTCGAGATCTGGACTGGGGAGACCGCGCCGGTCGACGTGATGAACGACGCGCTCCGGGCGACGCTCGACTGATGGTTGAGGGGTGTCCCGGCCGTTCCCGGACGGGGCGTCCCTCAGTCGTCCCCGGGCGTCGTGGTCGTCGGCCGCCCGACCGCCTCGAAGCCACGGTCGAGGTCGGCGATCAGGTCCTCGATGTCCTCGATGCCGACGGAGACGCGCATCAGGGTGTCGGAAATACCGATCGCCTCGCGTTCCTCGCGGGGGATCGGCTCGTGGGTCATCCCGGCGGGGAGTTCGATCAGGCTTTCGACGCCACCGAGTGAAACCGCAAGCGTGAACTCCTCTAACGCCTCCAGGAAGCGTTTCGCGTCGTCGATTTTGCCTTCGATCTCGAACGAGAGCACGCCTCCAAAGCCGGACATCTGATCGCACGCGAGATCGTGGTCGGGATGGCTTTCCAGGCCCGGGTAGTACACTGCAGTCACTTCCGGGCGGGCTTCGAGATACTCGGCAACCACCATCGCGTTCGCCTCGTGTCGGTCCATCCGCGGCCCGAGCGTCTTGATCCCGCGCCCGACGAGGTAGCTGTCGAACGGCGGGCTGGCCGCGCCGACGCCGACCTGCTGAAGGAACGCCATCTCCTCCGCGAGCCCGTCGTCGTTCGTGATCGCCGCGCCCGCGATGGCGTCGGAGTGGCCGTTCAGATACTTCGTCGTGCTGTGTACGACCACGTCAGCGCCGAGCGCGAGCGGCTGTTGGAAGGCCGGACTCGCGAAGGTGTTATCGACGCCGAAGGTCGCCCCGACCTCGTCGGCTATCTCGGCGATAGCGGCGATATCACAGAGCGCGAGCCGGGGGTTCGTCGGTGACTCCATCCAGATCACGGCGGTGTCATCGCTCGCCGCCTCGGCGACGTTCGCGGTCTCGGTCGCATCGACGTAGGAGACCGCCACGCCCAATCGCTCCGAAAAGACCCGGTCGAGCATCCGGCGGGTGCCGGCATAGAGGTCCTCGAAGGCGACGACGTGATCGCCGGGTTCGAGCGCCGCAAGCAACGTGGTGAAGATGGCGGCGGTTCCCGAGGCGAACGCCATGCCATGCTCGCCGCCTTCGAGCGCCGCCAACCGCATCTCCAATCGGTGTCGCGTGGGGTTCGAGAGGCGGGCATAGACGAACTCGCCGGCGTCGGGGTCGACGTCTTCGAGGCTCATCCCGGTATCGAGCCCCGGCAGCGCGAACGTCGAGGAGAGGTGGATCGGCGAGACGACGTCGCCGGCTTCGGTGCCGACGTCGAACGGCTCCTCCCCCGCCGACACGGCGATGGTGTTCAGCCCCCGGTCGTCGACCGCGTCCAACTCGTCTCCCGTCTCGTTTCGGTCCATATCGGCCCGAAGCGGCCACGGATGTAATAATTTATCATTTTAGAGTAATAAATGGACGTTCCCAGTATTACTCCGGGGGATGAACCGGTGATCGTTGAGCCTTTAGCCCTCCGACCGCTCCGCTCGTCCATGACCGACGACTGGGTGGGGCTCTTCTCGGGCGGGAAGGACTCCTCGTGGGCGGTGTATCGCGCTTTGGAGGAGGGGCTTTCGGTCACCCGACTGTTGACCGTTCATCCCGCCGGCGACTCGTATATGTATCACACGCCGGCGACGCGGCTCGCCCCGCTCGCCGCCGAGAGCATCGGGATCGAACTCTTCGAGGTGGAACCGACCGATTTCGGCGCGGACGACGTCGACGACGCGGGCGAGCAGGGCGACGCGGAACTCGTGCCGATGGAGGCGGCGTTGCGGGAGATCGCCGCCGAGGACGGGGTCGACCTCGCCGGTGTCACCGCTGGAGCCGTTGAGAGCGATTTTCAGACCAGTCGGATACGCGGGATGTGCGATCGACTGGGGATCGACCTGTTCGCGCCCCTGTGGGGGGAAGATCCCGTCGAGTTAGCGGAGGCGATGATCGACGCGGGCTTCGACATTCGGATCGTGCAGGTGGCCGCCTACGGCCTCGATGAATCATGGCTCGGCCGACGATACGACCGGGAGGCGCTCTCGGAGCTGCTCGCGTTGCGCGAGGAGTACGGCGTCCATCCCCTCGGGGAGGGTGGCGAGTTCGAGACGTACGTCGTCGATGGACCACACATGGATCGCCGGATCGACCTGACGTACGAACGGGTATGGGAGGGCGACCGTGGTCACCTTGAGGTCACGGACGCCGACCTCGTCTGAACCGGCTGTCGTGCGTTGGGTGTCCCGCTGTCGCTTCCCGCGCTCGGTCAACCCGCAGGCTTTTGATGACCCCCGGCCAACCTCGGGTCATGAAGGAGTCGCTGATGGACATCATCTGTTGCCCGCTCGATAAACACGACCTCGAACTCGACGTCGACGAGCGAGACGACGAGGAGATCCTCGAGGGCACGCTCACCTGCACCGAGTGCGGGGAGGTCTACCCGATCGAAGACGGGATCCCGAACCTCCTCCCGCCGGATATGCGGGAGGGAGCGGCGGCCTGAGCGATCCGGATCGGATCGAAGTGAATCTTTTTCTATCATGGGTCCGACGATTGAGCCGTGTCGACCCTATCCGTCGAGTTGAACGGGGACGGCGTCCACTCGATCCGGGCACCCGACCGGTTCACGACCGACCGCCCCTTCGCCGTCGAGTTGCACAACCTCGGTCGGTCGGCGCACGTCCACCTGCACCTCGATGACGAACTGGACCGGGTCGCCTCCCTCCGGACCGTAAACCACTTTCTGGAGGACGACGCGAAACGGCGAGTACACATCGATACGGCAGACGTTGAGGAGCCGGTGCGGGGCAAGCTCAAGGTCGTCACGGGCTACGGCTCCGGCGTCGCCTACGTCGATATCGTGATCGAGCCGGGACCGGATCCCGAGGAGAGGACGGTCGCCGTCGACGAGGCCCTCTCGAAGCCGCCCGAGAGGACGCCCGCCGAACCGCCCCTGAGCCAGCGGGTCGCCGTCACGCTCGATCGGGTGGTCGAAAACGGGGGGCTCCCGGCGGTGGCGATCGCGCTCGTGGCCACCCTCATCGCCATCAGCGTGGCGCTCACGATCGACAGCGTGTTGATCCTCGTCGCCGTCGGCGTCGTGCTCGGCATCGCGGTCGTGGCCCTCGTGTCCCTCGTGATCTGAACCGTGATCGAGTCCGGATCCGCGCGCTTTTAACCGTTCCACGGAAACGACGGTTATGAGTTTCGAGAAGGACGACGAGGTCATCCTGCACGACAAACACAGCGAGTACGACGGCGAGGCCGGGACGATCACGCAGGTCATGGAGACCATGTTCGGCGAGGCGACCTACACCGTGAGCTTCGGGGACGGTCAGGAGACCGGTGTGCCCGAGGACGCCTTGGAAGCCGTCGCCGACGAGGAGTAACCGGACGGCCATCGAGGGACCGACCACGTAATCACGCCCAGCGGGACGAGCCGACATCAGTACGCCATCGTCGGTGACCCGATCCACCCACCATGCCACGAATCCCCTTCCACTACGTCGATCTCCGAACGTTCGCGTACGCAACCGAGGACGAGAAGCGAGTCGAGGCGGCGCTTCGCGAGCTCCTCCCAGAGGATGCGGCGATCGACCGCGTCGAGAACGTCGGCCATCATGGGGACCGGATCGTGGTCCTCTCCGCACGGATCGAAACCGCCGACGGCATGCGTCACGTCCTCGATCGACTCGCCGACCTCGCGGAACTCGACCGCGTTCTCGCGGAACTCGACCGACGGATCGACGAGAAGTGTGCGCTCTTCCTCCGGCTCGACAAGCAGGCCGCTTTCGGCGGGGAGATCCGTCTCGGCGATGGGATCACGCTCCGATCGAAAGTCGAGGCGTACCCCGCCAAGAAGGCGGCGGCCGTCGAGAACGCCCGCGAGACGCTTGAACGGTTGGACGACGCGAGCGAGTGAGCGCACTCACTCGCGTTCCGGCGCTTCTGCTGGCCACTTGATCGAACAGCCACGCGACGGTCGGTCCGGAATCGACACGGTCTCGCCGGCGAGGACCGATTCGACGGCCGGCTCGATGAAGGACTCCGTGGGCTCGTCGTCGGGGTTTAACGCGTCGTCAAGCCGACCGTGATACCGGAGCCGCCACGTCCCATCGTCGTCGCGGCCGAACAGGAACGGATCGGGGGTGCAGACCGCGCCGTAGGCCGCCGCCACCTCCCCGGTTTCATCGCGGAGATACGCGTCATACGCGATCCGCCCGTCCGCGACGTACTCGCGCATTCGCTCGAAGGAGTCGTCCGCTTTCTCCGCGGCGTCGTTGGGGTTGATGCCGACGACGTCGAGGTCGTCGTATTCCGCCGCAAGCGCGTTGAGCGCGTCGAACTTCGCGACGGCATATGGGCAGTGGTTACAGGTGAAAACGACGAGGAGCGCATCACCCGTGAACGTCTCCAGCGAGTGGGTCTCTCCGTCGGTGCCGGGGAGTTCGAAGGGCGGCGCGGCGTCGCCGCGTTCGAGTTCGGAGTCGGATTCCATAAGCGCCATGTCCGCGCGTTCGGCCGCCATCCTCAAAGGGCTTCTCCAGACGGTGGCGACGGCGGCTCGGTTCGATCCGTGCTGGCCCGCACTCGGACTACCGTCCTCGCTCCGTTCGACGAACCATCCCGACCGCGAACACAGAGACCCCGACGCCGGTGAGGAGTCCGGCGAACACGAGTGCGGCATTTCGAAGCATCCCGAACAGCGTTCCGAGGACGTCCCTGCTCCCGGCCGCGAGCGGGTCAAGCATCCCCGCATCGAACGAGGCGGTCCCGCCAGTCATGTGTCCAACTGCGGGGGAGGTTGCGAGGCGCTCGACGAGCAACACCACGGGAACCGTCGTGATTCCAACGACGACGAGGAGGAAGCCGACGAGCGCCATCGTCGGGATCGGCGTCCGTCCATGGCCAAGACGGCGATGGAGAGCGGCTCGACGCCCCTTCAGGCGCGGCCGCGACCGCCGCTCGTTCGCTGAAGCGGGCCGAAGGGACGATGTCGATCGTTTCGGTGACATAGCGCTCTTGGGGGCGTCTTTGGATATGAACCGTGGGACCCACGGTCCGCAGGCCCTCGGTGAGAGGTCCATCGGCTCCCCGATGAGAGGTCCATCGGTTCTCCGGTAAGAGGTCCATCGGCCCACTGTCGTGAGGGACGGAGCCACGGGGTTTTACCCACTGCGGACGGAGTGAGCCTCATGGGATCGGTATCCGGGGGGTCGAGCTACCTGACGCTACGGCTCCTCTGTGCGAACGCGGTGGGGATGATCGGGTTCCTCCTCGCGTACCTCGTCGCCGGCGAGTTCCCCGTCGCCATCGTCGCCGGGGTTCTGGTCGGGGTCATCGGCTACGTCGGATCCAGCGTCGTCGTCGAGTATGCCGCCGGGGCCGACGGCGATCGGTCGGTTCCCTGAACGGCGGCGGGCGTATATAAGCTGGCCCGCCCGGTTTGGGAAGGGAGTACGGGGGCCTGCCCGGCCTCGGGGTTGGTTTGATAAGGGTCGCCCGCCCGAAGGCCGTATGGCCGATCAAGAGACAGGGGCGACGCGGGCGGATCGCTCGGACCCCTTCCGGTTCGAGCGCGAGGTCCCGGCGGGAAAGAAACGACATCTGCGATGTGAGGTCTCCGAGACGTATCTTGGGGACGCAATTGAGGTTCCGGTCACGATCATCAACGGGTCGGCCGACGGCCCGACCGTGTTCATGACCGCCGCGATACACGGCGACGAACTCAACGGCGTCAAGGTCCTCCAGGAAGTCGCCGCACGCTACGACCCGGCAGAGATAGCCGGGACACTCGTGTTGTTACACGTCGTCAACGTCCCGGGCTACCTCGCTCAGCAGCGCTACATTCCGATCTACGATCAGGACCTCAACCGGTCGTTCCCGGGAGGTGAGCGGTCGAACACGGCCGAGCGGATCGCCAACGCCGTTTATAATCGCTTCATCGAGCCTAGCGATTACGGCCTCGATTTCCACACTTCGACGCGAAACCGCACGACGATGTATCACGCTCGGGCGGACATGACGGACCCGGAGGTCGCGCGGATCGCCCGGGCGTTCGGGGCAAACCTCATCTTAAGCGGCGAGGCCGACCCGGGCAGCCTCCGGTCGGTGGCGACCCGGAACGGCACGCCGACGATCACCGTCGAGATGGGGAAGGCTCACCGGTTCCAACCGCCGCTTATCCAGCGCGCCCTCGATGGCGTTGAGTCCGTCCTCGCCGAACTGGGGGTGCTCCCGGGCGAGGCGGTCGACTGGCCCGGCTGGCGGCGGGTCATCGACTCCGCCAAGGAGAAGACCTGGCTCCGGGCGGATCGGGGCGGGTTGGTGGATATGCGCTACGATCATCCATTGGTGTATGAGGGCGACGCGGTCTGTAGGATATCGGATCATTTCTCCCGTGAGGAGACCGTCGTACGGGCACCATTCACCGGGCTGCTCGTCGGCGTGTTACAGAACCCGGTCGCCGCGCCGGGACATCCGCTCTGTCACCTCGTCGGGGTCGACGGTGGGACGCTCGCGGAGATCGAACGTGAGATAGAATCGGGTGAGTTTACCGAGGAGCCGTGGGCATAGCCGGGAGCCGTCGCGGCCGAGCTAACGGGCAAGCCGACCGGCACTCACCGGTCGATCCTCGTCGATCAGTCGGCCGATTCGGGGATCGGAGGCGACCCGGCGAGCCGGTCGCGGTCGTGTGGTGCCTCGAAGTCCAGATCGGGTCCGTGGGCGATGATCCCGGTGGGGGTGACGTCCGGATGGGTGGTGTAGTAGTGCTCCTTGATATGGTCCATGTCGACGGTCTCGGCGACACCCGGGGTGGTGTAGATGTCGCGGAGGTACGGCCAGAGGTGCTCGTACTGGTGGATGAACCGTCGGTTACACATGAAGTGGGTATGGTAGACGTGATCGAAGCGGACGAGCGTCGTAAACAGACAGATGTCCGCCTCGGTGAGCGTGTCGCCGACGAGATATCGGTTCTCCGCGAGGTGATCGTCCCAACGACCCAGCGCCTCGAAGAGTTCGTCGATCGCCTCGTCATAGGCGGACTGTGACGTCGCAAAGCCCGCCCGATAGACGCCGTTGTTGATCGGTTCGTAGATCTCGGAGATGACCTCGTCGACGCGGTCGACCTCGTCGGCGTCTTCGGGCAGCAGCCGCGCGCCGTTTCCGAGGTCGGCGAACGCCGTAGTTAGCATTCGCAGGATCTCTCGGGATTCGTTGTTCACGACCGTGTCCTCCTCGGTGTCCCAGAGGACGGGAACGGTCACCCGGCAGGTCGCGTCCGGGTCGGCCTCGACGTACAGCTCCCGAAGGTAGGTGCTGTCGTGGAGTTTATCGACGGTGCAGCCGGGCTTTTCGGGGCTGAACTGCCACCCGTCTTCACCCCGCCATGGGTCCACCACGGAGACGGAGATGACGTCCTCCAAGCCGAGTATCGATCGGGCGAGCAGCGTCCGGTGGGCCCACGGGCAGGCATATGAGACGTAAAGGTGGTAGCGCCCCGCTTCGGGGGTAAACCGTTCGTCGATCTCCGCATCGACGTGATCGGGGATGTCGCTGCCGACGATCCAGTTTCGAAAGGTCGTCTCCCCGCGTTGGAAGGCCCCGTCCTCGTCGGTCGCCTCGTACGTGTCGGTCCGCCACTCGCCGTTCACGAGTTGGTTCATATCTGTCATACGACCCGTGGACCCATAATCAGGGCGGGGATCCCCATGTCACCGGCGTGAAGCGGCCGTGATCAGTCCTTTCGAAGCGCAAGCAGGGCGAACAACACCATCGCGGTCCCCTCGGCGACCTTGGAGATCAACGCGAGCGGGTCCGCGATGAGATGTTCCGCGACGACATCCACCGTCGACCCATCGTGGCTGTGCCCGTGGTCGCTGTGGTCGTCGTCATGGGTGTGGTCGCTGTGGTCGTCGTGGGTATGGCCATCGTCGTGGCCGTGGTCGCTGTGGTCGTCGTGGGAGTGATCGTGTGAGTGGTCGTGTGAGTGGAGGTCAGCACCCGACACCGACTCCATCGTGCCGAGCGCGTGGACATCGACGTAAGCGAAGAGGTAGAACGCGAACACGCCGGAGAGGGTTGCGTACGTCGCGTTGGGCTGTAACACCCCGGAAACCATCGCGCCCATGAGCACGATCGGGAGCGCGGCGGCGACGAGCAGCATCAACGCGTACGCGAGGACGCCGTGGCCCGTGAGCGCGCCCACCAACTCGCTCACGCCGACGGTAAAGTGGATCACGACGGAGAGACCGAGCAACGCGAGCGCCCCATACCCGATCGGGTCCCGGGGGAGTTCGCCCTTCATATGATGGGTGAGGGGCTGTTCGGGTATTACGGGTTCTGGTGGGGTCATCGAACGACCGACTGCCGCGAGATGAACGATCGGATGCCACCATATATAGCCTCGGCGCACGACCTCCCGAACAATGTTGGAGGGCGTCAACGTCGCGCTCGGGGTCTCGGGCAGCATCGCGGCGGTGAAGGTGGTCGAGTTGGCCCACGAGCTGCGGCGACACGGGGCGAACGTCCGGGCCGTGCTGTCGCCGGCGGCAACGAATATCATCCACCCGTGGGCCGTGGACTTCGCGACGACCGAACCGGTCATCACGGAGATCACCGGTGACGTCGAGCACGTCGAACTCTGCGGCTACGACGGCTGGGCGGACGTGTTGCTGTTGGCCCCGGCGACGGCGAACACCGCGGGGAAGATCGCCGCCGCCGTCGACGACACGCCCGTCACGACCTGTGCCACGACGGCGCTCGGGGCGGGGCTCCCCGTCGTCATGGCGCCCGCGATGCACGAGCCGATGTACGAGCATCCGGGCGTGCTCGCCGCGCTCGACACGCTGGAAGAGTGGGGAATCACGTTCGCCGACCCTCGAATCGAGGAGGGGAAAGCGAAGATCGCCAGGGAGGAGACCATCGTCACCGAGGTCGCCCGGGCGACGACGCCGGACTCCCTCGCCGGAACACACGTCGTTGTCACCGCCGGCGCGACGAAAGAGCGGATCGACCCGATCCGGATCCTGACGAACCGCGCGTCGGGGAAGACGGGGCGGGCGGTCGCTCGCGCGCTGCACGTCCACGGCGCGGACGTGACGCTCGTTCACGACGGACCGGACGTCGACTATGCGGACGTGCTCGCCGTGGAGACGGCGGACGAGATGATGGCCGCCTGCCGGGAGGCCGCCCGGGACGCCGACGCGCTCATCTCCGCGGCCGCGATCTCGGATTTCACCGCCGACGCCGTCGCCGAGAAGATCCGTTCCGGGTCGCCGCTCTCGCTCGATCTCGAACCGACCCCGAAGCTCATCGACTCCGTCCGCGAGGCGCATCCGGACCTCCCGATCGTCGCGTTCAAAGCGGAGACCTCCGGCGACGACGACGCGTTGTTCGCGGCGGCGACGCCGCTCATCGAGCGGGTGGGGCTCGCCTTCGTCGTCGCCAACGACGCGAGCGTCATGGGGGCAGACGAGACCCGCGCGCTCCTCATCGGCCCCGAAGACGCGTCCGCGGCCGACGCCACCACCGTTGCGGGTGACAAGGCGGCACTCGCCCGAGCGATCGCTGAGCGGCTCACAGCGACGCTCGATTCGTCGGCTCGGTGAATTCGCGTTGCCCGCGCGTCCTGCGCGTCCCACCCGCCCACGGTCGGCTGAGACGGCTGTCGGTGGGGATGGTGAGATGACCACCACCGTCACAGCTAGCGGCAAGATATCGGTTCATGTGGGCGTTCGAATATGCTTCCCAGCGACGGAGCCACCGACGGGGTTGTTCCTGATCACCCCCGCCGTCTGCCGTGTTCGTCACCCGGGACAAACCGGCAGAAAACCCCTCATTCTCTGACAGCCTTGGATCCAAGAAAACGGCGAATTACGCACCTGAAACCGCCAAATTCGGCGTTTAATGCCATCACTTATGAGCGTCGAGTAACAACCGGTATTCAGTATGACGCGGACAACGCGACGGCGATTCATCTATACCGGTGCTGCGGTCGGCGCAGTCGGTCTCGCGGGATGTACCGATGAGGAACCGGACGAGGAGATCGATGACGATACCGAACCGCCCGAGGAAACGGACGACGGCGACGATACCGACGACGGAACCGAGGACGAGCCGACCGAGGCGACCTACGAGATCTGGGCGGCCGACCAAGGGACGAACACGATCTACATCTACGAGCCGGCGGGCAACCCCGACGGCGAGTTCGAACTCGTCGACGAGATCGACACTGGGGCTGACGGCGGCGAGGTTCCCCACATGGTCGCGTACTCCTCGGATTACGAGTACGCCGCGGTCGCCTGTACGGCCGGCGCGAGGGCGCTCATCTACCGAACCGAGGACCGGGAGCTGGTTGGAAACGTCGAAACCGGCCCGGGAACACACTTTGCAGGCTTTACCCCGGACGATGACGCACTCATCGTCGACGTGATCGGCGAGAGCCAGATCGTGCGTGTCGACGTCGATCTCGACGAGGAGGCGTTCGAGATCGACGAGGCTCTCGACATCAACGAGGACGTCGACGGGCTCACCGAGGAGGAGGGCGCGCCGATCTGTCACTCCTACGACCATCAGGGACGCTCGATCCACACGCTCGGACCGGGCTACGGCGACGCCGGCCTCGTGATCGTCGATCACGACGATTTCGAGATCACTCAGGCGTTCGACGGCGACGAGCTGCCCACGAACTGTGGCACGATGCCGCATCCGACCGAGGACAAGTTCTACCTCACCGCCGGGCTGCCGACGCCGACCGACGACGACGGCGAGCCGATCGAGGGCGAGGAGGGCGTCGGCGATTACTACGTCCTCGACACCTCCGGCGACGAGGTCGAGGTCATCGTCGAGAGCGAGTCCACCGGCGGCATCGACGCACACGGCTTCTGGTTCACGGTCGACGCCGAGGAGTTGTGGGTGTTGAACCGCGAGACCAACGACGGGGTGGTCGTCGACCCCGAGACCGACGAGGTGATAGACGAGATCGAGGCGTTCGGTCCCGATCAGGCCGATGACCCGGACGAGAGCGATGCGCCGGACATCCTCTGGGGCTCGCCGGACGGCGAGTTCATGTTCGTCACGCTCCGTGGACCGAACCCGGTCTCCGGCGACCCACACGCGTCGACCGGCGTGACCTCCGGATTCGGCGTCCTCGATGTCGACACACGCGATATCGTCGAGGTCGTCGAACCGGACCCGGACGACGAGGACAGCGACTTCCACGGCATCGGCGTCCGCCCGCTCGCGGAGTTCGACACGATCACGTCGCCGCCGTACTGAACCGACTCCGAACTGTCGGTCGTTTTTTAACGACTTACCAAGCGATTATCCCCCGCCGCAGGTCCGTCAGCCCTGCAGCGGGTCCGTCAGCCCTGCAGCGGGTCCGTCAGCCCTGCAGCGGGTCCGTCAGCCCTGCAGCGGGTCCGTCAGCCCTGCAGCAGGTCCGTCACGGCGCTCTCGATCAGCCCCTGAATCTCGGCGGAGAAGAACCCGAGCGTGAGTCCGAGGGCTGCACCGATACCGACGGCGATGAGCATTCCCTTCGTGATCGCCGCCGGATCGACGTCCTCCCCCGCGAACGGGTGGAAGTAGATCCGGTTGATGAACGGCAGGATGTAGCCCGCAGAGAGCAGGGTGGAAGCGAGCACCAATCCGGCGACGAGCGCGTGGCCCGCCTCGAATGCGCCGAGCGCGATGTACCACTTGCCGACGAAGCCGACCGTCGGCGGGAGGCCGATCATCGAGATGCCTAAGACGGCGAACATCCCCGCCATCACCGGGGCGCGCTTGGCGAGGCCGGCATACTCGTCGACGGTCCGGATCCCGCCGAAGCGAAGCGCGAACATCCCGGCCAGGATGAACAGCGAGGCCTTCACGACGCCGTGACCGAAGATCTGCAACATCGATCCGAATACCGCCGTCTCGTTCGCGACGGCGATCCCGATGAATATCAGCCCGAACTGTGAGACTGTCGAGTACGCCAACACGAGTTTGATGTGCTCCTGTAACAATGCGAAGAGGCTCGCGGCGAAGAGGCTCGCGAGCGCGCCGACGAGCAGGATCTCCGCGATGATCGGGTTCGCGTCGAGGAACCCCGGCGTGAACGCCGTAAACAGGATGCGCGCGAATGCGTACACCGCGACCGCGGGCATGAGCGAGGAGATCACCGCGCTGATCCCGTCCGGCGCGGAGGCGTGGGCGTCCGCCAGCCAGGTGTGGACCGGGAACAGCGCGATTTTCACCGCCAGCCCGACGGCCATGAGCGCGAACGCCGTGATGACGACCGGGTCGGTGTAGCCGGCGGCTTCGATCTGGATCGCCAGGTCCTGCATGTTGAGCGTCCCCGTCGCCGCGAAGATGAGCGCGACGCCGAGGAGATAAAAGGACGCCCCCACCGTCCCCACAAGGAGGTACTTTAAACGCCGCGTAGGTCGACCAGCGGTACTTCGAGGAGGAGACGAGCGCGTACGAGGAGATCGCCATGATCTCCAAGAAGACGTACAGGTTGAACACGTCGCCCGTGAAGACGACGCCGAGCATCCCCCCGACGAGCAGCAGGAACCCCGCATAAAAGAAGTTCCCACGGGGGCCGCCGATGCGGGTGTAGACGAGGACGCCAAGACTGATGAGCAGCGTGAGCAACACGACGAGCATCGAGAACTCGTCGACGTAGAACTCGATCCCGAACGAGCGCTCGCCGATGCCGGCGATGACGTACGCGATGGTTCCGTGTTCGTGAACGATCCGTGCGACCGCCAGCGCGAGTCCGAGCGTCGCCGCCGTCGTGATGGCCGCGAGCGACCAGCCGACCTGTTTCCACTTCAGGCTGGCAGCCACCGGCAACACCGACGCTAAAAGCGGCAGGAGGACGACCGCGCCGACGAGCCATTCGAACTCGCTCATACGCGGGTCACCTCCGGGGTGTCGCGGGTGTCACGGCCCACCGAAACGGGGCCGTGTCCGTCGATGCTCGTCGGCGGGAACGCCCCGCCACGTCCGTCCGTCCGGTGATAAGAGATACTACCCGTCATTGTTAGAGGAACAGCGCAAGGGCCAACACGAGCGCTAACACGCCCGCGGTCACGTAGATCGTATAGCCGATACCCAGTTTCGCCCCGGTCTTTCCGGGGATCGCCCGGAGCCGATCGTCGTATCGCTCATGGAGCGATTCGGGCAGGGCCCCCCTGATCGTCTTCGAGGGCGTCGCCGCCGCCGCGACCAGCGACCACCCGCCCGAGACGACCCGACGGTCAACGGCGTTGTAGACGCCGCCGATGCCGCCGGACACGGCTCGGGTGCCGTAGAAGGCGACCGGGTCGTGGGCGCGGTTCACGTCGATGCCCCCGTGAAGGCGACCGAGGATCGGCTTCCCGAGGAAGAAGACGGCGGCTCCCCCGCCCGCGAGCGCCGCGGTCTGGATGAACTTCTGTGTCGTGTAGGGATCGTATCCTCCCCCGGACGGCAGGATGGCATACAGCGGCTGATAGAACAGCCCGAGCGCCACACAGGAGGCGGCCACCGCGCCGCCAACCACGGCATGCCCGAGGTCCGCATCGGGCATCTCGAAGGAGTCGCCGTCTACGAACGCGAAGTAGCCAAATTTGATGAACGACGCGAACGTTCCGACGCTGCCGATATAGAGGATCCATTCGAGCGTGGTCAGTCCCTCCCTGATCACCGCCTCGGTGAGCAGTCCCTTGCTGACGAAGCCGTTGAAGCCGGGGACGCCCGAAATGGAGAGCGCCCCGACGAGGAACAGCACCAACGCGATCGGAGCGGAGGTGCCCGCCGCGCCGAACTTGTCGAGGCTCTGTTTGCCGACCTTGATGATGATGATGCCGGCGGCCATGAACAACAGNCCCTTATACAGGATNTGGTTGAACAGGTGNGCGAACGCGCCGTCGATAGCGAGCGAGGTGCCGACCCCGATGCCGGCCAGCATGAAGCCGACCTGTCCCTGGATGTGATACGAGAGCAGCCGGCGCATGTCCTTCTGGGCGAGCGCGTAGGCGGCCCCGTAGATCGCCATCGCGCCGCCCATGTACGCGAGCACGATGTTGCCCTCGGGGAAGGCACGGTAGGCGGCGTAGACGGCGGTTTTGGTCGTATAACACGCCAAAAAGACCGACGTCGCCACGTGCGGTGCCGGATAGGTGTCCGGCAGCCAGCTGTGGAAGCCGATGATCGCGGCGTTCAGCCCGATGCCGACGCCGACCAGCAGGGCGGCGAGCGAGACCGACATCCCGCCGAGGGCGACCTCGAAGCCGTGGACGTTCGTCCCGGCGAAATGAAGCGCCGTCGCGCTTGGCCCGACCGAAACGAGATAGAGCACGAGCCCACCGAGCAGCAGGCTACCGCCGATGGCGTGTGCGAGCGCGTAGCGGTAGCCGGCACGCACGGCCGCCCCGCCCGAGTACCAGATGAAGACCGTGGCGGTGATCGCCATCGCCTCCCAGCCGACGATCAGCGCGAGCCAGTCGCCGACCATCACGGTATATAAGGAGGCGGTGACGTAGCCGAGCCCCCACAGCAGGTGCCGCGAGGAGGCCCCGGCGAAGTAGGCGTACGCGACCGCTGACGCGCCGAACCCGCCGAAGATGATCGCCATCAGGCGGGTGAACTGGTCGACCTGTAAGAGGAGCACCTCGAACCCGAGGAACGTCGCCGTCGGCCCCGTCCCCTCGGGAACGAGGATCGCCCAGCCGACGACCGCCGAGAGCAACACGACGGCCGCCGCGTGGCCCTCACGTCGTGGAAGGACGAGCGTCGCCACGAACGCCGCTGCCGCAAGGAGCGCTGGCGGGATCGCGAGTAGTTCGTTCATCGCCCGACCACCCCCTCGGCACCGGACGCCTCGACGACGTCACGGATCAGATCGAAGAAGATCATCGAGTCAGGGACCGTCCCGAAGAGCAGCATGAGCGTCGCCGTCGTCATGAGCGGGACGAGCATGAGCGGCGTCGTCTCACGGAACCGGCCCGCCGGCCGCTCCCAGCCGTCCGCCGGGGGAAGCTCGACGTGGTGGCCGTGTCCGTGGCCGTCGTGCTCGCCGTCATGATCGTTGTGGCTCTCCTCGTCGTTATCGTGGGTGTCATCGGTGTCGTGAGCGTCGTTGGTGTCGTTGGCGTCGTGGTCATCATCGCCAGCATCGTGGTCGGTTTCCTCCATGTCGTCAGCCTCGTTAGCCTCGTCATCCTCGCCGCCGACGCGACCCCCGTCGGGTCGGATCTCGTCTGCGACCGCCGGAGCGTCCCGTCCGCCGAACGGACTCAACAGGACGGGTTTCCCGCCGTGTTCGTCGGCCGTCTCGAAGAAGGCCGTGAAGATGATCGGCCAGAAGTACGCCACGTTGAGCGCGCCGGAGGTGACCAACACGGCGACGACCAGCAGGTTGCCGCCGTCGACGCCGCCCCAGAGGAGGTGCCACTTGCTGACGAAGCCGGCGAGTATCGGGATCCCGGCCATGCTGAAGCTGCCGAGCGCGAACGCCGTCATCGTCACCGGCATGCGCCTCGCGATCCCGGGCATCTCGCTGATGTATTTCACCTCCAGTTGGACGTACAGCGCGCCCGCACAGAGGAACAGCGTGAGCTTCGCGAACGCGTGTGCGGGGATGTGAAGGAGCCCACCCATGAGCGCCTCGGGCGCGAGCAGCGCCATCCCGAGGACGATGTATGAGAGCTGGGCGATGGTGGAGTACGCCAACCGCGCCTTGAGGTTGTCCTGTCGCAAGGCGAAGAGACTGGAGACGATGATCGTCGTTCCGGCAAGTATCGCGAGCGGAACGCCCATGCCGATCGCCGCGACCGTCTCGGGACCGAACACGTCGATCACGGTGCGGGCGACGCCGAACGCGCCCGCCTTGACGACCGCGACCGCGTGCAGGAGTCCGGAAACGGGCGTCGGTGCGACCATCGCGCTCGGGAGCCACGCGTGCACCGGCATCACGCCGGCTTTCACCGCGAAGCCGCCCGCCATCAGCGCGAAGGCCGCACGGGCGATCCATGGGTCCTCGGCGGCGAGCGTCGAGAGCCCCTCGATGCCGCCGCGGGTGAACTCGATGCTCCCGGTCAACACGAAGACGACGACCATCCCACCGAAGACGGCGAGCCCGCCCGAGAGCGCATAGGCGAGGTATTTATACCCCGACGTCCGCGCCTCCTTCGACTCGTCGTGTGCGACGAGTGGGTACGTCGCGAGCGTCAGGATTTCATAGAAGACGAGCAGCACGAAGACGTTCGCCGCGAACGCGACGCCGAGGGCCGCGCCGACGCTGGCGAGCAGCATCGCGAAAAAGCGCGTCTGGAACGGCTCGTCGTGGCCGCGCATGTAGCCGATGCTGTAGAGGCCGGTCACGACGTAGAGCCCGCTCGCGACCAACGCGAAGATCATCCCGAGCGAGTCCGCGCGAAGCGCCATGTCGATGCCGAGCACGAACTCGCCGAAGTTCGCCTCGTAGACTTGCCCCTCCAGCACGCCGGGCACCATGCTGGCGACGACGCCGAACATCGCCACCGCCGACAGCAACGTCCACGCCTCCCGGACGTTCGGGCGGTCCTTCGAGAGGAAGATGAGCGCCATGCCGACGAGCGGCACGAGCAACACGAGCGCCGGGCGCCATGAGTCGACGGTCGCCTGTGCGAGCGCGACGTCAGTCATCGCCCCCACCCCCGGTCTCGTCGGCCGCGATGGCGGCCTCTATTTCGCGGGCATCCAGCGTGCCGAACTCCTTATACAGCCGGATCGTGAGCGCCAGCGCCAACGCCGTGAGCGCGACCCCGACCACAATGGCGGTGAGCACGAGCACGTGTAACAGCGGGTTGGCGTGTGGCTCCTCGAACCCTGGACTCAGGATCGGCGGTGAGGCCCCGTCGACGTAGCCGACGGTGACCAACATCAGGTAGACCGCCACCTGTGAGAGGTTGAGCCCGATGATCTTCCGGATCAGGTTCGGGTTCTCGATCATCATGTACATGCCGACCAAAAACAGCGTGAACGACGCGAAGTAGTAGTGATAGGCTTCGATCATGTGGATTTCCCCCCGTGAACGCCGTCAGCCAGCCAGACGAACAGGCCGATGACGACACCGGTCACCAGCGCGGCGATGGCGACCTCGACTAGTTTCACCATGTTCTCGACCGACAGCGGGAAGACGAACAGCTCCAACACGTCCCCGCCGAGTGCGACCGCCCCGAACGCGACCGCCCCGAAGATGGCGGCCCCGAGCACGAACAGCCCGGCGAGCGCGCGCTCGTCGAGCCACGCCTGTGTCGGGGTGAACCCGAACGCCATCGCGACGAGGACGACCACGGTGGCCATCACCACGCCGCCCTGGAACGCCCCGCCCGGGAGGCTCGTCCCGAACAGGGTGAGGTACACCCCGAACGCGATGACGAACGGCGTCACCGTGCGTGAGGCGGTTCGAACGACCGGGCTCCCGGAAACGTCCGATCGCTCACGTGAAGGGGCCTCGACGGGTTTCCCGTCGCTCATAGCAGGTCCTCCCGTCCGAGGACGATCAGAATGCTCACCGCCGCGGCGAAGGCAACGATCAGCTCACCGAGCGTGTCGAGCCCACGATAGACGACGAGCACGGCCACCACGGCGTTCGGGAAGCCGGTCTGTTCGAGCGACTCCTCGATGTAGAACGCATACGGCGTCCGCTCGCCGGTCGGGAACGTCCCCGAGACCGCCGGCGCGTCCGCCGCCCCGACCGGATCGAGCGCGAGGAACGCGTATCCGAGCGGGACCGCGAGCGCGCCGACGAGCGCCAACGTCGGCAGGCTTATCGGGCGGAACCGCCTGTCGGATTCGATCTCGTCGTCCGCGTCCCTGAATCCGGTCGTTTTCACCACCGTGATGACGAACAGCACGGAGATGACCCCCGCGCCGACGGCGGCCTCGATGAGCGCCACGTCGGGGGCCGCGAGCAACACCCAGATGACGGCCGTCCCGAGCGTCAACACCGCGAACGTGACGATGGCTCCGACGAGGTCGCGGGTGAGCGGGAGCACGAGCGCGCCGGTGATCACGAACGCAACCAGGGCGATCTCAAGCGGATTCATCGGTCACCCCCATCCTTCTCATCGCCTGTCGTCCAGACGGGCACACCCTGGCTGTAGGCGGCGCGGGTGATCGCGTGGGCCGCCGTGGGGTTCGTGTAATATACGAACGCCACGAGCACCGCCGCACGGAACACCTCCCCCGCCGTGCCGAAATACAGCGCCGCGGCGGCGATCGAAAAGCCCGCCCCGAGGGTGTCGGCCTTGGTCGCCGCGTGTGAACGCGAGTACACGTCCGGGAGGCGGATCACGCCGACGGCCGCGACGAGCGTGAAGAACACCCCGATGGCGGCGAACAGGATGACGAGCGGCGTGGTGAGTCCGCTCAGGACCATCGCCAACTCACCCCCTCGGCGTCATAGGTCGCCCGGCCGACGACCAGACTCAACACGAAGTTGAGAAGCGCGTACACGATGGCGATGTCGAGATACTCCGGTCGATCCAGGCCGGCCGAAAGCAGCGCGAGTACCATCACGATGGTCGTTCCGACCACGTTGACCGCGACGACGCGGTCCTGGGTGGTCGGCCCGACGACGACCCGGTAGAGCACGACCAGCCCGAGCAGGACGGTGACGACCGCCGCCGCGAGCAGCGCGGTGTTCGCGAGGTCGGTCATTGGCTCACCTCCGAGTCGGCACCGGAGACCGGGCTCTCCCGCTCGTTCGTCGCCCCATCGTCGAGCGACTCGCCGCCGTCGGTCACCGCTGCCGGGCCGGCGATCGGGTGGTAATCTCCACGTTCGCCGGGCCCGGGAAGGTCACCCTCCGCGGAGCCATAAAACAGGTTCCGGACGGCACCTTCGTGTAACCCGTCCAGCAGGTCCTCACGCGCCGTCCCGTTAAGCGAGTGAACGAGCAGGTGATGCCCGTCTGCGTCGACGGTGAGCGTCCCCGGCGTCAGGGTGATAGCGTTGGCGACGGCGGTAACGGACAGTCCGCTCCCGACCGCCATCTCGACCTCGTCGAGGTGGGGCTCGATCGGGAGCGACGGATGGAGAACCACGTAGGCGAACAGGACGTTGGCCTTCGCGATCTCCCACAGGAGGAACGGCACGAAAACGACCCCACGCGCGGCGATCCGAACCCCCGAACCGATATCCGGCGTGGACTCGAACGTGACGTTTCGGAGCACGACCGCGGCGATGAGCCCCGTGACGAGGCCGGTCGCCAGCGCGAACGGGTAGGTCGGCCCGCCGAGCGCGATATAAAACAGGAAGGCGACGGCACCGATGAGCCCGCCGCGGATGAGTTCCCCACGGCTGGGGATCCGACCCGGGGAGTCAACGAGCGCATGTTCGTAGGCGATCGGGAGCCCCCGAAACACGCGTTCGATGGAGTAGAGTTCCGGTGCCGTCGCATCGGGCGAGTAGGAGGGATCGACGATGACGCGGTCGGCCCCGTTCGCTTCCGCATACTCGATGAGCAGTTCGGCGTGTTCATCCGGGCCGGAGACGTAGACATCGACACCGAGCGGCGCGGTGTGGACGACCAGATCTTCGACTTCATTCTCGGCGATCGCGGCCGACTCCTCCAAGTGAGCGAGCACCTCCGCCGGCGCAGCCCCGGTGACGTAATAGCCGGGGGCCGTCCGGACGAGGTGAAGTTCGCCGTCCGTCGCGGCCGCCTCGCGGGCGGCGTAGGCGATCGTGTCCGACAGCGTCCGGGATGGATTTACCGGGACGACGATGCCGGTCACACGGACCACCCCCTGGCGTCGTGCCCAGCCCCCTGGATCGAACCGTTCGGTCCGGGTCCCGGATCGAGGCCGCACCGATCGGGAACACGGCGTGCTGTGGGGCGGATCCCTCCCCCACGACGACGGTGAATCTCGGTCATAATTGTCTCTCGTTGTCCCGAGTATGCGTTACCCGTAGGAAAGCTATTTCGTATTCGGCTGGATTTGGATCCTAACGATCGGTCGATTAGGTCGAATTAAGCAACCCGAACTAGAACCTTTTAGCGGAAAATAAAAACAACCGTCCGATTAACCCGTGGCGGTACCCCTCCGCGAATCACGCACCCTCAACGCTGCGACAGGAGCGGCAATCGGGGCACAACGGTGGCCGCATTCACGTCACGTCCTCCCGATATCGGTTCGTGGCTTCGGCCGGTCACGCCGCGTCCGCCACCGCCTCGACGACGGCGTCGTAGTCGGGCTCCTTTCCGGGGTGTTCGGCCAGCCACCGGTATCGGATGACCCCGTCGCTGTCGATAACGAAGACCGCCCGTCGGGCGACCACCTCCACGCCACGCGGCTCGAACGCATCGTCGACGACGTCGTACGCCTCGATCGCGTGGTGATCCGGGTCGGCGATAAGGCCGAACGGGAGGTCGTGTTTCGCGCGGAAGACGTCCTGTGCGTGCGGCAGATCGGTGCTCACGCCGAAAACCGTCGCGTCGACGTCCTCGAACCGGCCGAGCCCGTCCCGAAGCGTACAGACCTCCGTAGTACAGGTGTTCGAGAACGCGGCCGGGTAGAACGCGAGGACGATCGGGCCGTCCCCGAGGTGTGACTCCAGATCGAACGGTTCGATCCCGTCGTGTGCGAGCGAGGCGGTGAATCGTGGGGCGTCGTCGCCGACATCGACCATACCAACGCCACCACACGAGAGAACATTTTGGTTACGGAAGCGGCTCAACGGGGGATCGAGCCCGATGTAGGCGGCTATGGCGGTGAGATTCGCCGCGAAAGGCAAAAAGACTATAATTGCCACAAGGGTACGACGGAGTAGAGATGGCAAGCGCGATTCCACTGATCGGCGGCATTCCGGCGGGCCCCGAACTCCTCATCATCCTACTCGTATTGGTGTTGCTCTTCGGCGCAAACAAGATCCCGAAACTCGCCCGGTCGACCGGGCAGGCGATGGGCGAGTTCAAGAAGGGCCGCGAGGAGGTCGAGGACGAACTGAAGAACATGCAGAAGGACAACGACGATGACGATGCGGCCGACGATGAGGACGTCGCCGACGCCGCGGACGAGGAGGCGGACGCTGAGACCGAGACCGAAAAGAACGCCTGATCGGCTGGCGGCGCGGTCGATCGTGACCGACTGCCACCTGTGAGGACCGAACACGATTTTCTCCCTCGAGGGCGCGTGGCCTAGTGGACAGGGCGAGAGGTTCCTAACCTCTCGATCGCGGGTTCGAATCCCGTCGCGCCCGTTCGCTGTCGCTCACGGGCGCGACTGACCCCCACTCGCTCCGCTCGCGGGGATCCCGTCGCGCTTGTGCAACGAAGTGAACCGGGGTGCAATCGACCTTGGACCGACAATCCGACAATTCCCAGAGGAGAGGGACAGAAATAACCGAATGATCACCAATCGCCCTTATATTGTTGTACCCATTCCCAAGAAAACTTCTTAAATACGTGAACTGACCCACTACCCGATGAGTTCAAAACAGATCGGTCACCGATCGGGATTCGAGTGCTTCGAGTGTGGGAAGGCCATCCATCCGATGGCCTACCGGGCGGCGTGTCCGGACTGCGGCGGACGGTTACGTCCCGTCACCGGCCCCGACTGATCCACAGCTATCCATCCTCAGGCTCCAGTTCGGCTTCATCGAGCCGTGGAAACGACCGTGCAGCGAGCCAGACCGCGCCGAGCGTGATGGCGAGCGTCGCCGTCGCGAGTCCAGCGCCCGGTTCATATAAAAGCGGCGGGTGGTAGCCGAGGCCGTAGTCGATGACGACGTTGGCGATCCCGAGCCCCGCCGCGAGCGCAAGCGCTCCAGGTGTCGTGTAGCCGAAGGCCGGAAACAACAGCGCGAGGGCGACGAAACACAGGTGTGTGCCGAGGACGCCCCAGTAGTAGATCCAGGCGTCCGGCGCGGAGACGTAGGCCTCGAACGCGAGGTTCAACGCGACGAGCGGCCACAGGCCGAACGTGACGAGCCAGACGAACGCGAGGGTGTAAAGGTATGCAAGCGGGCGATTGGCCGGCACGCCATCGAGCCCTTTACCCGAGCCGACCGTCGGCAACAGCGTCGTGAGCACGAGCAATCCGAGCCCGACGGCGACTGCCGAGTCGGCGTACAGCGGCCAGAGGACGGTCGGAACCTCGGTGAGCGTGGGGGCGTAGTAATCGACCCCGATCAGTAGCATAAATGCGGTCAACGCGAAGACGAACCCGAGGCTCCGTGGGTCGCCCAGCAGCTCCGAGGCCACCGCGTCCCGAACGCGGGACCGGACGTCGGGGACGCGGAGTCGACCGATCCGATCGAGGGGTCGCACGTCCCGGTCTCCGTCCGCCCGCGTATAGAATCCCCCCGGTCGTGGTCACGACGTTAGCCGGCGATCGAGGGTCGCCGGGTTATCAGATCATAGTATTTGCAGGGAACCTTTTTTAAGCCCTGTTGGGTCTGTAATCGCATGTCTTTGGAGGATGCCGATCGTGTCCGCGAGGAGTCGGACGCGGCGGGGACGTGTGGGCCCCCGAGCGGCGTCCATCGCAGCCCGTACACGTGGCATACGTTTCTCGTTGACCACGGGTACGCCGACGCGGCCGATCGTCTGTACGATGGGATTGGATCGGCGGCTGCAGTTCCCGTGACCGCCGTCACGGCGACCCTGGACGGCGAGACGCTCAAGCCTCGATGGGTCGACGACGGCGAGGGCGGACTACGACGAGCCGGTCCCGCGGACGACCCAGCGGAGGAGCCGGGGGACGACCCGATGGAGGGCCCGGTCATTGGGCCGGGCGACGTGGTCGTCAGCGGACGCGCCGTCGTTGGACACGGTCGGACGCCTGACGGGGGACGGATCGGCGCGGACGGTCCGGTCGTCGTCGCTGGCTCGGCCGTCGGGACACAGCCGGCACGAGCGCCGACGGCGGCGGAATGGGCCCGAATCGACCTCGATCCGGCGGAGTTCCTCGGATTTCACCCGGCAGAGACCCCGATACGGGTTCACGCGGCCGACCGGGTCGCCACCGAACTCTTTGCCCGATGTCACGAGCGGTACGACCAGTATGAGGTACCCGTGTTAAAGGGATATTACACGTGGGACGACTACAAACGGGAGTTCTTCCTCGATGAGGAGGGGAATCCGCCGACCGACGAGGAGGAGGAACCGATCGCGTTCACCCACGAGCACAAAGTGGACGCGCTCGGGTTCGACCCGGACGAGATGGACGAACGGCTCGCCGACGGGGGGGACGCGGCGCGGGCGATCGAGGCGCTGATCGACGAACGGACGGTCGATGTCGACCCCGACCTCGATGAGGACGCGTTCTTTTCGACCCCCGACGGTGAAACGACCATCACCAACCGCTATGATCTCGAAAAGGCGGTGCCGATGGCGAAAAAGAGCCACTTCCGGGAGATCGAACGCTACTGGGTGAACGAGCCATTCTCCTTCGTGATCATCTTCCACTCGACGAAGGAGAACGAACGGAAGTACTACGCCGTGCAGCCGCACCTGACGCGGATCGAAACCGACCTCCAGGAGTTCCTGACCGGGAAGCTCCGCACGTCGATCAAATACGCAGATGAATCGATAGCCGGGGGCGAGGAGGCCTTCAGGGAGCAGGTCATCGTCGAGGAGACCAGACGGCTGCTCGCCCGCTACGACCTCTATGAGGAGGGCCCGGACCGCGGGCTCGCGAACGAGATCCTCGACCGACTCGGCGGCCCCGGAGCCCTCGAAGAGCGGTTCGGCGTCGACCCGACGGCGGGACGGCTCGGGCGGGTCGTCGACGCGCTCGGCTATCGGGAACCACGGAAGCCCACCGCGGGACTCTCGGGGATCGCCGCGCGTCCGGAACCCGCGGTGTTGGCCGAGGACGCGGAGACGCTTACCGAGTATCAAGTGGAGAAGCTGCTGTATTATCTCACTCGCGATTTCATCGGCTACGAGCGGATCGACCCGATAAAACACGACATCAACGTCGAGGACATCTCCTGTGACGGCTACAATTCGCCGGTGTTCGTCTATCACTCCGAGTACGAACAGGTGATCTCGAACGTCCATCACGGGACCGACGAACTCGACGACTTCGTGGTCAAACTCGCCCAGCGCTCCGGCAAGGGGATCTCGAAGCGACGTCCGCAGGTCGACGCGACCCTTCCGGACGGCTCCCGCGCCCAGCTCACACTCGGACGGGAGGTTTCCGACCACGGGACGAACTACACCATCCGCCAGTTCAACGACGTCCCCTACACCCCGGTTGACCTGGTCAACTGGCGGACCTTCTCGCTCGACGAGATGGCATTCTTGTGGCTGTGCATCGAGAACCACAAGAGCCTGATCTTCGCCGGCGGCACCGCCTCCGGGAAGACGACGAGCCTGAATGCGGTGTCGTTGTTCATCCCGTCGAACGCGAAGATCGTCTCCATCGAGGACACGCGCGAGGTCGAACTGCCACAGCGAAACTGGATCGCGAGCGTCACGCGGCCCTCGTTTTCGGATGACGACAAGGGTGACGTCGACGAGTTTGACCTGCTGGAGGCGGCGCTTCGCCAGCGGCCCGACTACATCGTCATGGGGGAGATCCGCGGCGAGGAGGGACGGACGGCGTTTCAGGTCATGTCGACTGGCCACACGACCTACACGACCTTCCACGCCGATTCCGTCGGGGAGGTCCTCAAGCGGTTCACCACGGACCCGATCAACGTCTCGAAGACGATGTTCACGGCGCTGGATCTCGTCTCAGTGCAGTCGTCCACCCGGGTGCAGGGGCGGAAGGTGCGGCGGAACAAGTCGATCACCGAGATCAATCACTACGACGCCGAGAACGACGAGATCAACGTTCAGGACGTCTATCAGTGGCAGGCGGAGACGGACGAGTTCCTCAAAATGGGCGATTCGAACACCTTGGAGGAGATCATGTTCGACCGCGGTTGGAGCCGCGAGACGCTCGATGACGAGCTGCGGAAACGCCGGGTCGTCCTCGCGTACCTGATCGACCGTGGCCTCAACACCTACGCCGAGGTGGCGGCGACGTTCCAGGCGTTCATCAACGACCCGGAGACGATCTTAACGCTCATGGCGAACGACGAACTCGAACGGTCGCTCGCGGACCTCCGACAGATGGAGTCCGTGCTTATCAACGTCGACCCGGAGAAGGAGGCGCTGGTCCCACGGCCCGATCCGGACGAAGCGGGCCGTGAGGAGGCCGCGGGTATCCTCCGGGAGGCCGAGGACCTCTTCGAGCGCTATCGTGGTGACGCGTCGTACTCGGTCACCGATGCGCTCCGCGGGGTCACACCCGAACCGAGCGTCGAGGCGACACCCGACGACGACCATACGAGCCTCGCCGCGGCGGTTCGCGAGGCCGAGGCGCTCGACNCCGAGTTGACGGCGGTGGAGGGAATCGGAAGCGATTCGCTCGACCTCGACAGCGACGAGGATCGCTCCGACTTTGAGGACAACGGCGATCGCTTTGGCCTCGACGACGACGAGTTCTCCGTCGACGCGATCGATGCCGAGGGGGTCGACGTGCTCGATCCGGGCCCGAACGCGGCGACGGCGGACCAGTCGGATGATGACACCGAAACCGTCACCAGCGGGCCAACCGGGACCGATATCTCATCGACGCCGCTTACACGGTCAGCGTCCCCGCCACAGGGCGGGCAATCGGCCGAGTCACCCGATCCAGCGAACGGTTCATCCGAATCGGCGGNCGATTCAGCTGAAAGCGAAGCGTCCGAGGACGGCGGCCACAACGATGAGGAGGGGAAACGGGAGGCGGACGCTGAGGACACGGACGACCCGATACATAAGTCGAATTTCGGCGAGCATGATGACGATGAGGGTGAGTAACGTGGCGGTCGAGGGACGCGTGCGATGAGCCTCACCCAACAACCCGGCGGTGGGGCCGCGGACGCGGATATCTTCGCGACCATTTTCTACCCCGTCTTCAGGCTTCTCTTCGATCCAGACGGCCAGTTCGTCGCCGACGTCGAACGGAAGCTCGCGGAGGCAAGAATGCCCGACCCCGTCGAGATGTATCTCTCGCGCTCGCTTGGTCTCGGCGTCCTCGCGGGGGCACTTCTCTGGCTCGTGGGAACCCTGCTCGGGTACGGGATGTTCGCGTTTGGACTCGTCGATCCCGCCAACCTCTCGCTCGGAATGCCCGCGCCAAGCCCCGCGGTCGGTGAGTTCCTCCGTGCACTCGTGGTTCCGTCCGCGGTCTTCGTAAGCGGGATCGTGTTCGGCACGCTCGGATTCGTGCTGGGATTTGCGAGCCTACTCGTCATACCGTATTCACGCTCCTCCGCCCGCGAGCGTGAGATAAACATCTTGCTCGCCGATGCGGTCTCGTTCATGTACGCGCTCTCGGTGGGCGGCTTGAACCAACTCGAGATCATCCGGGCGATGGCGAACGCCGAGGACACCTACGGGGAGGTCTCGACGGAGTTCCAAAGCATCATCAACGAGACGGAGTATTTCGGTACGGACTACCGAAACGCGATCCGCCAGCAGTCGCTTGAGACCCCCTCCGAGGAGCTCTCACAGTTCCTCGCGGATATGCTCTCCATCGTCAACTCCGGCGGCGACATGGAGAGCTTCCTCGCCGACAAGAAGGACAAGCACATGCGGACCTCCAAACAGGAACAGGAGATGACCCTGGAGACCCTGGAGCTGTTCGGCGAGATGTATATGACGCTCTCGCTGTTCCCGCTTCTGCTCATCATCATCCTCGTCATCATGGGGATGATGGGCGAATCCGATCCCATGCTGCTCTACGTCACGGTCTACCTCCTCATCCCGCTGACGGGGGTCGGCTTCCTCGTGCTCGTCTCCACGGTCAAACAGGACGAACCCGGCAACGGCTACCTTCGGGCGGCCGATGGGAGCGAGCGGCTCGAACAGACGAGCCGCGAGGGGCT
>SL_5KL_010_SEDDRAFT_10000245_pt1 | contig 34729 bp, 32 predicted proteins | sample SodLakKL_010_SED_FD_9118 | JGI IMG/M metagenome (IMG submission 9118) | reverse complement strand
GGGTGGTTGTGGTGGATACAGACAACGGCAGCAGCTGGCTCAGCCTGCCCGCCAATGATTACCTCTACCATGAAGCGGGGTTGAACTTGATTAAGCAATGCCTCATTCCCGGAGGAGTGGCCTGTTTTTGGTGCCCGGACAGGGAAGCGGTTTTTGAAAAACGCCTGGCAGAAATATATAGCCAGGTTCATTTCAACATGATCATGGAAAAAACGGGCAAAGAAGGTGCATATTACCTGGCTGTAAGCTAACATTAACACGGTTGCTTTTGCAGCAAGGGTAATTAATTCGCCGCAGTATCTAAAAAATTTTTGGATTTGCATCTAAATAAACTGAAATCATAATAATAGTATTGACAAACTGTGGATGCTGTGTTAACAATAGGGAAACTTTATATTGAAAAATGCCTTGATCGGGAAGAGTAGGTATGTCCGGGTTGTTACAGAGAGCCGGCAACAGTGGAAAACCGGTACATACAAGCATACTGAATGGGCCCGGGAGCAGTGGATCGAAAGCAAGATTGATTTGCGAGTAGACTCCGACGGAAACCTCGACCGTAACAATGAGGGGGGTATCAGCCAATAACTAAGTTAAGTTGAGGGCTCGTACCCTGCTAAAGTGAGATTTCGCCCGTTTAATTATTTTACCGGGCGGGATTTGAAACCGGGTGGCACCGCGGAAGTAGGCCTTTCGTCCCATAGGATGAAAGGCTTTTTTATTTTTTTACTTTTGCCGTCCTGCCTTCCGGAATAATCCCGATTGGTACAACAATTACAGCAGGCAAATCTAATTAAGGTGGCACCGTGGAAGCAAACCTTTCACCCTTGTTGTGGGTGAAGGGTTTTTTATTTGTTTTTTATTATGAAACTATGAAAGGGGAAAAAGAAATGGAAAAAGTATACTGCTGCAGCCCGGCGAAAGAACAGTACATCAGGATGTGCGAAAAGTATAATCTTATTCCGGTCCACAGGGAGATTGTTGCCGATCTTGAGACGCCCGTATCTGTTTATGACAAGGTTTTTAAAGGAAGTTGTTCCTGCCTGTTGGAAAGCGTGGAAGGCAGTATCAGGTTGTCGCGTTATTCATTTATTGCCGGCGAGCCGTTTCAGACTTTGAAAGCAAGCGGGGAGGAAGTGGAGCTGCTAAGCGAAGGCAAAAAGGAAGTGAGTAAGCAGAATTTCACTTCCGCTCTTCGGGATCTTATAAATTCGTACCGGATACCTGAAGATATTGACTTGCCCCGGTTTTTTGGAGGGGCTGTGGGTTTTGCCGGTTATGATACTGTACGCTTCTTTGAGCGCCTTCCGGATTCACCGCCGGATGACCTGGAGCTTCCCGATGCATGCTATATTTTCCCTGCAGTTGTTTTGGTGTTTGACCATTATCGTTCGCGCCTTAAAATTATTGTTAACAGCCGCCCCGGTGATGATCCTGAGATAGCTTATCATAATGCCCTGGAAAAGATCGCGCAGATCGAGGCTTCCATAATAAATAACAACAACTGTGCGTTAAAGCGGGTAAACAGCCATGAAACAATACTTGATGATCTTGCGATCAGGAGCAATATTGGCAGGAATGAATTTGTAGACAAGGTAAAGACCATAAAGCAATATATTTATGCCGGCGATATTTTGCAGGCTGTCCTTTCTCAAAGGTTTGCATTAGAAACCGGCGCCGATCCTTTTGAAGTTTACCGGACCCTGCGCACCTTAAACCCTTCCCCGTACATGTATTATCTTGATTTCGGCGATTTTAAAATAGCCGGCGCCTCACCTGAAATGCTGGCCAGGGTTGAAGATGGGACGGTAATAACCAGGCCTATTGCCGGAACCAGACCCAGGGGGGAAACACCGGAAGAGGACGATCATTATGAACGGGATCTTGTTAACGACACCAAGGAAAAAGCCGAGCACGTGATGTTAGTCGATCTCGGACGCAACGATCTGGGCCGGGTGTCGGAGTTTGGCAGCATTGGACTGCCCGTTTTTATGGAATGTGAAAGGTATTCCCATGTAATGCACCTGGAGTCGGAAGTCAGGGGCAGGGTGGCTGGTAATAAAGATGCCTTTGACGCTTTTGCCGCTTGCTTCCCGGCTGGAACAGTTTCCGGGGCCCCCAAGGTGAGAGCGATGGAGATAATCAATGAACTTGAACCGACCAAACGAGGCCCCTATGCCGGAGCGGTGGGGTATTTTTCTTTTGATGGCAACATGGATACCTGTATAACTATCAGGACGGTTATTTTTCTAAACGGTAAAGCCTACGCTCAGGCCGGCGCCGGAATTGTAGCCGATTCTAAGCCCGATGCCGAGTATGAAGAAACAATAAGCAAGGCCAGGGTTATGTTAAAAGCGCTAAAACTGGCCGGAGAGGAGAGGTAATGATCATTATAATTGATAATTATGATTCTTTTACCTATAACCTGGTTCAATATTGTGGGGAGCTGACCGGGGGCAGCGCGATTAGAGTTTTTCGCAATGACATGATTACCCCGGACGAAGTGATCAATTTGGATCCTGAAAAAATAATTTTGTCACCGGGTCCGGGAACCCCCGAACAGGCCGGGATCTGCCTCGATCTGATCACCGCTCTGCCGCCGGAAATTCCTTTGCTCGGGGTTTGCCTGGGGCACCAGGTCATCGGCCGGGCTTTTGGGGGCAAAATAGGCCCGGCCAAAAAGCTAATGCACGGCAAGATTTCCACGATCAAGCATGACGGTAAAGGGCTTTTCGAAGACCTCGATAATCCTTTTTGTGCGGGGCGGTACCATTCCCTGGCAGTTGATCCTGATACTGTTCCGGAAGTGCTCAAGGTAACGGCAGTTTCAGAAGATGGCGAGATAATGGGGTTGAAGCACCGGGAGCTGTCGATCCAGGGAGTTCAGTTTCACCCGGAGTCAGTCTTAACTGAAAACGGTAAAAAGTTAATGCATAATTTTCTTAAAGAAGGAGTTGTTTTGAAATGAGGGTCACAGAGGCCATAGCGGCTATAACCGGTGGGAGCAGTCTCAAAGAAGAACAGGCCTATGTTGTTATGACGGAGATTATGGAGGGGCTGGCTACCGATTCCCAGGTGGCCGGTTTAATAACGGCCTTGTGTATGAAAGGCGAGAGCGGGGAGGAAATAACCGGTTTTGCAAAAGCAATCCGGGCCAAGGCTCCACCGGTCAGGGTCTCCGGAATGAGGCTTGCCGACACCTGCGGGACAGGCGGGGATATGCTTCACACTTACAATATTTCGACCACCGTGGCCTTTATAGCGGCGGCATGCGGGGTAGCGGTGGCCAAGCACGGGAACCGCGCTGTGTCGAGCAAATGCGGCAGCGCCGATGTGCTTGAAGCCCTGGGGATCAATGTCGATCTTCTGCCGCAAATTGCAGCCTGCTGTCTTGAAGAAACAGGCATTGCTTTTTTGTTTGCCCCTACTTTTCACTCCGCCATGAAGCACGCTGTAAAGGCCAGGAAAGAAATCGGCATCAGGACGGTTTTTAACCTGCTCGGGCCACTGGTTAACCCGGCCGATGTTCAAATCCAGCTGATCGGGGTGTACGCACCGGAACTGACCGAAACAATCGGCGAGGTGCTGATTGGTCTGGGTGTCGAATCGGCGTTGGTCGTTTACGGCGCCGGTGGTATGGATGAGATATCGACCCTGGGGCCGACAAAAATTACCGAAGTCCGGGATAACGAAATGCAAACATATAACTTTGATCCCCGAAAGCTGGGGCTGCAAAAAGCTGTTGAGGCTGATTTGAAAGGTGGCAGCCTAAAGGAGAATGCTGAAGTTATCGCCCGGGTCCTGGATGGATTACCGGGGCCAAAGCTCGATCTGGCCCTGCTTAATGCAGCGGCTGTTTTGTACGCAGCAGATAAGGTCCCTGGTTTTGCTGAGGGGATTGAAATGGCCCGGGAAGCGGTTTCTTCGGGCCGGGCCAGGGAAAAGCTGGAAAATCTCAGGCGGTTTACGGCCCGGGTTTCCGGAAAGGGGGAAAAGGCAGGAGTTCGCCTCTAATCTGCCTGAAGTAATGTTACTGACAGAAATAGTTAATAAAAAAAAAGAACAGCTGGCCCGGGATAAAAAGCAAAGATCCCTGGAGGAGCTGATGGAAAATGTTTGTAGCCTGGACTTCCCCCTGCCGTTTAAGCAGGCCCTGGCAGAAGGCCGGGAATTCTCAATTATTGCTGAAATCAAGCGTGCTTCTCCGGTTAAAGGCGATCTAAGCACCGGGTTCGATCCTTTAAGGTTAGCCTGGGCATACAGCCGCGGTGGGGCCAGCGCAATATCGGTGATTACCGAGGAACACCACTTTAAAGGAAGCATGGCTTATATAAAGCCGGTTAAACAACTGACGGGCCTGCCTGTTTTATGCAAGGATTTTATTGTCGATCAATACCAGGTATATGAAGCAAGAGCTAATGGTGCCGATGCGCTGCTATTGATCGTGGCCATCCTGGAGAAACACCTCCTGAAGTCCCTCCTGGATTTAACCCGTTCTTTTGAAATGGAAGCCCTGGTGGAAGTCCATGACGGTCAGGAATTGGAAACAGCACTTGAAGCCGGTGCCGTGATAGTTGGTATTAACAACCGTGATTTAAAATCTTTCCGGGTGGATCTTGCTACCACCTTGGAACTGGCCGGGTTGGTGCCGGATGATATTTTAATAGTTGGTGAAAGTGGGATTAACTCCCGGGAAGATATTTTGCGGCTGCATGAAGCGGGAGTTAATGCCGCCCTGGTGGGGGAGGCTTTGATCAGGGCCGATAATCCCGAAACAAAACTGAAATCCTTGCTTTTTAACCTGGTTTGAAAGGAGAGAAAAGGGCTAATGTGGATCAAAATATGCGGCATTACATCATTAGAAGCGGCCCAGGTCTGCGCCGAAGTGGGAGTGGATGCAGTGGGCTTCGTATTCGCTGAGAGCAGGCGTAAAATTACGGTGGAGGAAGCCGGGAATATAATCAAACGGCTTCCACCGGGTTTAAAGAAAGTCGGTGTGTTTGTTAACGAAATGGAACAAAAAGTAACCTGGATTCAAAACTACCTTGGCCTGGATTTGCTGCAGTTTCACGGAACGGAAGGGCCTTCCTACTGCAGCCGTTTTTCAGGAAAAGCCATAAAAGCCTTCAGAGCCGACCCGGAAAAAGGGTATATTGATATTAAGGCCTACCGGGGCAAAATCATGGCCTGCCTGATCGACTCTTATCTTCCCGGCCGTCCGGGCGGTACCGGTGAAAGGTGGGACTGGAAGAGTTTTAAACCATTTCAGGCCGATCTCATCCCCTGCTGGTTGATTGCGGCGGGAGGCTTAAACCCCGGTAATGTTTACGAAGCCATGCAGTCGATCCAACCTGATGGCGTCGATGTTAGTTCGGGAGTTGAAAAAGAAGGCGAAAAAGATATTTCCCTAATTAAACAGTTTGTGAGCGAGGTCAGGAGGTGGGAAAATAATGGAATTGCCTGACCGGAACGGATATTTTGGCAGTTTCGGAGGACGTTTTGTTCCGGAAACCTTAATGAGCGCCCTCCAAGAGCTGGATAACAGCTATCAGCATTGTAAGGATGATCCCGGTTACTGGGAAGAGCTCTACTATTATTACAATAATTACAGCGGCAGACCAACACCTCTTTATTATGCCGGCCGGCTTACCGAAAGATACGGGAAAGCAAAAATATACCTGAAACGGGAAGATTTAAACCATACCGGGGCTCATAAAATAAACAATACCCTGGGGCAGGCCTTGCTGGCGAAAAGGATGGGCAAAAGCCGGGTTATCGCCGAAACCGGCGCCGGCCAGCACGGAGTGGCCACCGCTACTGTAGCTACGTTGTTCGGCCTTGAATGTGTTATTTATATGGGTGAGGAAGATATGAAACGCCAGGAGCTTAATGTTTTCAGGATGAAGTTGTTGGGAGCGAAAGTGATCCCGGTTACTTCGGGGAGCAAAACCCTGAAAGATGCCACCAATGAAGCGATGCGGGACTGGGTATCGAACCTGGAAACCACTCATTACATTATCGGTTCGGTTGTCGGCCCCCATCCATATCCGGCCCTGGTGCGAGATTTTCAGGCGGTTATCGGTTCTGAAACCAGGGCACAGCTGCTTGCTGCTACGAGAAAACTACCCGATTACCTGCTTGCCTGTGTGGGCGGAGGCAGTAACGCGATCGGTTTTTTCCATCACTTTTTGGAAGACAGGCAGGTTCAATTGATCGGGATTGAGGCGGGAGGCAGGGATTTTGATCCGGGTAACCATGCCGCAAGTTTAAGCAGCGGCCGTCCGGGAGTTCTGCACGGCAGCCTGAGCTTTCTCCTTCAGGATCAGAACGGACAGGTAAGCCCGGCACATTCTATTTCGGCCGGCCTTGACTACCCCGGGGTTGGGCCTGAGCATGCTTACTTAAAGCAATCCGGGCGGGCGAAATATGCCGCAGTTTCAGATGAGGAAGCTTTACAGGCGTTTGAGCTGCTTGCTGAAAGCGAAGGCATTATTCCCGCCCTGGAAAGCGCTCACGCCCTGGCTTACCTGGAAAAGCTAATGCCTTTGACGACCGGGGAGAATATTGTCGCGGTCTGCCTTTCAGGGCGAGGTGACAAGGATGTGGCCGAGGTCTCATCGGCCTTTTCGGTCGGACAGGAGGTTGAAAAAATATGAATGCTATAGATCATAAATTTGCCCTGCTAAAAACCGGACAGCGGAAAGGAATCATTACTTATCTTACGGCAGGCGATCCCGACCTGCAGGCAACCGAAGCTATTGTTCTGGAAATGGCCTGCAGGGGTGTTGATATGGTGGAACTGGGAGTGCCGTTTTCCGACCCGGTGGCTGATGGCCCCGTGATCCAGGCTGCCTCAAAGCGGTCTCTCGAAAAAGGGGTTACCCTTGATGGGGTGTTAAAGCTGGTGGGAAATTTGAAATCCAGGATAGAGATACCGCTTTTATTGATGAGCTATTATAACCCAATATTTTGTTACGGTCTCACCAAATTTATTGAATCTGCTTCAAGTAGCGGCGTGGATGGGGTGATCGTTCCCGACTTGCCCCTGGAAGAAAGTGAAACTTTTTCCCGGGACCTTAAAAAAGCCGGAATCCATTTGATTTATTTTTTGGCTCCCACCAGTTCTGATGAGCGCATTAAAGCGACGGTTAAGCGGGCCGGCGGCTTTATCTACTGTGTTTCTGTGGCCGGGGTTACCGGGGCCAGGGACGATATACCTGCGCAGGCGCATAAACTGTTAAAGAAGGTGAGCTCAATGACGGAGGTCCCCCTGGCCCTTGGTTTTGGGATTTCCAGTCCGGAACAAGTTAAATCGATCGGTAAGCGTGGCAGTGCAATAATTATCGGCAGCGCTATTATGAAGTTGGTTGAGCAGGGAGGGGGCAGGGAAGAAATTACCCGCCGGGTTGGGACTTTTTTAGAAGAATTTAATTAAAAACCAGGGTTTAGTAGAAAGGGACGGCCTGGCGGACCTTGCTTGTCTACGGTGATAATCGTGTCTTTATAGCCGGCGCAGCTTAACTGCTTAATGATTGCTGGAGGTGCTTGAACTTGAAAACAAGCGCATGAAAAATGACCCAAGCCCGCCCGTGAATTATTCAGGTTGTCAGCAAAGGTTGAAAAGTTTACTCACAGGGCGGGCCTGGGTCATAACTGGTATTGTTTTAGGTTTTTAGAATGGCCCTGCTTATTCTTGCCCGCAGACTTTTAAGATGGAATAGATGTAAATTTTACTGGCATTTATGATCTCCTCAACCGGGCAGTATTCTTCTTCCGAATGGGCGGAAGAAAGGTGCCCCGGACCCAGGACTACCGTTTCAATATCGCCATCCCTGCTCAGGATCGAACCGTCGGTCCAGGCCGGGAAATAAGAGGTTTTGTGCCTGTTAATGACTTTGTCCGAAGCTTCTTTAAGGATATTAACCAGGGGCGAGCTTTCTTCGCATACCAGTGGAGGGAACTGGATGCCCATGTCGTCATCTATAACTGTTACTTCTGCGTCCAGTTCGGGGTCATTTTCTTTTAAACTGCTGATGATAGCTTCGATTTCCCGGACCGCCCCTTCCTGGCTTTCGTCGGGAAGCCATCTTCGGTCCATCTGCAGGATACAGTCCCCGGCTACGGTGCTGGGCTGGGTTCCGCCCTTGATGTAGCCCAGGTTCAAGTGGGAAGGCCCGGTGATAGGATGGCTCTTTTTCTTAATTTCCGGTTTCAATTTTGTGATGATTTCAGTAATGATGGCGCCGGCTTTTTCGATGGCGTTGATCCCTTTTTCCGGGGTCCCTCCGTGGGCATATTTACCATTTACCTTTACTTCGATCCAGATCAGGCCTCTGTGGCCGTTGTGGATCTCCAGCTCTGTCGGTTCACCGACGATAGCGTAACGGGTTAACGGGCCGTTTTTGGCGATATAGTCAGCGCCCCTGTAGTTTCTTTCTTCATCTATTACTCCGGCAAAATAAGCCCTGCCTTCAAGAGGAATTCCAGCGCTTTTTACCGCTGTTAGGGCTCCGACCATGGCGGCAAGGGCCCCTTTCATGTCTACAGCGCCCCTGCCGTAAATATTACCGTTTTTAATTTCGCCGCTGAAGGGATCTACAGACATATTTTTGACGTCCACCGTATCCATGTGGCCTTCAAGCATCAGGGTTTTTTCATTGTCCCTGCCGGGGCCATGCCAGGCAATAACGTTTTTCCTTTCGCCAACTACAGGTACATGCTCTGTTTCAAATCCTTCTTCAGCCAGGTATTTGTAGAGGTAAGCGGAAATATCTTTTTCCGGTTCCGCAAGGCCATGGTAACTGGGGATGGCAATCAAGTTTTTGGTGAGGTCGATAATTTTGTTTTCGTCAAGATGTTCCAGAGCTTTTTGGTAGCTGTTTGTAAGCATTGATTGTGATCTCCTCCAGGATAGTAAAGCCCCGGCCGGCTTGAGCAACAGCCGGGGCTTTATAGTTAACTCCGGTCAGTTTTTAAAACGGCCCTAATTGAATAATCTGGGCAATGCTGACCAGGATAATTCCGGCGATAATCCAGACTGCCAGGCACGGCAGGAACCATTTGGCCCATTTATCCCACATTACTCCGGCCAGGCCCAGCCCGGCCATGAAAAAGCCTGATGTAGGCGACCAAACATTGGTGAAACCGTCACCCAGCTGGTAGGCAATTACTGCAGTCTGGCGGGTGACCCCGACCAGGTCTGATAAGGGCGCCATGATCGGCATGGTCAGCGCTGCCTGCCCGCTTCCGGAAGGCACGATAATATTGAGCAAGATCTGGAAGAAATACATGCCGGCAGCGGAAAGGTAGGCGGGAAAGCCCTGAAGAGCATTAGACATACCGAAAAGGACGGTGTCAATAATGAAACCTTCTTCCAGGACCACCAGGATCGCCCTGGCAATCCCTACAATCAGGGCAGCCATAGTTAATTCCTTGGCTCCAATTACAAAACCGTCGGCGATGTCATCGGCCGAAAGCCTGCCGACTATACCGGCAACAATACCCATGCCGAGGAAAAGGGCCGCTATTTCGAGGATATACCAGCCCTCACTGATTACTCCCCAGGCCAGCAAGCCAAAGAAGATCAGGACCACAACTAAAACAGCCTTATGCTTACCTTCCAGCCCTTTAACTTCTTCGTTGTTATTGACCAGGCTTTCCTTTTTTTTCAGGTCTTCCTCATACACGGGGCTCAGTTTCGGGTTCTTTTTAACCCTGTTAGCGTGCAGATAAACAAATGCGATTCCGATCAGGGTGATAATAGCCCATACGATAATCCGGTATCCCAGCCCGGAAAACAGGGGCAGTTCTGCTATACCCTGGGCCACCCCCACGGTAAAGGGGTTCATGAAGGCCCCGGCAAATCCTGCGCCGGCTCCGATCAGGACTATTCCGGCTCCGGTTAGGGAATCGAATCCCAGGGCAAGGCAGAGCATCACCATGATGGGAATGAAAGGCAGGAATTCTTCGATTAACCCCAATAGCCCGGCTCCGAGGGCAAAAACCAGCATCATGACCGGGATGATCAGCTGCTCTTTGCCTTTGAGGGTTTTGGTTAACGAATTGATGCCTCTGTGTATGGCTCCGGTCTTATTGATTATGCCAAAAGCTCCGCCGACAATAAATATGAAAAAGACAATTAACTGCACTTCACCCAGGCCTTTGGGAATCGACTGGAGAATTTCAAAAGGCCCGACCGGGTTTCTTTCCACGACCTGGTATGAGCCGGGATCCACTACCGTTCTGCCTTCAACTTCCACCCGGTCGTACTCTCCCGGTGTGGCAATATAAGTAAAGATAGCAGCAACAATGATAACCGCAAAGAGGAGAACCAGGACATGAGGAAATTTAAATTTGCTTTTCTTGGTTGTTTCCGGTGTGTTGGCCAGCAAAGTGTATACCTCCTTCGTTCTGTGTAGTTATTCGAAAACTATAAGTTAAGTTTTCGTGCTGCAAAACTGCTCAAAACTCACTCATTCAGGCCTTCGTTCCGACAAACTACTCTGCAATTAGCTTTGATTTGGCTGAAATGGTGATCACCCGGTAAAAGGCCAGGACCTGTTTTACCGCAGAAGAGAAAGGATCCGGCCGCTTAAGTTCGATCGCTTCCAATACTGGCGGTATGGTTGAGAAAGTTACCGGCCAAACCTGATCACCCTGCCGTTATCACCCCCATTATAATTGCTGTTTTTGACAACCGCTTTGCCTCCCACAAGGACATGTTCAATACCCCGGGGAGGGGTTTCCGGGTTTTCATAGCCGGATTGATCCATTACGGTGTCATAATTGAAAATAACCAGATCGGCGTCATAACCTTGAGCCACCCTGCCTTTATCAGGTAACCCCAACCTTTCGGCAGGAAGCAAGGTCATTTTTTTGATTGCTTCGACCAGGTCAAGTTGTTTTTCATCGCGGACATACTTGCCGAGGACGCGGGGAAAAGCGCCTGTTCCCCGGGGGTGGCCCTGGCCGGAACGCAGAAATCCGTCGCTGGCGATCATGATCCGGGGGTGCTTTATAGCCTCTGTTACCTCGGCGTCATTCATTACAAAAGCCACCAGCAGGGTCTCCGGGGCCTGCCTGCGCAGCTCCCGGAAAATACTTTCCGTGCACCTTTGCCCCCGGTATTTGCCTTCAGCTACCAGCAGGGAGTCATATGATTTGTTCCACTTTTCAAAGCAGCCTTCATCAAAGACGGGGCTGCCGATCATGGTGCTGAAAGCGTTGTATGGATAGACATCGGCCGAGACGTCCACCCCGTCTGCATAGGCGGCGTCAAACATATCCAGGGCTGAAGACATCTGGCCAAAGGCGTTACAGCTCCCGATATGTGAAACCTGGACCGGCACTGCAGTTTCACGGGCCAGGATAATTAATTCCGCCAGGGCTTCCAGGGAACGCCTGGCGTCGTAACGATAATGAACGGAGATCAGCCGGCCGGGGTAGTCCCGGACCAGGCTGCCCAACCAGAGCATTTCTTCAGTGCTGATCCCGGGTGCGTATTCCAGGCCTAAAGAAACCCCGCAGGCTCCTTGATCCAGGTTTTTTCTGATCAATGGCGCCAGTTCCAGGAATTCGGAGTGGTTTATGGGCCTGTCGAGCTCATGGCCATACTGTTCCCTGATATATCCGTAACCGGTGTATCCAATGTAGTTAACCGGAATGCCGCTTGCTTCCAGCAAATCAAGATACGCGCCGGCGTCCTGCTTGCAAGTATTTAAACCGCAATTGCCGCCGACGGCAGTGGTGACTCCCATCCCGGCCATATATTCTAACATCTCCAGGTTTGCGGTATTGTTTTCTACTTCGCTTTCATGCATATGAATATCAATAAAGCCAGGGGTTATTATCAACCCACTGGCTTCTAAAACTTCACTGGCCTCTACTTCCTGTTCTGAAACAAGATTAATGGTATGGCCTTTTATGCCGATATTAGCTGTAATCCGGCCAAGAACCGGATCTATAATTGTGCCGCCCTTGATCAGGAGATCCAACATCTGTAGTGGCTCCCTTCGCTTTTCAGTTTATTTTGCCCTTTCTATCCCCTTATCCTTAAATATATGTTCGTATAGTGAACACTAAGTTCTTTATTGGAACATAAATAATCCTAACACAACTGGCATAAGATTGCAAGCTTTGTTGAGAGTTTTAAATTAATTCTGTATATGCCTGGCCTAACTGAAATCAACCCTGCAGGGGAAATTTTGCGATTGAGCTGGGCCCGGGGGAGGTTTAATCTGTTTTGGGGTAAAAAATGATCTGGCGAAAAAGGCAACAGCCATCATGGCGGGTCTGTTTAATCAGGCCATAAGGTTTTTTGCCGCAGGCCGGAGAAAGAAGTGAAGATGCATTTATCTTTTAGGGTAAGCCTAGATCATAAACCTGGCTATTTCGTCTTTATATGTAAAGAGCATTTCCTTGAACTCTTCTATTTTTTCTTTGTAGTTTTCATTTTTTAAAAAGGAGATGGCAACACAGCTCCTGACGCTGCCGTCCGGACTTGGAATAGGAATGCCTACGCCGACGGCATAGCGAAATGTTTCTTCGTCGCTGACCACGTAACCCTGTTTTTTTATTTTATCATATTCACTTAAAATCTCCGCTTTTTCGGTCAGGGTGTTCAAGCAGACTTTTTCAAACCTGACTTGATCAAGTAATTGACTGACCCTTTCCCGGTCATAATAGGCCATCAGGCATTTTCCGTAACAGCCCCTGTTCATAGGGTAGACCAGTCCCGGCCGGTAATTCATCTTAAGAGGTTGATCAACTTCAATTTCGTAAAGCGAGATCACTTGTTCGCCTTCCCTTACCGCTATCCCGACTGATTCCTGCGACTCATGCGATATTTTGTCGAGAATGGGAAAAATATTATCTCCGAACTTAAAGTTGTGCAGGTAAACAGATCCCATTTCATAAGCCATCGGCCCCAGTTTATAAGTTTTGTTCCTCTCGGTTTTGATAACCAGGCTATATTCTTCCATTTTTTTCAGGATCCGGTGTAAAGTAGTCCTGTTGATCCCGGTCATGCTGGCCAGTTCGGTTATTTTATATTCGTGCGGTTCCCGGCAAAGCTGTTTAAAAATCTTCGCTGCCTTATCAATACTGGTTACCGATTCGCTATCTTTTGCCATATATAACCCCCCAATTATTGGCTGAAACCAGTTTAACATATTATCAGCATTAATGTATTATTGTTTTTAAAAATTCGTTTTTAAAGATATTAACCCGGCTGTTCACATTATATTTTGACTGCTTCCTCCATAAAATATATACTTGTGGTTAAGAAAAGGCTTATCAATACAGTGAAGTCTGCGTCGTTTTTTTACGGGTGGCTGCTAATGAAAAGACATACCATTGAGCATAAAGGCCGGGTAATTCCTTTTGTGCTCCAAAGAAAGAATGTTAAAAATATAAATTTAAGGGTTTGTCAGGATGCTTCAGTGATGGTGTCAGCTCCTGAAAAAGTTCCCTATGATTATATAGAGCAGTTTGTCCAAAAAAAAGCGGCCTGGATCTTAACCAGTATCTACAAGGTAGAACAAAAGAAACTCTTAACCCGGGAAAAGGATTATAAGAGCGGGGAAATAATCGATTATCTTGGCCGGCAGTACCGGCTAGCAGTTTATCCTGTTTCCGGCAAGGAGGAAGCCTGCTTGAACCGGGGAAATCTTTACCTGCGGGTCCATGATATTAATGATGTTTCCAGAAAAGAAGCGCTGCTCAGCTCCTGGATCAGGGAGCAGGCCGGGATTGTTTTTCATGATTCCCTCGATCGAATGCTGGCCCTGGTTAACAGCCATTTTGCAGTAGACCGGCCGAAAATCACCATCAGGGATATGAAAACCAGGTGGGGATCCTGTTCCTGGAACCGGCAGAAGATAACTTTAAATTCCAGGTTGATCCATTTTCCCCGGGAGCAGATCGATTACGTGGTTTTGCATGAGCTGGCCCATTTTATTCACCAAAAACATGACCGGGCCTTCTATGCTTTTTTATCGCTTTTAATGCCGGACTGGAAAAGCAGAAGGAAAAGCCTGAGGGGGGAAAGTGATAAGCAAGTTTAAGAATTAAACCAGATTTTTCCACTTTTAGGGTTGGCGAATCAACTTGTATAAGGGAGGAATTGATTATGGGTAAACTGTTGTGGGAACCTTCCAGGGGAATAATAAAGAATTCTAACATGACTGCCTTTATAGACGAAGTCAATAAACAATACAACAAAAAGATCACCAATTATGAAGAGCTCTATGACTGGTCGGTTACAGCTTTAAATGATTTTTGGGCCTCTTTTTGGGATTATGCAGGGATCAAGGCAACAAAGGATTATGATTTTGTCGTTGATGATCCTGAGAAAATGCCCGGCGCCAGGTGGTTCTCTGGAGCCAAACTTAATTATGCTGAGAACCTGCTCAGATACAGAGATGACCGTCCTGCCCTGATATTTAAAGGAGAAACCCAAAAAACTTCCAGGATGAGTTATGCCGAGCTTTATGATCATGTTGCCCGTCTGGCCAGGTCGCTTCGCCAGATCGGAGTTCAGCCGGGCGACCGGGTAGCAGCTTATATGCCGAATACAATGGAGACCATTATTTGTATGCTTGCCGCGACCAGCATCGGCGCCACCTGGTCTTCGTGCGCCACTGATGTCGGTCAGGAAGCGGCCTATGATCGGCTGAGCCAGATAGAACCGAAAATTTTATTTACAGCTGACAAATATTTTTATAAAGGGAAGTCTTTTGAGGCTTTAGCCAAAGCTGCCGGCATAGCAGAGAGAATGCCGTCTGTGCAAAAAATTATTGTCGCCTCATACCTGGGAGAAAAGGTTGATATCAGCCATGTGCCCAATGCAATCCATTATGAAGACTTTTTATCTGAAGAAAAAGGGCTTGAAATCCAGTTTGAACAAATGCCGTTTGACCACCCTTTGTACATCATGTTTTCTTCAGGCACAACCGGCAAACCCAAGTGCATGGTCCAGGGGGCCGGGGGCATCCTGATTAATCATTTAAAAGAGCTGATCCTGCATTCTGACCTCAAGCGTGAAGATATTATCTTCTATATTACTACCTGCAGCTGGATGATGTGGAACTGGATGGTGAGCGCGCTGGCTGTCGGGAGCACCCTGGTTCTATATGACGGCAACCCCGGCTATCCCGACAGCGGAGCCATGTGGCAGTTAATCCAGGATGAAAAGGTAACCTTTTTTGGCTGCAGCGCCAGTTATATTAATTTTATCAGCAGCGAAGGGTTAAAACCCGGGGCCGATTATGACCTGTCGGCTTTAAAGCAGATCTCGCAAACCGGTTCGCCGCTTTCCGCCGAGGGCTTTGCGTATGTTTACGATCATGTTAAAAAAAACCTGTGGTTTAATTCTATTTCTGGAGGCACTGATATTAACGGTTGTTTCTGCGCCGGCAACCCGCTCAGCCCGGTTTATGCCGGCCAACTGCAGGGTCCCGCTTTGGCTATGAAGATAAATGTTTATGATCAAGCCGGAAACCCGGTATCTGATCAACAGGGAGAACTGGTTTGTGAAGCAGCTGCGCCTTCCATGCCCCTTTATTTTTGGAACGATCCAGATGGCCGTAAATACCGGGAAGCTTATTTTGATGTTTATCCCGGGGTGTGGCGGCATGGTGACTATGTCATTCGCCACAGCGATACCGGAGGGTTTACTTTTTACGGGCGTTCCGATTCGGTATTAAAACCTTCCGGAGTGCGGATCGGCACTGCAGAAATCTATAACCAGGTTGAGAACTTAGATGAAATAGAGGATAGCCTGGCTATAGGACAATACTGGCATGGTGACCAGCGAGTCCTGTTATTTGTTAAACTTGCCGGGGGGATTAGTTTAACCGAAGATTTGAAGCAAAAAATTAAAAAAACTCTGCGCGAGAAAGCTTCACCCAGGCATGTGCCTGCTGTCATAATGGAGGCGCCGGATATCCCTCGCACTTTGAACATGAAAAAGGTGGAGAGCGCTGTAACCAATATTATTAATGGCAGGCCGGTAACAAACAGAGATGCCCTGGCTAACCCTGAATGTTTAAACTTTTACGAGAGCGCCGCTAAAGAGCTTAATAGATGATGTTGCGCTATCTATTTTATACTAGAGCTGTCGATTTTTGTTAAGGCGATAGGGTTTATTGTTTTTGAGAGGAGAAATATTTGTATGGCGGTTCCTAAAAAGTTGAAGTTTTGTGTTAATAACGAGTGGAGGGAAACCGGGTCCGGACAGTACATGGATATCACCAACAGCAGTAGCGGAGAAATCATGGCCCGGGCCCCCCGGTGTAGTGAACAGGAGGTAAACCAGGCAGTGGAGGCGGCAAAAAGAGCTTTTCCGGGCTGGTCATCGACGCCTGTGCAGCAAAGAGCCGATTTAATGTTTAAGTTCAAAGCAAAGCTGGAAGAAAACCTCGATGAACTGGCTACCATGGTGGCGACAGAACACGGTAAGAACATGGCAGAATCTAGGGGAGATGTGATCAAGGCCATGGAAGTAGTCGAACTGGCCTGCTCAACTCCTTATTTAATGCAGGGTGATTCATTGATGAATGTTTCCGAAGGCCATGACACAGTGATGTACCGGGAACCGGTCGGAGTTTTTGCCGGTATCGTCCCCATGAACTTCCCGGCCATGATCCCTTTTGGTTGGATGATTCCTCTTTGTATTACTACGGGCAATACCTTTGTGCTTAAAGCCGCCAGCCAGGTTCCCCAGACCGGTATGAGAATGCTCGAATTGTTAATAGAAGCGGGAATGCCTGCAGGGGTGGTGAACCTGGTTACCTGCAGCCGCAGCGAAGCGGAGCTTCTTTTGAAGCATCCTGATGTAAACGGAATATCCTATGTCGGTTCCAGTTCGGTAGGCAGGCATATTTACAGCACTGCAGCAGCTCACGGCAAGCGCGTTCAGGTTCTCGGCGAAGCGAAAAACCACGCCCTGGTTTTAAAAGACGCAATCCTGGAAAGAGTGGCTTTAGGGGTAAGGAATTCTGCTTTTGGCTGTGCCGGACAGCGCTGCATGGCCCTGCCCGTGGTTTGCGTTGAAGAAGATATTGCCGATACGCTGGTTGCCCACCTGGTCAAAGCGGCAAAAGAACTTAAAATCGGCCCGGCATATGATCCCCATACTGATCTGGGCCCGGTTATTTCAGCCGAACACAAAGAAAAAGTTTTGGCCTGGATAGCTAAAGGCCTGGAAGAAGGGGTTGAGCCGGCCCTGGATGGCAGAGATGTAGAAGTAAAAGGATTTGAAAATGGCTTTTACCTGGGGCCGACGATCCTCGATCACGTCAAACCGGGAATGAGTGTTGGAGAAGATGAAATCTTCGGCCCGGTGCTGTGCGTAAAAAGAGTCAAAGATTTTGAAGATGGCCTGCAAATTATGAACAGCAGCCCTTATGCCAACGGATCCTGTATTTTTACTCAGAATGGCTATTATGCCCGGGAGTTTACCTGCAGGACCCATGCCGGCATGGTTGGTGTGAATGTAGGCATCCCGGTGCCGGTTTCTTATTTCCCTTTTTCCGGTCATAAGGGGTCTTTCTTTGGCGATCTCCATGTCATGGGCAAGGATGGGGTGGCCTTCTACACGGAGGCAAAATGCGTTACTTCCCGCTGGTTTACCGAAGAAGATCGCAAAGATACCAGGGTAGGGACCTGGGAAGGGACTATTCACAGGGAATAGGCTTTTTTTTGGAAAGAAGGGGATGCATAGTAGATGCACACCCATGCAACAAAAAATAAAGTGTGGTTTATTTGAAGCAAACTGAACCTGAGCATTGCAGAGATTTAAAATAACAGCAATAAGACAAGAAAAAGGAGGAGCTATATGTATAAAGTTGCTTCCCTGCAGCTGGAAATCAATGACCGGCAGCGCAAGCAGGACCGGATTAATTATGCTTTGGAACAGATGGAACTGTCCAGGGCTGCGGACTTGATCCTGCTTCCGGAAATCTGGAATACCGGATATTTTAATTTTGATCTTTACCAGGAGGAAAGTGAAACCTTAGATGGATTAACCGTCAATGCCGTTGCAGAAAAAGCGCGAGAAATTAACTCCTTTGTTTTTGCCGGCAGTTTCGTGGAAAACAGGGAAGGCAAACTTTACAATACCAGCGTTTTGCTGGACAACCACGGCAAAATTATTGGCGTTTACCGGAAGATCCACCTGTTTGGTTATGGATCCCGGGAAAAAGAATTGCTGACCCCTGGTGAAGAAGCGGTGGTGGTCAATACCGAACTCGGCGCCCTGGGTTTGTCGACCTGTTACGACCTGCGCTTTCCTGAATTATACCGCCATATGCTTGATTCGGGAGCGGAAATATTCCTGGTCACCTCCGGTTGGCCTTTTCCGCGCTGGGCCAACTGGATCGCTTTAAACCAGGTCCGGGCCATGGAAAATGTTTGTTACCTGGTTTCCTGCAACTGCGCCGGTATAAACAGGGGCATTACATACCTGGGGCACAGCTGTATAGTGGACCCCAGGGGCATAATCAGGTCCGGCAGTAATGAAGAACCCTGTATCGTTTCAGGTACTATCGATCTGGAAAGGGTTCACCAGATCAGGAACAGCTTTTCCCTGTTGAAAGACCGGACCCTGAAATTTATGGGCTGAGATTGATCAATAATGCTTTATCATAAACAAAATAACTGCTTCGACCCCGCGTATGGGGAGTACTCCATCAGCAGGTCAAATGCTTGCTATACAGTTAGTACAGTTTGCAGGATGCTCTTATATACGCGGGGTCTGTTGCTTTTTTAACAAGTTGATGATAGCATACTATTGAAAGAAAAGTTACTTACATTAAGCCCTTCAAAGCTCGTTACAATGGGATTTACACCGTTTTTTTGTGCGGCTGATTTTTTATGTTTTTTTGATAAAAAATCAGAAGCATAATTATACACTATATTATTATAAGGAGGAATCAAACCCACTTTTGTGGGGAGGATTATGCGCAAACCGGTTGTTGTAAGTGCAGTAAGAACTATTGCCGGCAGATATGGTGGAAGTTTAAGTAGTTTCGGAGCTCCAGAGCTGGGAGCAAAAGTTGTGGAAGAAGTGGTTAAGAGAGCCGGAATTTCCGGTGAAGAAGTGGACGAGCTGGTTTTTGGCTGCGGATGGCAGGCCGGGATTGGTCCCAACGTTGCCCGTATTGCCACCGTTAACGGCGGCTTGCCGGTTGAGGTCCCTGCTTACACGATTAATATTCGCTGCGCTTCAAGCCTCCAGGCTACTATCCAGGGCGCTAAATCGATCCTGACAGGCGATGCTGATACGGTAGTGGTCGGAGGGACAGAATCTGCTTCAAACGTGCCCTACATCCTTGACAAAGCCCGCTGGGGAGCCCGGATGGGAGATTTTAAAGCTTACGATGGCCTCCACAAAGACGGGTTTATGTGCCCGATGGCCGGTATGTTGATGGGGGGCACCGCTGAATTGTTGGCAGAGAAGTACAATATTGACCGGGAAGAACAGGACAGCTTTGCCATCGAAAGTCATCAAAAAGCGGTTAAGGCCATGGAAGAAGGCAAATTTAAAGATGAAATACTACCGATTGAGGTAACAAAAAAGAAGGAAACAATCACCGTAGACCAGGAAGAGATTCCCCGGGCAGACGCTTCTATGGAAAAAATGGCCAAACTCCCCAGCGTATTTAAAAAAGATGGAACGGTAACGGCCGGAAACAGCTGCGCCTTATCGGACAATGCTTCGGCCATGTTGATTATGTCTGAAGAAAAAGCCAAAGCCCTCGGACTTACTCCCATAGCGGCTATTCGCGGTTATGCGGCAGGCGGGGTTGAACCAAAGTATATGGGCATCGGTCCGGTTAAAGCGGTTCCCCTGGCCCTTGAAAAAGCAAAGGTCAAGCTCGATGATATTGACTTAATAGAATTAAATGAAGCTTTTGCGGTGCAGTACCTGGCTGTAGAAAGGGAAATGAAGTGGGACAGGGATAAAGTTAATGTCCACGGTGGAGCAGTAGCCCTGGGCCACCCGGTAGGAGCCACAGGCACCAAGCTTATTACCACCCTGTTAAACGCGATGAAAATATATGAAAAAGATTTGGGCCTTGTCAGCGCCTGCGTGGGCGGCGGACAGGGGTTGGCCCTGGTCTTTGAACGCCTGAACTAGCGCTTTTACGGTAGATTTTTATTTATTTACTATTTTACAGGAGGGTTGATTGATTATGGAAATAAAGAAGGGTTTTGTTTTGGGCGCCGGCATAATGGGCACAGGAATTGCCCAGCTTATGGCCCAAAAGGGAATTGATGTTACTTTATCGGATGTCGATCAGTCAATTGTCGAACGCAGCCTTAAGAATATCGAGAAGGGCCTGCAGCGCAGGGTGGAGAAAGGGAAGATGACCGACGATCAGGTCAAGGATATTCTCGGACGGATTACTCCATCCCAGGGGGTTAAAGACGCGGCCCAGGCCGACTTTGTTGTCGAAGCGATTATCGAGGATGTAAAAATTAAGCAGGATACTTTCGATGAGCTCGAGAGTGTAGTGAAGGAAGGCGTTATTTTGGCTTCCAATACTACGGCCTGCTCTATTTCAGAAATATCTTCCAAGGCCAAAGATCCGGGGCGGATCGTGGGTATGCACTTTTTTAACCCCGCTGTGGTTATGAAGCTGGTCGAAATCATGCCCGGTCTGGCTACCCGGCCGGAAGTAGTTGATCAGACCCGTGAGTTTGCCGAGTTCCTGGGCAAAGAACCGGTAGTCACTGCCAAGGAAGGGATTGCCGGTATTGCCAGCCGGGTCCTGGCGGCCCTTTTGAACGAAGCTGTATGGGTCCTTGAAGAAGGAATCGGCACAGTTGAAGATATCGACAAAGCCATGAAAATGGGTTCCAATCAGCCCATGGGCCCGCTGGAACTGATCGATTTAATCGGTATTGACACCCACCTGGCCAAGACCAGGACTCTTTACAACAAGTTTGGCGATGCCCGTTATCGTCCCTGCTACCTGCTGGAAAAAATGGTTCATGCCGGATACCTGGGTCGTAAATCCAAGAAAGGTTTTTATGATTACACAGGAGATACTCCTGTTCCGATGCGAATCAAATAAACTGGTGATGAAATAAATATTACGAGGTGACAAACATGGATTTTAGTCTAAACGCCGAACAAGAAACTGTGCAAAAGATGGTCCGCGATTTTGTGGCCAAAGAAATAACTCCTTTTGCCAAGGAATGGGATCAGGAAGAGAAGTTTCCCTGGGATGTATGGAAGAAATTAGGGGAAGTGGAAATAATCGGCACCGCTATTCCTGAAGAATATGAGGGCAGCGGCATGGATCATATCACCCACGCTATCGTGGCCGAAGAACTTGGTTACGGCTGCAGCACTATGCGCGGCAATTACTCGGTCCAGATTTCCCTGGTCGCCAAAACTATCCTTAAGTGGGGCAATGAAGAGCAGAAGAAAAAGTATGTTCCCCGCCTGGCTACGGGAGAAATTATGGGCTGCTTCGGATTGACAGAACCTGATTCGGGCAGCGACGCCGCCAGCCTTTCGACCAGCGCCGTAGAAGACGGCGATCACTATGTTTTAAACGGTTGCAAAATGTGGATCACCAATGCCACTGTTGCTGAAGTGGCTATTGTTTTTGCCAAAACCGATCCGAAAGCTGGACCGAAGGGCATTACCGCCTTTCTGGTAGAGAAGGATACTCCCGGCTACTCCTCGCAAAAAATCCACGAAAAGCTGGGTCTGCGGGCTCAGGATACGGGGGAATTGATCCTTGATAATGTCAGGGTTCCGAAGGAAAATATCCTGGGGCCAATAGGCAAAGGATTCGCGGTAGCATTATCAGCGCTGGACAACGCCCGCTTTACCGTTGCGGCAGGTTGTGTCGGATCGGCCCAGTCCGCATTGGATACGGCAAAATCCTACGCCAAAGAAAGGGTCCAGTTTGACAAGCCCCTGGCCGGTCACCAGCTGGTCCAGCAGCTGCTCAGCAACATGCTCCTGGATATTGAATGCGGCAGGCTCCTGGTTTACCGGGCCGGCTACCTGAAAGATCAGGGCGTGCCCAATACCAGGGAAACCTCGATGGCCAAATATTACTGCAGCGAGATGGTGAACCGGGTGGCCTATAACGCTATCCAGGTCCTGGGGGGTTACGGTTTTTCCGGCGAATATCCCCTGGAGAGAATTTATCGCGATGCCAGGATCAACACCCTTTATGAAGGGACTTCACAGATCCAGCAGTTAATCCTGGGCAACATTGAACTGGGTATTCCCGCCTTTAAATAGGAGCCCGGGTTTATTAAGCAAACACCAAATAATTAAGGGGGAGAGAGTAATGTTTGAATTGTTGAAGCTGGAAAAAGAAGCCCCCCTGGCGGTTGTAACCATCAATCGCCCGGAGGTTAGAAATGCCCTCTCCAATGCCCTGGTAGAAGAACTGGCCGAGGCTTTTTCCCAGGTAAAGAGCGACCCCGAGGTCAGGGTTCTGATTATTACCGGCGAAGGCGATAAAGCTTTCATGGCCGGCGCTGATATTAAGGAACTGGAAGACCGTGACTTTATAAAAGGGCGGGAGCAAACCAGGCGCCGCCAGGAAGTATTTAATATGCTCTGGGAGATGCCTATTCCTGTAATTGCCGCCGTGAACGGTTATGCCCTGGGCGCCGGCCTGGAACTGGCTATTTCCTGCACCCTGCGTATTGCCTCCAGGGATGCCCAGATGGGCTCCCCAGAAGTTAACCTGGGCATTATTCCCGGTGATGGGGCTACGCAGAGGTTGCCCCGCCTGATCGGGTTTGGCAGGGGTATGGAACTGGTTCTGACCGGCAGCATCATCGATGCTGAAGAGGCATACCGGATTGGACTGGTAAACAAACTGGTCGATCCTGAAGAGTTAATGGAGGAAGCTAAAAAAATGGCCCAGAAACTGGCCGCTAAATCTCCGCTTGCCCTCCAGTATGGCAAGGAAGCGGTAAACCGTTCCCTGGAAACAGGACTTTATGAAGGCCTGGCCCATGAGTCGTACCTGCATGCCCTGGCCTGTGCCAGTGAAGATAAAAAAGAAGGCGTGAAGGCCTTCATGGAAAAAAGAAAGCCGCAGTATAAAGGGAAATGATCGCAACTAAACATGCAGCCAGTATGTCGGAGGATGAATGGAAATGAATAAAACTGACAAAGAAGTAAAGATCCATATCGACGAGGCTTTATGCAAACGATGCGGTTTTTGCATCGAGTTTTGCAATACAAAGGTGTATGAGGCTGATCAGGATGGTTTGCCTTTGATTAAGAATCTCGAAGAGTGCACCAACTGCCGCCTGTGCGAGCTTCGTTGTCCTGATTTCGCTATAAGGGTGGAGGTTGTTAACAATGAGTAGACCGGAAGGGATTCAATTAATGGAGGGCAACCATGCCTGCGCCTGGGGAGCTATTGATGCAGGAGCCCGTTTTTACGCCGGCTATCCGATTACTCCTTCATCTGAAATTGCTGAAGTATGCGCCCGTGAGCTCCCCGCCTACGGCGGCACCTATATCCAGATGGAAGATGAGATTGGAAGCATTGCAGCGATAATCGGCGCCTCTCTCTCGGGTAAAAAGTCATTTACCGCCACCAGCGGACCGGGCTTTTCCCTGATGCAGGAAAACCTGGGGGTGGGCATATACCAGGAAGTGCCCTGCGTTGTGGTCAATATCCAGAGGGTGGGGCCCGCCACCGGGCTGGCTACCCAGCCTGCCCAGGCCGATGTTATGCAGGCCCGCTGGGGCACCCACGGAGATCACCCTATTATTGCCATTTCTCCGGCGTCAGTCCAGGAAATGTACGATTTTACAATACGGGCTTTCAACCTGTCGGAGCGCTTTAGAATACCGGTAATACTGCTGGGCGACCAGGTAGTAGGGCAAACTTATGAAAATATCGCCCTGCCCGACCCGGGATCCCTGGAAATCGTGGAGCGCAAAAAACCTACTGTGCCACCTGAAGAATATCTGCCCTACCAGCCCGATGAAAACCTGGTGCCGCCCATGGCTGCATATGGCGATAAGCATATTCTTCACGCTTCCAGCACCTGCCATTGCGAAACCGGTTACTCGAACTTTAAGTACGGGACCAACAGGCAGTTGTTAAACCGGTTAAAAAACAAGATCTACAACTACCTTGATGAGATTATAGATGTAGAATACTTTGGTCCTGAAAAGGCTGAAGTTACCCTGGTTTCGTTTGGATCTGCTTCCAGGGTTTGTAAATATGTGGTAGGATTGGCCGAAAAAGAAGGCATCAAGGTTAACCTGTTGCGCCTGATTTCGATCTGGCCTTTCCCGGACCGGGAAGTGCAGGAAGCCCTGGCAAAAACCGGCGCCTGCGTGGTGGCGGAGATGAACCAGGGCCAGGTAATCAACGAAGTAAACCGCGTCAATACCACCAACACTCCGGTCCACCTTGCTTCCGGTATTGACGGTGAACTGATCAGGCCGGAGATCATTATGGCAAGCATAAGAGAGGCGGTGAAATAATGGCAGTTAAACTGAACTACCGGGAATATTTTAAAGAAGAAGCGCTGCCTCTTATGTGGTGTGCGGGTTGCGGGAACGGTATTCTGCTGCGGGCTATCACCGATGCTTTAGCGGACCTGGAAATACCGCCCCACCAGGTGGTGGTCAGTACCGGGATCGGCTGCTGGGGTAAAGCAGACGACTACATGACCACCCATGCTTTTCACGGCAGCCACGGCAGGGCCCTGGCTTTTGCAACCGGGATTAAACTGGGCAACCCCGATCTTCATGTGATCGCTTTAATGGGCGACGGTGATGCCCTGGCGATCGGGGGGAACCATTTTATCCATGCCGCCCGAAGGAATATAGATATAACAGCGATTATATCAAACAACTTCACCTATGGCATGACCGGCGGGCAGTATTCCCCGACTACTCCGCTGTCCTACAAAACCACTACTTCACCGGTTGGAGTGGCGGAACCGGCTTTTGATGTGTGCGGCCTGGCTGAAGAATGCGGGGCAAATTATGTGGCCCGCAGCACGGTTTACCATGTGACCCAGTTAAAAAGGTTCATTGCAGCGGCTATTCAGAAAAAAGGCTTTAATGTAGTCGAGGCCATCAATACCTGCCCTACCCATTTTGGAAGAAGAAATATACCTGGTGATACGGTAGAGATGATGAAATACATCAAAGATATCGGCATGCCCAGGTCTCGTTTCGAAAAATTGGATGAAGAAGAAAAGAATAAATACCTTTTGACAGGTGAACTTGTTAACAGAGAGCGGCCTGACTTTTTAAGCGTTTATAGGGAAATAAACCCTGCCGCATCGGAATCCGGCCGGGGGGAGGGTAAATAATGGCAAAAAACTGGCAAGTAGTCCTGGCGGGAGAGGGCGGACAGGGTCTGATCCTGGCAGGACGGATTTTAAGCGAAGCAGCGATTAAAGACGGAAACAATGTATCCCTCACTTCCAGTTATGGCATTGCCGCCCGGGGCGGTTACTCGGAATCCCAGGTGGTTATTTCTGAGCAGGAGCTCTATTACCCTAAATGCGCCTCCCCCGACCTGGTCCTTGCTTTAACCCAGCAGGCTTACGACAGGTATGCGGATAATGTCGGCGAGGACTGCCTGATTATTTACGACAGCAGGGAGGTCACAAACACGAAAGGTAAAAATGAAGTAGGTTTTGATTTCAAGGAAGCCCTTTTAAAAATTGGCAACCTTAAAGTGATCAATTCCCTGTTCCTGGGGGTTATATTAAAGCACCGGGATATTGTTTCCCGGGATAGCATGATTGAAGCCATGAAAAATAATATGCCCGCCAAAATTCATGATATTAACCTGAAGGCTTTCCAGAACGGCCTGGAACAATAATAAGGTCTGCACCTGGTATGCTAATCAAAGACGCTCCTTTTCTGCTTTCTGCAGCGAAGGGGCATCTTTTTTTGAACGGCAAAGAGAGTTAGCTCCGCTTTTTAAACCCGCCAACCGCATCTGGATCTGCATTAACTATCTGAACCTTACGGAATAGAAAGAAGCTTCATAGCGCCCGAGCTCCATCCGGTGCAGGCGGTGTGGCAGCTGGTTACAAAAAGAAAGGGGCTTCTTGCAGATCTGATGGGCCTGTTAAGCAGAGCTGTTTCCCGATCTAAGGACCAGGTAGAGGCCGGTTAAGATGATTAAGCCCCCGCCGGCCTGCAGGAATGTCGGCAGCTCTTGAAGCACGATAAAGGCTAAAAAAGTGGCGCCGACCGGTTCACCGAGGTAAAGCAGGGAAACCAGGGAAGCGCGGACTTTTTTTAAGGCCCAGTTGAAAACGGTGTGGCCGAGCAGGGTGGGAATAATGGCCAGGGCTGTGAACAGCAGGTATTCAACAGGCGGGTAGCCGGTTAAAGGGGTCCCGGTCATTAATGCGGCGGCAAAAAGGAGAAACGCGGCAACGCCGTAAGTCCCGGTGGCGTATATGGTTGTTGAAAGGCTTTGTCTTAAGCGGCGGCCGACCAGCAGGTAACCGGCCATCATGGCCGCGCCGCCGAGGGCCATCAGGGCTCCCCTGAGTTCGGTTGACCCTGCCGCAAAGCCGGTTATGCTTTCAGCTGCTATGGCCGCAGTTCCAAGCAGGACCAGGGCCATGGAGGCGAAAAAGCGCCTGGGGATGGTGTCGCCGAGCAAGAAATGCCCGGCAAAAGCCACTAGTAAAGGGTGGACAGAGACAAGGACCACAGAAACGGCTACGGGTGCATGCTCCAGGGATGATATCCATAAATAGAAATGACCGGCCAGGAAAAGGCCGCTTCCCGCCATACCAATTAAATCGGTTAGTTTTAGTAGCCGGAGATCCTGCTGCTGGAAGGCTAGATTAGGGGCCAGGATAAACAGGGATAAAAAAAGACGGTAAAAGGCAATGACCAGCGCGGGAGCGTCTGATAGGCGGATAAATATGGCGGCAAAGGAAATGGCAATGACCGCTGTAGTCAGGGCGGCGCTTAAGGCTAAGCGGTTTTCAGTCAGACCGGTATATTTTCTGTCCGAATTCAAGTAGAAAAGCTCCGAATATAGCCGGGTTTTAATTCCTTCATATAGCCCTCCCTGCTTAAAAATATCCTGTTGCCGTCCGCGCCTGCTTTTATTGGCCTGGCAACAGGATATTATAAAAGGCAGTGATGCGCAAACCGGCTCTTAAAAGTCCGTTTCAACTTCGCTTGCTTCCAGTAACGTCTCGATGTGTTCCATCAGGATACGCTGTTCTTTCTCTTGTCTCTGCAGGGCTATTCTTTCTTCAATCATCTCTTCTTCCATTTCTTCTTTTACATCTTCAAAACTTTCAGCCTCCAGAAGGTGGCCGTAGCGCTCTTCCACCTGGGATAGCTGCATTTCCAGCTGTTCCCTGGGCATGTCCGGGTCGTCTTCTTCCAGCATTTCTGTGATCTGATTATATTGATCAAGGATTTGTTGATACTGGTTTTCTACTTCTTCTGCTTCTAGTTCTATGTCGTCCCGATCAATTTTTTCATCAGGGTTATCTTCAAGGTATTCTTCCAGGTAGCGGTCAATGTAATTATGAAGAATAAGCTCCCTGGTTATGTCCTGTTCAAGTTCTTCTCTGCTCAGATCGAGGGCCGCCATTTGTTCTTCCAGCTCCTCTTCTCCACCAAACTGGGTGGCATATTCCTGGTAACGCTCTTCAATTTCTTCTTCGCTAGCAGTAATGTCCATTTCTCTGGCCCTTTGTTCCAGCAGGATGGGAACGACAAAATAATTCTCTAAAACATGCTCTTCCAATTCTCTTAACATCTCCGACATTTCTTCGCTGTCCAGGTCAATGCCCTGCATTTCATACTGCATTTTTTCCTGCTCCAGGGCCTGTTCGAATTCTGCCCTGGTTACTTCCTCCCCATTGACCGTGGCTATAACTTCGCCGTTGGCTGCAGCTTCTTCGGGACCGGTTAAATCACCAAATAGGCCCAGCATAGCTGCGATTCCTATCCCGACAACAGCAATTGCGGCAATGGCCAGGTATAGAGTTTTACGAGAAATGTTGATCTGTTTTACATTCTCGTTGTTATCATTACTCATTTTACACTTCCTCTCTAAAGCAGGCTAACCCTACGTGTTTCATTTAGACTGAAGTCAATAATAACAAAAGGCCCATTTATAAACAAGGGGTTGTAATTGCTCACGGGTGATTAAGGTGCCCGGGCTAAGTTCACTGCAGATGATAAGTTCAGGTATTATTGACAGTCATAATAAAAGTGGTTTACTATTTATATAGCAATAACTGCATATAATGCAAGCAAGCTCCCATTTGCCGATAAGATTATGATAATGGCTGCAGCGTCTACAATGACAGCAGGCCGGCCGGGCGAAGCTTTTAAGCCAGTGGGAGCATTATGTAAACTATGATGGCCTGGCGGCGCAGCCAAATAGTGATTATAATAAAAATGCAGGAGGTATCTAGATGGTTAATCATATAAAAACCATGTTTTTAATGATAATTTTAACGGTGATCCTGATGGTAGCCGGAGAACTGCTTCTTGGCGAGGGCGGATTGATCATCGCTTTTGTTCTAGCCCTGGGCATAAACTTTTTTGCTTTCTGGTACAGTGACAAAGTGGCTATTACCATGACCAGGTCCCGCCCCCTTAAGGAGAACGAAGCGCCCGAGGTTTATGGTGCGGTTAGAAAACTTGCTGAAAACAGCAACCTGCCCATGCCCCGGATATACTTGATGCCAACGGAACAACCCAATGCTTTTGCGGCAGGACGTAATCCTTCTAATTCTGTCGTCGCCGTTACCCAGGGCCTGGTCAGGATGCTCAACCAGCAAGAGCTGGAAGGAGTGCTGGCCCATGAGATGGCCCACATTCGCAACCGCGATATCCTGGTAAGCACCATGGCTGCAGTGATTGCCGGAGCGCTTATGATTATATCGCGCCTGGGCATGTACGGGATGATGTTTGGCGGCCGCCGGGAAGGCGGCCATCCGATTATGCTGTTAATTAAGCTGGCTGCATTAATCCTGGCTCCGCTGGCTGCTATACTAATTCGCATGGCCATATCACGGACCAGGGAATATCATGCCGATGCTACCGGGGCTTCTATTTCCGGTAATCCGGAAGGGCTGGCCAGCGCCCTGCAAAAAATGGAAAATTATGCCCGGAGGCGTCCGCTCCAGGTTAATGAAGCCGCCTCTCATATGTTCATCGTTAATCCTTTATCGGCTAAAGGTCTTGGCGGATTGTTCAGCACGCACCCTCCTATACAGGAAAGGGTAAAACGGCTGCGCAGCATGAACAGTTAAGCATTATCGCCCTGTACAGGACCGGTGATATTGTAAACAGATTGTAAACAATGTAAATATTATGCAAATTATCCCAATATAAGCAGGGCAACCGATATATATCGAGAAGTAAGTAGCAACCTAAAAATTAAGGAGGAGTTAAAAATGAAGAAAATCCTGACCCTTTTTGCTGTTGTGCTGCTTATGTTTGGTTCACTGGCCTTAGCAGGCTGTGAGGAACCTGTCAATGATTTAGAAGAACCGGTCGAAGAAGAAGAACTTTAGATCATTTTTGCCCTTAAAAAGGGCAAATGTACAAGTTGAGTAACTGCTACTGCTGCTAGTAAGTAATAAAAATACCGGGGTTGGCTTAGAAGCCTCTCCCGGTATTTTTTAACGGGCCGGATTAGGCAGCTTGGATATGTATTTAAAGGAATCAGCCCGATTAATGCGAATAATATAAGGGGGAGGGATTTAAATGAGCGAACGGATCCTGGTTATTGATGATGATGAGAATGTTTGTGATCTTGTCCGCATTGCCCTCGAAGCCGAAGGTTTTTCAGTCGACGCCGCCCTTGACGGCGAAGAGGGCATGAAAAAAATAACGGAAAGTGAATATGCTGTTGTGCTTCTGGATATCATGCTGCCTGAAAAAGATGGCTGGGAAATATGCCGGGAAATCAGGAGCAGCGAAGTGAAAAACGTCCCTGTAATTATGCTCACTGCCCGGGGTGAGGAGGTTGACCGGGTTTTAGGATTGGAACTGGGAGCCGATGATTATATAACCAAGCCTTTTAGCCCCCGGGAGATGGTGGCCAGGGTCAAAGCGCTCATCCGCCGGACCGACGATTATAACAAGATCCAGGATAAGCTTGAATACGGCAATTTGGTCATAGATCCCTATAAATACAATGCCAGGGTGGGTAAAAGGGAGCTGGACCTTACCCCTAAAGAGCTGGATTTATTAACTCTCCTGGCAACTAACGCCGGGAAGCCTTTTACCCGCGAAGAACTGCTTAAAAAGGTATGGGGATTTGAAGTATCTGCCGGCAGTACCCGCACCATAGATGAACATGTCAAACGGATCAGGAGCAAAATTTATGATCACGATCAGGAACATACTTATATTCATACGGTGTGGGGAGTAGGCTACAAGTTTGAGGTGAAGTAATATGTTAAAACTCCCCCGCAAGCCACGAACCCTGTTCGGAAAGTTGATGCTTTCCCATCTTCTTATCGTGGCCCTGAGCCTGATTATAATCGGATTTTTTCTAACCTATCTGATCGAAGATTATTTTTTCAGCGCCCGGGAGTGGGAACTGGCCGCTCAGGCCCAGGATGCCGCGTACTTGGTCGGCGAGGATTTACTCGAGAATGATATCGCGGGCGTTCAAAAAACCGCCGAAACCCTGGCCTATTCCATGAATGCTAAAATAAGGGTTCTTGATCACAACCGTTCTTCCCTTTATATTTATGATCCGGAACAGGACCAGAATAATGCCGGAGGGGAAGATGAAGGGGTAGGCCTGGAGGAAAGGGAAATCAACCATATATTTAAAGGGAACATGCTTTCTAAAAAGGTGTATGGACCGGTTTTGCAAAGGTTGCTGGTTGCCGCGCCGGTTATCTATGAAGAAGTGCGCCCCGAAGAAGAACTTCCTGCCGGAAATGATAGCACTGATCAAAAAGAACCCCGTGTGATCGGAGCGGTAACCCTGAGCGTGCCGCTCAGGGGTGTTGAAGAAACTATCGCTCATATCAGCCGCCTTGTCCTCTATTCCGGCGCTGTTGGAGTTGCTATTGCGGCAATTCTTTCTTTTACTCTTTCCAAAACTTTAACCCGGCCTTTGCAAAAAATCAATCGGGCCGCCCTGGACATGGCTGCCGGTAATTTTAGGGGCAAAATAGAGGAAGAGCGGGATGATGAGATTGGCGGTTTGATCAAGACCTTTAATTATTCTGTAGAACAGGTTCAAAAATACCTGGAGGAACAAAAGCGCCTGGAAATGCTTCGTCGTAATCTGGTGGCCAATGTCTCTCACGAACTGAAGGCTCCCCTGGCTTCTGTCCGCGGTTATTCTGAATTAATGCTCGACGGCTATATCCAGGAAAGCGAAAAAGAAAAGTATTTAAGAACAATCCTGGATAATTCTGTACATTTAAGCCGCCTGGTAGATGACCTGTTAACCCTTTCGCACCTGGAAAGCGGTCAGCTGTCCCTGGAAAAGAAAGAAATATCTTTGGAGGCCCTGGCCAGGTGGAGCTTTGAAAGTGTCGCGCCGCGGGGCGAAGCCAGAGGCATAAACCTTTCCCTGGAACTGGAACCCTCTTTGCCTGTTTTTTATGGTGACAGGCACCGCCTTCATGAAGTACTGGTCAACCTGCTTGAAAATGCGATTGAATATACCGAGAGCGGGGGTAATGTAACCTTAAACGTGAAGCAAGCAGATTCGCAAATAATTATGGAAGTGATAGATACGGGGCGGGGCATAGCTGAAGAAGAACTGGATAATATATTCGAGCGGTTTTACAAAGTTGACAAAGCGAGGTGCAGGAGTGAAAAAGGCTCCGGCCTGGGCCTTGCCATCGTCAGGCAGCTGGTCGAGCTGCATGACGGTTATATTGAAGTTGAGAGTGAAATTAATAAAGGCAGCACCTTCAGGATATATTTACCGCTCAGCGGCTGAAGATTGGCTTATGCGTAAACCCCGGCTCAGAAACCGGATGCAATAGATCCCCGCAAGATGCCGGGGCCGGCGCGAAAGGCTGCAACCGGGGCGATCCGGGAGAAAATTCGCCTTTTCGGCTCATCCGGTAAGATGTAACGTGATTCTAAATAATAAATCTTTTCGGTCAAGAAGGATTTTTTTTAAGGATGTCGAAGAAATTAATAAGCACTTGGAGGATAACTAAATAGCGTACGGATGAACCCCGTGGGAGAGTTCTGTGCAACGGACGCCGAAGGTGCAACCTCCCGCCCGGCAGGCGGGGGGGAAACTCTCAGGCTTAAGTACCATAGGGGGACGTACCTCTGGAGAGTTCCTGCTGCTTGCGGGACACCGACGGGGAAAGCCCTTTATAATAATGATAAAGGTAGCAATCTCTCAGGTTATAAGGACAGAGGAAAAGCCGATGGGCTTCCTCTGTCTTTTGTTATATTGTGCTGTTATCAGGCAAAATATCTAATGAAGAAAGGAGGTAGGAATACTGATGGGTAATGTTAAGAAAACCCCTTTTTACGAAAAACATGTCGCTTTAAACGGAAAAATCATTGATTACAACGGGTGGCTTTTGCCGGTGCAGTTTCCGCAGGGCCTGGTTGAGGAAGTCCATGATACTCGCAAACGGGCAACCATATTCGATGTTTCCCATATGGGTGAAGTGTCCGTGGAGGGTAAGGATGCGGAAGCTTACCTGCAAAAAATCCTGGTCAACGATGTTTCTAAGCTCAAAGACAATGCCATCATCTACAGCCCTGTTTGTTATCCCGATGGAGGAGTCGTCGACGACATCCTGATTTACCGCATCAACAGCGAAAATTTTTTTCTGGTAGTTAATGCAGCCAATACGGACAAAGATTACGAATGGTTCCAGGAAAACTTATTTGGGGACGTCAGGTTGCAGAATCTTTCGCCAGAGTACGCCCAGATTGCCCTGCAGGGCCCGAACAGCAAAAGTATATTGCAGGAGCTGACCGATATCGACCTGGACGGGATGAAGTTTTACCGCTTCCAGGCTGATGTGTCGGTGGCGGGAGTAAACTCAATCGTCTCGAGAACCGGCTATACCGGGGAAGACGGGTTTGAAGTTTACTGTAAAAACGAGGGAGCACAGGCCTTGTGGGATGCGGTATGGGAGGCAGGAGAAAAGAAGGAATTGCGCCCGGCCGGTCTTGGCTCCAGGGATGTCCTGCGGCTGGAAGCATCACTTCCCCTCTACGGGCATGAACTGAGCAGGGAGATAACCCCCCTGCAGGCCGGACTGAACCGCTTTGTCGCCCTGGACAAACCGGTTCCCTTTAACGGTCAGGAAGCGCTGCAGAAGCAGAAGCAGGAAGGAATTAGCAGGAAACTCTTCGGGCTTGAAATGCTCGAGCGAAGCGTGCCCCGCGAAGGTTACCCGGTAATGGCCGGCGATGAAGAAATCGGCTGGATCAGCAGCGGTTCATATTCGCCGACCCTGGAAAAGTTTATAGCAATGGCTTTTATGGATCCGGAAGTGGCTAAACAGGAAGAGGAAGTGCAGGTTTTGATCCGGAAAAGATTATACCGGGCCAAGATCACAAAAATGCCATTTTACAGGAGGGATTAAGTAATGAAATATAATGTGATTGAAGGTTTGAAGTATACCCGGCAGCACGAGTATGCTCGTCCGGAGGACGGCGCGGCCGTAGTTGGCTTGAGTGATTATGCTCAGGATAAGCTGGGGGAAATTGTCTTTGTAGAGCTGCCTGATGTGGGCGCAGAGGTTGAAGCGGGCAAAAGCGCCGCAGTTATCGAATCGGTCAAAGCGGTAGCCGACCTCTATGCGCCTGTCGACGGCAAAGTAACCGAGGTTAACGAAGCCCTGCTTGATCAACCGGAAGTTATCAACCAGGATCCATACGGCGAAGGTTGGGTCTTTAAAGTAGAGGTAAAAGATGAGAGCCAGCTGGAAAAATTGATGGATAAACCGACTTACGAGGAGTTCATAATCAAGGAAGAAGAAGAGGAGGAATAAGTAATGGGAGGTCACCACTACCTGCCTCTAACCGACGAAGATCGGCGTGAAATGCTGAAAGAAATCGGCGTTGATTCTATTGAAGATCTTTTTAGCGATATTCCTGAAGAGGTGCGCCTGAAAAGAGCTCTCGATTTACCGCCGGCGATGTCGGAGTTAGAAGCAATCAAGCATTTAAACTCCCTGGCTGCAAAAAACAAGCATTTAAACAACTGCACCTCTTTTATGGGGGCCGGTGTTTATGACCATTTTATTCCTTCTGTCATCAAGCATATAACCGGCAGGAGTGAGTTCTACACTTCATATACGCCTTATCAAGCGGAAATTAGCCAGGGTATATTACAGGCCATTTTTGAGTATCAAACCATGATCTGCCAGTTAACAGGCATGGATGTAGCTAACGCCTCCATGTATGACGGGGGAACTGCTGTNGCTGAAGGCGCGATCATGGGCTGCGGCGCCACCCGCCGTTCGAAAGCCCTTGTTTCTCGCACAGTAAGCCCATTTTACCGGGCGGTCCTGCAAAACTACTTTAACAGCCGGGGCCTGGAGCTGGAAGAGATTCCTCTTAAAGATGGGCGCACGGATTTTTCAAAGCTCGAGGAGATGATTGATGACCGGGTTGCCTCGGTGATACTGCAGCAGCCCAATTTCTTCGGCCTGGTTGAAGACCTGGAGGGAGTTGCCGATGTGGTTCACAACCACAAGGGGGCCCTGGTGGTATCGGTCGATCCCCTTTCTCTGCCCTTACTCAAGG
>SL_5KL_010_SEDDRAFT_10000244_pt1 | contig 34788 bp, 34 predicted proteins | sample SodLakKL_010_SED_FD_9118 | JGI IMG/M metagenome (IMG submission 9118) | reverse complement strand
GGCAACAGCCGGTTGATGGTCGTGGAGGACAGCCATCTGCTGGGCGTGGTTGCCCTAAAAGACCTCCTGGAGTTTCTGAACCTCAAGCTGGATCTGGAGGGCGGAGGGTAGCGATAGGCTCGTTGACTCGTCTCGAGGTGCTCTCTGAAGCTGAGCTTCAGGTGAGAACGTGAGACTGTCCGGATGAGACGGTGCCGCGTGTAGCGCGAGTTGGCGGATGCCAATTTGTCGTGGCTAATGTCTGCTAGCGTGGGAGGATGGCTGCTGAGCACCCCTCTACGAATCTAGCGTACTGCTGTTGCCTACCTGACATATGGGATGGAAGCAGTGCTGTTAGCGAGCAGCATCCGGCCGCTGCGCAAAAGGGAAGGCTCAGTAGCAACGCGGCCCGTCTTCTGGAACGGAGTGCTCCGCTGTGGAAAGCAAAGGGCTCGCCTCACGAGGAACCGCACGACGTAATCGACTGCGCTTTGATGTGTGCAAGGGAGGCGTGCGCCGAAGGACAGTTGACATATAAGCGCTGAAATGTTATATATTAGCTTATGGAGTGCCTTCATCTCCAAGGGCAGGGACGGCAGCTCGTTCGAGAGAGCTTGTCCGACCAGCTAAACGTGATGCTGAAGCAGAGGATCATGTCTGGTGAGTACAAGGCTGGTCAGCGCATCGATCTGCAGAGTCTCGCGCAGGAGATGGCAGTGAGCGCAGCTCCGCTTCGCGATGCGTTGCACAGGCTCGCAGAACGGGGCTTGGTTACCATAAAGCCGCGAGTCGGCTGTTATGTACGTAAGCTTTCACCCAGGGAAACCTCCGACCTCTTTGACCTCAGGTTAACCCTCGAGGCAGAAGCCCTCAGAACGTCTATTGACTCAATGCCCTCCCGTGAGGTTCACGCACTGCAGGAAAGGCTAATTGCACTGCAGGATAGCGCCGGAGAGGTTGAGAGTGTGGTGAGGGTAGAGATGACGCTGGTGGATGAGTCACTACACAGCGGGCTGATTGTCGGGCACTGCACTAACGAATTCTTAAGGACGCAATACGAGGCGATTCGCGAGCTGATCCTGATGAGCACCCGTCTCGTGAGCAGGCGCAAGGAGGACGACCTGCAGGAGCACTTAAGGATTGCCGATGCGCTTTCCCGCCGCAGCCTGTTTGAGGCTAGGGAGGCGCTGTCCGCGCACCTTACCAGGGCCAAAGACGCGACAGTCTCAGGGATTTTGAAAGAGAAAGGAGTTCAGTGAGAGCCAACGAGAGCCGATGGCAGGCCGCCGACCCCAGCCGTTGGTTTGCTGGAGGAGTGAGCGCGGGAGGGCGTCACAATCGTGCCCTGGGCGGTCCTCTCCTCGTAAGGCGGTGCTCAGGCGCATGGGTGGAGGCGGAAGACGGACGGACATATCTGGACTTTCACAATGCCGCCGGGGCGGCATTCTTCGGTTTTAACCATCCTCGGCTGAGGGCTGCGGTGGAGCGGGCGATGCGGGCTGGGTTCTTTCTCAACTTCGATACGGGGGCTCACCTCGAGCTGGCACAGCGCATCTGTGAATGCGTGCCCTGCGCTGAGCGTGTCAGGTTTTGCAATAGTGGCACAGAGAGCACGATGGCTGCCGTCCGTGTCGCCAGGCACTACACTGGCCGAGACAAGATACTGAAGTTTGACGGTCACTTCCACGGCATGCACGAGCTGACGTGGTACAACCACTCTGCCGTGGCACCCAAGGGAAATGACGGCTCGATCATGACTATGCCTGACTCATCAGGGTTCCCTGCAGGCCTTTCTCACTACGTGAGGGTGGTTGACTACAATGATGAATGGGCGTTCGACGATGCTTTGGCAAGCCTTTCTGGTGAGCTTGCCGCTGTCATCGTTGAGCCGATCAGCTACAACTGCGGTTGCATGCCTAGCAAGAATGGTTTTCTCGAGCACGTACGCGCCCGATGCAGTGAAGAGGGAATAGTGCTGATTTTCGATGAAGTGCTGTCGGGTTTTCGTATGTGCGTGGGCGGGGCGCAGCAATATTATGGGGTGACTCCCGATCTGGTGACATTGGCCAAGGCCCTGGGCGGCGGTTTCCCAGTCGCGGCTTTGGCGGGCCGGTCAGAGATTATGGAATGCTTGAACCCGAGTGGCCCTGTCGTGATGAGCGGGACTTATACAGGCGCGCTGATCCCCGTGAGCGCTGCGGTGGAGTGCCTTCGGATGATGTCGGAGCCAGAGTTCTACAGTGTGCTCAACTCAAAGGCCGAAGCGTTCTATGCAGAGATCAACACGATGTTCGACAGGCACGGTCTTCCTGGGCACCTACGCGGCATCGGCGCTCGTTTTGCCCTGTACTTTGGTGTTGAGAATCCGGAGGACGACTACGTGTTCCGAAGTACCTCCGCTGCGTTCTCTCCTGAGCTCCACAGTCGCTTCGTCGATCTGGCACTGCAGAAAGGCCTCTATTTCCTCGACACCGGTTTTCCGCATGCCCCAACACATTACGGAATCACTGCAGCTCACAGCGAAGCGGAGTTGGAATGGGCTTTGGGCAAGCTGGAGCACGTGTTCCGCGAACTGTGAAAGTGACGGCCTGCAACCGGGCTGCGCGCGGAGAACTATGGATCAAGGAGGATTGGTGAAGACTGCACAGCGAAATCAGACAGCTTATGAGTTTGATCCGAATGCAGATCCTTTGTTCGAGGTTGTGGTTGGCGAGGCCTTCCATGTAGAGATGGAGGATAGCCAGAACGGAAGGATTAGAAGCGAGAGCGACGTGTTAACGGCGGCGACCGATCTGGAGCACGTCAACCCGTGTACCGGGCCAGTGGCCGTCCGGGGTGCGGAGCCGGGGGATGTGGTGGCGGTCGAAATCTTGTCCATTGATCTCATATCTCCCGGTTTCTCGTGTGTGCTTCCGGGAGACGGCGTGCTGCGCCACAAGACGACGGAGCTGACGAGGCTCTGGGACATACAGAACGGAATAGCTACGTTGAGGTCCGACCCCAGATTCAGCTTCCCGACTACTCCACTCATCGGGACCTTAGGCACTACCCCGGTGAGTGCTGTGGCGACCGGGCACGCAGGTCTTCATGGAGGGAACCTTGACAACCCCATGCTGGGTGTGGGCAGCAGGCTCTACGCGCCCGTGTACGTACCGGGTGCATTGCTCATGTTCGGCGATTGTCACGCCTCCCAGGCTGATGGAGAGGTCATGATGCCCATCGAGGCCAAGGCTGACACCGTTGTGCGGGTGGTGAAGCTTATCAAACAGGCCGAGTTGGGAGTTCCTCTGGTGGAAACCATCGACCGCTGGGCGACCAACTGCGTCGGAGAAACAGTCGAAGAGGCGATCACCCAGGCAGTGGAATCGCTGGCGACCCTCTTGGTCAAGAAGCTTGGAGTTGATCTGAACACAGCAGAGCTACTGATCGCAGCTTGGGGAGAGGCGAGACTGAACCAGATTGCCGGGATGGGTATCTACCCGGCTGTCGCCCGAGCAGAAATCCCTAAAGGCATCATTGGCGAAGGGTTGCTCCGTGAGTATCCCTGAGCTGGCTGTGCATCCGAACCGCAAAGGGGGTGTTAGCCGGGCCGGATCAGGGCGTGCCTACGTGTTCCTGGATGCTCCGCGGGGACGGGCATCGACTGCGGGGCGATGGACAGTTTCTTAGTGCAGCTCTATGCAGCTGCTGTGGAGGAGGATGACTGTGAAACGCGGGCTTATTGTTGTAATGACGGTGGCGCTTGTTGGAATGCTTGTAGGTCCGGGCTTTGCAAGGGATGACGACATCGAGATCTATTTCGTCTCGCATGCCAACCCGGCATCTCCGTTTTGGAACCAGTTAGTCGTCGGCTACTACGACGCCATCAACACTCTCGACGGCGTTTCTGGTGAGTGGCTGAGTCCTACTACCTTTCCAGATTATGAGTGGCAGCTCCGCACATTACGCACTCTCATCGACCGGGGTGTGGACGTGATTATTACCACGATTCCTCACGAGCATATGTTTGATGAGGTGATTGCGGATGGTGTTGCTGAGGGAGTTGCCATCATCGCGTCGAATACCGATGACCCAAAGGGAGCAGAGGGCAACGCCCGTCTGGCTTATATTGGTCTCCAAGAGGAGGTCGCAGGGTACAACTTGGCCAGGTTCATGCTGACTGAGCTGTGGCCCGGCGGCCCCCCGGAGCCGGAGGATGTGCACATCCTGCAGACGCTGGCCGTTCCTGGAATCACCTGGACCGACTACCGGTCAGCAGGGCAGCTAGAGTTCTTCGCTGAGTACGGTATCCCCGAGGGCAATATTCACCAGCTCATAACGAGTGAGGACATCCCGGAAGCGAAGACGCGGATTGTCCCGTTCTTGCAGGCAAGGCCGGAGATCAATATGGTGATAAGCGTTGGCGTCGAGATAGCCGGTGCCTACCTCGCGGCCGAAGAACTCGACTACGACCCCGATGACATCTTGATGGGCGGCTTTGACGTGTTCCCTCTGGTTTATGACGGGCTGGAGAAAGGCTACATCAACGTGACTGTGGATCAGCAGCCGTACATGCAGGGGTACCTCCCCGTGGTCATGGGGTACCTCCACGCGGCGTATGGGTTCGCTCCCCTGGACGTCAACACGGGGGCGGCCCTGAGGACCGTCGACGACGTGGAGACGTTGAGGTCCATCGAGGACATGATCACAGATCGGTAACTTGGCACGGTGAGCCGAGCCCGTGGGCTCGGACCGAAGAGGACGTGGGCGGTCCGGCGACAGATCGTCGGGCCGCCCCCGCCGATGAACCCATTTGTTGGGGGCGACTATCAAGGCGAAAGGTGAGGAGTGAGTGTGCTAGAACAGATGCGTAATGCCTTGACAGGGCTGCTGAGGATCAAGATGCTGGCTCCTCTGATAATGACCGTAGCCCTCATAGGGATTTTCCAGTATCTCAGTCCACATCTGCTGAGTGCTCGAAACCTGCGATCCATTGTTGAACTCTTGCCCGAGCTTGGGTTAATAACGATCGCAGTCAGTATCCTGATCGTGTCGGGAGAGTTCGACCTGTCAGTCGGCGCGGTGCTCGCACTAAGTCCCCTGATTGGGGTGCGACTGATGCAGGTGAATGTGCCGCCGTGGATTGCCATTGTATTGGCGCTTGGTTGCTGTGCCGCGATCGGGGCGATTCAGGGAGGGATCTGCCTGCGTTGGCGGATACCGTCATTCATCGTGACCTTAGCAGGGTTGATGGTCTGGAGAGGGGTCGTGTTGGTGACGACCCGGGGGTTTCCCCTTTCGATGCCGGCGGAAGCCTCGGGCGTGGTCGCCGCACTGTCGCAGCGGGTGGGAATGTTCCGGATAGGGTTCTTCTACTTCATCGCCTTCACTCTCGTCCTGTGGCTGATGCTTGAGCGAACACGTTTTGGCAACTGGGTCTTCGCTGTGGGAGGGAACGAGGCGACCGCTCACATCCGTGGTGTGAACCCTCGCCGGGTGAAGATGATGTGTTTCGTCTTGTGTTCTGTGCTGGCTGGCTTTGCAGGATTGGTACAGGCTTCCAGGCTCGGCGTTGCCTTGGCCACCGCGGGTTCCCAGTACGAGTTGATGGCGATAGCTGGAGCGGTCATCGGAGGGGTAAGCCTGGCCGGAGGAAAAGGGACGATCATAGGGGCGGCGATAGGTGCATTCGTCATCCAACTTATACAGAACGGCCTCATACTAGCTCGGGTTCCCGGATACTGGTTCCAGTTCTTTGTTGGTGTGGTGATTGTTGTGGCCGTAGTGGTCGGGCAGCTTGGCGAGAGGATGAAGGCCAAATGGGCACGGTGAGGGAGGTTTGGGTCAATGGTTGACAACAGCCTTGTCCGAATGGAAGGCATCACGAAGCTGTTTGGCCGTGTGGCGGCTTTGCGTGACGTCGATTTCGAGGTAGCCAGGGGAGAAGTCGTCGGTCTTGTCGGAGATAACGGGGCAGGGAAGTCCACGCTCATCAAGATCCTGTCCGGTGTGTACCCACCGAGTGCGGGGAAGCTTTTCTGGCAGGGGAGCGAGGTGCGTCTGAAAAGCCCCCGGGCCGCGATGCGGTTGGGCGTGGAAACGATCCACCAGACCGGTGCGCTCGTTGAGGGGATGGACGTCAAGAGGAATGTCTTTCTGGGGCGCGAGCTGACGAAGAGCTTTCTGGGCCTGCGACTCTTAGATCTGCATAGGATGGGAAAGGAGGCGCTTCAGGTGGTGTCCGGGATTGGGCTGAGACTGCGGTCGGCCGACGTGGAAGTGTCAACCCTTTCCGGAGGGCAACGCCAATCGGTTGCCATCGCCAGCGCAATCTACCACAAACAAGAGTTGCTGATACTGGACGAGCCGACCAACAACATGTCTGTTCGCGAGTCGAGAAAGATACTGGAGATGACTCGCAACCTACGCGATGAAGGGATCTCATCGATTCTGATATCACATAATCTGAACGATGTCTACCCGGTGTCCGACCGTATCTACGTTCTGAGGAACGGAAAGGTACTCGGAGTGTGGAGGCAAGAGGAAACCTCGGTGGATGCCTTGTGTGAGGCCGTCATGAGCGAGGAGTGATGGATACCGAGGGTGTACGGTCGACGCAGCACGGAACAGGTGGTTGGTGATGGGGAGACTCAGATGTGATCTGACAGGGAGTAAGGCGGTCGTCGTTGGGGCGAGCCGGGGGTTGGGGGAACGCATCGCCCGAGTGCTGGCCTCCGCAGGGGCGGAAGTCGTCATCGGGGGACGGAATGGCGGCACCCTTCGAGCTGCTGCAGAGCGGCTGGGGGATGCAACTGATGTGCCGGTGTGGCCGATTGCAGTGGACGTGGTGAAGTGGGAAGACGTTTGCCGATTCGGATCTGAGGCGATGGAACGATTGGGGAAAGTTGACGTGTTGGTCAACGTGGCGGGTGTGCAAATCAGAGGACCCGCCACCGGGTTCTCGCAGGAGCAATGGGACACCATTCTGAACACCAACCTTAGGGGGACCTTCCGTACCTGTCAGGTCTTTGGGGAGCATATGGCAAGGGAAGCGTCGGGGTCGATCATCAACATAGCCTCACTGAACAGCGTTGTAGCTCTGCCCGAGCGCGTTCCTTACTGCGCCTCGAAGGCGGGTGTGGTGGCACTAACCAAGGGCCTCGCGCTGGAGTGGGCCCGCTCGGGCGTCCGCGTCAACGCCATTAGCCCTGGCTACTTCAAAACGGAGATGACTGCTCCGCTGTTCACACGCCAGGACTGGATGGACAGGCTTATGTTGGAGATACCGATGGGACGTGTGGGAAATCCACCTGAGCTCGATGGCGCCGTGTTGTTCTTGGCTTCGGACGACTCCGCATACATGACGGGCCAGAATTTGTTCGTTGACGGAGGGTTCACCGCAGGCGAGCTGCTGTGAAAGGACCTTGCTGTCGGGACTGCGGTGATGCGGGTACGCGTTTTCCGCGGCGACACTGGAGGTGTAGTAGATGGTTGATCACAACGTGGTGACTGGTTCTCGAGCCGTTAAGAGAGTTGAGACGGCGCACCGGAGGATCGTTTCTGAGTTGCCGCACCCCGGGACTCACGCCATGCTGGAGAAACTCGCTGAATACGAGCCGCGAAGCATGGGAGGGCAGCCTCTCATCGTGTGGGACCGTGCTGAAGACATCTACGTGTATGACGGCCATGGAAACAAGTGGCTGGACTTCAGTTCCGGGGTGCTGGTGACCAACGGGGGGCACGGCCATCCTCGGGTCCGTGCGGCGATAGCCGCCGGAGCGGCGAAGGGGCTTCTGTTCTCTTATTGTTTCCCTAACGCAGCACGTGCCGCCCTGGTCGAGCGCCTTGCGCGGATGGCTCCGGAGGGCCTGGAGAAGGTGTACTTGATGAGCACGGGAACTGAGGCTGTCGAGAACGCCATCAAACTGTCCCGTGCCTACTGCCGCAAGCGTGATCCTGAAAAGTATGTGGTGGTCTCCTTCGAGGACGCTTTCCACGGCCGGACGCTCGGAGCTCAGATGGCCGGAGGCCTGCCACATCTGAAAGACTGGATTGGGAACACCGTACGCGGATTCCAACAGGTCCCTTTCCCGGACGGGTTCCACACAGAAGACACAAGTTTCGAGTCCTTTGAGAGATCGTTGCGTTCGGCAGATGTGGATGGGGGCAAAGTGTGTGCCGTGCTCATGGAGTCCTACCAGGGTATGGGGGCCAGCTTCGCCCCTGTTGCGTACGTGCGGGCGCTGGCTGAGTGGTGCAGGACGCACGGGGCGCTGCTCGTGTTCGACGAGGTCCAGGCTGGCTTTGGCCGAACCGGGAAACTGTGGGGCTTTGAGCACTACGGCGTCGTTCCGGACATCATCTGCTGTGGAAAGGGGATCAGCGGTTCATTGCCGTTGTCGGCCACGATAGGCCGGCCGGAGGTCATGGATGTCTTCCCCCCCGGCAGCATGACGAGCACGCACGCCGGCCACCCGTTGGTGTGTGAAGCAGGTCTGGCGAACCTGGACGTGCTCACGGAGGAAGGTCTTGTCGACAACGCCCGCGAAGTGGGAGAAGAACTCCACGACGCTCTCCACAAGCTCATGGACAGATATCCCCAGGCGATTGGGGCAGTGCACGGCAAGGGCCTGGTGGCCGGTGTGCACGTCACCGAATCGGATCGGAAGACCCCCAACGGAAAGCTGGCGGCGAAGGTTGCCTGGCAGGCGGTGTGTTCGGGATTGATGATGTTCGCGCCGGTAGGCCGAGAGGGGGAGACAATAAAAATCTGCCCGCCGTTGACCATTACCACGTCCGCGGTCAGAGAAGGGATCGAAGTGCTTGACGAATCCTTCTCGGTTGCACTGGCAGAATAGATTCTGGAGGAGGGTGGACGCAATGCGCCTGGAAATGTCACCTGGTACGCCGATCTCCGAGGAACGCATGGTCGAGGCGGCGCGGGAGCTATTCGAGCAGCTGCCCGTGGCCGGTCGTCGGGTGGTGGTAGTCATCCCCGACGACACCAGAACAGTTCCGATGGGGGGGTTATGCAGGGCGTTGCGCCAGGAACTCGTCCCCCGGGCGAGCAAAGTCTCCCTGCTTGTGGCGCTCGGCACCCATGCGCGCATGGGCGACGAACAGCTGCATGCCCACCTGGGGGGCGAGGAGTCGGCCTTGAGGGGAGTCGAACTCCTGCAGCACGAGTGGGACAACCCGGCCGCGCTTCGGAGAGTGGGGGTGCTGTCCCGCGAGTCGATGGAGGAACTCTCAGGCGGCCTGCTTCCGGTCGAGGTGGAGGTTCTTGTCAACAAGGCCGTCCTCGAAGCGGACTACGTCTTTGTGGTGAATCCAGTGTTTCCGCACGAGGTGGCAGGCTTCTCCGGAGGGCACAAGTACTTCTTCCCCGGGATATCCGGGCCGAAAATGGTCCACGTATCGCACTGGCTTGCGGCGTTGATAACGAGTCCGAAAGTGCTTGGGCAAAGGGACAATCCGGTGCGGACGATGATAGAAAGGGCGGCAGACCTGGTGCCGACCCAAAGAGAAGGCCTGTCGTTGGTTATGCAGGGTGGGGACGTTGTCGCGTTATTTGCCGGAGAAGTTCGGGAGGCGTGGTCGGCAGCGACGGCCGTTTCCGCTGAGGTCAACGTGAAGTGGACCGATCAGACCTACGAGACGGTATATGCCGTAGCCCCGAGCATGTACCGCGAACTCTGGACCGCGGGCAAGTGCATGTACAAACTTGAGCCTGTGGTGGAGGACGGAGGAGAACTCGTCATCTACGCGCCCCACCTCAACCGCCTGTCCTTCACGCACGAACGGTGGCTCACTGAAATCGGCTACCACACGCGGGATTACTTCGTTGCCCAGTGGAGCAAGTTTAGGAACTTCCCGTGGGCCGTGTTGGCCGACTCGAGCTTGACACGGGGCATTGGAACCTACATCGATGGTGTAGAACGACCTCGCATTAACGTCTCGCTGGCCACCGCGATCCCCAGAGAGGTATGCAGGAGGGTGAACCTCGGGTACAAGGACCCCCGGAGTGTTGGCCTTCAACTGGCCAGTTCTGTCCTGGAGGGGGGAACGGTTGTTGTCCCTGAAGCTGGAGAGGTCCTCTGGCGCCTGGCGGACGGAACGGTCCCGGACATAGATGAACTCTATGCACGGCAGGGGCGCACCCCCCCTCTAATCGACTAGTTTGCTCAGGGAGGATATGTGGGGAACACGCAATCCGGAGACGACAGGTGATGCGCCTTGAAGGATAGGTTGTTTGCAGCGGAATCCGTTGCAGTGGTGACCGGAGGTGGAGGGTTATTGTGTTCCACGATTGCCGAAGGCTTGTGCGGGAGAGGGGTGCGGTTGGTGATCCTGGACCTTGACCAGGACAAGGCCGAGAAGGCCCTTGGCGAGGTGTGCCGAGCTGGAGGCGAGGGCCTTGCGATAAAGGCGAACGTGCTCCGGCGGGAAGATCTTCAGGACGCCATGGAACAAGCCTTGTCCGCATATGGCCGGGTTGATTACCTGATCAACGGGGCGGGGGGCAACCACCCAAAGGCGACGACCGGCCCGGAGCTTCCCTTCTTTGATCTGCCGGAGGAGGCTGTTCGCTTTGTGTTCGACCTCAATTTCGTGGGGACGCTCTTGGCTTCGCAGGTCTTTGGGAAGGTGATGGCGCAGCAGGGCGAGGGGGTCATCCTGAACCTGGCTTCCATGAACGCCATCCGGCCGCTGACGCGGATACCGGCGTATTCGGCGGCAAAAGCGGCAGTGGCCAACTTCACCCAGTGGCTGGCGGTGCACATGGCACAGGAATATTCGCCACGCATACGGGTCGTGGCCTTGGCGCCGGGATTCTTCCTCACTGAGCAGAACCGCTTTCTGCTGATGGAAGAAGGTGGAGAGCTCACCGACCGAGGACGGACGATCATCGAGCACACCCCGATGGCGCGTTTCGGGGAGCCAAGCGATCTAGTCGGGGCGGTCAGGTGGCTTCTCTCGCCGGAAGCGGCGTTCGTGACCGGTGTGGTGATCCCTGTCGACGGGGGGTTCTCGGCGTTTTCGGGGGTATGAGGGCGCGGGGTGAGGGAAAGAAGGGGATAGAGCGGAGATGATGAACCCTACAGGTCGAGGGAGGAATGTGGTGGTCGCGATGGGTGGTGGTCCGACTCCGGTCATCAACAACTCCTTGCGCGGGGTTGTGGAGGTCTGTCGCGATCATCCGGCCGTCTTTGGGGCGGTCTACGGGGCGCTGCATGGGGTTCTGGGCCTTCTGAAGGAAGAGCTCGTCGACCTTTCGGCGCAAGACCCTGAGGAGATAGAGCTACTTCGCACGACGCCGGCTGCGGGCACGATTGGCACAGCGCGGTACAAACTGGCAAGCGATGAGGACCTAACCCGGGCAGTGGAGGTCTTCCGAGCCCATGACGTGGGCTACTTCTTCGGGATCGGAGGCAACGATACCCAGGAAGTGTGTCTGCGGCTCAGTGAAGCCGCCCAGGCTGCAGGGCACGAGCTTTCCGTGGTGGGGGTGCCCAAGACGATCGACAACGACCTTGGGGACCCGGAGATGAAGAAGGTTGACCACACCCCGGGCTTCGGCTCGGTAGCCCGCTACTGGGCGTGGTCGTTGCAGTGCCTGGAGGAGGAGAATCGTGGTTCTTCACCGGCAGATCCGGTGTTGGTGGTGCAGGCGATGGGACGCCGGGTTGGATTCATCCCCGCTTCGGCGCGGCTTGCCGATCCGGAAAGGGAGATGCCCCTTCTGATCCTGCTCGCCGAAAGCGGCCTTTCGCTGGAGGACATCACCGATCGGGTGGCCGACACTGTGCGCCGTCGCGGCCGGGTCATTGTGGTGGCCTCGGAGGGACTAGAACTGGGCGAGCTTGGGGAGCGGCGTGATGCCTTTGGGCACGCCGCGTTCTCGTCCTCTCGGGCCACGGTGGCCGAGGTGCTTGTGAACCACTTGAACGATGTGGGGTTTCCGGCAAAAGGGTTGGCCCGGGGTCAGGTCCCCGGAACCGAGCAGCGCGATGCAATGCTCTATGCCTCACCGGTCGACCTTGCGGAAGCCTACCAGGCGGGGTGGCTGGCTGTGTCCATGGCTTGCGAGGGCACCGATGGCGTTATGGTGTCGATCGCCAGGGCCGAAGAAGCGGCGTACCGGCCGGAGTTTGGGTGTGTGGCTCTCTCGGAGGTCGCTGGCGTAGATCGTCCCTTTCCGTCACATTGGATTGACCGCTCAGGAACCGATGTGACGGACGGATTTGTGCGCTACGCTAGGCCGTTGTTGGGAGAGGATCCGGTGGCGGTGCCTGTCGTCGGAGGGAAGCTGCGCTTCGCGCGCTTACAGAGGATGATGGTTGAGCAGAAGCTTCCTGCCTACATTCCGACGGCCTATCGGGGCTGAGCCTGGATCCGTATTGCCGGCACCGTTCCGATAGCGTTCTGCTCGATACTAACGAAACGGAGGCAAGAAGTGAGCGAACGGGAGCTGCTTACATTGTTCCAAGCCGAGCACGACCACCTGGTGTGCGTAGATTCCGACGGCTGCGTGTTCGACACCATGGGGATCAAGCAACGGGAGTGTTTCTGCCCGTGGATGGTTTGCTACTTTGGGTTGCAACCGGTGGCCCGAGCGGCGCGGGAGTGCAAGGAGTTCGCTGACCTTTTCTCCAAGACGCGAGGAGCCAACCGCCATATGACGATCAAGCGCATATTGACCGAGCTCCTCCCTACGCATCCTCTGGTCGAGCGGCGGGGGTTTCAGGTGCCGGCCTTCCCGCATTATTGCGCCTGGGTGGATGACCCGCAGAGTTTGCTTTCCAACCAGGGACTGCGCGAGGCGGCGGATGGAGCGTTCGACGAGGGCGCCAAGGAAGAGCTGGAGCATGTGCTGGCTTGGTCGGAGCGGGTGAACTGGGCCGTCGGCGAGATCGTGCGCGGCATACCTCCGTTTCCCTATGTCCGCGAGTGCCTGGAACGGCTGCAGGGTACGGCCGATGTTGTGGTGGTGTCCGCAACCCCTCTGGAGGCGTTGGAGCGCGAGTGGGCTGAGCACAGCATTGAGCGTTACGCTTCGCTGATCTGCGGGCAGGAGACGGGCACCAAGAAGGAGCACATCGGGGCGCTCATGGACCAGTACCAGGCGCAGCGGGTGCTGATGATTGGAGACGCCCCCGGGGACCTGCGGGCGGCGCGCGCGAACGGTGTGCTGTTCTATCCTGTGGTCCCAGGGCTGGAGGAAGCTTCGTGGGAGAGGCTGTACGGCGAGGCACTGGAGTTGTTCTTCTCGGGTAGGTATGCGGGGGCATATGAGGAACGGTTGATTGCCGACTTCGAGGCAGCTCTTCCCGAGAGGCCCCCTTGGGAGGTGGGAGCATGACGGCGGACGTCGGCGTTGTGGGGATGGCGGTTATGGGACAGAACCTGGCCTTGAACATGGAAAGCAAGGGATACACAGTGGCTGTCTACAACCGAACCCGGGAGCGAACCGAGGAGCTGGCTGAAGGGCGAGGACGAGGCCTGCGGATTGTACCTACCTACGACCTACCTGCTTTCGTGGCAGCTCTCTCCCGGCCGCGCAGGGTGCTGAGCATGGTCAAGGCGGGTCCGGGTACGGATGCCGTGCTAGAGGAGCTCTTCCCTCTCCTTGAGGAGGGGGATTTGGTGATGGACGGGGGGAACGCGCACTTTGCCGACACTGAGCGCCGGCTGGCCCAGGCCGAGCGGCGTGGCTTGCGCTACCTCGGTGTGGGTGTCTCCGGAGGCGAATACGGAGCGCTGTATGGGCCCGCGATCATGCCGGGGGGGCATCGTGAGGGCTACGAGATGGTAGAAGAGATCCTGACAGAGACTGCCGCACAGGGGCCGGAAGGCCCGTGCTGCGCGTACTTGGGGCCGGGTTCGGCAGGCCACTATGTGAAGATGGTGCACAACGGCATCGAGTACGCCATCATGCAGGCCATTGCCGAAAGCTATGACGTGATGAAACGGGGGCTTTCCATGGCTCCTGCGGAGATGGCCGAGGTGTTCTCCCGCTGGAACCAGGGGGAGCTGGCGGGCTACCTGATGGAGATCACCGAAAAGATCCTGCGCTACTCCGATCCTGAGACCGGCGAGCCCTTGGTGGAGCTTGTCTTGGACACTGCGCAGCAGAAAGGCACGGGCAAGTGGTCCACGCAGGCGGCGCTTGACGAGGGTGCGGGGGCGCCGACTATCGCGGCGGCGGTATTCGCCCGGATCGTCTCTGCGCTGAAGGGCGAGCGTATGGCGGCTTCCGAGGAGCTCGGCGGCCCGGCACCGGAATTGGGGGCGGAGAAGGATCAGATGTTGGAGGAGATGCACGGGGCGCTCTACCTGACGGTGGTTTCGGCCTACGACCAAGGGCTGCGGCAGTTGCGGCAGGCCTCCGCCGAGCGAGGCTACGGGCTCTCGCTTTCGGAAGTGGCGCGGGTGTGGATGGACGGGTGTATCATCCGCTCCAGGCTCCTGTTCCCGATCCGGAAGGCGCTGAGCGAGAAGCCTGATCTTCCTTTGCTCTTCTTGGCCGCCCCGTTTTCCTCCCGGTGGAGGGAGCACCATGGTGCGCTGCGGTCAACGGTGGCAAGTGCCCATCAGGCGGGAATCCCGGTGCCGGCGATGAGTTCGGCGTTGGACTTCATCGATGGCTACCGGACCGGGCGGCTTCCAGCGAACTTGATACAGGCACAGCGCGATTTTTTCGGCGCTCATACGTACCAGCGTGTGGACAAGGACGGAACATTTCATACGCAGTGGGACGAGCTGTGATGGACGCTTTCGCGCCGGGTGGGGCGATCGGAGACGGACAGCTAAGAGAGCGATTGGCGGAGGGATTGGAGGCACTCTCTGTGCGGGGGGAGCGCGTCCTGGTAATCATTCCCGACGACACGCGAACGCTCCCGATGCCGGCCTTGTTCCAGACGATGAGCGAAGTCCTTGGCAGCAAGGCCAGGGACCTCAAGTTCCTGGTAGCGTTGGGGACACATCCCCCGTTGTCCGACCAACGGCTGATTGGCCACCTGGGCCCTGACTGGTGGAAGAGCGGGGCGCATGTCATGCAGCACGAATGGCGGGATCCCGGCACACTTGTCCAGGTGGGGGAGATCGGAAGCGAAGAAATGGCGGACCTCTCTGGGGGTTTGCTGTCGGAAAAGGTTTCCATACAGCTGAACCAGGCGGTGCTGTCATGCGACCTGGCGCTGCTTGTGGGGCCGGTGTTCCCCCACGAGGTGGTCGGTTTTTCCGGGGGGCACAAGTACTTGTTTCCCGGGGTCTCAGGCCCGGACATGGTGCATTGCTCGCACTGGCTGGGGGCCCTGATCACCAACCCTAAGGTGAACGGCCAATATGACACGCCTGTGCGCCGGCTCATCGAACGAGCAGCGGGCCTGGTGAGAACGCCACGGCTCGGCCTGTCCTTGGTGATGCGGGGGCACGAACTCAGGGGAACGTTCCTGGCTGACGTGAACGAGGCGTGGAGAGCGGCGGCGGAACTATCGGCTCAGGTGAACGTGACTTGGGTCGACCGGAGTTACAGCGAGATCCTGTCTATGGCCCCGGAGATGTACCGTGATCTATGGACGGCCGGTAAGTGTATGTACAAGCTGGAGCCGGTGTTGGACGATGGGGGCCGACTGATCATCTACGCGCCCCACATAAGGGAGATCTCCTCCACCCACGGCGATTGGCTGCAGAAGGTGGGCTACCACGTGCGGGACTATTTTGTGAGTCAGTGGGAGCGCTTTAAGGAAGTGCCTTGGGCTGTGTTGGCCCACTCCACCCACGTCAAGGGGATCGGGACCTACCAAGAGGGCATCGAGCGGCCGCGGGTGGAGGTGGCATTGGCCACCGGGATTCCTGAGCAACTCTGTCACAAGGTGAATCTAGGCTACGTATCTCTTGAGTCGGTGCGGCCCGAGGAGTATCAGGGGAGGGAGGGGGAAGGGGTGCTTGCTGTTCCCAATGCCGGGGAGACGTTGTGGCGGAGGGCCGACGGGGTCGTTCCGGATGTTGATCTTCTGTAGCAATCCTTCGAAACAGTCATACGTCTTGTACTCCTCTACGGAGGAGTTCGAGAGCCGCTTCCAGGTCGACCTCTGTATCCACGCAGCCGTCCTCTAAGAGCGGCAGCGTGACCACTTGCGGAGCGGGGTCGTCGAGGTCGTCAATGCCCTCCACTCCTTCCTGTAGCTCCTTGTGGCAGGCGATCGCCACCACGGCGCGGGGGGCGTGCTGGCGGATGAACTTGAGGGCCAGCGCTCCGCCGGGGGCGATGCAAATACCTTTGTACCCTAACCTTTGAGCCTCTGCCTTGAGGCGCCTGATGGCACACTCCTCCTGGCAGTCCTCCGGGCACTGGAAACCTTCCTTGCTGGGCCGCCCTGGACAGGTGGAGCTGGGCCGCAGGCAATGCGGGAGGAGGAGCACCCGTTCGTCTGGCGGCACAGTGCTTAGCTGCTCGTCATGCTGCATCACTCGCCCCCGAACACCTGCAGCAGTACCTCCCGCTCGCGCCCCGGGCGGTCCAGTTCCACCACAAACAGCCGCTGCCAACGGCCCAGCGCCAGCTTGCCTTCGCACAGAGGGACCACCTCCGACGCCCCCATGAGAAGGTGCTGGCAGTGTGCGTGACCGTTGGGGCACTCGTCGTCGGTCATGTTGTGCGTACGGATGTCGAAGTCGTTGTGCCGGTAGTAGCAATCGCGAGGAGCCACCTTATCCAAGAACTCTTCCATGTCGGATATCAGGAGCGGTTCGTTCTCGTTGATCCGGATGGCTGCCGTCGTGTGGCGACAGAAGATCACCACGAACCCTGTCGACACGCCCGCCTCGTTCACCAGCCGGTGAACCTCATCGGTGATGTCGATCATCTGCGGTGCCCGTTCCGGTGTCACCCTTAGCGATAGGGTCTTGACCTGGGGCCCTGCCATGCTGCTCAGGCTGCTTCCCTCCATGTCATGCACCTCCCTCCAATGTCTTTAACCTATGGATCACCTGTTCGATCGCCTCGTCCGGCGTGGACGCCCCTGCGGTGACCCCCACCCTGCTTACCCCGTTGAACCACGGGCCTTGGATCTCGTCGGCCGTCTCGATGAAGTACGTTTGTACGTTTTTTTTTTTCCGTGTGTTGGCGGAGTTGCGGGAACCTACCACCAAGATCGCATCCACGCGCCGGGCCAGCTCCCGGGCGCTGTCGTAGCGCCGGCCCGTTTCCGGACAGGTTGTGTCCACCACGTGCATTTCCTGAATCTGTGGCCCCAGCCGCTTCACGAGCTGGGCAACGAAGCCCCAGAAGGTTTCCTGTCCCTTGGTGGTCTGGGAGATCAGCGCGAGCTTCTGATCCTTGATCTCCGGAAGTGAGTCCGGGTCCAATGTGGCATGTCCCCTCCCGTTGGTCCAGCTGAGCAGGCCCTTCACTTCAGGATGCGCGGCCTCACCATAGATGAGGACCGTATAACCGTCCTCGGCGAGGCGTTTGGCCGCTTCCTGCGCCCGTTTCACTATGGGACAGGTCGTGTCCACAAGCTCAAGGTCGCGGCGCTCGATCTCCTGATAGAGTGCCTTGCTCGCCCCGTGGGCTGTGATCGCTACGGCCGATTCCCGCGTTTCCTCCAATTCTTCAGCCACGCGGGCCCCCCGGGCGGACAGCGCGTCGACCACCTGTGCGTTGTGCACGATCGCGCCCAGGGTGGCCAACGGGCCCTCTGTCTGCAGATGTTGGTTCACCATCTCGACGGCTCGGCGCACCCCGGGACAGAAGCCGTACACTTGTGCCAGTTCGATGGTCATTGCAACACGCTCCTTGCTCGCCCGAGGGCCATGAGCGGGAAGTAATGCCTGTACATGTGGTAGCGGATCATGAAATCGGTTGGGAATCCGGTTCCGGTAAACTGTTCCTCTTCCCACGTGCCCTCGTCGGTCTGGGTACGCACCAGGTACTCCACACCGCGCTCCACCGGCTCGCCCGTCTCGCCGGCAGCCAGCAAGGTCATCAATGCCCAGGCCGTCTGGGAAGCGGTCGACGGACCGCGCCCCCGCAAGGCGGGGTTGTGGTAGGACAGCACGTCCTCCCCCCAGCCTCCGTCCTCGTTCTGGCGCTCCAACAGCCAGTCCACGGCGCGCTGGATGACCGGCGAGTCCTGCGGCAACCCGCAAGCCACCAGGCCGGGAACGGCGGCGCCCGTTCCGTAGATTTGGTTGACGCCCCAGCGACCGTACCAAGAGCCGTCTTCTTCCTGCTGTCGCAGGAGATAGCGCACGCCCCGATCCAACGGGCCGAACCCCGGTTTGTTACCCAGCTGGGCCAACGCTTCCAGGATGTGGCCGGTGACGTCGGCCGAGGGGGGATCGATGAGCTCGCCGAAGTCTGCAAACGGGATCTCCCTGACCAGGGCCCGGGTGTTGTTGCGGTCGAACGCCCCCCAGCCACCCCCGCGGGATTGCATGCCCACAAGCCACTTCCATCCACGCTCGAGGGCGAACCGTTTGGAATTGGGCGCCAGGTCCAGCCGATCGAGGGCCATCAGCACCACTGCGGTGTCGTCGGTGTCCGGGTACACGTCGTTGTGTAGCTCAAACGCCCATCCCCCGGGCGGGGCCGAGCAGCGCACCTGCCAGTCGCCCCCGGTGAAGATCTGTTCGCCCAAAAGCCACTCACCAGCCTTGCGCAACGCCGGATGGTCCGGCGGCGCTCCGGCATCTAGAAGGCCGATGAGCGCCAATCCCGTATCCCATACGGTGGAGATGCACGATTGCAGGCGGAACTCGCCGTTTTCCCGAATTGCGTAGTTGTCGAAGCCGGCGATACCCTTGCTGATGACGGGATTGGACAAGTCGTGCCCCAGCGTCTTCAGGGCCATGAGGGAGTACACCCACGGGGGCTGGATGCCGCCCCAGCAGCCGTCGACCTCTTGCCTGTCTATGATCCATTGCTCGCTTGCCCGCAGAGCTCTCTTCCGCAGGGGTTTCCAGGGACACCGCTCGTACAGTCGGAGCAGCTTGTCGGCCAGCCGGAACGCCGCTGCCCACACCCCGGGCTTCCGGGGTAGCGAGTGGTCGGCTGCACCCTTTCCCCCCGGGAACAGTTCGTCCACCCGCGCCTCGGGTGGGACAGGGTACACGGGCTTGTTCACCCGCAGGATGGCCAGGGGCAGGATCGTTCCGCGGGCCCAGGAGGCGAATGTGTACAGGTTCACCGGGAACCAGCGCGGCAGTAGGACGAGCTCGGGAGGGAGCATGGGGGTAGCCTCCCACGGCCACTCACCTAGGAGGGCCAGCCAGATCTTCGTGAATACCCGGGCATTGGGTACACCTCCCTTCTCCAGAATCCAGGCGCGGGCACGCGTCATCTCTTCCGATGCCGGATCGACTCCGGCCATCTTAAGTGCGACGTAGGCCTCCACCGTGGTAGAGAGTTCCCCGGGTCCCCCTTTCCAGTTGGCCCATGTGCCATCGCGCCGCTGCTCCCTCAGGAGGTACTTGGCGATTGCCTGCCAAAGGTCACGATCTCCCACGCCCAGGACATGAGTGAGGAACAGGTATTCAGAGGTGATCGAGACGTTGCTCTCCAGCTCCGCCCACCAATACCCTTCGGGATACTGCTGATCGAGAAGCCAGTCCACTCCTCGATCGAGTGTCCGCTGCAGGTCAGTGAGGAGTGAGGCGTGAGTGAGGCGTGAACTGTCAATACCTTGTGACGTTGCCTGCTGACTGCGGTCGGTGAGGTTGCTCTGCTCAGCCATGGGCACCTCCTTGAGTAAGCGAGTGTGCATTCGCTTGGGAGTTCATGTGCTTTAGATCTCGATTTCCAGGATGGTCTGACCTCACCTCGCGACGCACCGCTTCCACCAACCGCTCGGCGAGTTGTGTCTTGGGGACCTGTGGTTCGGCCACCTGTCCGCGAACGTAGATTGTCCCCTTCCCGCGACCGCCGAGGATGGCGAAGTCCGCCCGCTTGGCCTCTCCGAGTCCGTTCACCGGGCAGCCCATGATCGCTACCCGCAGGGGCTTGGCTACGTCGGAAAGCTCGTGCCTAACGTGCTCGGCGATCCCGGCTATGTCCACCCCTGTGCGCCCACAGGTTGGGCAGACAATGTAGCTGATGCCTCGCTGGCGAAGCTCCAGGCTGCGCAGGATGTCCCACGCCGCCTCCACCTCGGCCACCGGATCGCCGGGGAGGGATACCCGGATGGTAGCGCCTATCCCTTCGGCCAGAAGCAGCCCCAGCCCCACACTTGAGCGCACAACACCGCTGAGCATGGGACCCGCCTCGGTTATCCCAAGGTGCAGCGGATAGTCCGTCCGGTCGGCGAGAAGGCGGTTGGCCTCCACGGTGAGCGGCACTTCGTGTGCTTTTATCGAGACGACGATGTCGGTGAATCCAGCGTTTTCCAGCACCTCGGCCTGCCAAAGGGCGGCGTCGACCAGCCCGGCGGCGGTGATGTCCCCGCCGGAGGTGAAGCGCGGGTCCACTGACCCCGCATTCACCCCAACGCGGATGGGAACGCCGTGCTCCCTGGCCGCGCGAGCGACCTTCTGTATCTTGTTTGGATCTCTTATGTTTCCCGGGTTCAGTCTCAGTTTGTCGGCCCCCGACTCCAACGCAAGAAGTGCCAATCGGTGGTCGTAGTGGATGTCCGCCACCAGGGGTACCGTCACTTCGGCCTTAATCGAGCAAAGCGCCTTGGCGGCGTCGATGGAAGGCAGGGCGACCCGCACGATCTCGCATCCGGCCGCCTGCAGGCGGCGGATCTGGGAGACCGTGGAGGCAACGTCAGTGGGATCCGTGTTCGTCATCGACTGCACTGCCACCGGTGCACCGCCGCCGATCGTCACGTCTCCTACGCGTACAGTGCGGCTCACGGGCTCACCTCCGCCAGAGCCGGCCCCAAGCGGTTCGCCGCATCCCCGAGCCGCCGGGCACAGGCCAAAGCCCGACCCGCCCACTTCGCTCTTGCGGCCCGGCTGGGCAGTTCTTCCCATAGGGCGTCCAACACGACCCGTACGATCAGCCACGGGATGCCCAGCTCGTTCAGGCCCTCTACCAGTCGAGCCGACTCGAGATCGACCGCCAGCCCATCCACCCCCAGCCGTGCCTTGTGTGCCGGACTTGCCAGGTGGTCGATCGTGTAGATCGGTCCCACTTTGGCCTGTGGGAGTGCCTGCCGGGTCAGGTCGACCATGTCCGCCGGGGGATGCTGTTCTCGTTCCGTACGTACACTCGATGCCACAACGAGCGTTCCCGGAGCGAGCACGGCCCGCAGCGCCCCGGAGTAGCCGACAACCAGGGCGGCATCCGGCGGCCGGCGGCGCAGCCGGGCGGCCACCTGCGGCCACCTTTGCGCTCTCAAGCCGACACAGTGCTTTGGAGCACGGACAAAACCAAGTTCCGTCCTCAGCGCTGCCAGCACGATCATCTGCGCACCTTCCGGGTGACGAGCTTCCACGGGTGGACCGCCGCATCGATCGCGCTAGCCGGTTCGAAGCCCGAGTGCAGCATGCATCCGGCGCAGCGGGCATCGTTCCCCGGCCCGTAGTGTTTCCATAGATCCGGCTGGAGAAGCTCTTCCAGGTCGTCCGTATGTTGGTCGGCGATCAAATAGCATGGAAGTCGCCATCCCAACACCGTCCGCGTGGGCACGGCCCATGCAGAGCAGGGGTACTGTCGCTCCCCCTTGAGAAAGTCGAGGAAAAGGGGGTTGTCGTACAGCGGCAAGCGCCCTGCGTTCCCATCGAACAATTCTTGGAATATCCGCTGCGATTCCTGCCGATTCAGAAACAAGTCTCGCTCCGGGACAGCCTCGTAGGCGTAGCCCGGTGAGAGCATCAGGCCCTCCACTCCAAGCTGGGTCAACCGGCTGAACAGCCGCCGTAGATCCTGGACATCCGAGCCGTGGAACACGGTCGTGTTGGTGGCCACGCGGAATCCTCGGGCCACCGCCTCGTTGATTCCACGCACCACTTGGCGGTACGCCCCTTCGTGTCCGGTGACTTCGTCGTGTACGGCTTCCGTTCCGTCAACATGCACGACCAGACACAAGTGCCGGTCGCGGGGCAGCCGGTCCAGTTGCTCTGCCAGAAGAAGCCCGTTGGTGCAAAGGAACGTCCAGCGACCCTGATCCGCGAGTCCCCCGAGGATCTCGGGCAGTTCCCTGTGCAGGAGCGGTTCGCCGCCGGATACGGAAACAACCGGGGCATCGGCCTCCTCGGCGATGGACAGCGCTTCCCCGGAAGGCATCTGCACCTCCATATGGTCGGCGTATTCGCGCACGCGGCCGCAACCCGCGCAGCGCAGGTTACACGCTTCCAGCGGCTCGAGCATCAGGACGATCGGGGTGAGCTTCCCATGGCGCATCCGCCGATGGACGCTCCATAGGTGTCGCGCGAGCTCCCAGCTCATGTCAAGCGGTCGTCCCATGTCAAGCCTCCCTTGCCACCAATGTGTCCACCAGCTCCGCGAATGAGCGACGACATTCCTCGCTCCAGGGCAGCATTCCCATCGCTGCTTGGACTGCATCCAACCGACGCCCCGCCTCGGCGGCGCATCGTTCACGGATGCCCATTTCCTCCAGCCAGTGCATCACACGATCCATATCCACAGGGCGACGGCGCAATGCCCGCCCGATATCCGGATCCTCCTGGGAAGCCAACGCCAGGGGAAACGTGTGCTTTCCTCGTTGTAGGTCGCTGCCTACGGGTTTTCCGGTATTGGCGGGGTTCCCCCACAGTCCCAACATGTCGTCCTGGATCTGGAACGCCAGCCCCAGCTCTTCCCCCGCCTGCCGGTGCGCCGTTGCCCACTCCCCTCTGTCTGCAGCCACGGCGCCTAGTTCCAGCGCGCAGCCCAACAACGCCCCGGTCTTCAGCCGAGCCATGTCCAAGTACGCAGGGGTCTCCCCGCCCTGCTGCTGCAGCTCGATGTCCAGCACCTGTCCTTCGATCATGCGCTGCGTCCCCCCAAGCAATGCCTCTGCCGCGGCGGTAAGGAGCGTGTCGTTTAGCGGTGCGCGGTTGGCCGTGCGCAGGGCCAGGGTAAGGAGGGCATCCCCGGCGTTAATCGCTTGCGCCGTGCCGAACGTCTTCCACGCAGTGGGCCGCCCCCGCCGCAGTTCGTCTCCGTCTTGTATGTCGTCGTGCACCAGTGAGAACACGTGCACAAGCTCCAGGGCGGCCGCCAGCGGAACTGCGTTCTCTACGGGCGCACCCAACGCCTCACAACTCAGGCAGGCGAGCGACGGGCGAAGGAGCTTCCCTCCAACACCGGGTCCCGGCCTACCGGATGCATCCACCAGGCCCAACGGGTAACGCACCAGGATGGACAGGGGGCCCTGGGCGGGCACCGCTTTGTGCAGTTCCTCGAGAATCGGCTCTCTGTAGGGGCGGAGTGCCTCAGACACCGGGCACCTCCTTGGCTCGAGGCATACGCACAACGCCCCTTTCCGTTGCCGCCCGGACCAGCTCGCTGGTGCTGTGGGCTTTTAGCTTGCGCATGGCTGATGCTTTGTGGCTCCGCACGGTCGCCGGAGCCCTACACAGGTGTACAGCGGCGGCGCTGATCGTATACCCTTCGGCTATCAGCTGCACGACTTCCCGTTCGCGAGCGGAAAGCGGTAGGCCTTTGCCCCGCGCCGGCTCGAGCCGTTTTTCTCCGCGTGCGGCTGCCAGCACGGCATCCACCAGGGCCTCCGGACCCTCCCCTTTCAGGAGGTAGTCCGCCGCCTCCACGCGGGCGGCTTCGGTTCGCCAAGCAGGATCGTCGTACATCGAGATCATGACTGTCTTTACATCCGGGAGTCGTCGCGCTATCCTGCGTGCGACTTCCAGGCCCGAAAGCCGGGGCAGCGAGGCATCGAGGACCGCAACGTGCGGCTGCAGCCGCCGGACCAGGCTCCACGCCTCCGGGCCGTCACACGCCTCGCCCACCACCTGGATGTCCGAAGCGGACAGGATTGCGGCCATCCCTCCACGAACCACGCCGTGGTCATCGGCGATTACGACACGGATTGACATTGCTGCGCTTATGGTAGTGGCGTCCGCAACGCTTCGCGATAGGGGAACTGCACTAATTGTTCAACGTCGAGCCGCCCAAGCCCTGAGCTCGGCGGCGCTTTCTTTGCCCAGTTTGGTCTTTAGGCGTTCTACATGGTGTTCAACTGTTTTCACCGAGAGATTGAGAACGGCTGCCATCTCTGTGTTGGTCCTTCCGCTTGCCAGGTGCTCCAGTATCTGTTGCTCCCGCTCGGTGAGTTCGGGCAGGGACGGAAACACTGTCTCACCGGCGGCGACCCGGAACGTCGCCTCAGCCAGTTGCTCGGGGGTCGATGTCTTGGGGAGAAAACCGTGCGCACCGGCCCGGGCCACCTCACAGGCCAGCAGTGGGTCGTCCACTGCGGTGAGGATCAGGGCACGGACTTCTTTGGGAAAGGAACGGAGTAACTCCAGGCTCGCTCCGGGCATTATGAGATCCCACAGGACAACATCCGGACGGAGTTCGTTGATCAGTGCCAGCCCTTCACGTGCGTCGGCGGCCTGCCCAACCACTTCACATCCGTAGCGGGAAAGGATTCGCCCCAAACCGTCCCGAACCAGTGCGTGGTCGTCCACGATCACTACGCGCGTCATCACAGCGGGATGGAGAAGGAGACTTCGGTGCCTCTCCCCGGAGCGGAGGAAACGGTAAGCTCCCCTCCCGCCAGCGATACCCATTCGCGCATCCCGGGAATGCCCAGCCCCTCCGTCGTCGTTTGCATGGAGAATCCCACACCATCGTCGGAAACACAACCCGTAACCATATCGCCCTCCCGCCGCACTTCCACGTGCAACGTCCGCGCATGTGCGTGGCGTCTCACATTCTCCAGCGCCTCTTGTATCACGCGGAACGCAGCCGTCTGTGCCGGTTCGGGCAACTTTCCGTGGGGGATGTCGGTCTCCATCCGGATCTCGGAGGAGGCCTGGAACCTCTCCAGGAGGTGACTCAGCGCAGGCCCGAGTCCCAGCTCATCCAGCAGCGGGGGGCGTAGGTCGCGGGCCAACGAGCGTGTCCCTTCCACCGCCTGGCCCAACAGCGCACTGGCTTCCTGTGCGTCCTCGGCCGCCAGGGCCCACCGCGCTGCCGCCAAAACCTGCCCCAGTTCGTCGTGCAGCTTGCCGGCGATCCGACGTCGCTCCTCTTCCTGGGCTGACAGGAGACGGGATGAAAGCCTTCGTAAGCCCTGTTCCCGGCGCAGTAGTTCCACCTGCTGCCTTTCGTACATGGCGGCGAACGCCCGCACGGTGAACGCCAGGGCCGCGTACAGCCCGACTGCCCCCACGGCGATCGTGGCGACCACGTACGGGAGGTACCGGTGAAGCGGCTCGTCCGTGGGGAACAGAGGATTGTGAGGGATGAGTCCTGCATATTCGGCCAAGGCTATACCAGTATAGCTTCCCACAGCAAGCCCGGTGATCATGTACCCGAGCGTCTTGGGGAGGAAGAAGTTGGCGTAGATCACCGTATAGAGGTAGAAGACCGCCCCCAACCATTCCACCCCTCCCAACAGGTGGACAAGCAGTGCGATCAGGAGCACCTCGAACACGAGAAACCCCGTATGGATCATATGCAGCCCTCGTACGCTCGGCTGGCGCCGGATCAGCCATGCAAACGGGACGGTGAGCACAAGCCAGCTGAAGGGAACTGCAAACAGTGGATCGAGCGGAGAGATATCCGACGTGAGCACGACGAGGGCCGCAACCGCGCAGAACATGCCCAGCGAAATGCGGCGCACCAAAATCGTGCGTTGGATGGTGGCGCGCAGTGTGGACACCTGCGCCTGCGGGTGTGCGGCGCTCATGAGCTGACCAGTTGCGTCAGGTATTCCTCGATGTCTTCGATACCATAGACGGTGCGGGAGGCCTCGTAATCCTCCAGCCACGCGTCGGCGATGGTGTCGTCGCGGCGGATCTCCACATCGTCTATCCCCAGTGCCCGCACCATCCGTTTGGCCTCGGCCTCTATCTCACGGTCCTTAACTCTGAACAAGAAGCGCGGAATGTACACAGGTATCTCACCTCCCTTGTTATCAGGACTCACAGTATAGCCGCAGGGCAGCCTCGAGCTCATGGGCCTTGGAATGTGTCAGTAGAAGGTTGTGCGCGTGCGGTGTCGCGGGCGTTCCTTATACCGCCTTTGCTGGCCCCGGTTCCATAGCAGGTAGTCGATGTGCATCGGCGGTGCAGGACGGCCTTGGTTCTTCAGAGCATCGCTCAACATCTCCACTGCATGGACGGCGCAGGCGCGTATCTCCACCTCCTCGGGCGAGCCTGCAGGGATCGGACGCTGCCCATCGATATGCCCGGCCAAGGAGGGGGAATACTCCAGTATGCCGTCCCATCGAAGCACGTGGGGCACCATGTTGTCGGCGAACGCAGTCAATCGAGCAAGATCTCGAAATTCACCAGGGCCTGAGCGGTCAAACGCCAGGGCCAAGTCCGCTGCCATAAGCTGGGCTCGTTTGTAGAATGGGACCTCGAACCCCTGATATGTGCCTGCGTCGTTGAACAGCGGCATGTGGATGAGTTCAGCTACCAGCCGGGCTGCGCTGCCTGCAGCGCTCTGTACAAGGTTGCAGAAGCTCCCCTGGTGACGCTGTATGAGAAACCGACCCAGATCGTTCAGGGCACGGGAGTAAAGACCCATCAGTTCGGCTATATGTGGATGTTCCATGTGCTGTCCGAGCAATACGGCGCACTCGTCGGCCGTGAGGGAAAGAAGCTCGTCGGGGTTCCATGGGCCGAGTGCCCTGAACTGCTCGGTGAGAGAGGTGGCCAGCGTAAAGTACCCAGACAGCCCCTCCCGTTTGCGCAAGTGGGGAAAATATCCGGAGCCGAAGTTGATCGTGTCCAACGTTACGATGAAGGCCAGGGTTGCTTCTGCATCCCCCAGGTAATGGCTGGTAGGGTCGAGCTCGGGAGGGGACAGGTCCTGCGCAGCAAGTGCCGTTGCGTAACGCTGGATGCTATCCCCAACGACCCGTACATAGACCGATTTGTGGGCAACCCATGCGCATCCGCTGCGTACGCTCTCCAGCGGGTCCACGGGGTGCCCTCGGTTGCTCTCGTTGTCTGAGGAACGTTTGGTCAGCGCCGTTTCTCCTCTCTCTCCAGGTAATCGAGGATGGCTTCAATGGCTACGTAGTTGAGAGAGCGATCACGCCTCTCGGCGAGTCTTCTGAGCCTCCTGAGCGCGCCCTGCCCTCCTTTGTGGGGAGGGATGTACAGGGAAAGCTTTGCCGTAGCTTCAGGTTCCCACAACTGCCTACCTTGTGCCATGGTCAAACGCACCTCCCTAGTGCCTCCAGTGTATCCTATTGGACTCGTACTGTCCATAAGCAAACCAGGTAGTGCATTTGTTAGGCAAACAACATAATCACGCGTCCTTGCATTGTCCTCTCGTGGATTGTATGTTCCGCGTATGACGTCTTCCATTCCTTACTTGTTCCTTGGGGCCACCGCTGCCCAATCGGCCAGGGAGCACGCACGCCGCCTGCTTGATGGTGAGCCCGAGGGGCATGTCGATTTCCGGGAGCTCAATCCCGAAGGGGAATCTCAGATAGGGATTGACGGCGTGAGGGAGGTTTTGTTGTGGTCGCGTTACGCTCCCGTCATGGGGAGTTGGAAGGTGATCTTGATCGGACCGGCGGAGAAGCTGTCCCGTGAGGCGACCAGTGCGTTGCTGAAGTCCTTGGAGGAAGTTCCGTGCTACCTAGCGTTTGTCCTGCATGCGGGAGGGCCGGAGCACTTGCTGGACACCATCCGCTCGCGGTGCATTGCCCGTTGGTCACGTCCAGCCGGATCGTTGGCGTTGGAGCGCGGTACATGGGAGGGGGAGGAGCGCGCACTGGTAGAGGAGTTGCTGGACTACTACGGGGAGGATGTGCTCGATCAGTTGACGTACGGTGCCGGCCCGCTGGAGCTTTGGCATAAGTACCGCGCGGAACTGACCGAAAGCTCGGGCGCTGATTTGGCCAACGAATGGGGTCAGGCCGATCCGTTGCGCAGGCGAGCGATCGTGTGGTCGGCGGCCGACATGGTCCGTCAAGCTCCCCTGGAGGAGGTCTTACAGCTGGCCAAGGAGGTTGCAGGTAAGGGGAAAGGGTCATGCCGCTGTTTTCTTCATCACCTGCTCCACTACACGCTGGCAGAGGGCACACGGCCGTGTGATCCAAGATGGGCCCGCAAGGTTTCTCTGGCCTGGGGAGAGTTGGAGGCCAATGCCAACGCCCAGCTGCTGATGGAGGTGGTCCTTCTGTGGCCGAGGAGAACGTGAAGGCTCTGGTGTCGCGTCGGGGATGCGTCCCGGATGTCCATGTGGCCGAGTGGACCCAGGACGTAGGTCCCCCGGGAGGATGGTGGGCGGAGGACGACGGCCGCGGGTTGTGGGCGGTTAGGATCTTGCGCTCTCCGGAGTGCAATAAGGAGGAGGCACAAGGGGCCCTTGTGCGTCCCTTGTCCGAGGACGAACTCCAGGCCTACGACCGATTGCAACAGGAGGCACAGTCCCATCGTCAGACAGCCCAAGGACTGGCGCAGGAACTAGGGATGTCCATGCGCTTTATCGCTGCGGAGATGGATCTCCGAAAGCGCTATCTTCGTCTTTTGTTCACGGCTCCGGGCCGCGTCGATTTTCGGGAACTGGTTCGGAAACTGGGGCAGCGGCTGAAGCTCAAGATCGAACTCCGCCAGGTGGGACCGCGGGATGAAGCGCGGATATTGGGGGGGGTCGGCCCCTGTGGATTGGGCGTCTGTTGTCGCACGTTCCTCCGCGAGCTCAAACCCATCCCGTTGGAGATGGCGTTCGATCAGCAGCTCCACTTCTCCCCCGGGCGAATGACCGGTGTCTGCGGCCGGTTGATGTGTTGCCTGAGGTACGAGCATCAGCAGTACCTGGAAGCGTTGGCCGACCTTCCCCGGATGGGAAGTCGTATTGAGAGGGAAGGGCGTCGAGGAAAGGTGGTCGCTGTGAACATCTTCCAGCAGTCGCTGAGCATTCAATGGGACGATGGCGAACGCGACGACCTTTCGTGGGACGAATTCAAGAAGAGTGCCTCCTAGGAGTTCGTCGGGGACAACGCCCGCCACCCCAACCCACAACCCGCAAGCTCCCTTACCCGAGCGACCTCGTGCGCAACGCGGGAATCCGGCGTACAGCTTCGCGCGTGGTTAGGTAGAAGGGTCCAACACGATGATGCCGGAAACGCTGCGGATGCGGGGTACTTGCGCGCTGGGGACGGTGACCCGCGCGCGCAGGTAATCGGTGTCCGGCAGGAGCTCCAGCTTGCCCAGGTCCGCCAGCCAGGATACAAGTTCCTGCCTATCCCATGGGATGCGGACAATCAGGTGAGCGAACTCCGATTCCAGCATGTCGGCGATGCTGTGCCGCAGTTCATCCAATCCCTGTCCGGTCTTTGCCGATACGCAGACCCGAGGATGGATCTCCGCCCGCGCACGATCGAGCAACGATTCTTGTTCCGAGCTCTGTACGGCGTCGACCTTGTTCAGTACGTGCAACACAGGAGGCCAGGGCTGGTCGTTGCCCAGCATCTGCTCGGCCAGGACTTCGTGTACCGTGTCGTAGTGGTCCAAGACATGGGGAGAGGAAGCATCGAGCACGTTGAGAAGCAGCGATGCCTCCTGTGCGGACTCCGTGGTCGCACGAAACGCCGGAATTAACTGGTGTGGGAGCTTGCGAATGAAGCCCACCGTATCCGTGGCCACCGCCTGCCCACCACCGGGAAGCTCGAGGCTGCGGACCAGGGTGTCCAGTGTCGCGAAAAGCTTATCCTCTACGAAGCTTTCGGCTCCGGTGAGGCCCCGGAACAACGTCGATTTGCCGGAGTTGGTGTAACCAATGATGGCGATCTCCGGGGTCCCGTTTCCGCGCCGCCTCTTGCGACGCGTGTTGCGTACCTTGTCCAGCTCGCCCAACTGACGCTTTATCGATTGGATACGGCGTTGCGCATGGCGGCGGTCCGACTCCAGTCGCGTTTCCCCGGGACCGCGCGTTCCGATTCCCCCGCCGGGGTCGGTCAATGCTTCTCCCCAACCTCGGAGGCGGGGCAGCAGGTATTCCAGTTGGGCTAATTCCACTGATAGTTCCGCCTCTCTGGTTCCAGCACGCTGGGCGAAGATGTCCAAGATCACTTGGCTGCGATCCACGATCTTGAGCCCGGTTGCGTGCTCCAAGTTCCTTCCTTGCGCCGGGGAGAGTTCGCTTCCCATTACCGCCACCTGGGCACCATGCCGTTGAGCCAGTTGCGATAGCTGCTCTGCTTTTCCCTTTCCCAGGAACGTAGACGGGTGGGGATGGGTGCGCCGCTGTACCAAACGAGCTACCACGACCACGCCGGCGGTGCGGGCCAGAGAGGCCAGTTCGTCGAGTGCTTCCTCGTCCATCCAGGCCAATCGGCCTGGAGGCAGAACGTCGGCGAGCACAGCCTTCTCCTGGGCATAGACCCGCGCCCTCTGCCCGAGGTAATCCTCGATTAGTCGGCGGCCCTCGCTTTGCTTTCCCATATATGAGCACCCAGACCTTGCAGCTTGTTCACATACTTATCATATCCGCGGCGGAGGAGTTCCTCCCCTGTCAGTTCCGTACGGCCCTCCGCAGCCAACGCCGCCGTCAACAGCGCCGCTCCTGCACGGATGTCGGTAGCCGCCACCGGGGCACCGCGCAGGCACACCGGTCCTTCCGCGATGATGTCACGCCCTTCCATCCTGATCCGGGCGCCCATTCTCTCTAGCTCCGGTACGTGGTGGAAGCGCGATTCAAAGACGGTCTCGGTGGTCGAAGAGCGGCCGTCCGCGGTCGTCATCAGGGAAACCCAAGGTGGTTGAAGGTCGGTTGGGAACCCGGGATAAGGTCCTGTCTCGATATCTACGGCCCGCAGCTTGTGAGGCGCGCTCACCTCCAGCCAGTTATCCCCTTCGTCGACATGAGCACCGGCTTTGCGCAGTGCGGAGAGGAGCGCGGACTGCAGCCGGGGGTCGGTTTGGGTAACGCGCACCTTTCCCCGCGTGATTGCGCCGGCAAGGAGGTACGTGCCTGTCTCGATACGGTCGGCGATGACCCTATGACTGCCTCCCGATAACTCGGAACGTCCTTGTACCTGAACGCTGTCCGCATCCCAGCTCACCGGCGCCCCCATGGTCGTGAGCAAACGTCCCAGGTCCTGTACTTCCGGCTCCCGCGCCGGGTTTACGATCACTGTCTCCCCGTCGGCAAGGGCTCCGGCAAGCAGCAGCTGCTCGGTCGCCCCCACCGAAGGGAAGTCAAGCTGTACCGTGGCTCCTCTAAGGCGCTGGGCACGGGCGAACACCACACCATCGCGTATGTCGACCTCGGCTCCCAGGGCAGCAAGGCCTTTCAGATGGAGATCGACGGGCCGGGCCCCGATGGAGCACCCCCCAGGCAACGGCACCTGAGCTTGACCCAGTCTGGCCACCAGGGGACCGAGCACCAGGAACGAGGCCCGCATACGGCGTACGATCTCCCGGGGGGCGACAGGCTCAAGCTTTGGCCCTTCCGTGACGGTAAGTACGGTGCCGCTGAGGGTCGCGTGCTTTCCCAATGAGCGCACAAGGGCTATTGCGGTCTCTAGATCCGACAGTTCGGGAATGCCCCCGATGTCCACAGGATGATCGGTAAGCAGGGTTGCAACAACGGCAGGCAGTGCGGCGTTTTTCGCCCCTGAAGCTTCAATCGAGCCGCTCAACGGATGCCCGCCGTCGACGGCTATCACGGCAGATAGTGTTCAGGATTTACCGGCACCCCTTGGCGACGGATCTCGAAGTGAAGATGCGGCCCGGTGGACAACCCGGTATTGCCCGACAGGGCTATCAGCTGCCCCTGTTCCACGTACTGACCCGGCTTGGCCTTCGCGTGCGACAAGTGGGCGTAGTAGGTGGTATAGCCTCCACCATGGTCGATGATGACCAGGATACCATAATCTCCGGCCCAACCGGCTTCTGTCACCACTCCCGGGGCGGAGGCGTGCACGGGCGTCCCTTCTGGGATGGCCACATCAAGCCCAGCGTGAAAGTGTCTGCCTCCGCGGATGGGATGGGTTCTCCAGCCGAACGGCGAGGATATTCTCCCCCTCAGAGGCCACACAAAGCGGACCTCCTCGCTCGCCCCGAGTTTGAGCGCGTCGGACTGGGGAACCGTTCTGGGGTTGGGGACGAACACTTGCCCCCCCGCCTTCGGCTTGTCTGCGCCCGTGTTCCATTTCAACGAAGCCACGTCCACATCGTATGTAGCGGCTACGTCCTCCAAACTCTGCCCTGAACGAAGCGTGTGTATAACCCCCCCTTGGGGAAGCAGCAACACCTTTCCCGGCTTGGGGTTGTGAGGATCGTGGTGGGGGTTGCTGGCCACCAGGTGTTCCAAAGGAATCCCGTGCCTCGAGGCGATAGAGGAAAACGAGTCGCCGGATCGGACAGTGTACGTTTCGTACGGCAGGGAGGCACTTAGCAGTGTATGTCCTGAGGGCCCCCCCATGTCCTCGGAGGGGAGGAAAGGAAGGAGCAGCAAAGGCAACGCCAGCAACCCAAGCAAGGCTGCCAGGGCGAAGTCCTTACTCACTGTTCATCAGCTCCAGGAACTGCTGGTTTGTCCTTGTCTGCTCCATCTTCTCTCGGATGAACTGCAGCGCCGGCCCCGGTTCTTGCATCTCGGCGATAAGCTTACGGAGTATCCACACTCGGCGAAGGACATCTGGGCTAAGAAGTAGTTCTTCTTTTCTCGTCCCCGACTGGTGCAAGTCCAAAGCGGGGAACATGCGCCGGTTTGCCAGCTCCCGATTAAGCAACAGTTCCATGTTACCGGTGCCTTTGAACTCCTCGAACACCACCTGATCCAAACGCGAACCGGTGTCAACGAGCGCGGTGGCCACGATGGTGAGGGATCCTCCCTCTTCGATGTTCCTCGCCGCTCCGAAGAACTCCTTGGGTTTGTAGAGGGCTGTGGGGTCGATACCTCCCGACAGAAGCTTGCCCGAGGGGGCTATGGACAGATTGTATGCCCTGCCCAGACGGGTGAGCGAGTCCATGAGGATCATGACGTCCTGGCCGCATTCCACGAGGCGCTTGGCTTCCGAGGTGACAAGCTCGGCCACCCGGGTGTGATGAGCGGGTTCCATGTCGAACGTTGCTGCCACCACCTCCGCGTGGCTGACCGAGCGCCGGAAGTCCGTAACCTCCTCCGGACGCTCATCCACCAGCAGGATCAACAGCCGCACCTCCGGGTAATTGGTTTCGATTCCCTGGGCGATGTTCTTAAGCAGGGTTGTCTTGCCTGCCTTGGGGGGAGAAACGATCAGCCCACGCTGTCCCTTCCCGATAGGGGAGAACAGATCGATCATCCGCGTGGACATCTCGTCTGGGTCGTACTCCAGGGTCAACTGTTCATCGGGGTGGAGGGGAGTGAGCTGCTGGAACTCCATCCTCTTACGAACCGATTCGGGGTCTTGTTCGTTGACCTTCTCCACGCGCAACAGGGCGAAATAACGCTCGTCCTTCTTCGGGGGGCGGACCAGTCCTTCCAGAACATCTCCGCTTTTCAGGGCGAACCGCTTGATCTGGGAAGGAGACACATAGACATCAAACCGGGAGGGGAGGCACGACTTGTCGCGCAAGAAACCATAGCCATCTTGCATGATGTCCAGTACGCCCTCCGTGGACAGCTCGTCGCGCTCGGCCAACGTCCGCATGACCTCAAGCTGGAGTTCCGCATGCCCCAGGCCGCCCGCCCCGTCCATCTCGTGTTCGTTGGCCAGCGCCTGTAATTCATCCACTGTCATGTTTCGAACAACGCTCATGTGCATTCGTACCACCTCAAATAGTGAAACCCCGTATCGCTACCGCACCGAGGCCCAACAGGTACGTCAGTACCAGCAGTGCGGAAGCCACATCCATCCGTCCGATGCGTTTCGTGGCCTTGGCCCCCAGCCCGGCCAGCGCTACTGCAGCCAGAGCCAGCCCCCAGGCTCCCACCAACACGATCGACCAAGCCTCGTCCTCTAATGCCCCGAGCACCGGCCTTTTGTACGTCAGATCGGCGAAGAACACCGTCACCACGTTGAACGCGTTGGAGCCGAAGATATTTCCGGCAAACAAATCGTACGCCTTCACACGCACGGCTTCCCAGGCCACAGCGAGCTCCGGCAGGGAGGTGACCATGGCCACCAGGGTTGACCCGACGAACGACTCGCTGGCCCCGGTCCCGGCAGCTACGGTGCGTGCGGCGTACGTGAGCGAGACGCCGGCCGCGATGACCACGGACGAAGCGGCTGCCGCTGTCCAGTAGGGCCTGGCCCGAGTGTCGCGTTTCGCTCCGTTTGCGGCGGGTTCCGACGTGTACTGGAGCCAGGCGGCCACGAAAAACAGCGCCAACAGCAGTATCGAACCCATCGACAAAGGACCCGCCGCCGGTCCGCCGGCGATGGCCATTGATCCCAAGAGGGTTGCGGTCATCAGTGCACCCATGGCACAGGAGACGATATGGCCATGAGACAACCGGGAGAAGAGTGCTCCGCCGGCTGCTATGCCGAACACCCCCAGAATGCCGATGTTGAAGGCGTTCGAACCCAGGGCGTTGCCCACAGCTATGGCCGGCGCCTCTATCCCCCCGCCGGTCATGGTCACCACCAGCTCGGGCAACGAGGTCACGAACCCCAACAGAATGAACCCTATCCAGCCGCGAGCGAGCCCGGTAGCCGCAGCGATCTCCTCTGCGGATCGGACCAAGAGTCGCCCGGACCACAGGATCGCGAGTGCCGAGGTGCTCAGCGCTACCCA
>SL_5KL_010_SEDDRAFT_10000242_pt1 | contig 34954 bp, 31 predicted proteins | sample SodLakKL_010_SED_FD_9118 | JGI IMG/M metagenome (IMG submission 9118) | reverse complement strand
CCAGTTTCTACACAGTTACCTGGTTGTTCAAAAAAATGAACAGCTTCTACTGATTGATCAACATGCCGCCCATGAAAGAGTTATATATGATCAGTTAAAAAAACAGGAACAATCCGCATCCGGTTGTAATTCACAGCTCAGGGTTCCATTGATCCTGGACTTACCTCCCGACTGGTGCGAAAGAATCCCAATATTTCTTCCCTTCCTGAACAAAGCAGGATTTGATTTGCAGCCGATCGGCGATCATAAATACCAGGTAAAAGCGGTTCCATTTATGTTCAGGGATAATATTAGTGATAAACAGCTTTATGATTTGCTGGAAGACCTTATGAATGCTGAAAATGAAACAGAAGAAGAGGAAGCAAGAGGTAAAACAAATGAAGATTCCCGGGAAGCAATCATTAAAACAATTGCCTGTCATAAGTCAATTAAAGCTAATCAACCCCTGTCCAGAGAAGAAATGGAGCAATTACTGCATGAATGGGAAAGGACTCCTTTGTACAGCTACTGTCCCCATGGCAGACCTGCTGTAATAAGTTTTAGCCGGACCGATCTTGATAAAAGTTTTCACCGCAGCGGAGGCAGCTAATTGATGCCAGATAATCAGAAGGATAATTTGATTCCCCTGCTTGTGCTGGTTGGACCAACAGCTGCAGGTAAAACTGCCCTTGCCATGAAAATAGCCAGGAGATTAAATACCGACATAATCAGTGCCGATTCAGCCCAGGTATATCGCCACCTTGATATCGGAACAGCCAAGCCTTCAACCCGGGAACAACAGGCAGTGAAACATCACCTGATAAACCTTGTTGAACCTGACCAGAATTTCAGTGTGGCTGACTATCAAAAGGAAGCCTTAAAAAAAATCGAAGAGCTATGGAAAAACCATAAACTACCATTCATGGTTGGAGGAACTGGACTTTATATAAACGCAGTGATCAATTTATATGCTTTTGGTCAAAAAGGATCAAACCAGGTTTTGAGGGATGCTTATGAAAATATTGCTTCAACCAAAGGTTTGGAAGAGCTGTATGCCAGGCTAAAAAAACTGGATCCGGAAGCAGCTTCTAAAATTCATCCAAATGACAAAAGACGAATTATACGTGCTCTTGAGGTATACTACCTTGAAGGAAAACCAATTTCTGATCAAGTTAAAAAAACAGCAGAACGGAAAGTACAGTATAAAAGTTTGATTTTCGGCCTATTTATGGATCGCAGTGAACTTTACCGAAGAATAGATAATAGAGTCGATATTATGGTTGAAGAAGGATGGCTTGATGAGGTTATCGAGCTTAATAGCCGGGGTTATGACGAAAATAGTCCCGGCCTGCAAGTTCTCGGTTACCGTCAGTTTCTTTTATATTTAAAGGGTGCAATCAGCTGGGAAGAGACTATAGGTGATATAAAAAAAGAAACCCGTAACCTGGCTAAACGCCAGCTAACCTGGTTTCGCCGTAACAATAAAATAGAATGGATAAAGATCAATGGTAACCGCTCCCTGGATGATATTGCAGAAAATATTTGCTTTAAAGTGCAGGATTTGACACATACAGAGGCGAATAACTGTTTTTAAGATTGTTGAAATATAGAAATAGAAAAGAAGGGAGACCGAATTATATGAAAGGCGCTATTAATTTACAGGATACTTTTCTGAATCAAATTCGCAAAGAAAACATGTTGAGTACNGTATTTTTAATAAACGGTTACCAGATTAAGGGGGTTGTTCGCAGCTTTGATAGCTTTACTTTGCTTTTAGAAGTGGATGGAAAGCAGCAGCTCATTTACAAGCATGCTGTGTCAACTATTATCCCCATGCGAAATATCAGTCTGAGAACGAACGAAGAAGAAGAGTCTGCCCAAAACGAGAATTCAATAGATTCTGATTGATTATAAAAACAAATTGAGATACCGGGAAAAGACACTTCAAACAGGTGTCTTTTCTTGCAATCGCGATATATGCTTGGGTTAACAGTATCATTATTACTATTAATTAGCAGGTGAGGTTATCGGTGCTGAACAAAGAAAAAGCAATTTTGGTCGGTTTAGACTTAAATCATCCCGGTGAAGATATAGAACGTTCCATGGATGAGCTATCCCTGCTGGCAGATACTGCCGGAGCAGTTGTTTTAGAACGGGTAATTCAAAAAAGAAATGTCCCGGATCGAGCTAATTACATTGGAAAAGGGAAAACTGAAGATATAGCCGCCTTGTCAAAAATGCATGAAGCAGATTTGATCATTTTTAATGACGAATTATCTCCAACCCAGATAAGAAACCTTGATCAGGCAGTAGAAACAAAAGTAATCGACCGGACAGCTTTAATACTGGATATTTTTGCCCGTCGGGCCCTATCCAGGGAAGGAAAATTACAGGTAGAGCTGGCCCAAATGCATTACCTGCTGCCGAGATTAATTGGCCTGGGCAACCAGTTATCGCGTCTTGGTGGGGGAATTGGGACGAGAGGGCCCGGTGAAACTCAATTGGAAGTTGACAGGCGGGTTATCAGGAGAAGAATTAGCGATTTAAAGAAAGAAATCAGCTCTTTGAGAAAACATCGTGCTTTGCACAGGGAACGCAGAAAACGCGACCGGTATAATATCATTAGCCTGGTCGGTTATACAAATGCAGGGAAGTCGACACTGCTCAATGCCCTGACCGGCGCCGATCTTTATACGGAAGATAAACTTTTTGCTACTTTGGACCCAACTGTTCGCCGTGGATTAATTAACAGTGGAAAAGAGGTTTTATTTACAGATACAGTGGGCTTTATTGAAAAACTGCCTGAACAATTAATAGCTGCTTTTCAAGCTACCCTGGAAGAACTTCAAGCTGCCGACCTTTTATTGCATGTCGTTGATTTAAGCCATCCAAACTATCTAAATCAAATTAATATAGTACGCAATCAGTTAGCTGAAATTGATCCGAATTATTTTCTGCATGAAATAATGGTATTTAATAAAACAGACCTGGTTGAAACCATTTCCGAAAGGTCATATTTGGCCAGGGAATATTCCTCAGCATCTTTCATATCTGCTTTAAACGGGGAGGGAATAAACGAACTCAAAAAAAACATCGCTGAATTTTTAGATAAGAAGCGATGTAATTTAAAACTATATTTGCCATACAGCGAAGGAAAGCTCTATTCTGAACTCCAGAAATATGGAGATGTCCAAAGCGTTAAATCAAGAACCGACCACCTTGAAATAGTTGCTGTAGTTGACCCCGATCTGGCTGCAAAGTTAGAACCTTACACAGTTTCTTGACTTAAAAACTATCTTTTGTAGGGTTTTCTTGCTGTCATGTCACAGGAGGGGGTATATAGTAAGCCTGATCTATATTCTCCGAAATAAGCCGATTACTTTACCAATAATTTCAACTTCTTTGGTCAATATTGGTTTAAAGGCATCATTTTCAGGTTGAAGCCGGTAATGATCCTTTTCAAGATAAAATCTCTTTACTGTTGCTTCATCTTCCAATAAAACAGCGACAATTTCTCCATTTTCAGCAGAATTCTGATGCCGGACTATAACATAATCACCGTCACTTATTCCGGCTCCTCTCATGCTGTCTCCTAAGATTTTTAGAACAAAACATCCGCCTTCTTCAGCAGATATAGCCGATGGAATCGGGAAAAAACCATCCCTGTTTTCCTCGGCAAGAATTGGTTTCCCGGCAGTGATTTTCCCTACCAGGGGAGCAAATATGCATTTTTCCTCAGACTCAACCAGGTCTTCACCATCAGCGCTTTTTATTAGCTTGATTGCCCTTGGTTTTGTAGCCATTCTTGAAATATACCCTTTATTTTCAAGAGTATCCAGGTGACCATGGACTGTTGCTGTTGAACTTATATTGAGCGCTTTACAAATTTCACGTACAGAAGGGGGATAATTACAGCGTTTAACTTCTTGTTCAATATATCTCATCACTCTTTTTTGTTTGTCCGTTAGCGGTTCCAAATAATCACCCTTTCCAGATGGACTATTTTCTAGATTATAGCATCATTTTATCCCAATAACAAACGATTGTTTGTCAATTTAATCTTTTTACTAACCGCTACCGTTGATACGGAGAAGTTTATTTAAGCCGTTTAGATAGGCCTTCACACTCGCTTCAATTATATCTGTGCTTGTGCCGCGTCCGGTTATAGTTCGATCCTGATAAGACAAATTGACCTGAACTTCACCGAGAGCATCTCGTCCCTGGGTAACAGCATTTATACTGTATTTTTCCAAACCAATAGTAAGACCCGTTATTTTGTTTATCGCATTATAAGCCGCATCGATAGGACCGGAACCGATGGCTACTTCTTCGATAGTGCTTTCATCTTCTTTCCGCAGCCGAATCACCGCTGCAGGCACACTTTTGCTTCCACTGACTGTTTGCAGGTAGTCTAGTTTGTACCTGGGTTCAGCAGCAGAAAGGTGATCAAGAACCAGTGCTTCTAAATCATCAGGATAGATCTCTTTCTTTTTATCGGCAAGATTGACAAAATGTTCATATAGAACCTCCAGCTGCTCCTTATCCAGCGAAAAACCGAGCTTATTTAACTGGTCGAGAACAGCGTGTCTGCCTGAACGGGCAGTCAGGCACATCTGGGCGGCCGTACCGCCGATAAGGTTAGCATCGATAATTTCATAAGTTTCCTTGTTTTTCAGTACTCCATCCTGGTGAATGCCGGAAGAGTGTGAAAAAGCATTAAGACCAACCACTGCCTTGTTCACAGGTACAGATATACTTGTCAGCTTGCTGACCAGGCGGCTGGTCCTGTAGATTTCAGAAAAATTGAGATCAGTATAATAAGGAAAATGATTTTGTCTTACTCTTAAAGCGACTGCTATTTCTTCTAAAGATGCATTACCGGCCCGTTCACCAATGCCATTGATATTACATTCAACCTGGCGAGCGCCGTTTTTAACCGCTTCCAATGAATTTGCCACGGCCAAACCAAGATCATCATGGCAGTGTACACTAAGAATAATTTTATCCATTCCACTAACATTTTCTCTTAAACGCCGGATCAAAGCTCCGAATTCTTCTGGAACAGCGTAACCAACAGTATCTGGTATATTTATGACTGTTGCGCCGGCTTTGATCACTGCTTCCAGCAATTTGTATAAATATTCTTCATTAGCCCGGGTCGCATCTTCCGGTGAATATTCAATATCGTCTGTGAAACGGCGGGCATATTGGACGGCTTCGACACCCTGTTCAAGCACCTGGGCAGGTTCCATATTAAATTTATGCCGCATATGAATGTCAGATGCGCCCAGAAAAACATGCAGACGCGGCCTTTCCGCTTCGTTTATCGCTTCCCAGGCAGCATCAATATCTCCTTTGACAGCCCTGGCCAGACCACAAATAACCGGACCTTTGGTTTGCCTGGAAATTGCTTTAACAGCTTTCATTTCACCCGGTGAAGATATTGGGAAACCGGCCTCGATAATGTCAACCCCGAGACGTGTAAGCTGCCGGGCTACCTCGATTTTTTCATCATAGTTCAAACGGGCCCCGGGGGTCTGCTCACCATCACGAAGGGTGCTGTCGAATAAATAGATTTTTTCTGCCCCTTCGGATATTGTTGTTTCGTCACTCATTATATTCCCTCCAGTACTAATAAAAAAACTTTCGTCTAAGAGACGAAAGCTATTTTCGCGGTACCACTCTTCTTGATGGCATTACAACTACCATCCACTCTTAATTATAACGGAAGTATCCGGCCAATCCTACTAGTGACTATCAGCCAATTTCGGTTGGCGGCTTACGGATGAGTTCATAAACATTATCATACCGACTTTCACCAGGCGCCGGCTCTCTGTAAATGATTTTGATTATTACTGCTTCCGATCATAGCCTTTTAACTATGCTAATTACACATGAGCTTATCCAATAATTCAGATCTTGTCAAGCTCTATTTTTGATGAAAAGGGTTTCCGGAAAGGGTTTCTTGACATTTTAACAGCATTAGTTCAGAATATAATTATAATTTTGTAATTTATATAATACCGACCGGAATGTTTTTGGATCTATATAGATGATATAAGGTACTGAAGGCAGGTTTTTTTAATGGATAGACTTATAAATAAGTATTCAATATTAAACAGCTATGAGCAAATTGCCCTCCTGCAGCAGCCTAATGATAAAGCCCCAACAGGTCTTCGTAACCTTTGTATGTTAAGACTGATGCTAAAATCAGGACTCAGGGTCAGGGAGATTATAAATTTGGTTAACAGTGATATCAGCTGGCAGGAAAGTAAAATTGTAATACAAGAAAGCAGTTCGGCCAAAAATCGCACGCTTACAATTGATCAAAAAACCATGTCATTGCTTATGCGCTGGCGAAACATAATGGGGCCCGGTTATAAATATTTTTTTACAACTCTTAAAGGTCATCAACTAAATGATCGATACATAAGGGAAATGGTCAAACGATTAGCCCGTAAGGCCGGCATTGAAAAAGATGTTTATCCCGGAATGCTGCGCAGCACATTTGCGGTAAACCTGATTCGCGAAACAAAAGATATTGAGCTTGCCCAAAATATTTTAGGGCAAATCAGTCCGGTGCTTATTCAAAAATATACCAGGTTACTGCTAAACAACTTAAATATGGTAGAATATGGTAATATAGCGGATAGTAACGGCATTTTTAAGAAAATTGATCTTGAAGATAATAGAAATAATCTTCAGAAGGNTTATTTGAATAATAAAAGTAACAACCAAAAACCAACTGAAATTAGCCGCATTTCAGGACAGGATAGTAAGGATGAAGAAATAAATGAAGATAAAGAGGAGAGAGAAGGCGAAGGAAAGAGGGAAGGACCCGGGCTAATTAAAGAAGAGTTTAAACAAACCGTGTCAATTGAGGTAGAAGGTAATGACGAAGATGATAAAGCTAATGCCGAAGATGAAGTAAGATTGAGTATACCGCCATTAAAATGCAGTAAATGCAGTTACATTTTAAGATACAAGGAAGATTGCCCGTATTGCGGAGCCAGTTTTGCAGATATTCTCAGGCATTGGGGTAAAAATATCTGATCATTTTTCCGCTGGAATTATCCTTTATTTATTATATTATGGACGCCAATAACCGGGGGAGGGGGTAGTTACAAAAAAATATGTGGTTACCTGTTATCTTGATTTAACTTCCGATAATATATCTTATGTAAACTTAAAGGGAGGAGGCAATAATTTTTTTCCTCCCTCCCTTCTTTTCTAGTTATTTCTAGTTATGACCTAATATTCTAATCATAGTATTTATCGATTGTGTTATAATGAAATTGAAAACCTTNGAATACAATACCATTGAATGCTAGAAGAAAAATATTTGATGAATTATAGTATATAGAACTTTTCAGGGAGGATTTGCAATTGAAAATCGGTGTTTTTACAGACAGTTTTAGACCTTATACCAGCGGTGTTGTCAGATCAATTGAGCTCTTTTCCCGTGAATTCAATGCTAAAGGTCATGAAGTTTATGTTTTTGGACCGGATTATCCTCTTTTACATCCTCCAAAAGAAGAAGGAGTCTTTCGTTTTGTATCTGTACCATGGCCAACAATGCCTGATTTTTCACTTCCGGTACCTATATCGTCTCAGCTTGGTTCTACTATCAAGAGAATAGGACTGGACATTATTCATACTCATTCCCCCTTTTTGCTCGGCAGACTGGGAGCCCGGGCAGCCCGTCGTTATAAGCTGCCATTAATATTTACCTTTCACACCCTTTATGATCAGTATGTTCATTACTTTCCCTTTGTCGAAAATACATCAAAAAATGTAGTTCAGTCAATCGCCCGAAACTTTTGCAATCGCTGCAACATTGTAGTTGCTCCTTCCCAGCTGGTAGTAAATTACCTCCAGAGAATAGGGGTTGAGACGTCAATAATAAATATTCCCACCGGGGTTGATCTTGAAGAATTCAACAACCTTGAAACTGATTGGCTGGAAAAAAACTACGATGTAAGTCCAGATGAAAAGGTATTGCTTTTTGTGGGACGGCTTGGGAAGGAAAAAAACGTAACCTTCCTGCTAAAATGTTTTCAGGCTGTTCAGGCCAGGTACCCATTATGCCGCCTTGTTCTTGTCGGTAAGGGCCCCCAGGAAAATTACCTGCGTAAGCTGTGCCGTGAAATGGGTATTGAGGATAAAGTCACCTTTACAGGGGTACTGCCCCGTCAAAATATTGTTCACTGTTATGCCAGTGCTGATTTATTTGTTTTTCCATCTGTAACGGAAACCCAGGGCCTGGTTATTGGAGAAGCTAAAGCAGCCGGACTCCCTGTTGTTGCTATTCGCGCTTTCGGTCCGGCTGAAACGGTCATGCATGGAGAAGATGGATTTTTAACCGATCTCTCTCCCTCCTCTTTTGTTACGGCAATTCTTGACCTGCTGGAAAATAAGGAGCTATATGACCGGATGAGCAAGCAGGCTTACAAAAATGTTGCCCATATTTCTTCATCTTATTGTGCTGAAAAAATGCTTGATGTATACAGGGAACTTATTGATCGAAAAGATTTTGCGCCTCGTAAAAAGAAATATAAACATAAAAATGTAATTGGTAATGATTTACATAATTTTCTTGCTTGATCGGGCAGGTCAATCTAACGGGGGTGTTTAGCTGTGTGGAATTTGATTCTCGGTATTATTTTGATAGGCATATTTTTTGTTTTATTTTTTATGCTGAAAAGTGGATACGACTATAATAAGAAAAAAGAAGAAGGTAAATCAAAAAAAGATAGCTAGTGAAGATAGTTAGTAAGGATAAATTCATTAGGTTAAGCATACATCTGCTCTATGTAGCCTGATGCTTTATTCAGCCGTTCTACAGTTTTTTCACGACCAAGTAAGGCCATTATCTCAAATAATCCCGGCCCGGCGGTACGTCCGGTTAGAGCCAGGCGAGTAGGATGGATAAGGCGCCCGGTAGAAATACCCAGCTCCTCACTTAGAGAACTGTACTGCCGCTCAACAGTATCTTTGTCAAATGATTCCAGATTACTTAGTTTAGCTGCTGCCTTTCTCATGTATTCAACTGTATTTTCTTTAAAAAAGTGTTTTTTAACTCCTTTTTCGTCATAAGTAAAATCATCATTATAAAAATAATAAGATGCTTCCGCCAGCTCAACTAATGTTCTGGTTCTTTGTCGCACCGTGTCGATAACCAGCTTTAAATATTCGTATTCTTGATTTTTCAGCGGGGTTTTTATCAATTTATTTTGCTCGAAAAAAGGAAGAGCAGCTTCAACCAGTTTATCCAGATCATATACTCGCATGTAATGGCTGTTCATCCAGCCCAGCTTATTGACATCATATATTGCAGCAGTTTTGATTACCTTTTTGAGATCAAACCTTGCGGCCATTTCTTCCAGGGTAAATATTTCTTCGTCTTCTCCACCGCCAGGTGCCCATCCCAGTAAGGCCAAATAATTGATTAATGCTTCAGGAAGATGTCCCTCTGAATAGAATTCTTCCACTGAAGTTGCTCCATGCCTTTTACTCAACTTACTTCGATCAGGGGCAAGGATCATTGGAACATGGGCAAAAAGGGGCAAATTGTGACCAAGTGCGTCGGCACACAGTTGTTGTCGGGGCGTGTTGGAAAGATGTTCTTCGGCACGGATCACATGGGTTATACCCATTTGAAGATCATCAACAATACTGGCAAAATTATAAGTGGGCAAACCGTTTGATTTAAGAATTATAAAATCATCAATACCGGCATTTTCAAAACTGACCTCCCCCCTTATCTCATCATTGACCACTGTAATGCCCTGGTCCGGCGTTAAAAGTCTTATTACGGGAGTTTTACCCTCTAAACGGTATGCCTTTTCTTCTTCTGGAGAAATGTTTCGGCAGGTTCCCGGGTAAAGATAAGCTTTACTCTCCCTGCGGGCGGTAGAACGACCTTCAGAAAGGGTTTCAATACTGCAATAACAGCGAAAAGCCTTTTTTTCGGCCACCAGGCGCTCAGCTTCACGGGTATACTCGTCAAGCCGTTCAGATTGGCAGTATGGTCCTTCATGCCAATTCAGCCCCAGCCACTGTAAAGAGGCAATCAACTTATCAATATAATCAGGTCGGGATCGTTCCAGGTCAGTATCATCTATACGCAAAATAAATTTGCCGCCGGTATTGTAGGCAAACAAGTAGTTGAACAAAGCGGTCCGGGCCCCGCCAATATGTAACTCTCCAGTCGGACTTGGCGCAAACCTGACTCTTACATCTGACAAAAACACACCTCTTTTCTGATGCTGCAAGAACCATATCTTAAATACTTAAAAGATAATTTTTATATTTTACCCAAGAATAGAAAGCAGTATACCGGCTGCTACGGCAGAACCGATCACCCCGGCTACATTTGGTCCCATGGCATGCATTAATAGATAGTTATTCGGGTTTTCTTCTTTACCAACTGATTGAGAAACGCGAGATGCCATAGGAACTGCAGAAACACCAGCTGAACCGATAAGTGGATTTATTTTTCCTCCGGTGATAACATTTAGCAGTTTACCCATCAGGACGCCGGTCGCAGTACCGAAAGCAAAGGCAGCTAAACCGAGTACAATAATCATAATTGTCTCTTGTGTCAAAAAGTAAGGGGCTGAAGCCTTGGCTCCAACAGTTAAACCGAGAAATATTACCACAATATTATTTAACTCATTTTGCGCACCCTTGCTTAAACGCTCTGTTACACCAGTTTCCCTGATCAGGTTACCGAACATGAGCATCCCTAAAAGCGGCAGGGCAGCCGGCAGTAAAAGACCTGTAAGGATAATAACAATGATCGGAAACAGGATTTTTTCGGTTTTTGAAACCGGACGTAACTGCTCCATTATTATTTGACGTTCTTTTTTACTGGTTAAAAGTTTCATAATAGGGGGTTGGATAATCGGAACCAGGGCCATATAAGAATAAGCGGCAATGGCAATAGAACCTAACAGGTGTGGAGCAAGCCTGCTGGAAACAAATATTGCGGTTGGGCCGTCTGCTCCACCGATAATCCCGATGGCCCCTGCTTCAGGAGCTGTGAATCCAAGCAGCACAGCCCCTAGAAAAGTTAAAAATATACCAAACTGGGCCGCTGCTCCTAAAAGCAGTGTAATCGGGTTGGCAATCAGTGGACCGAAATCAGTCATTGCCCCAACGCCTAAAAATATTAAGGGGGGATAAATACCAAGTTCCAAACCAAGAGATAAATAGTAAAGCAACCCGCCAACTTCTCCGGCAGAACCGGGGTCCATCAGGTCACCGAGCGGTAAATTAACCATTAATGCGCCAAAACTAATCGGAACCAGTAACAAGGGCTCGTATTTTTTTACTATACCCAGGTATAGCAGGACACAGGCAATTACAATCATGATGATTTCATTTAACTGCAAGTTATAATATCCGGTGCTCTTCAGAAAATCAACAAGTAACTCCGTCATTTATGTTTAACCCCTTTCAGGTTCATCGGTAATCTTAGGCAAGAGTGAATGTTTAAGACAATACAATCAAGGGGTCTCCGCTATTTACCGTATCACCTTTCTTAACTAGAATTTGGGAAACAGTGCCTGCCTGCGAGGCGGTCAGTTCATTTTCCATCTTCATTGCCTCCAGGACCAGCAAAACATCACCTTCTTTTATTTCATCTCCCTGACTCACTTTAACCTCAAGTACTGAACCGGGCATTGGCGCTTTTAAAGTAAAACCACCTCCTGCACTCGGTTCAGGTTCTGCTGCAGGAGTTCCACTTGTCTTTGAAGGCTCTACAACCGGTGCAGCNGCCCTGGGACTGGGTGCAGTTGCAGGTGCTGGTGCAGCTTCTGCTGCAGGAGAACTGGTTTTACTGCTCGTATTCTCTGATAGTTCTTCCACCTTGACAGTATAAGATTGATTGTCAACGGTTACCTTAAATGTTTTCACGTCGTTTCTTCCTCCTAATATTTTCTAACTCCAAACTACTTTCAAGCTGCTCTCTCCGACCGATAATTTGCCATTTGTTTAATCCGGTTTTCTCAGGGGTGTGTACCGTAAAACTAATCGGTCCTTTTTGAGAAGAAGCTTGATCAGTTTGCATGTATTGATATATAGCGGCCTGTATAGCCGCAACAACTCGCTTATTTTCTGCTTTTGAATCTTCTTGAGAGGAAAAAGAAATCTCTTTTTCTTGTGTTCCGGTTGCCACCGGGGAAGGTCTGTATAACAGTCTGTTGAATAAAACCAGTAAACCATAGAGACCAAAAAGAGTAACCATAACAACTAAAAATCCCAAAACCATGACCTGCAGGGCAAAGTCCATGTTTTCCATTTACTGCTTTCACTCCATTTCTTTGTACAGGCATCTGCTATATTGTAACACTTTCTTATGTTTGTGAAAAGAGCACTAATCATTTCACAGTATAATTTTTTAATGGTAATAGGTACTGGTTTGATATGGCCAGATGCTGTGGATAGTAACCGTATCTCTTATAGTCGCCATGATAATCTGAGCCGCCGGTTATCAAAAGATTATTTTCAAGTGCTATTTTCTGGTAAGTCCTTTTTTGAGCCGTGCTGTGTTCAGGATGAAATACTTCAATTCCAAGCAAACCAAGAGGAATCAGTTTATCAAGCATTGAACTGCCATGAACCCCCGGGTGAGCGATAATCGGAATTGCTTTTACCTCTTTGAGTAAACTCATCGCTTGTTTAATTGTAAAAGTTTTTCGGGGTACATATGCTTCACGGTTCTGATTCAGGTATAAAGAAAAAGCCTGTTCAAGACTATTAATATATCTTTTTTTAAGCAATAAACGGGCCAGGTGCAACCTGCCCGGAGCTGAATTTCCCGCTTCCGCCAATACTTCTTCAAGGTTTAATTTAAAGCCCTGTTTTCTCAGCTTTCCTACAATTTCATCCATCCTGGTATAACGTTCTTTTAGGACTCTTTCCAATGCGTTTTTCAAATCATCCTTGTATTGGGGATAGTATCCAAGAATATGGACTTCCTGGTTTTCTTCCAACACACCTATTTCCACACCGGGAACCAACTCCAGATTATATTTTTTAGCGGCACATGATGCTTCAGGCAGCCCTTTGATTGTATCGTGATCGGTTAAACCCACTGCAGCCAAACCGGCATTAGCAGCTATTTTGATTAGTTCACCAGGACTGCAGAGCCCGTCTGAGGCATTACTGTGCATATGAAGATCAATTTTGTTTTTATTATTCATTTACGCCAATCTCATTTCTAATGCTACGAATATTATACTAAACAATTAAAAAAACACCCTTTTGCAAGTAACAATCAAAAGGGTGTTCTTGCATTAATTAGCCCCATCCAAACAGTCTCTTTTACCGGGGTTCGACAATCAACTTAATTGCTGTTCGTTCCTCACCGTCAATCTCGATATCCGTAAAGGCCGGGATACATATTAAATCGATACCACCCGGAGCGACGAAACCACGGGCAATAGCTACAGCTTTTACAGCCTGGTTGAGGGCTCCAGCTCCAATTGTCTGAACTTCTGCTCCACCTTTTTCTCTAAGAACTCCAGCAAGGGCTCCGGCTACAGAATTTGGATTGGACTTTGCTGAGACTTTCAATACTTCCATTTGTGAAACTCCTCCTTTACGGGTTTGATTACATTATTCGTCTTAATTATACAATATCCTGCCTGAATTATATGAATAATATGATATATTATTAAATAATTTCAAAAATACGTTTTATTGATAGAGCTTCTCCTGTATTCTCGTTTATCTCAAAATCAACAGCATTAAATACAGTTCTTCCCTGTGAAATGTCCAACTTGTATGGTAATTGCGTTATAAATCTATTTAGAGGCCCCTTAATATCAACCCCCAGGATGGAATCATAAAGGCCAACCATACCTACATCGGTTATATATGCTGTGTTTCCAGGCAAAATTCTTTGATCTGCAGTCTGGACATGACTATGGGTACCGATTACTGCATTAACTTTACCATTTAAAAACCAGCCCATGGCCTGTTTTTCCGAAGTTGCTTCGGCATGTACATCAACAATTATAATATCAGCTTGACTGTTTAAAACAGATATCTCTTTTTCTACTGTCCTAAATGGACAGTCTACAGGATTCATAAAGACCCTGCCTACTAGATTAATCACCGCAATTTTCACACCATTACGTTCAACAACAATGGATCCTTTACCGGGAGTTGTTGCTGGTGGATAATTTGCCGGCCTGATCATTTCCGGCTCATGGTCAATAAAATTATAGACATCTTTTTGGTCCCAGATGTGATTTCCCCCGGTTATTATATCTATACCCATTCTCCTTAATTCGAAGAATGTTTTTTCGGTTATACCCGCTCCACCGGCAGCATTTTCACCGTTGGCGATTATCAAATCGTAGCGTTTATTCTTCAACAAGTACGGGAGATAATTTTTTATGCAGTTTCTGCCTGGTTTCCCAACAATGTCTCCTATAAACAAAAAGTCCATCGCACCTGCTCCAAGCCTCTCAGTTAATTTAATTGATGGTTTAAATGCTCAAACAATAAAAACATTCTCTATAAAAATATTCTTCTAACATATACGTTTTCCTTCAAGATAAAAAAAGTACCTCTAAAATGATATTGATAAAGGTACTTTTATAAAATGTTATTTGTTAAATCTATTATTTAGCGTAATCCACCGCTCTTGTCTCTCTTATTACCGTTACTTTAATTTGACCGGGATATTCAAGTTCATTTTCTACTTTTTTCACAATTTCACGCGCAACCTTAATAGAAGAATAATCATCAATCCGATCCGGCTTAACTATGATCCTGATTTCCCTGCCGGCATGGATAGCGTAAGCTTTTTCTACTCCTTGAAATGAATCCGCAATATTTTCCAGTTTCTCCAGTCTCTTAATATAAGCTTCAAGAGTTTCACGTCTCGCGCCCGGCCTGACGGCCGATATAGCATCTGCAGACTGAATCAACACCGCTTCCATCGTATGAAAATCAGTATCACCATGATGAGCCTCCACGGCATTTATAATTGCGGGTGATTCTTTGTATTTTTTGGCAAGTTCTGAACCAATTTGAACATGCGAGCCTTCGGTTTCGTGATCAATCGCCTTACCAATATCATGAAGTAATCCGGCTCTTTTTGCTAGTGTAACGTCGAGTCCTAATTCTGAAGCCATTATTCCGGCAAGATGCGATACCTCGATTGAATGCTGCAATACATTTTGACCATAGCTTGTCCGGTAACGAAGTTTGCCGAGAAGATTGATCATCTCCGGATGTAATCCATGAACCTTGGTTTCGAAGGCTGCTCTTTCCCCCTCTTCTTTTATCTGGGCATCAATTTCTTTACGTGTTTTCTCCACAATTTCTTCAATCCTTGCCGGGTGAATACGTCCATCACTGACAAGTTTCTCTAAGGCTATTCGCGCAATTTCACGCCTAATCGGGTCAAAGCCGGAAATAATAACTGCTTCAGGGGTATCATCAATTATCAAGTCAATACCGGTTAATGTTTCCAGAGCCCGGATATTACGTCCTTCACGGCCAATAATCCTACCTTTCATTTCATCGTTAGGTAAGGATACAACAGAAACGGTTGTCTCGGACACATGATCGGCAGCACAACGCTGTATGGCCAAGGTAACAATTTCCCTGGCTTTCTTCTCCCCTTCTTCTTTAGCTTTGTTTTCCATTTCTTTGACCATCATTACCATTTCATGATCTATATCATCTCTTACTCTTTGCAGCAATATCTCTTTTGCCTCATCAGAGGTCATGCCTGATATTTTTTCCAACTCTGATAGTTGTTTTTGATGAAGTATTTCCAGTTGTTCTTCTGTCTTTCTGTTATCTTCTTCTTTTTTTCTTAGTTCTTCTTCTTTGTGCTCAATATTATTTATTTTTCGATCAAGGGTCTCTTCTTTCTGCAGTAATCTTCGTTCCATCCTCTGCAATTCTGAACGTCTTTCCCTGTTTTCTTTTTCCAGTTCGTTTCGAAGCCTGTGGTTTTCTTCTTTTGCTTCAAGTTCTTTTTCACGTTTTATAGAGCTGGCTTCCTGTTTCGCTTCTTCAAGAATTTGTTTTGCGGCAAATTCAGCAGATGAGATCCTGGCTTCAGCGATAATTTTTCGAATAAAGAACCCGACTCCAATTCCAACCAGTAAAGCAGCAATAATTATTAATAATATATTAGTCGTCATAATACTCACCTCCGTTTCTTTGTTTGTAACTATATACTCTATTTGTGCTATATAAAAAATATAAGCTGTGTTCAGAACACAGCTTAAAAGAGAAAGATCAGAAAAAGGTAAATTAATCCCTTATCTGCATAAATTTTTATGTTATTTTATCTATCCACAGTGCCTTTTGGCACCAGGCTTTCTCTTAATAGTTATGCACCGAACTGGTATATAATTAAAAAAATATTTTCTATAGTAATTTTAGCTTTTTAACGATATTATGTCAAGGAAAGATTACTCGACCCTTAATCGACAGGATCACAGACTTTAAGAGCTTTAAAAATTAAATTATCCTGAAAACCACGCCTTTTCAAAAAAGATACTTCACGTTTAAGCCATTTTTCATCATTTTTATCACAGGTCTTGCCTGCGCTTCTGTTAATCAAAATCTCTTTAATTCTTTCCAAATCTTCTTCCGGATTAAAAAGTTCTGCTATTTTTTGATCAATAACCTGGCTATTTACACCTTTCATATCCAGTTCATAACGAACTCTTTTTAAGCCAAATCCCCTTAGTTTCCGGTAAATAATAAAATCATTTGCAAATCGTTCATCATTAATATAACCATAGTTTTCCATATCTTTAATCACTTCTGCACTTACGTCTTCAGAAAAACCTTTTCTTTCCAGGTAATCGTAAACTTCATTTTTACTGCGCGCCCGGTAAGTTAAAAATCTTAATGTCAGGTAACGGGCTTTTTTTAAAGCTGCATCTGTATCCAAACAATTTCAACTCCGTAATCACTGTTCTTTTAAATCCGGTCCTGGTTTAGTATTGATTTCGTTATTTTTATTATCTTTGGATTTAATTTCACTTTCGCTTTTATTAACATTTGTCACCGGAAGTCCTGCCAGTTCCCGCACCTTTAATTCAATCTCATTTTTGATTTGCAGATTTTCTTTGAGGTAGTCCCTGACATTCTCCCGTCCCTGACCCAACCTTTCCTCACCGTAAGAATACCAGGCACCGCTTTTCTCGATTACTTTGTGCTCAAGGCCGAGATCAATCAATGAACCTTCTGCTGAAATACCTTTTCCGTAAAGAATATCAAATTCAGCAATTTTAAATGGAGGAGCCACTTTATTTTTAACTACTTTTATCCTGGTCCGATTACCGATAATCTGATCGGAACCAATTTTAAGTGATTCAATCCTTCTTACTTCCATCCTAACCGAGGAATAAAATTTTAGTGCCCGCCCTCCCGGAGTTACCTCGGGATTACCAAACATTATGCCAACTTTTTCTCTGATTTGATTAATAAATACTGCACTGGTTTTTGATTTGCTGATAATCCCGGATAATTTACGCAGAGCCTGGGACATAAGCCTGGCTTGTAAACCAACATGGGCATCGCCCATTTCTCCTTCAATTTCAGCTCTTGGGACCAGTGCGGCCACTGAATCGATGACAAGAACATCTATAGCGCCGCTGCGAACCAGGGCTTCTGCTATTTCCAGTGCCTGCTCACCGGTATCGGGCTGCGAAACTAAAAGTTCGTCAAGGTTCACCCCGAGATTGGTTGCATACTGGGGATCAAGGGCATGTTCGGCATCGATAAATGCGGCAAAACCATTGCGTTTCTGTGCCTCGGCAATAATATGCAGTGCAACTGTTGTCTTACCTGAAGATTCAGGGCCAAAAATTTCAATAACCCTGCCCCTCGGTATTCCCCCAACTCCCAAAGCTGCATCTACTGCCAGGCAGCCGGAAGGAATTACGGCAATTTCAGTTACTGCATCCTGACCTAATTTCATAATTGAGCCTTTGCCGAACTGCTTTTCAATCTGTAATAGTGCTGATTCAAGCGCTTTTTCTTTTTCCAATTATTATTACCTCCTTAAACAGGGATTGCCACTTGAATTTTACTGGCCTAGCCCTGATGGTGTTATCTTCTGTTTAGCTGTTCGATCTCCTGCATCATTTGAAGTAGAAATATAATCATTTTTATCCAGCCAGTCCGTTTTTATAAAGTACAGTATAAATTGAACCCTTAGGAGTAAGTTGGCTTTCAAATAATACTATTTCTTCAGCAATACTGGAAGATGTATAAAAACTATTTTCCTGTTCAATGAATCTTTTGATCAGGTGAACCGGAATCGGTCGGCGAATTCTACCGATCGTAAGATGTGGTTTGTAACTTCTTTTTTCAGGTTTAAAACCGTAGCTGGAAAGGTTTATATCTAGATTCTGTGCCAGATGCTTAAGGGCTGTTTCCCCTTCACGAACGCCGATCCACATTACCCTTGCTTTGTGAACAGATGGGAATACTCCGCTGTAACCGATAGCCAATTTAAACTGGTTAACTGAAACAACACTGTTATCCATGGCTTTTTTAATATTATCAATTAAATCCGGTTCAGTATCCCCCAAAAATTTTAAGGTAAGATGCATTCCTTCCGGTTTTACCCAGCTCACCCCTTCCAGGAAACCATTTAGTTTTTGCTGTAATTTTAGAACTTCTTCCTTCTGCTGTTTGGAAAGTTCAATGGCAATAAATAACCTGGCCAATATTCTTACCTCCTTATGTCCGGATAGACAACAGCGTTCTTCTGATCATGTCCAGGGCCAGTTGTGAAGATCTTTCCTTTACCATTTGCCGTCCACCACCAAGGTTCATTTTTTTACATTGACAACCTTTAGCAGATGAAACGGCTATATAAACCAGGCCAACCGGCTTATTCGATGAATCACTATCCGGGCCGGCCAGACCGGTTATTCCTGCTGCCAGATCTGAGTTAAAATAATTTCTTGCTGCTTCAGCCATTGCTTTTGCAGTCGCTTCGCTGACCAGGCCTTCTTTTTTTAGCAGTTCCTGATCAAGACCCAGTTTAGAGGTTTTAACCTCTTCACTGTAAGCAACCAGGCCGCCTTTATAAAACTTAGAAATGCCTGGAATATCTGTTAGCATATCCGACAAATGACCCCCGCTGCAGGATTCAGCCAGGGCAATGGTCATTTGTTTTTCTGCTAATAGTTCAGCTACCCGACTGGCTAAAGTATCATCTTCACTACCGTAAATATGATCTCCGAGTAATGATTTTAACTGTTTTTCAGCTTTTTCAATAGCTGCTGCGGCTTCTTTAGCGTTTCCTTTACCTTTTATTTGCAGATTAACTTCAAAACCCCTGGCAATATATGATATAGGTGGAAAATCCCATGAACCAAGCATTTTAATTTTTTCTTCCAGCATCGATTCACCTATACCACAACACTTTAACGTTTTCACCATGGTTACGTTCCCCGGATTATAATTAAAAATAAACGGCAAAACGGATTGATCAAACATCAGGCTCATTTCATTAGGCGGACCGGGCAGCATGATAATCAGTCTGCCTTCTCTTTCAATCATTGAGCCCGGTGCGGTTCCGCATTGATTTTCCAAAAGGGCAGCGCCTTCAATGACCATGGCTTGCTTCCGGTTGTTTTCAGGCATTCTTATACCCCGACAGGAAAAAAAACTCTCCATCCTTTCTAACCACTCCCGGTTTAGCACCAGCTGCAGATCAAGAATAGAGGCAACCGCTTCTTTGGTCATATCATCATCTGTTGGTCCCAATCCACCGGTAAGAATAACTATTTCACTTTTTTCCATGGCTCTTTCCAGGGCATTTTTTATCGCTTCCCGGTCGTCTGCGACAACAGTTGCTTCACGAACTTCTATTCCAGCAGACCATAACCGCCTGGCCAGAAAACCAGTATTGCTGTTTTCTATCAATCCGGTTAAAAGTTCATTACCGATACAAATCAGATCAGCCTGCAAAAACTTCACCTCGTAAAGGTCATATTTTAAGTTATTCAGAAAATGATTTAAGTAGTGTGGAGTTCCCTGCCCATAAATTATAAGATGTAACAGCATTAATCTTTGCTGAAACCCATGAGCCTGGTTTTAAAGGTACAGTTGAACGAAAATAAACCAATCCGTCTACTTCAGGAGCCTGGTATTCTGTGCGACCATAATACCAGTTGGCACCGGTTTTGCTTGCTCCATCTACAAGTATGCTCAGATGTCTTCCCACATATTTTTCATTTATTTTACGGGCTATCTGTTTTTGTCTCATCATCAGGTCACGATAACGCTTTTTAGCAACCCGGCTATTAACCTGCCCATCTAAATTGCCCGCAATTGTCCCTGCCTGGCGTGAATAAGTAAATGCGCCTAAACTGTCAAATGGATTGTCTTCAACGAAACTGATTAAGTCCCTGAAATAGGAACTGGATTCTCCAGGATAGCCAACCATCAATGTGGTTCGTAAAGCCAGATCAGGGATCTTTCTGTGCAGTTTATTATAAAGTATAGTTAGCTCTTGACGGTTATATGATCTGCCCATTCGTTTGAGCATTTGATCATTAGTGTGCTGAATAGGGATATCCAGGTAGTTGCAAACTCTTTTTTCAGAGGCAATAAGTTCAATTAGTTCGTCATCAATCCTGGAAGGATAGGTATACATGATCCTCAGCCGGAATGTCCGATCCAGGGTCAATATAGTTCTTATTAACCCGCTTAAATTAGGCAAATGGTATTGATCACTGCCGTAAGCAGTTGTATCCTGGGCTATCAAATTTATTTCAGAAGTACCTTTATCCAGTAAATCCTTGATTTCAGTGATAATATCTTCCGGATCACGGCTTCTATAGGGGCCCCTGATCCGAGGGATTAAACAGTAATGACAGCAGTTACTGCAGCCTTCGGCAATCTTGACGGAAATACTGTGTGCCGGAGCAGTTATTATTCGGGGTGACAGCGAACAATATATGTTTGGAGGGGACTTCTTGATCACCGTGCGTTTGCCGCTGAAAAGCATTCTTATAAACTGATCCAGGTTTGAATAGCTATGGACGCCAATAGCTCCATCTACTTCCCTGAAATCCTGAATAATTTTATGACCAAACACTTCGACCAAACAACCGGCAGCAACTATTTTGGGCCTATTTTGATCAGTAGTTTTGGCCATCTTAAGAATAGTATTTACCGATTCTTCCTGAGCCTGATCTATAAATGCGCAGGTATTGATTAGAATAATATCTGCTGACTGGTAATGATCAGTAATAATAAAACCCTTTCGGGCAAGATAACCAAGTATTTCTTCTGTATCAATCCTGTTTTTTGAACAACCCAGTGAGACAGCTGCCAGTTTAAGGCCTGTCGGATAGTTATTTTTCAAATCAAAAATATTACTATGCTGATTTTCCGTTAATGATTTCAGCAGCCTTATCTCCTTAAAACAGCATTAATCATTATTCAGAATCTCGATTGATTTCTTCGCAAATCCTGGCGGCCTGTTCTGCCGTAACCAAAATCTGCCTGGGTTTACTGCCTTCAAACTCTCCAACAATACCTTTTCTTTCCAGGTCATCAATCAAGCGTGCGGCCCTGGTATAACCAATACGAAAACGCCTTTGCAGCAATGATATAGAGGCCTGTCCTGTCCTGACCACAAGATCTGCCGCTTCAGTAAATAAAGTATCGATTTCTTCCTCTTCAACTTCCTCTTCCGGTGTTTCCAGAAAGGTAGTGCCGTTTTCCTGTTCGGTCAGACCCTGTTCTTTAATAAAGTCGGTAATCTTTTTAACTTCATCTTCACTTATATATGCACCCTGTACCCTGAAAGGCTTGACTGCTCCCACAGGGTAAAAAAGCATATCCCCCCGACCAAGCAGTTTTTCGGCCCCGGCCATATCGAGAATAGTTCTTGAATCAAATTGTGATGAAACGGTAAAAGCGATTCTTGAGGTTATATTGGCCTTAATTATTCCCGTTAATACATCTACAGAAGGCCTCTGGGTGGCTACAATAAGGTGAATACCTGCCGCTCTTGACATTTGGGCCAGCCGGGCAATAGCATCCTCTACCTCTCCTGGCGAGACATGCATTAAATCAGCCAGTTCGTCAATAATTATGACAATATATGGTAAATGCTCCATTTCTGGATTACCGGCAGCCATTTCACTGTACGTCCGGATATCACGAACGCCGAGACTGGCAAATAATTCATAACGCCTGCCCATCTCTTTTACCATTTTCCGCAGGGCAAGTGATGCTTTGCGCGGATCGGTGAGAACTGGCATTAACAGATGTGGAATGCCGTTATAAACACTTAACTCAACCACTTTTGGATCAATCATCATAAAGCGCAGTTGTTCCGGATTTGCTTTAAATAGAATGCTGGTAATCAGTGAATTCAGGCAGACACTTTTACCGGCTCCGGTTGCACCGGCAATTAATAAATGCGGCATATTTGCCAGATCAGCGATAACCGGTACCCCGGTAATATCCTTACCCAAACCGATCGTCAGCGGAGAAGAGCTGCTCTTAAAAGCTTTTTCTTCGATAACTTCTCGTAAATGAACAAGAGATATTATTGTATTGGGAACTTCTATACCCAGGGCCGCTTTGCCGGGAATAGGCGCTTCAATCCTGACCAGTGGTGCGGCCAGGTTGAGGGCTAAATCATCTGACAGGCTGATTATTTTGCTAACCTTAACCCCGGCTTCCGGCTGTACTTCAAAACGGGTTACTGTTGGTCCTGACTGCACATGAGTTACTTTTGCCTTTACACCAAAATTTTGCAGGGTGCTTTCCAGCTTTTTGGCCCTTTCCCTGCTGTTTTTCAGTTGTTGATCGCCATTAGGACCGGGTAATGTTAAAAGATCCGGAGTTGGCAGTAGATAGTCAGATAAAAAACTGCTTTTACCGGTCACGACCGGTAATTCTAAAGACTGTTCTTTCTTGTTTTCCGGATCGACTATAATTGGCGCTCTTTCACCTTGATAATCAAAGGAACGCAAGCCGGTTTCTTTTTCTTGAGCCTCACTCCAGTCTTCAATTTTGGGAATACCATCTCCAGGAATATTATTTACCTGATTACTTGTTTTTAAAACCGCTGCATTTTTCTTTTTTTCACCGGCCGTCCTTAATTTGACCTGGAATCCATTGATAACTTTTCGGGTCATATTAATAAGAAACTGTCCCAGGTTTTTTATTAAATAGATTATTTGTTCCAAAAAAAGCAGTAGTAAACTGAAAAGACTTCTAACCGAGATGTTTAAAACCAGCAGGGCAGAAATAAGGGCTAAAGCTGCAAGAAGAATCCGACTGCCGGTTAAACCAATAGAAAAAAACAAGCCGGCGGCAAAAACAGCTCCGACAAATCCTCCACCCTCTTTATCCAGGCCAATTTTAATACTTTCAAAAAAAATATTATTCGCGGCCAACTGAGGCATTCTATCTGTCATTAATTGCAGATGAATCCAAATCATGACCAAAATCGAAAGTATTAACAGGCCAAGCATCCTTGATTTTAAATTAAACTTTTCTCCGGGTAAAATAAAACGCAAACCCAGTAATCCAATGAAAATAGGGACAACAACAGCAGTTTCACCGGCCAGTATCCGGAGTATATTGTTAATAAACAAACCCAAACCTCCGGTTTGTCCGGCCTGGGTCAGGCCAACATAGCAAAAAAAGGCCAAAGCCACAATAAGGATACCCTTAACCTGGTTTCTCATCTCATTTTTTGAACTATTTTTTTTCCTTTTAGCCAAAAATAACAATCCACCCTGTTAATTATATTGAGCATTATAAAACACTTGTTCAAGAAAGTAAAGTTACGGCGGTGCCAAAATGATACGACGGGGGCATTGATACACTTAATTATCGTTTCCGGTTATCACGGTCATACCTTTTTGCTGAATGGTAAAGTGCATATGATCACCAAATAGTATTTCCCCTTCCATATGCAGGGGGCGGGTTTCGCTTAAGTTCAACTTGATTTCCGGAGTCCGGTACATCGCTGCCTGCTCAATATTTTTGAGCTTTCCGCTAAATACTTTTGGGAAATGATACACCAGGCTCAATTTGTTCATAACATTAAACACGCAAACATCGAAAAGGCCGTCATCCTGTATTGCATCGGGAACAATTTTCATCCCGCCACCGTAAGCCTGGCCGATTCCCACGGCAACCAGTAAAGGGGTCAATTTAAGAGTGCTATTTCCCATTTCGATTTCCATCTCAACTACCTGATAAGACATAAGTGTTTCAAGGAAAGCATAAATATAAGCAGAAACTCCTTTGAAAGGTCTAACCCCGCGGTTAACTCTTAAAGCTACCGCTGCATCAAAGCCAACTCCGACTGTATTAATAAAATACCGATCCAGTACTTTCCCCAGGTCAATGGCCCTGGTTTTTCCTTTAATTAATGCCATACAGGATAACTCAATGTCAGGGGGCATATTGACAGCAGTTGCAAAATCGTTACCCTTACCAGCATGAATTGCTCCCAATATTGATTTAGTGCCGACAATTCCATTTAACACTTCGTTGACCGTGCCATCTCCACCGGCTGCGACAATGAAATCAAATCCTTCGTTTGCAGCCTTATAGGCAGCTTCGATACCATCTCCGGCTTTTTTAGTCCAATAAATATCGAATTCAGCACCTGCATCCCGGAAATATTTCTCAACTTTTGGAATTAAAGCTTTTGCTTTTCCACCACCGGCAATAGGATTGGCTATAAACTTGTAGCGTTTCAATAAGTTTTCTTCCTTTCACATAATTAGTTTAAATCCGTCTAATTAATTAAGCCTATTATTTAGTGGGGCTGCCCGAACCAGGCAACCCCACAAAGATTTAAATATTTGTAAAAGTGAAGTTAGCAGGAAAATTTCTTGTCCAGTTTTTTCATGGTTTCAACAATACCTCCATATTCCAGTTCAGAATAATGAAGCATTGCCGGTCCTGAAAAGCCCTGCTCTCTGATATCGCTTGCCTTCCGGGAAACTTTATCCCTGATATAATCCCAGTAAGGATGATCAAAGCAGTCAACAGGTTCTGTCAACTTACCGTTGTGCACACAAAATCCAACCGCACTGACTACCGGCGGACCGTCGAAAAATGAGATAGTACAGCCCATTTTAGCCGGCATTAAGGGGCCGGTATGACTGCCACGCATAAAACCGGCTACATAGTGACCTATACTATAAGGCGAAAGGATCTCCCCTGTGGCCGGAAAATCACCCTGGCAGCGTGCCAAAAGAACCGGATCATCTTTACCGGTATACTTACCGGCAATATTGTGCAACCGGGTGGTGCTGGCAGCAGTAGCCTGAGCACCTGTAGCTCTTGAATAAATTGCTGATACAACAAAACGTTCATTATCCCGTAAAAGTGCTGCAATGTCATATGTATCTTCCGGAGTATTCAGTTCTATAAGTCTGTCTTCCTCCACATGAGCAGCATCAAGAATAACAAATTTAAAACCCTGGCTGATTTTAGGAGAAAGCACCAGTCCGGAGCAGTGCATCGGGTCGGCAAAACTTAAGTATAAAGGGAGGTTATAGGCCCCGGGATCGGTTTTATCAGCTGTAAATAGTAAAAAAGGTTCGGCCTGACGTTCTTCAATTTCCATCTCTGCTACAGCCGGTCCGAGTCCTTTGACATTGCCGGAAAAAGCATCCGCCAGGAGGTCCTGCCCTGCTCCGTACAGGCCCTGTTCTTTTGCTTTTTCTGTCCCGCATATAAAAGCATCCCAGGCCAGTTGATGTAAATCACTGTTTCCGGTACCGTGCTGGTGACAAAATAAGATTGCTACATCGTCACCGGTACTGCCAACATAGTAATCAGTAATCAACTTACCTAACTGGCGATCAATGCAATCCCTTACCGATTCGATTAATGCTTCGCTTGGCCTGATATGCCCTGCTATGCTTCCAATATCCGCCTTGATAACGCTTAAGGTCGTTTTCAAATTATTCCCTCCTTATAAATTCAAATAACTAATAACCTTAAAATATTTAAACCCGGCATTTAATTACTGTTTTTTAGCATTACCGGTTGGGATGTCGATAATTATTGGCATAATCATTGGTTTTCGTCCAGTATGTTCATAAAAATATGAAGAAGCGACATCCCTGACCTTTGATTTAATTTTATTCCATTCAGTCAATTTTTTCTGGTTAATATCTTCAGTTATTTTTAATAATTCGCTTTTTGCCCCTTCAATTAAGTCTACCGATTCCCGAACATAAACAAAACCACGGGTTATTATTTCCGGCCCGGAAATAACTGTATTTTTTTCCGGATCCATCACCATGATTATAATCACAATACCATCTTCCGATAACATCTGCCGGTCACGAATGACAACTTCGCCAACATCGCCAACCCCAAAACCATCGACTAAAACTCTTCCGGCTGCAACTGATCCAGCCATACGTCCTTTTCCGTCATTAAATTCCATAACATTACCGGGTTTGGCCATAAATACTTTATCTTCAGATATGCCCAGCTTTTGGGCGATGATTGAACAGTTTGCCTGCTGCCTGTATTCACCATGAACCGGAATTATGTGTTCCGGGCGCAATAGATTAAGCATCATCTTAATTTCTTCTTCGCTTCCATGTCCGGACACATGAACACCGGATACAGGCTGATAAATAACTTTTGCTTTCAACTGGTAAAGATTATTGACCGTTCGGGCAACCAGTTTTTCATTGCCGGGTATCGGATTAGCTGCAATAATTACTGTATCGCCCGGTTTTATCCCTACCTGACGATGCTCAGATTGAGATATCCTGGTTAAAGCTGACATCGGTTCTCCCTGGCTGCCGGTCGTAATTAAAGCTATCTTATCCGGGGGCATATCACTAACCTTATCCGGATCGACAAGAACCCCGTTGGGTATATTTAAATAACCCAGTTCAGTGGAAATATCAACCGAGTTTACGATACTTCGGCCCACCACACAGACTTTCCGCTCGTAGCGAACAGCAGCATCTACTACCTGTTGGATCCGGTGAATATTTGAAGCAAAAGTAGCCAGGATAATCCGGCTTTTCGATAGGCGAAAAATTTCATTTATACTTTCCCCTACCTCTTTCTCTGAAAAAGTATAGCCCGGTCGATCGGCATTTGTGGAATCAATTAATGCGGCAACAACTCCATTTCTGCCCAGTTCAGCCAGTTTGTAATAATCCGTAATCTTACCGTCTACGGGAGTCTGGTCAAATTTAAAATCACTGGTATAAACAATTGTACCGACCGGTGTTTCGACTGCAATACCCACTGAGTCCGGAATGCTGTGATTAGTCCGGAAAAAAGATAGCTTAAAATTTTCGGATAAAACCAACTTTTGATCAGGGTTAATTTCGTTTAATTGAATACTATTAACCGGATGTTCCATAAATTTTGCTTTCAATAATCCCAGGGTTAATCTTGTTCCGTATATAGGTGCCTTTAATTCCTCGATTATATAAGGCATTGCTCCAATATGATCTTCATGTCCATGGGTAAGGACAATTCCTAAAATTTTTAGATCATTTTCCAACAGGAATGATATATCAGGGATAACAATATCTACACCCAGCATGGCTTCGTCAGGAAACTTCAACCCGGCATCCATAACAATGCATTCACGGCCATACTTAAGAATAAACATATTTTTCCCTATTTCACCGACTCCGCCTAACGGAATCAGCTGTAAATTGTTACTTTTTCTATTCTTTCTAGACAAAATAAACCTCCATCGTTATTTTTAATTATAAGATATTACTACATTTAAAGATAGCCATCAATGTTCTCCGGTATGGCCGAAACCGCCATTTGCGCGATCAGTTATGTTCAATTCAGAAGCTTCTATGATTGCTGCCCGGGATACCGGACAAAGAACCATCTGGGCGATGCGGTCAAGGCGTTTAATTAAAAAAGGTTTTCGGCCCAAGTTGATCAAAATTACCTTGATTTCTCCCCTGTAATCAGAATCAATTGTTCCCGGAGAATTAAGAATACCTATACCATTTTTAGCGGCCAGGCCACTGCGAGGCCGGATTTGCAGCTCATATCCGGGTGGTACCGCAACAAGCAGGCCTGAAGGTATTATGACGATTTCATTGGGCATAACTGTTCTATCATCTTCAACAGCAGCATATAAATCCATGCCGGATGAACCGGCAGTCATATAGCGGGGTAAGGGAATATCCTTTGCATGATCAGCTAATTTTACCGGTAATGTTACCGTTTTCTGAACCAAAGTATTTATTCCTTTCAATTTCCTTCTATACTGCTTTATTCGTTTAGAATAAAAGGATATCTGCCGGCATATATGGAGAACTATTCGAGTGATGAAATAAGCCGGAATTCAAAACTAACTAAAAACCCTGCACAAAAGGGTTTTAGTTAGTAGAGTTATTTCCGCTTGTCATATGGCTTGCCACCGTCTTTATATCCCGGTGGTTTTTTTAATAATGCTTTTCTGGAAAGATCTATTCTTCCCCTGTCATCGATATCAAGCACTTTAACCTCTATTTCATCACCCAGGTTGACTACATCTTCAGTTTTATCAACCCGCCGGTGATCAAGATGTGAGATATGCAAAAGGCCTTCTTTACCGGGAAGCACCTCCACAAATGCCCCGTAGCGTTCAATCCTGGTCACTTTCCCTGTATAAACTTCACCAGGTTCCACTTCCTTGACCAGGGTCTCTATCATTTCCTTCGCTTTTTTACCACCCTCAGGATCTACTGCTGCAATAAAAACTCTTCCATCAGGTTCTATATCAATACCAACTCCTGTATCGGCAATGATCTTATTGATCATCTTTCCACCCGGGCCGATTACGTCCCTGATCTTGTCGACCGAAATTTGCATCTTGATCATACGCGGTGCGTTAGGTGACAATTCAGGTCGGGGTTCACTGATACTTTCATTCATAACACTCAGGATATATTTATAGCCTACATCAGCCTCGATCAGGGCTTTTTCAAGAATCTCCCGGGACAACCCTTTAATCTTAATATCCATTTGCAGGGCGGTAATACCCACCTCTGTTCCGGCCACTTTAAAATCCATATCGCCCAGGAAGTCTTCAACTCCCTGGATATCAGACAAAATAACCACGTCATTATCTTCTTTGATCAGACCCATGGCAATACCGCTAACCGGTCTTTTTAAAGGCACACCTGTATCCATCATGGAAAGTGAAGAAGAGCAAACACTACCCATTGAGGTGGATCCGTTTGATTCAAGCACTTCTGAAACCAGTCGAATTGTATAAGGAAACTCATCTTCGGAAGGTACAACCGGCTCCAGGGCCCTTTCAGCTAAGGCTCCGTGACCGATTTCCCGGCGACCCGGGCCGCGCATAAAACCCGTTTCTCCGACACTGTACGGCGGAAAATTATAATGGTGCATGAATCGTTTTGATTCTTCCAAACCTAAACCATCAAGCATCTGCATATCTCTTAAAGCAGAAAGAGTACATATGCTGAGCACCTGGGTTTGTCCCCGGGTAAAAATTGCTGAACCGTGAGTCCTGGGAAGAAATGATATTTCACAGTTTATTGGACGAATCTCCTGGGGTTTACGTCCATCGGCTCTTATATTTTTATTAATAACCAGATCCCGCAGGGTTTCTTTTAAAACGTTTTCAAATATTTTACTCAGCTCGGCCTGGTTTTCCGGATATTCCTCAAAATATTTCTCCATAATATCCTTTTTAAAAGCAGCAAGCCGGTCTTCCCGTTCTTTTTTATCGGAAATTTGCAGGGCATCTGTAATACCTTTTTTAATTACCGGTTCAGTTTTTTCAACGAGTTCAGCAGGTAATTCCTGTTCAGCAACGGTCATCTTTTCACAACCATAGTCTTCAATCAATTGATCCTGCTGAGCAATTATTTCTTTAATACCTTCGTGGCCTGCCTCTATACACTTTAAAACATCTTCCTTACTTATTTCCTGTGCACCTGCTTCGACCATCATCACTGCTTCTCTGGTTCCAGCCAGCATTAAGTGCAGTTTGGTATTTTGCAACTGTTCCTGGTCTGGGTTAATTACCGGTTGCCCATCAACCAGGCCGACAATTACGGCAGCGACCGGTCCATCAAACGGTATCTTTGAAATAGAAAGCGCTGCCGAGGCCCCGATTATAGAAAGCGGTTCAGGCGGGCAGTTTTGATCCATGGAAAGCACCGTGCTCACAATATGGACTGAATTTCGAAATCCCTTGGGAAATAGTGGACGCAGTGATCGGTCGGTTAAACGACAGCCCAGGATCGCTCTTTCCGTGGGCCTACCCTCTCTTTTAATAAAACCGCCGGGGATTCTACCTACCGCATAAAGTCTTTCTTCATAATCTACCGTTAAAGGGAAAAAATCTACTCCTTCACGCGGCTCGTCGGAAACAGTTGCAGTAACCAGAACAACTGTATCGCCGTAGCGGACCATTACAGCTCCGCTGGCCTGCTTAGCTAAACGGCCTGTTTCCATGGTCATTGTTCTACCTTGAAATTCCATGGTGTATGATTTCATACAATAACTCCTCTCAGGAATTCAGTTTTGAGAAACCAGGACACGAGGTTATCCCCGTGTCCCGGTAACTATTTTCTTAATTTAAGCTTTGCTACCAGATCCTGGTAGCGTTCTGGAGATCGATCACGCAAGTAATTCAAAAGGCCTCTTCGACGCCCGACCAGCTTTAATAAACCGCGTTGTGAATGAAAATCTTTTTTGTGGGTTTTCAGGTGTTCTGTGAGGTAATTAATTCTTTCTGTCATCAAAGCAATCTGGACTTCCGGTGAACCGGTATCGCCCTCATGTCTTTTATGCAGATCTATGATCTCCTGCTTTCTTTCATACTCCAACATATAATGATCCTCCCTTTTTTTAATCGCCGCATGCCAAGTAAAACGTCGGGATATCGTCATACCTAGCCGGCGGTTCAACCATCATGATCTTAGCACACTGCAACCTGCTTGTAAAGAAAAGCTGCTGCCGTTATTTCCCTTTTTTATTTTATCAATTAAGTCCCTTGCTTTTTCTATATCTTTACCAACCTGTTCTTTCAGCTGAGCTGGTGAAGTAAAAGTTTTTGTATCTCTCAATTTTTCAAGGAAACAAACCCGAATCTCATGATTATAAATGGTTCCGCTAAAATCAATTATATGGGTTTCAACAGTGTTATCGTGATCAGAAAAAGTAGGCCGTGTCCCAACATTGGTAACACCGTAGTAAATACTGCTGCCCAATTTATCGACAGAAGTTAAGTAAACTCCTTTGCCGGGCCATAACAAGCGTGAAGATGTGGCAATATTTGCTGTCGGATAAACCATTTTGTTACCTATTCCATAACCTTTTACAACTCTACCCTGCCTGAAAAAGTAATAATTTAGCAGTTCAGATGCTTTGTTTACAGCGCCATATAACAGCATTGATCTTATTATGGAGCTGCTGACTTTCGTGCCATCATAATACAGCATGGGCGCTATATCCACATCGAATCCAAGTTCTTTTCCCCAGTAAGATAATGTTTCTGAACTGCCCGTCCCCTGTTTTCCAAATGAATAGTTTTCTCCGACAATAACACCGCTGATTTTTAACTTTTCCAGCATGATTTGCCTGATAAATTGCTCCGGGGTAAGATTGGACAGCTCAGTTGTAAATGGTTCTACAATAAGATAATCAAGGTTTAATTCTGCCATAATTTCGGCCCGGTCGGCGATATCGGTTAACAGGGTTAAAGGTTGTTCAGCTCGCAGGGCAATTAAAGGATGTGGATCAAAAATAAGAGCGGCACTAAAGCCTTTTTCCTGTTTGGCTTTTTCAACTGCCAGCTTTAAAATTTCCTGATGACCGCGGTGAACTCCATCAAAATTGCCAAGGGCAACGAAAATTGGAGCATTATTTACAGGAAAGCGGTCAATACCATTAATCAATTCCATGTTTCAATCACCTTTCTGCAGCTCTTTTAAAAATACCCTGCAGCTGTTATGAAGCTAAAAATTTAATAGTTCTTAACCTGCCACCATGATCACTTGCTTCATAAACAGCTATAGCTTTAAATTTATCTTCTTTATCGTAAATCCTGATCATGCTTTCTTTTTCGCACTGATCCTTTTTATCCAAACATCCACAGGAAACGGTTTGCCCGTTTTTCAGAAATTGAACCTGGTCATCACTTAGCTGAAGTTTCGGAAAATGAACAAGAGCTGAATCCATTGGCTGTAGCATTTGTTCATAAAGACCTTTTTCAGCCAGTTCCTTGACTTTTTCCAGCGTTAAAGAGTTTTCCAGTTTAAAGGGGCCAACAGCTAACCTGACCAGGGAAGAAAGATGGGCGCCGCAAGCAAGGTCCCGTCCTATATCAGCAGCAAGAGTGCGGATATAGGTCCCTTTTGAACATTTAACTTCAACCTCGATCTGGGGTGCATGTTTATCGCTATATTTCAGCAGTTTTATCTCATAAATATCAGCCGTTCTGACCTGACGGGGAACTGCTTTACCGGTACGAGTCCAGTAATAAAGCGGCTTCCCCTGGTATTTTACAGCTGAGTAAAGGGGTGGCAGCTGTTCTATGCTTCCTATATAACCCATGAGAGCTTCCTCAATTTGTTTATGCTCAAAACAGGGTACATCATGCTGCCCGGTGATACAGCCTGTAGAATCCTCAGTATCGGTGGTTACACCCAGGGTTACCCCGGCACGGTAAGTTTTTGGATATTCAACGATGTACTCAGCTACACGGGTTGCTTTTCCCAGGCAAACTGGTAATACACCGGTGGCGATCGGGTCCAGTGTACCGGAATGTCCGGCCTTTATGCCCTGGAATAGCCTGCGAATTGTTTGTACTACCTGGTTTGAAGTAGTGTCACGAGGTTTGTTGATTACAATAATTCCGTCCAATGCCACTACTCCTTCAGAACGAAAGTGACTTAACCATGCTCAAAGCTTCATCAATTACCTGTTCTTTAACAGTCTCATATTTATCATACAGGCGGCATCCGGCTGCACGGGCATGTCCCCCACCATTAAATTTTCCGGCTAAAACACTAACATCCATCGATTTTGACCGAAAACCTACCTTTACTTCATGAGAATTTTCAACATAAAATAATATTCCAAGCTCCACACCCTCTATATTACGGGGATAATTAATTATTCCATCCAATTCATCTGTAGTTGCTCCACTGCGTTCCCTGATATCACGGCTAAGAGTCATTACGGCTATTTTCCGATCGGCATACATTTCCAGGCTGGAAAGAGCTTCTTTAAGTAATATATAGAAAGAAAGCGGCCTTTCATCAAATATCTTTAAATTAAGCAGTCCCGGGTTTTTTATATGTTCCAGCAAAGCAGCGGTAATCCGGTGAGTATCAGGGGTAGTATTATCGTATTTAAAAGATCCTGTATCGGTGGAAATGGCAATATAAAGCGACCTGGCTATATCTGCGTTAAGCGGTAACTCAAGATCATGTAAAATATGATAGATGATTTCTCCGGTCGCAGCAGCATAAACATCAACAAGGTTATAGGTTCCATACCTTTGATTGGTTACATGGTGATCAATATTGATAATGGTCTCGCATTTCATAACAGCATCTCTGAATATACCAAGCCGCTCTGGATCGCTGCTGTCCAGTACTACAACAGGTATTGTGGGATCGTTGATTAAAACTTCATTCTGAACCAGATCCGCTCCCTTTAAGAAGCTGAACTTGCGGGGCACTGGTCCCGGGTTAAAAAGTTTTACATTCTTGCCCTTCTTTAATAGGCCTTCACCTAATGCCAGTAGAGAACCGATACTGTCACCATCAGGCTGCATGTGTGAAATCAGGTAAAAAGCATCCTCTTCTTTTAAGCACTCAACTATTTTTGCCCGGTCCGTTATCATTACCACCATTCTCTTCTTTTTTCAGAGACTTAATTACTTCTTCAATGTATGCTCCGTATTCGATAGAATTATCCAGGATAAAATTAATTTCTGGAGTATATCTCAACCGGATTCGCCGGCCAATTTCACTGCGTATGAATCCGGAAGCTCTCTCCAGGGCCTGAAGTGTTTTTTCTTTTTCATCATCACTTCCATAAATGCTGATATAAATCGATGCATGACGTAAATCTTTTGAAAGGCTAACATCGGTTACACTGGTTAAGCCCGATATCCCTGGATCTTTGATTTCAAAATTGATTATGCCGCCAATATCTTTTTTGATCTGTTCAGCAACCCGCCGTACTCTGTTTTCTGTCATAATTTTAACCCTCCAAACTATACGGCGATTAAAAACATAACTATCGTGCTATCTGCTCCATTAAGTAAGCTTCAATAATATCACCTTCATGAAGGTCGTTATAGTTTTCCAGCAGTATCCCACACTCGTAGCCGGATGATACTTCACGAACATCATCCTTAAAACGCTTTAGCGAAGCAATGCTGCCGGATTCATGAACAACAGCACCGTCACGGATTACCCTGACAATTGAATTACGGCTGATTTTACCTTCAATAACATATGAACCGGCTATATTCCCCAGTTTTGAGGCTTTAAATAACTGCCTGACCTCAACCTGACCCTGAATAACTTCCTTCATTACCGGTTTAAGCATGCCTTTTACCGCTGCCTGGATATCCTCAATTGCTTCATAAATAATGCGGTAAAGCCTGATATCGACCTGGTTTTTTTCAGCCAGTTTACGGGCGTTGCTGTCGGGTCTGACATTAAATCCAATAACAATTGCATTTGACGCTGAAGCAAGCATGATGTCTGTTTCGTTGATAGCCCCGACACCGGTATGAATTATCTTAATTTGCACTTCATCCAGGCTTAATTTAGTCAGAGCATCTCTAAGCGCCTCCACCGAACCCTGGACATCCGCTTTTAAAATCAGGTTGAGTTCTTTGACCTCCCCTTCCTGGATTTGTTTAAACAGATCTTCAAGGGTGACCCGCTGTACTTGCCTGCTTGCTTCCTTAATTTTATTGGCTCGTTTG
>SL_5KL_010_SEDDRAFT_10000239_pt1 | contig 35127 bp, 32 predicted proteins | sample SodLakKL_010_SED_FD_9118 | JGI IMG/M metagenome (IMG submission 9118) | reverse complement strand
TGACGAAGACCAGCCAGTCGGCAGAGGCGGCCTGGTGCGCCGCCTGGAGGCGGGTGTCGTCGTCCGGCTCGGCGGCAATCTCCAGGGTCGGGAACCGCCACACCCCCGCGCCGGCCCCTTCCAGCGCGCGGACCAGACCATCGGCCTGGTGGGACGGCCGGGTGACAACGACGCCGGTACCGTCGAGGGGCCGGCTCATTGCTGCTCGGCGACGGCCTTGAGGATACGATCGGCACCGCGGGCGAGCAGGTCGTCACCGAGCTGGCGGCCCAGCTGCTCGGCCTCGGTGGCCGGGCCGCGGATCTCACCGCGGATGACCTCGCTGCCGTCGATGGCGCCCACCAGGCCACGCAGATGGACCTCGTCCCCGTCGAGCTCGGCGTAACCACCGATCGGGACCTGGCAGCTGCCCTCAAGCCGGGCGTTCATGCCGCGCTCGGCACTGATGCGGATGCGGGTGGGTTCGTGGTTGAGGCCCGCGACGAGCTTCATGACCCGCTCATCGCCCTCCCGGCACTCGATGCCGAGCGCGCCCTGGCCGACGGCCGGCAGGCTCTGCTCCGGCGTCAGGCGCCCGGCGATGCGGTGCGTCAGCTCCAGGCGGTCGAGCCCGGAGGCGGCCAGGATGATGGCGTCGTAGATCCCGTCGTCGAGCTTACGCAGCCGGGTCTGGACGTTGCCGCGCAGGACCTCGATGTGCAGGTCGGGACGGCGGTCCATGATCTGGCACTGGCGACGCAGGCTGGCCGTGCCGACGCGGGCGCCGTGGGGCAGCTCATCGAGATCCGCGTAATGATTGGAGACGAAGGCGTCGCGCGGGTCGGCCCGGTCCGAGACGGCGGCCAGGGCGAAGCCATCGGGCAGTCGCCAGGGGATGTCCTTCATCGAGTGCACGGCCAGATCGGCGTCGCCGCGCAGCATGCCGTCCTCGAGCTCCTTCATGAACAGGCCCTTGCCGCCGATGCGCGCCAGCGGCTGGTCGAGGATCTCGTCGCCACGGGTGGACATGGGCACCAGCTCCACCTCCAGGCCCGGGTGCAGGCGCTGGAGCTCGGCGGCGATGTGCTCGGCCTGCCACATGGCAAGCTGGGAACGACGGGTGGCGATTCGCAGGGATTCAGCGGCCATTACGGTCCATCCTGACTGGTTAGACTCAGGGAAAAACAGGCTAGAGTGTCGTCGCAATGCCGTCCCGTTTTCAACCTGTTGTCGCCGATCAGGACGCCTCAGGGGGCGCGCGCGATGGCCGCTCGGCACTACAATGGCGACCGCGCCGGCGCCCCCGTCGGGCGGGACGACCGGCTCGAGACCCTTTCCGCCCACTGAAAAGCGATCGTGAGCACCCGCTATGAGCCAGAATGACGCAGCCCCCGGCCAGCAGCTGTGGACCGGACGATTCACCGAGGCGACCGACGCCTTCGTCGAGCGGTTCTCGGCCTCGGTGCAGTTCGATGCCCGCCTCGCCCTGCAGGATATCCAGGGCTCCGAGGCGCATGCCCGCATGCTCGCCGAGCGCGGCGTGCTGACCGAGGCCGAGCGCGACGCCATCCTTCAGGGCCTGGCCGAGATCCGCCAGGAGGTGATCGAGGAGCGCTTCCCTTGGTCGCCGCAGCTCGAGGATGTCCACATGAACATCGAGCACCGGCTGACCCAGCGCATCGGTGAGGCCGGCAAGAAGCTCCACACCGGCCGTTCGCGCAACGACCAGATCGCCACCGACGTGCGTCTGTTCCTGCGCGAGGCCATCGACACCATCCGCGCCGAGCTTGCGCGCTTTCAGCACGGCCTGGTTGAGCTGGCCGAGCGCGAGGCCGACACCATCATGCCCGGCTTCACGCACCTGCAGGTGGCGCAGCCGGTCACCTTCGGCCACCACATGCTGGCCTGGTACGAGATGCTTGAGCGCGATCGCGACCGGCTGGCCGACTGCCGTCGCCGGCTCAACCAGTGCCCCCTGGGCGCCGCCGCACTGGCCGGGACCTCGTTCCCCATCGACCGCGAGGCGACTGCCCGCGAGCTGGGCTTCGACGCACCGACGCGCAACTCCCTGGACTCGGTCAGTGACCGCGACTTCGCCATCGAGTTCTGTGCCGACGCCAGCCTGATCCTGGTGCACCTCTCGCGCATGGCCGAGGAGCTGGTGCTGTGGACCTCGCAGCAGTTCGGTTTCGTCGAGCTGCCGGATCGCTTCTGCACCGGCTCATCGATTATGCCGCAGAAGAAGAACCCCGATGTGGCGGAGCTGGTGCGCGGCAAGGCCGCCCGAGCCCAGGGCAGCCTGGTGCAGCTGCTGACCCTGATGAAGGGCCAGCCGCTGGCCTACAATCGCGACAACCAGGAGGACAAGGAGCCGCTGTTCGATGCCGTGGACACGGCTCGCGATGCGCTGACCGCCTTCGCCGACATGGTCCCGGCGCTGAGCGTCAACCGCGAGCGCTGCCGCGAGGCGGCGCGGGCGGGGTTCGCCACCGCCACCGATCTGGCTGACTATCTGGTCCGTCAGGGGCTGGCCTTCCGTGATGCCCACGAGGTGGTCGGCCGTGCCGTGCGCTACGCCACGGAGGCTGACCGAGACCTGGCCGAGCTCAGCCTCGAGGAGCTGCGGCAGTTCTCTGCGGCCATCGGCGACGACGTCTTTGCGGTCCTGACCCTCGACGGCTCGGTGGCGGCGCGTTCCCACATCGGCGGCACGGCGCCGGAGCAGGTCCGTGCCCAGGCCCGCGCGGCCCGGGAGCGGCTGGCTTGAGTCATCGCCCGCGCAAGCGGTTCGGGCAGAACTTCCTGCGCGATCCGTCGGTCATCCAGCGCATGGTGACGGCGATCGCCCCGCGGCAGGGGCAGACGCTGCTGGAGATCGGCCCCGGCGAGGGGGCACTGACCGAGCCGTTGCTCGAGCGCCTGGGCAGCCTGACGGCGGTGGAACTCGACCGCGACCTGGCGCCCCGGTTGCGCGAGCGTTTCGGCCCCGCGCTGACGGTGATCGAGGGCGACGCCCTGGAGCTGGATCCGGCCGGGCTGGCTCCGGCCCAGGGGCGGCTGCGCGTGGTGGGGAATCTGCCCTACAACGTCTCAACACCGATCCTGTTTCACCTGCTCGCCGCCGCGGACACCATCGAGGATCTGCACCTGCTCCTCCAGCGGGAGGTGGTGGACCGGATGGTGGCGCCGCCGGGGAGCCGGACCCGGGGGCGGCTGTCGGTGATGGTGCAGTACCGCTGCCGGGTGGAGCGCTGCTTCAACGTGCCGGCCGGGGCGTTCTTCCCGGCGCCGAAGGTGATGTCGTCCTTCGTCCGTCTCGTCCCCCATCGTCTGCTGCCGGCGCCGGCCCAGGACGAGGCGTGGCTGCAGGAGGTGGTGACGGCGGCCTTCGCCGGGCGGCGCAAGACGCTGCGCAATAGCCTCAAGGGGCGGGTCGCGGAGGCGGCGTTCGAGGCAGCCGGGGTCGATCCCGGGGCGCGGGCGGAGACGCTTTCGGTGGAGGCCTTCGTGCGCCTGGCCGATGCCGCGCGAGTCGCGCCCGAGTCGCGCCCGAGACCGCCGCAGGGCGGTGAGAGGGAATCGTACTGACTGACGGTGCTTGCTCCGAGGAGGGCGGGGGCCCCGGGGTGAACCGGGGGCGGACGAGCGCGCCTCGCCTGCGGCGAGGTCCCCTGCGCTTCTCGTGCGGGCAGGGCCGCTCGCTTAACTCGCGGCGCTGCGCGCCGCTCGGACAAAACCTCGCTGATCAGCGCGAACCAGGAAGGTTCGCGCTGACCCCCTGCCCGCCCTGCGATGCTCGGTGCGCTCAATGCCCCCGGTTCACCCCGGCGCCCCCGCCCCCTCGGAGCGATCTCGTGTAGGCCCGCTTGCCCCGCCCTGCGGCGGCGGGGGGTCAGTGTGGCCGGTGCTGGCGGCGCTGCGCCAGCTCGACGGCCAGCTCGATGGCCGCCTGCAGGCTGCCGCCGTCCGCCCGCCCCGTCCCGGCCAGCTCCAGGGCCGTGCCGTGATCCACCGACGTGCGCACGATGGGCAGCCCCAGGGTGACGTTCACCGCCCGGCCAAAGCCGGCGTGTTTGAGCACCGGCAGACCCTGGTCGTGGTACATGGCCAGCACCGCATCGGCCCCCTCCAGCGAGCGCGGCGTGAAGGCCGTATCCGCCGGCAAAGGCCCCACCAGACCCAGCAGGCCGGCGTCGCGCAGTCGCTCCAGGGTCGGCTCGATGACCTCGAGCTCCTCGCGGCCCAGGTGGCCACCCTCGCCCGCGTGGGGATTGAGGCCGGTGACCAGGATGCGCGGTGCGGCGATGGCGAACTTGTCCACCAGGTCGTGATGCAGGGCCGTGATCACCGCCTCCAGCCGCTGCGCGGTGATCGCCGACGGCACCTGGCGCAGCGGCAGGTGGGTCGTCGCCAGCGCTACGCGCAGCTCGCCGGCGACCAGCATCATCACCGGCGTCTCGGTGGCGGTCAGCTCGGCCAGTAACTCCGTGTGGCCCGAGAAGGGGATGCCAGCGTCATTGATCACCCCCTTGTGGACCGGCGCCGTGACGATGCCGTCCACCACGCCCTCGGCAGCCAGCTGCACCGCACGCTTGAGGCTGGTCACCACCGCCCCCGCGTTGGCCGGGTCCAGGCTCCCGGGCCGGGCCGCGCGCGTCAGCGGGACCGGGTCGACGGGCAGGCGACCGGCCCGGTGGGCCGATCGCGGTGCCTGCGCAGACCACGCCGGGGTGGCCAGCTCGGCGCCGCCCAGATCCCGGCTGCGCTCACGCAGCAGCCCCGGGTCGCCGATGGCGATCAGCTCCGCGGTGTGGTTGCGCATCGCCGCCGCGGCGACCAGCTCGTAGCCGATGCCCGCCGGCTCGCCGCAGGTGATCGCGATCCTCGGGCACTCCTCGCTCACGAGCCCTCCAGTCGGTAGTCGACGTAGGCCTCCTCGCGCAGCTCCCGCAGCCACTGCTCCAGGGCCTCCTGGCTCTTGCGCTCGTGGATCTGCTGGGCGATGCGCTCGCGGCGGCGATCGTCCGTGACGTCCCGCTCGCGCCGATCCTCCACGCGGACGATGTGCCAGCCGTATTCGGTGCGGAACGGCTCGCTGACCTCACCCACCTCGAGCTCATCCAGCTGCTCCTGGAAGGAGGCGACCAGCTGGCCACTGCGGGTCCAGCCGATGTCCCCGCCGCTGGCCTCGGCGCCCGGCTCCTCGGAGTACTGCCGGGCGAGGAACTCCAAGCTCTCGCCCTCGTCGATACGCTCGAGGAAACTGCTCAGCCGCTGGCGGACGTCGTCCTCCTCGACCCCGTCGCCGGGACGCAGGAGGATGTGGCGGGCGCGGGTCTCCTCGACGACCTGGGCATCTTCGCTGCGTCGGTCGATGAGCTTGACGATGTGGAACCCGTCTGCCGCCTGGACCGGCTCGCTGATCTCGCCGGGCTCCAGGCCCTCGACCGCCTCGGCCAGGGCCGAGGGCAGCTGGCCGGGCAGGCGCCAGCCGATCTCGCCGCCCTCGCTGGCGGTGGCGGCGTCGGAGAAGGTCTCGGCCAGGGTGGCGAAGTCGCTATCGCCCTCCAGCGCCTGGGTGCGGATCTGGCCGGCCCGCTCTTCGGCGGCGCTCAAATCCTCCGATGACGCCCCTTCCGGCGTACCGATGCGGATGTGGGCCACCCGGTACTCCAGGTTGTCCTGGGCGGCGGCTGCCTCCACGGCCTCGTCGATCTCCTGAGGCGAGACCTCCACCTCCTGCTGCACCACCGCCTGCTGGAGTCGCTCGACGGTGATCTGCTGGCGCAGGTCCTCGCGGAAGCTGGCCATGTCCATGCCCTCCTGGGCGAGGGCATCGCGCAGCTGCGCCAGGGTCATGTTGTTCTGGGCGGCGATCCGCTGCATCGCTGCGTCCAGAGTGGCATCGTCCACGCGAATGCCGGCGCGCTGCGCATGGCCCATCTGCAGGCGCTGCATCACCAGCCGCTCGAGGACCTGCTCACGCAGCTGGTCGGCCGGCGGCGGCTGCTGACCGCGCTGGAAGAACTGGGCGCGGATCTGTTCGATCTCCTGCTCCAGCTCCGAGGCGAGGACGACCTCCTGATCGGCGACGGCCACGATGCGATCCAGGGTCTCGCTGGCGGACGCGGCTGACAGCCCGGCGAGCAGGGTTGCGGCACAGAGGAAGGCTCGAATCTTCATGGGGTCTAGAATACCGTCTCGTCGTAGTCGGGCACCACGTCCTCAAGGAAGGATGCCGTGTCCTGGCCCAGTCGGCCCAGTCCGGTGAGCTCGAACTCGAGCATGAAGGTGTTCTCCGCCTCCTGGGCCGCGCCGCGGCGAAAGCGCCGGGCGACGCCGCGCACGGCCCAGCAGCACTGGCGATACTCCACCCCTCCGACCACTTCCAGGTTGGTGCGTTCCAGCCGCGAGTACTGCCAGCCGCCAACGCCGCGCCAACGGGCGTCGATGGGGACCACCGCCGACGCCTCGATCAGGTCCTGCGTGGTCTCCAGCACCGGCTCGTCGTCCTCGTCTTCTTCGGTCTCCTGGCGGACCCGGTAGCCGAGGTTCACCAGGGCGCCGGGGGTGGGCTGGTACTGCCAGTCGGCGGCGAGGCTGGTGGCTGCAGCCTCTTCCCGCTCCGGGTCGTAGCGGTATTCGCCGCGGACCGAGAGCCCGCCGGGCAGACGCAGCTCGGCGTCGGCGAAGATGTCCGAGCTGCTGCGGGTCAGGGCCGGGTCATCCGGGTCGGTGTCCAGGGTCACCCGCCGATCGTCCCGGTAATAGACCTGGCCGATGCTCGCGCGCAGCGGTTCGCGGCCCTCGACGATGTCGAGGAAACGGGTGGTTACCGCGGCGGTGATCTGATCCGCGTCACCGATGCGGTCGACACCGGAGAAGCGGTTCTCCTGGAAGAGCTGCGCCACCGTGTTGCCGCGCTCGCTGGTGTCGAAGTCCGGGTAATCGGCCTGGTCGCGGTAAGGTGCGTAGAGGTAGTAGAGCCGCGGCTCCAGGGTCTGCAGGAAGGGGCGGTTGCCGAGCTGGAACGGCCGCTCGAGAAAGACCCCGGCATCGAGGCTGGCGATGGGCACGGTGCGGCTGAGCTGCTCGTCACCGGGGGCGCCGCCAGCACGCTCCAGGTCGTAGCGGGTGTGGTGCAGGCTCAGCCCCGGCTCGATGAAGAACGCCTGGCGCTGCAGGGGCCAGGAGATCCGCGGGTTGACGTGGTAGCGTCGGCCCACCGGGCGCTGTTCGTCATTCTCAGCCTCGGGACCCTCGGGCAGCTCGAAGCGCACCGCCTCGCCCTCCAGGCGGTATTCCAGGCCACCGGGCAGCACCCCGGGCGTGTGCTGGTAGCCGACCGCCGGCCAGCGCCGGTACGGGTCGTCGCGCTCTTCCGGGCGGAGGTTCTGCCAGTGCTGCAGTTCGGCCTGCCACTCGTGGTCGCCGCGGGACTGCTCGGCCCGGGCCCGGCTCTCCAACTCCGAGTCACTGCTGCCGACCAGATCGGAAGAAAAGTCGCGTAGATAGTCCTCATCGCCGACGCGCTCGACATCCACCTCGTAGCCGATGTCGTAGGGCAGATCCCCGCGCTGGGACCAGTCCACGGCCCAGCGTTCGGCATCGATCTGCGGCTCGCCGTCTTCGCGCAGCTGATCGGCGTAGACGTCGTCATCGGGCAGGTACTCCGCGGACAGCTCGCCATCGAAGCTTGGGCGCAGATAGCGGAACTCCCCGCCGAGCTGAACCCCACGCCGCGAGTAGTAGGTTGGCTGCAGGGTCAGGTCGTAATTCGGCGCCAGGCGCACGTAGACCGGCAGCGTGAAATAGCCACCGTCGGTATCGGACTGGCCGAAGCTCGGCGGCAGAATCCCGGTGCGCGGCCGGTCGTCGATGGGGAACTGCAGATACGGGGTGTAGAACCAGGGGATGCCACCGAGTTCCACCCGCGCATGGCGCGCCTCGCCCAGGCCGGCCTCGTGATCGAGTTCCAGGGATCCGGCGTGCAGCCACCACAGCTCATCGCCCGGCGGGCAGGTGGAGTAGCGCAGATCCGTCAGACGGGTCTGCTCCGCACCGGTGGTAACCAGTGCCCGGGCGGCACCATGCGTGTGCGGATGGATGCGGAATTCCGCCCCATCGACCTCGACGCGATCGTCTTCCAGGTCGAAGCGACCGGCGGTGCCCCAGAGGTGCAGGCCGGATTCGGTGTAGGCGAAGGTGCCGGGCACCCAGGCCCGGCCGGTGGCCTCGTCCAGGTCGAGGGCCTCGGCGCGCAGATGCTGATCGAGCCGGCGCAGCTCGGCGTCGCCGCGCAGTCGGTAGAGGGCGCGTCGACCATCGGCCTCGATGGCGTCGGCGTCGAGGATCAGCGGGGTGTCCGGGTGATCGCGCCGTGACCGGTCCACGGCGTCGGGGGCGGGCGCGAGCGGAGGCCCGCAGAGCTGGATCTGGCGCAGTGCCCCGGGATCGGTGGGTACCTGTTCGGCCGCCAGGGGTGCCTGGTTGCCGTCGTCGGTATCGGCAACAGCGAGCCCGGGAGCGGCCAGACCTGCCGCAAGGACGGCGGTGAGTCGGAGTGAGCGGTTCACGGTTCGTTGCGATCCGGCGGCAAGCGCGGCTACCTTGGCACACGGGGGGGCGCGTGGCAACGCGGGATGGCTTGCAATCCGCGCCGGGCTGGCGCGCAATGGAGGGCATGAACGCACTGGCCTGGGATGATGCGCGCGTCCAGATGGCGCGTGAATGGGCCTGGCAGCAGCTGGGCACGGCGCAGCGGCCGACGCTGGCGCCGGCGGCGGCTGATGCCAGTAGCCGGCGCTACTTTCGGATCGAGCTGCCCGACGGCGGCAGCCGGATCCTCATGGACGCCCCCGAGCAGACGGAGTCCGTGGCGGCCTTCGTGGAGATCGCCGAGCGGCTCATCGGGGCGGGGGTCCACGCCCCGCGCATCGAGGCCGCCGACCTGGGGCGGGGGCTGCTGCTGCTCACCGATCTGGGGCGGCTTACCTACCTGCAGGCGCTGCAGGACGACGATGAGCCTCAGCCGCTGCTCGACGCCGCCGTCGATGCCCTGGTCCGTGCCCAGGCGGCGGTCCCGGTGCGCGGCCTCCCTGCCTACGATGAGCCGCGGCTGCGTCGGGAGCTGGAGCTGTTCACCGACTGGTATCTGCCGTGCTGCTGTGGGGTGGCCGCCGCACAGGCGCGGCGACGCCTCAGCGCCAGCCTCGAGGATCTGCTGCAGCGTATCGCTGCTCAGAGCCGCGCCTTCTGCCACCGTGATTACATGCCGCGCAATCTGATGGTCTGTACCCCGCTGCCCGGGGTGCTGGACTTCCAGGATGCGGTGGCCGGGCCGGTGACCTACGACGCCGTCTCTCTGCTGCGCGATGCCTTTATCAGCTGGCCGCGCGAGCGCGAGGTGGCCACGCTGCAGCGCTACCACCGTCGGGCGTTGGCCGCCGGTGTCCCGGTGCCGGGCCGCTTCGAGCGTTTCTGGTCCGACTGCCAGTGGATGGGAGTGCAGCGCCATCTCAAGGTGCTGGGCATCTTTGCCCGCCTGGCCTATCGCGACGGCAAGCCGCACTATCTCAACGACGCGCCGCGCTTCTTCGCCTACCTGCGTCGGGCGGCGGCGGATGAGCCAGGGCTGGAGCCGCTGGTGGATGAAGTTCTGACCCTGGCCGGCGAGCCGGGGCGGGTGGCCGGAGCCGAGGTGTCGTAACGTGCACGCCATGATCCTGGCCGCCGGGCGCGGCGAGCGCATGCGCCCACTGACCGACCACACCCCGAAGCCGCTGCTGGAGGTGGCGGGGATGCCGCTGATCGGTTGGCAACTGCAGCGCCTGGCCGCGGCCGGTGTGGATACGGTGGTGATCAACACCGCCTGGCTCGGCGAGCAGATCGAGGCCGCCGTCGGCGACGGTGGGGCCTGGGGGGTCCAGGTCCACTACAGCCGCGAGCCAGCGGGTGCTCTGGATACCGGTGGCGGGATTCTCGAGGCGCTGCCGCTGCTCGGTGATGCCCCGTTCTGGGTGGTCAACGGCGATGTCTGGAGCGACTATCCGCTGCAGCGTCTGCCGCGCGCGCCCGCGGCCGCCGCGCACCTGGTGCTGGTCGATAACCCGGATCACAACCCCGATGGCGATTTCGCTCTCGACGCACAGGGGCGCGTGAGCGCGGTTGGTGGGCGGCGACTGACCTTCGCCGGCATGGGCGCCTTCCATCCCCGCCTCTGGCGCGGGTGCCAGCGCGGGTGTTTCCCTCTGGCGCCGCTGCTGCGCGGCGCCGCACAAGACGGCGAGTTGACCGGCGAGCACTGGTCCGGGGATTGGCTGGACGTGGGCACCCCCGAGCGGCTGGAGGAACTGCGCCGACGGCTCTCAGCGGACACCCGCACGGGGTCGCAGTAGCAGGAGGCGAGGGACGTGGGGCAGGAGATCGCTCAGGCGCGCTTTGGCAGCGAGGACTTCCGGGTCTTCCGGGAGCGGTTGCGGGCAGAGACGCAGCTGCTCGGCGAGTGGTTGCGCGCCGGTCGGGTGGTGGACGGGGAGCCGAGCATCGGGCTGGAGCTGGAGGCGTGGCTGGTGGACGCCGCGGGGCGTCCGGCGCCAGTCAGTGAGCAGGTGCTTGCCCGGGTGACGGATGCGCGGGTCGAGAATGAACTCGCCCGCTTTAACCTGGAGCTCAACACCGACGTGCACGCCCTGGCCGGCTCGTCGCTACAGGCCCTGGAGGCGGAGCTGACCGGGCGCTGGCGGCAGGCGCAGCAAGCGGCGGCGGAGGCCGGCTGCCGCATCGCTCTGGTCGGCATCCTGCCCTCGGTGCGTGAGGCGGACCTGTGCCTGGCCAACATGACCCCGTCACCACGCTACGCGGCGCTCAACGAGCAGGTGCTGGCACTGCGCGGGCGTCAGCCGCTGACCCTGGATATCGAGGGGGCCGAGCGCTTTCGTACCGAGCGCCACGACGTCATGCTCGAGGCCGCCACCACATCGCTGCAGCTCCACCTGCAGGTGCCGCCGCGGCGCATTGCGGCCTTTTTCAATGCGGCGGTGGCCCTGTCCGCGGCCTCCGTGGCGGTGGCGGCCAACTCACCTCGGCTCTTCGGGCGCCACCTCTGGCAGGAGAGCCGCATCCCGCTGTTCGAACAGGCCGTGGCCTGCACCCGGCTGGAGCCTGGCGGTGCAGGGACCCTGGCGCGGGTGGGCTTTGGCAGTGGCTACGCCCGGGATGCCCTGTACGGGTTCTTCGTCGAGAACCGACAGCACCACCCGGTGCTGCTCCCGGAGCTCCAGGATGCGCCGGTGGAGGCGCTGGCCCACCTGCGTCTGCACAACGGCACCATCTGGCGCTGGAACCGGCCGCTGGTCGATGTGGTGGATGGCCAGTGCCAGCTGCGTCTCGAGCACCGGGTGATGGCTGCCGGACCGACGGTAGCCGACGTGCTGGCCAATGCCGCTTTCTTCTACGGCGCCGTGGCTGAGCTGGCCGAGTCCCGCCCCGGCCTGGTCGAGGAGTTGCCGTTCCACATCGCCGAGCAGAACTTCTACGCCGCCGCTCGCTACGGTCTGGACGCCGAGGTGGAGTGGCTCGATGGCTGGTTTGGGCGGCTGGGTGATCTGGTTACCGAGCGCCTGCTGCCCAAGGCCCGTCGCGGTCTGGTGCGCGCCGGGGTGGTCGAGGCCGAGGCCACCGCCCATCTGCGGGTAGTCGAGGAGCGGGTGGCCAGCGGGCGCACCGGAGCCGCCTGGCAGTTGGCCTGGCTGGAGCGCCACGGCGGGGACGATGCCGCGCTGACCCGGGCCTACCTGGACCGGGCCGCCGATGGCGAGCCGGTACACCGCTGGCCGCTGTAGGGAACCGAGAGGAGGGGCGAGGAGCCCATGCTGAAGACCTATCAGGGGGTGCCGGAAGGGCTGCTCCGCGCGCAGGCCGACGAGTTGGAAGAGCGTCTCGGTGGGCCAAGCCTGATCGAGGTGCCCGGCCGCCGCGAGCCGCCGCTGTTCGTCACCGTCCTGCTCCACGGCAACGAGACCACCGGCTGGGAGGCGGTCCGGGAGGTACTGGCCGACTTTCAGGGGCGTCCGCTGCCGCGCACGCTGCTGCTGTTCATCGGCAACGTGCGCGCGGCGCGATCCGGCGTTCGCCGTCTCCCCGAGCAGCCCGACTACAACCGGGTGTGGCCGGGCACCACCCTGCCCGACAGCCCGGAGCAGCGGCTTGCCGCCGAGGTGGTGGCGCGTGTTCGCTCGCGGGGCTGTTTCGCCAGCATCGACGTGCACAACAACACCGGCCTCAATCCGCACTATGGCTGCGTCAACCGGCTGGAGGGGCCCTACCTGCAGTTGGCCGCGCTCTTCTCGCGCACCGTGGTCTACTTCACGCGGCCGCAGGGGGTGCAGTCCCTGGCCATGGCCCGAGTGGCGCCAGCGATCACCGTCGAGTGCGGGCAGCCGGGCAGCCCGGGGGCGGCCGAGCACGCCGCCGAGTTGATCTCCAGCGCCCTGCACCTCTCCCGCCTGCCCGAGGGCGTGCCCGCGGATATCTCGGTCTATCACACGGTGGCGGCGGTACGGATCCCGCAGCAGTGCAGCTTCGGGTTCGGGGATGAGGCGGCGGGGGTCGACCTGCAGCTGATGGACGACCTGGAGCGGTGCAACTTCCGTGATCTGCCCGAGGGTACGGTGTTCGCCCGGGTTGCGCCGGAGTCCCGGGCCTTCTTTACGGTGGAGGACAACGAGGGGCGTGAGGCGGCGGCGGAGTTCTTCCAGCGCGATGGTGAGACCATCCGCCTGCGCCGTCCGGCGATGCCGGCCATGCTCGCCTGTAACACCACGGCCATCCGCCAGGATGTACTCTGCTACCTGATGGAGCCGGTCCGCCTGGGTACACCGCCGGCGGCCGAGCCCGCCTGAGCGCGCAGCGGCGCCCCCTCGGGCGGGCGCATTGAGCGCACCGAGCAGCACACCCCGCTCGGGGGTTCAGCGCGAACCGGGTCAGGTTCGCGCTGAACAGCGAGGTTTTGTCCGAGCGGCGCAATAGCGCCGCGAGTTAAGCGAGCGGCCCCGAGCGGGGGAGCAGCGCAGGGTACCCCGTAGGGGTGCGCTCGTCAGCGCCCGCCCGAGGGGGCGCCGCTGCGCGCTCAGGCGGGCTCTTCGCGGGCTTCGCGGGAGGCGGCGTCGATGGCCTGCAGCAGATAGATGCCGAGCTCCACCTCGAGCCGATCCAGCGACGTGGTGATGCCCAGGTCACGCAGCCGCGTGGTCGGCAGACCGGCGTGACCGCAGGGGTTGATGCGCTGGAAGGGGGTCAGGTCGTTGCTGACGTTCAGCGACAGCCCGTGATAGCTGCAGCCCCGCCGGACCCGGATGCCCAGGGCCGCCACCTTGGCCCCCTCCACGTAGACGCCCGGGGCGTCCTCCCGCCGTGCCGAGGCCACCGAATAGGCGGCGAGCAGCGAGATCACCGACTGCTCCAGGGCGTGGACCAGGGTGCGCACCCCCAGGTTCCAGCGACGCAGGTCGAGCAGCGGGTAGGCCACCAGCTGCCCGGGGCCGTGCCAGGTTACCTGCCCGCCCCGGTCGGTGCGGACCACCGGGGTCTCGCCGGCATCGAGGATGTGCTCCGGGCGGCCCGCCTGGCCCAGGGTGTAGACCGGCGGGTGCTGGAGCAGCCAGAGCTCGTCGCCGGTCTCGGCGCTGCGCTCGTCGGTGAAGGTGCGCATGGCGGACCAGGTGGCCTCGTAGGGCTGCTCACCCAGGTAACGGGTGCGGATGTGTTCGAGCGCGCAGGGCACCGGGCGGCCTCCTACAGGGTCACCATGATGGCGTCATCGGCGTTGAGCTCGCGGTACAGCCCCTCAAGCTGGTCGCGGCTTTGGGCCTCGATGGTCACGGTTACCGAAACGTAGCGCCCGGTGCGGCTGCCAGTGGTGCGCACATCCAGGATCGTGGCGTGGTCGGCGGCGATGCGCTCGACCCGTGTGGCCAGGTCAGCGCCGGCGTGTCCCATGGCCTTGACCCCGATCTGGCAGGGGAACTCCAGCGGCGTGTTTTCGGCGTTGAACTCGCTCATGTCTGCCTCCCGCGGGCGGTCTCGTCACGCAGCCGAGTGAACCAGTCCCGCATGGCCCGGAATACCGGCCCGGGGGCACCGTCGCCTACCGGGCGTCCGTCGATGCCCAATACCGGCGCCACCTCCTTGGTGGCGCTGGCGAGCCAGACCTCGTCGGCCGCCTGCAGCTCTTCCACCGCCACCGGGCGACACTGAAAGGGTAGCCCGTGCTGCTCGGCCAGTTCGAGGACCACCTCACGGGTGACGCCGGGGAGTAGCCCGGGGTGCAGCGCCGGGGTGATCAACACGCCGTCGCGGACGAGGAAGACCGTGCTCGCCGCACCCTCGGTAATCTGTCCATCGCGGTGCAGGATGGCCTCGTCGGCCCCGGCGGCGACGGCCTCCTGGCGTAGCAGCACGTTGGGCAGCAGGGCCACGGCCTTGATGTCGCAACGGGCCCAGCGCAGGTCCTCGCGCAGGGTGGCGTGCAGCCCGTCGGCGAAGGCGCCGGCGGGCGGCAGCGACGAGCTCATGACGAAGATGGTCGGCTCGCTGTGCTCGGGGAATTCGTGGCTGCGTTGCTCGGGGCAGCCACGGGTGACCTGGGCGTAGAGCGATTGGTCACCGCCGCCATTGCCCCGACAGACCTGCTCGAAGACCTCCGTCCAGTCCCCGGCCGAGAGCGGGTTGGTCAGGCCGATCGCCGCGAGGGAGTTCTCCAGCCGGCGCAGATGGGCGTCCAGCCGGAACGGCACCCCGCCGTAGCACGGGACCACCTCGTAGACCCCGTCGCCGAACAGGAAACCGCGGTCCAGCGGCGAGATGCGCGCCGAGGCGAGCGCCATCAGCTCGCCATTGAGGTAGCAGGTCGCCGGCAGGGCCATGGCCTACTCGAACTGCAGCCAGACCTGATCGATCATCCGGCGCCACAGGCCGCCCTCGGGCACGTCGTCCATGGCGATCAGCGGCTCTTCGTGGATCACGCTGCCGGCCAGCTCGATCTTCAGCGTGCCCACCTCGGTGCCGGACTCCAGCGGGGCGCGGATTTGCCCATCGACACTGACCGTGGCGCTGAGGTTGTCGTACTCCTGGCGCGGGATGGTCACGTAAAGGTCGTCCGGGATGCCCAGGGCCACCGAGTCGGACTCGCCCATCCAGGCGCGTGCCTCGGTCAGCTGCTCGCCGGCGCTGTAGAGGCGGTGCGTCTCGAAGAAGCGGAAGCCGTAGTTGAGCAGCTGCAGGCTCTGCTGCGCCCGGGCGTCCTCGCTATCGGTGCCCAGGACCACGGAGATCAGGCGCATGCCGCCGCGCTCGGCGGAGGTGACCAGGTTGTAGCCCGCGGAACTGGTGTAACCGGTTTTCAGGCCATCGACGGTCTCGTCGCGCCAGAGCAGCCGGTTGCGGTTGTGCTGATTGATCCCCGCGTACTCGAAGGACCGCTGCGAGTACCAGTCGTAGAATTCCGGGAAGTCCTCGATGATCGCCCGGGCCAGGCGGGCCGTGTCCTTGGCCGTGGTGCGCATCTGCTCGTGGGGCATGCCCGTGGCGTTGGTGTAGCGGGTGTTCTCCATGCCTAGGCGGCTGGCGTACTGGTTCATGACCTGGGCGAAGGTCTCCTCGTCGCCGGCCACATGCTCGGCCAGCGCTACCGCCGCGTCGTTGCCGGATTGGACGATCAGCCCCTGCAGCAGCTCGGCCACGGTGACCTCGTTGCCGACCTCAAGGAACATCCGCGAGCCGCTGGAGCGCCAGGCGGTCTCGCTGATGGTGACCTTGTCCTCGAGTCCGATATGCCCGTCGGCGAGCTCTTCGAAGACCACGTAGGCGGTCATCATCTTGGCCAGGCTGGCGGGTTCCCAGCTCTCCTCCGGGTCGCGATGGGCCAGGATGTAGCCGCTGTGGATATCGATAAGCAGATGGCTGGGGGCGCCGATGCTCGGCGGAGACGGCGTGGGTACCGATTCGACGATGGGCGTGCCCCAGCGCTCATCGGCCATGGCCATGGGAAGGAGCCCGACGCTCAGCAGGGCGGGCACGAGCAGTCGTTGCAGGGTTCGTCTGATCATCGGTATGGCAGCGGTCTCGACGGATGGCACAACGGTGCCCCATTGTAACGCGTTTGCGAATGGGGGCGGGCGCTAGGGACGGATGCGGTGGTGATCGATGCCCGCCTCCTCCAGGCTCTGCTCCAGGCGGTCCAGCTCGGCGAGGCTCTCCAGCGGACCGAGCCGGACGCGGTGTAGAGGCCCGTCGGCACCGTCGATCTCCTCGATGGTGATCTCGGCCTGGAGATCCAGCTCACCAAGCTGCGTCTCCAGCCGGTCCGCGTTCTCGCGTTGGCCGAAGACCCCGGCCTGCAGGTAGACGGCGACGGGCTGAATGGCCTCGGCGTCGTCGAGCAGGCGGTCGGCGGTGCGCACCTGAACCGTCGGCGGGTGGTCGCCGGGCCCGCCCTCGGTATCCGCCCCGTCCCCGGTCTCGCGTTCGGCCTCCTGTGCCGCCAGGAGCTCCTCGATGGCATCCGGGTCCCGTTGATCTTCGACACCGAAGGTCTCCACGGTCTCTTCCGCCGGTTCCTGCCCGGTGTCGGCGTCGGCCTGTGCGTCGTCGCCCGGCAGGTCGTCGGGGGTCACCACGCGGATCTTGACCGGCGCCGTGCCCTGGTCGGCGACATCCAGGCGCACCGCGGCGGCATAGGAGAGGTCGAGGATGCGCTCCTCGGGGTCGACGAAGGGGCCGCGGTCGTTGACCTTGACCACGGCGCGGCGGTCGTTCTCCAGGTTGATCACCTCCACCCAGGTCGGCAGCGGCAGCTCGCGGTGCGCGGCGGTCATCGCGTACATGTCGTAGGGCGTGCCGCTGGAGGTGCGCCGGCCGTGGAACTTGGTGCCGTACCAGGAGGCGCGGCCACGCTGGGTAAAGCCCTCGGCCTCTTCCCGGCTCATGGTGTGGTAGGTCTCGCCGAAGACCTCATACGAGTCCGGGTTTCCGTAGCGGCTCGGTGGCACGTCCTGGGGCACGGCGTCGGGCAGCCGGGCCAGCTCGTCGCGGTCGCGGTCCGAGGCGCCGTCGCTGGCCACCCGTGCCGCGGGATCCTCGTCCGGACGCGGCGGCTCCAGGTCGTCGCGCTCCGGCGCGGCGCAGCCGAAGAGCAGCGCAGCCCCAAGCAGGAGCCCGAGCCGTCCAACGGCCAACCGCCTCACTCGGACCGCTCCTCAGCGAGCGCCTCGGCCAGCTGGTGGACCGCCATGGCGTAGAGGGCACTGTGGTTGTAGCGGGTCAGGACATAGAAGTTCTGCAGCGTCAGCCACAGCTCCGGGCCCTCCGCGCCCTCGAGTTCGATCAGCGCCGCCGGGGTGTCGCCGTCGAGCCGCTCCGGTACTTCGACGCCCAGCTCCTTGAGTTCGTCGACCGTGTGCTCCGGCGCCACCGGACGGTCGGTGGCGGCCAGCGCATCACGCCAGGCCGTCCCCTCCGCCGACACGGTCACGGCCACGGGTGCCCCCGGCTGCCAGCCGTGGCGGGCCAGGTAATGGGCTGCGCTGCCGGCGGCATCCGCGGGGTTGTCGAGCAGGTCGCGGCGACCGTCGCCGTCCTGGTCCACGGCGTAGGCGCGGTAGCTGGAGGGGATGAACTGAGGCTTGCCCAGGGCGCCGGCGTAGGAGCCGGTGGGCTGCGTGGGATCCCAGGCGTTCTCGTGACTGAGCAGCAGGAAGGCCTCCAGCTCCTCGCGGAAGAAGCCCGCCCGCGGGTGATCGGAGAAACCGAGGGTGGTCAGTGCGTCGAGGACGCGGTGCTCGCCCCGGCGGGTGCCGAAGTAGCTCTCCACGCCGAGTATGGCCAGCACCACCGGCTCGGCGACACCGTGCTCTTCGCTCACCTGCGAGAGCAGCTCCCGGTGCTCGGCCCAGTAATCGGCGCCGGCGTCGATGCGCTCCTTGGTGAGGAAGATGTCCCGGTACTCGTGCCAGGGCAGCCCCTCGGCCGGCGAGGCAATACGCTCAAGCACCCGTTCGTCGTGCTCTGCTGCGGCGAGGACCGTGCGCAGGTGCTCGGGATCGAGGTCGTGGCGCTCGGCTACGGCCTCGGCGAAGCGTTCGAGCTCGGTGTCGGTCGCGGCGGCAGTAGCGCCGAGCAGTGCGCCGCCGCACAGCAGTGCGGCGACGGCGTGGTGGAGGAGAGGTTTCATGACCGGCTGCAGGCCCTCAAGACCAGAGTCGACGGTGAGTGTGGATGGCCATGAGAATACCGAATGCCGCCATGATGGTCACCAGCGACGAGCCGCCGTAACTGACCAGCGGCAGCGGCAGGCCGACCACCGGGAGCAGTCCCGAGACCATCCCGGCGTTGACCAGGACGTAGATGAAGAACGTCAGCGAGATGCTGCCGGCCAGCAGGCGACTGAAGTTGTCCTGGGCGCAGGCGGCGATGTAGAGGCCGCGGCCGACGATGATCAGGTAGACGGCGAGCAGCTGCGCCACGCCCATCAGGCCGAACTCCTCGGCCACCACCGCGAGCACGAAGTCGGTGTGCCGCTCGGGGATGAATTCCAGGTGGGCCTGGGAGCCATTGAGCCAGCCCTTGCCGAACAGCCCGCCGGAGCCGATGGCGATCTTCGACTGGATGATGTGATAGCCCGCGCCCAGCGGATCGTTCTCCGGGTTGAGGAAGGTCAGAACCCGGGCGCGCTGGTAGTCGTGCATGACGAAGAACCAGAGCAGCGGCGCAGCGGCGCCGGCCAGGGCGGTGCCGCCGAGTATCCAGCGCCAGCCCAGGCCGGCGAGAAAGAGGATGAAGAATCCGGATGCCGCCACCAGCAGGGCGGTGCCCAGGTCCGGCTGGATGGCGATCAGCGCGACCGGCACGGCGATGAGCACCAGCGCCAGCATGACGCGCCGGGGGCGGGGCGGGATGTCGTGGTCGGCCAGCAGCCAGGCGAGCATCAGCGGCAGGGCGAGCTTCATCAGCTCCGCCGGCTGGAAGCGCATGAAGCCGAGGTCGATCCAGCGCTGCGCCCCCTGGCCGATGACACCGGTGACCATCACCGCGGCCAGCAGCGCCATGCCCACGCCGAAGACCCACGGTGCCCAGCGGCGCAGGGTGCGCGGCGGGATCTGGGCGCAGGCGAACAGCGCCAGGAAGCCGAAGGAGACGCGGATGACCTGGTTTCGGGTCTGGTCCCAGTCCTCGCCGAAGGCGCTGTAGAGCACCGCCACGCCGAAGGCGGCGACGGCGAACAGGGCGGTCAGCAGCAGCCCGTCCAGGTGCAGCCGCGACTGCAGGAACGAGAGGCGGACACCGACCCCGCGGCTGCCGGGCAGGGCGCTGGTGTTCATGGCATCAGCTCCATCGGCGCGTCCTCCTCATCCTCGACCTCGCTCTCGTCGATGCGGCCGGCCTCCAGATCCTCCAGGAAGGACGGGTCGTCGCGTACCCAGACGTCGGTCACCGCGCGGGCCACCGGCGCGGCGGCGGCACCGCCGCCGCCCTCGGCGTTCTCCACGACGACCACCACCACGATCTCCGGATCCTCGGCCGGGGCGAAACCGATGAACAGCGCATGGCTGCGCAGGTGCTCCGGCACCTTTTCGTCATCGTCCTCGCGGCTCTCCGTGACCTGCGCCGTGCCCGTCTTGCCGGCCAGGCTGTAGTCCAGGTCGTCGCCGATCAGCCGCGCCGTGCCGCGGGGGTGCTCGACTGCGGCGCGCATGGCCTCCGTGGTCAGCTCCCAGTGGGCCGGGTCATTGAGCTCGATCCGCTCCTGCGGCGTGCTGGCGGCGGTTCGGGTGGTGTGTTCGGCCTCACCGTCGCGGATGGCCTGCACCAGTCGCGGCTCGACAATACGTCCCTGGTTGGCGAGGATCGCGGTGGCCCGCGCCAGCTGCAGCGGCGTGGTGCTGAAATAGCCCAGACCGATCCCGGTCAGGACCGTTTCGCCGTGGTACCAGCCACCGCCCAGGGCGCGGCGTTTCCAGTCCCGATTGGGCAGGATCCCGCTGCGCTCACCGGAGGTGTCCACCCGGGTCGGGGTGCCGAAGCCGAACGGCTCGAGGAATTCGGACATGCGATCGATGCCCAGCCGGAACGCGGTGTCGTAGAAAAAGACGTTGCAAGACTCCGCCACCCCCTGGACGAAGTCGGTCTCCCCGTGCCCCCAGTCCCGCCAGCAGCGAAAGGGCTCGTCGCGGCCCTCGACGTGGTAGGTGCCGTCGCAGTGGACCTCGGTGTCCGGGCGGATCACATCGTGCTCCAGGGCAGCCAGGCCGACGAACGGTTTGATCGTGGAGGCTGGCGGATAGAGGCCGCGAATGGGCCGGTTGATCAGCGGCTGCCAGCCGGTGTCTTCCAGTTCCTGGAAGCGCTCCCGGCTCATGCCGCCGACAAACATATTCGGGTCGTAGTCCGGCTGGCTGGCCATGGCCAGGATGTCGCCGCTGTCCGGATCCAGTGCCACCACTGCGCCGCGATGATCCCCGAGGGCGCGTTCGGCGGCCTCCTGCAGGTCTATGTCCAGGGTGAGGATCAGGTCGTCGCCGGAGCGCGGCGGGTGACGGTCCAGGGTGCGCAACACGCGGCCGGCGGCGTTGGTCTCCACCCGCTCGACCCCCACCTCGCCGTGGAGGACCTGCTCATAGGCGTGCTCGACCCCGCTCTTGCCGATGTGGTTGGTGCCGCGGTAAGCGGAGCGATCGATGCGGCGCAGGTCCTGGGCGGTGATGCGCCCGACGTAGCCCACCGCATGACTTCCGGTCTGTCCCTGGGGGTAGTGGCGGACCAGTCGGGCGTCCACCTCCAGCCCGGGGAAGCGGTGACGGTGGACGGCCAGCTGGGCCACCTCCTCCTCATCGAGCCGGGTGCGCAGGGGCAGAGCCTCAAAGTGTCGGGAGTTGTTCAGCCGGTTGAGGAAGCCGTCGCGCTGGGCGTCGGTCAGCTCGATGATCTCGCCGACCTCATCGAGCATGGTCTCGATATCCGGGATGCGCTCCGGCGTGGCCACCAACTGGTAGGAGGGGCGGTTCTCGGCCAGGATGTTCCCATTGCGATCGAGGATCTGCCCGCGACTCGGCGGGATGGGATTGACCTTGATGCGGTTCTCCTGGGAGAGGGTGGCGTAGTGGTGGTGGTCGACCACCTGCAGGCGCACCATCTGGGTCATCAGCCCGGCGACCACCACGATGCACAACACCCCGGCGGCCACGATCCGTCGCCGGATCCTGGAGGCGTCCTGTTGCTGATCGCGGATGGAAAGGCTCACCAGCTACCTCGCTGCCCGCCGCACTCGCCGGTGTCACTGCACCTGGAAGCGGCGCCGCACCCCCCTCATGATGTGGAAGACCAGGGGCCAGAGGGCGGCACCGACCAGGATCGCCGCCCAGGCCTGCCATTCCGGTGCCGGCCGCCCGATCATGCCGTTGATCCAGAAGATCACCAACTGCGCGATCACCAGCAGGGCGAGCACCACCACCGCCTGTTGCCAGACCGGGACCAGGCGCAGGTGCTGGTGCAGCCGCAGCGCCAGGAAGGCGATCAGGGCAAAGGCCAGGGCATGCTGGCCGAGCAGGGTCCCGAGCAGGGCGTCCTGGAAAAGCCCCACCAGCCAGCCGACACCCACGCCCACGCGCTCGGGCAGGGCCAGGCTCCAGTAGAGCAGGATCAGCGCCGTCCACTCCGGACGGAAGTCCTGCGCCCACGCCGGCATGGGCACGATGATCAGCATCAGGGCGATGATGAAGCTGAGCAGGATCACCCCGCCCCCATTGCGTGGCCGATGCCCGGTCAAGACTCGTCCTCGCTCTCGTCGTCGGCCGCCGCGCCGTCCTCCTCCTGCTCCGCGGCGGCCTCGGCTCCGGCCACGGAGACCAGCAACAGCTTGCGGCTGCGATCCAGCTCCGCCACCGGCTCGGCGGTGACCCGCGCGAAGGGCTCGCCGGCCTCCACCTCCACCGAGCGGACTCGGGCCACTGGGTAGCCGCGCGGGAAGGCGCCGCCGAGGCCGGAGGCGGTGAGCAGATCCCCCTCGCGGATATCCGCGTTACCCGGCACATTGGCCAGCTCCAGCCGCTGCGGGTCGCCGCTGCCCAGCGCCACGGTGCGCAGCCCGTTGCGGTTGTTCTCCACCGGTATGGCGTGGCTTGGATCGGAGATCAGCCGCACGCTCGCCGAGCGGGGGCCGACCCGGTCGACCTGCCCCATGACACCGCTGGCGTCGAGAACCGGCTGGCCGACGAAAACCCCCTGTCCGGAGCCCCGGTCGATCTCCACCAGGTGCGTGTGAGGGTCCAGCTCGACGCGCATCAACTCGGCGATGACCACCTCGGTGTCCAGCCGTTCTGAGGAACCGAGCAGATCGCGCAGGCGTTCATTCTCCCGCTCCAGGGCCTGCATGCGCTGCAGCCGCTCGTGATACGCCAGGTGTCGGTCGCGCAGCTGGCGGTTCTCTTCCATGATCTGGTGGCGCGTGGCCAGGCGCTCGGTGACCCGGTCGGCGATGGAGAAGGGCGCGTCGACGACAAACCGCAACGGGTAGACCACCCCGGAGACGGTTTCGCGGACCGGCTCGACGAGGTGCTCGCGGTGGTCCAGGCTCATGAGCAGGATGGAGACCGTGGCCAGCAGAACCAGGCGCACGGTGGCCGACGGACCCTGTGTGAATAACGGCTTAATGGTTCACCGAGCCTCGCAGCGTCTGCTTACGGAGCCTGCCAGTCTAACGCAGGTCCCGTCGGGGGTGGCAGCTGCGGTGGTACGCCTACTCGCTGACGAACAGGTCGGCGCCCCGTTCGTCCATGAGTTCCAGGGCCCGGCCGCCGCCGCGGGCGACGCAGGTCAGCGGCTCGTCGGCCACGACCACCGGCAGCCCGGTCTCCTCCATGATCAGCCGATCCAGGTTGCGCAGCAAAGCGCCGCCGCCGGTGATCACGATCCCGCGCTCGGCGACGTCGGCGCCGAGTTCCGGCGGCGTCTGCTCCAGGGCGGTCTTCAGTGCGGAGACGATGCCCGAGAGCGGCTCCTGGAGCGCCTCAAGGATCTCGTTGGAGTTCAGCGTGAAGCTGCGCGGCACGCCCTGGGCGAGGTTGCGACCGCGGACTTCGATCTCGCGGACCTCGGTATCCGGGAACGCGGTGCCGATCTCCTGCTTGATGCGCTCGGCGGTGGCCTCGCCGATGAGGATGCCGTAGTTGCGCCGGACATAGTTGACGATGGCATCGTCGAAGCGGTCGCCGCCGAGGCGGACCGAGGCGGAGTAGACGATGCCGTTGAGCGAGAGCACCGCCACCTCGGAGGTGCCGCCGCCGACGTCGAGGACCATCGAGCCGCTGGCCTCGTCGACGGGCATGTTGGCGCCGATCGCCGCGGCCATCGGCTCTTCGATCAGGTGGACTTCGCGCGCCCCGGCGCCGGCCGCCGACTCGCGGATGGCCCGGCGCTCGACCTGCGTGGAGCCGCAGGGGACGCAGACCAGGACCCGCGGGCTGGGCTTGAAGAAGCGGGCCTCATGCACTTTCTTGATGAAATGCTGGAGCATCTTCTCGGTGACGGTGAAGTCGGCGATGACGCCGTCCTTCAGGGGCCGGATGGCGCGGATCGTACCCGGGGTGCGGCCGAGCATGCGCTTGGCCTCGGCGCCCACTGCGGCGATGCGCTTGCTGCCGCCGTCGCGATCCTGCTGGATGGCGACCACCGACGGTTCGCTCAGGACGATGCCCTGGCCGCGCAGGTAGATCAGTGTGTTGGCCGTGCCAAGATCGATGGATAGATCGTTGGAGAAGAGTCCGCGGATACCCTTAAACATGCCCAGCGTTCCTAAGGTCGAAGGTGGCTCAATCTAGCAGTGCCCCGGGGTTTGGGCAAGCTCGGGCCTATGGTAGGTTTTACGGCTGCTACCGCGCCAGTGAAGGGGGGAGAGAGGCTCTATGGCCATCGAGGCAGAAGAGGTGCAGCAGATCGCGCACCTGGCCCGCATCCGGATCGACGAGGAAGCCGTCTCCGGCTACGCCCGCGACCTGAACGGGATCCTGGAGTTCGTCGAGCAGATGGGGAGCGTCGACACCGACGGCGTCGAGCCCATGGCCCACCCGTGGGACGCCGTCCAGCGGTTGCGCCCGGACGAGGTCACCGAGCCCAACCGTCGCGACCACTATCAGTCCGGGGCGCCTGCCGTCGAGGCCGGGCTGTACCTGGTCCCCCGCGTCGTCGAGTAACGGAAGCCGAACGCCCATGCACCAGAAGACCGTTGCCGAGGTCTCCGCGGCGCTGCACGCCGGAGAGATCTCCAGCCGAGAGCTGACCGATGCCCTGCTTCATCGCATCGAGCAGTTCGATCCCGGGCTCAACAGCCTGATCACCGTCACCGCCGAGCAGGCGCGCGCTGCCGCCGATGCCGCCGACGCCCGGCTGCGCAGTGGCGAAGCCGGGCCGCTGACCGGCGTGCCTCTGATCCACAAGGACATCTTCTGCACTGACGGGGTAGCGACCACCTGCGGCTCGCGCATGCTCGAGTCGTTCCAGGCCCCCTACGACGCCACCGTGGTGCGGCGACTGGCCGACGCCGGCGCGGTCATGCTCGGCAAGGCCAACATGGACGAGTTCGCCATGGGGTCGTCCAATGAGACCAGCTATTTCGGTCCGGTGCGCAACCCCTGGGACCTGGACGCGGTACCGGGCGGCTCCTCCGGCGGCTCGGCGGCCGCGGTGGCCGCCCGCCTGGCGCCGGCGGCCACCGGGACCGATACCGGCGGCTCGATCCGTCAGCCCGCGGCGCTCTCGGGTATCTGCGGGCTCAAGCCCACCTACGGCCGTGTCTCGCGCTACGGCATGGTGGCCTTCGCCTCCAGCCTCGATCAGGCCGGTCCGTTCGCCCGCACCGCCGAAGACCTGGCCCTGCTGCTTGGCGGGATGGCCGGGCTCGATGAGCGCGACTCGACCAGCGTCGATCACGTGGTGCCCGATTACAGCGAGTCGCTGAACCGCTCGATCAAGGGGCTGCGCATCGGCGTCCCGCGGGAGTTTTTCGGCGAGGGACTGGATGCCGACGTCCGCTCGCGGGTCGAGGCCGCGCTGCAGGTGCTTGAGGGCGAGGGCGCCGAACTGGTTGAGGTGCAGCTGCCCAACATGGAGCTGGCGCTGCCGGCTTACTACGTCATCGCCCCCGCCGAGGCCTCCTCCAACCTGGCCCGCTACGACGGCGTGCGCTTTGGCCACCGCTGTGCGCAGCCGCAGGATCTGGAGGATCTCTACAAGCGCAGCCGTGCCGAGGGGTTTGGGGACGAGGTCCAGCGCCGCATCCTGGTCGGCACCTACGCGCTGTCCGCCGGCTACTACGACGCCTATTACCGCAAGGCGCAGCAGGTCCGTCGACTGGTCTCCGAGGACTTCCGCCAGGCGCTGGAGCAGGTCGACGTGCTCGCCGGCCCCACCTCGCCGACGCCGGCCTTCGGCTTGGGCGAGCGTGCCGATGACCCGGTGCAGATGTACCTCTCCGACATCTACACCCTCGGGGTGAACCTCGCCGGCCTGCCCGGGCTGTCGGTGCCCGCCGGCTTTTCCCGCGGCCGGCCCGTGGGGCTGCAGCTGATCGGTGGTTACTTCGACGAGGCCCGGCTGCTGAATGTCGGGCACAAGTACCAGCAGGTCACGGACTGGCACAAACAGGTCCCGGAAGGGTTCGAGTAGATGCGCGGCGGCCCCGGATACCCAGGAACCAACGCCCGCGTCCGCCCGACGCGCACCCAGCCTACGGAGCGACCTCACCCATGAAGTGGGAAACCGTCATCGGTCTCGAGATCCACGCGCAGCTCGCGACCCGCACCAAGATCTTCTCCGGCGCGCCGACCGCCTACGGCGCCGAGCCGAACACCCAGGCGTGTCCGGTGGACCTCGGCATGCCCGGCGTGCTGCCGGTGCTCAACCGCGAAGTGGTGCGCATGGCCATCAAGTTCGGCCTGGCCGTCGGGGCCCGCATCGCGCCGCGGTCGGTCTTCGCGCGCAAGAACTACTTCTACCCCGATCTGCCCAAGGGCTACCAGATCTCCCAGTACGACCTGCCCATTGTCGAGGGCGGTCATCTGGACATCGAACTCGAGGACGGCGCCAGCAAGCGCATCGGCATCACCCGGGCGCACCTGGAGGAGGATGCCGGCAAGTCCCTGCACGAGGACTTCCACGGCATGACCGGGGTCGATCTCAACCGGGCGGGTACCCCGCTGATGGAGATCGTCTCGGAGCCGGATCTGCGTTCGCCGGCCGAGGCCGCGGCGTACATGAAGAAGCTCCACGCCCTGGTGCGCTACCTGGAGATCTGCGACGGCAACATGCAGGAGGGCTCCTTCCGCTGCGACGCCAACGTCTCGGTGCGTCCGACAGGGCAGGAGGCCTTCGGCACCCGTGCCGAGCTCAAGAATCTCAACTCGTTCCGTTTCGTCGAGCGCGCCCTCGAGTACGAGGTCGAGCGGCAGATCGATCTGCTCGAGTCCGGCGGCGAGGTGGTCCAGGAGACCCGCCTCTACGATGTGGACCAGGGCGTGACCCGCTCCATGCGGACCAAGGAGGAGGCCAACGACTACCGCTACTTCCCGGAGCCGGATCTGCTCCCCGTGGAGGTCGACACGGCACTGGTCGAGGAAGTGCGCGAGACCCTGCCCGAGTTGCCGGACGAGAAGCGCCGGCGCTTCGAGCAGGAGTACGGGCTGCCGGCCTACGATGCCGGCGTGCTCACCGCCACGCGAGAGATGGCCGATTACTTCGAGCACGCGGTCAGCGAGTCCGGCGGTTTCGCCAAGCGCACCGCCAACCTGCTGATGAGCGAGCTGCTCGCCTACCTGAACAAGGACGGCCTGGAGATCGGTGCCTCGCCGGTCACCCCGGAGATGCTGGGGACGCTGGTCGCGCGGGTGGAGGACGAGACCCTCTCGAGTCGCGGCGCCAAGGATGTCTTCGAGGCCATGTGGGCCGGTGAGGGCGGGCCCGACGAGATCATCGAGAAGAAGGGGCTCAAGCAGGTCACCGACACCTCGGCCATCGAGGCCCTGGTCGACGAGGCCATCGCCAACAACCCGAAGCAGCTCGAGCAGTACCGTGCCGGCAAGGAGAAGCTCTTCGGCTTCTTTGTCGGGCAGGTGATGAAGGCCTCCGGCGGCAAGGCCAACCCGCAGCAGGTCAACGAGCTGCTCAAGCAAAAACTGGACGGATCGTGAGCGACGCCAGTCAACGTCTCATCTTCGAGAACGCCGACGTACGCGGCGAAATCGTGCAGCTGGACCAGGTGCTCGCGGCCATCTGCGAGCACCACGCCTATCCGCCCGCGGTGGCGCGGCTGCTCGGCGAGGCCGCCGCCGCGGCGGCGTTGATGTGCGCCACCATCCGTTCCGACGGCGTGCTCAGTCTGCAGGTGGAAGGTGGCGAGGAGGCGGCCGTCTCCATGCTCCTGGTCCAGATCGACGCCGCCGATGGCACCCTGCGCGGGACCGCCCGCTATCGGGGCGAGCCGGGGCGCGGCGGGCTCGCCGAGCTATGCGCCGGCGGTCGTCTGGCCATTACCATCGAGCCCGAGGAAGGGCAGCGCTACCAGGGCGTGGTCGGCCTGGACGAGGGTGGTCTGGCGGCCACGCTGGAGGGGTATTTCCGCGACTCCGAGCAGCTGCCCACCCGTCTGCACCTGGCCTGCGACGGCCGGCGCGCCGGCGGGCTCCTGCTCCAGCGCCTGCCGGCCAGCGGCGGCACCCGGCCCACCGAGGACGACCCCGATGCCTGGGATCGCATCGGCTACCTGGCCGAGACGCTCACCGACCGCGAGTTGCTTGAGCGTCCGGCACACGAGGTCCTGCATCGGCTTTTCCACCAGGAGACCGTGCGCGTCTTCGAGCCGCGCACGCTCGCCTTCCAGTGTCGCTGCTCGGCGGGGCGGATCGCCTCGATCCTCCGCGGTCTCGGTCGCGAGGAGGTCGAGCAGGTGCTGGCCGAGGAGGGCGTGGTGGAGGTGCGTTGCCAGTTCTGCGGCGCCACCTACCGCTACGACCGCGTCGACGTGGCCCAGGTGCTCAGCGACAGCAGCGCGGCGCCGGGCAGCGACCGCTACCACTGAGCGCTGGCTACTGCGCGCCGGCGCAGACCGGGCAGTGCGGGTCGGGTGGCACGGTCAGGGTGCGCAGACGCATACTGAGGGCGTCCATGAGCAGCAGGCGGCCGAAGAGCGGCTCGCCGACGCCGGCAAGGACCTTGATCGCCTCCACCGCCTCCAGGGTTCCTGCCACGCCTGGCAGCGGGCCGAGCACCCCGCTCTCGCTGCAGGTCAGCTGCGGCTCATCCCCTTCGGCGTAGATGCAGCGGTAGCAGGGCCGCCCGCCGGGGCGGAAGGTGGTGACCTGCAGCTCCCAGCGGATCACCGCGGCACTGACCAGCGGCCGCTGCGCGGCCACGCAGGCGGCGTTGAGGGCGAAGCGGGTGGCGAGGTTGTCGGTGGCATCGATGACCACGTCGGCGCCGGCCACCTCGGTCTTCAGGCGCTCGCCCTCGAGCCGCTCCTGCAGCGGCGTTAGGGTGATCTCCGGGTTGCGCGCCGCGACAGCGCGGGCGGCGGAGCCCACCTTGGGCTGGTCGATCGCGTCGTGGCGGTGGGCGATCTGCCGCTGCAGGTTGGATAGATCCACCGTGTCATCATCGGCGATGCGCAGCTCGCCCACCCCGGCGGCGCCGAGGTAGAGGGCCACCGGCGAGCCCAGTCCGCCGGCGCCGACAATCAGTGCCCGGCTGGCGGCCAGGCGCTCCTGTCCGGCGATGTCGAAATCCGGGAGCATGATCTGCCGGCTGTAGCGCAGCAGCTGCTCGTCGTTCATGGCTGCCTCCCCAAGGTGATCCGTTCCAGGTTGGCCAGGTCGCGCTCGGTGTAGACCGCCTCCAGCCCGGCGGCGGCGAGCAGCCCGCGGACCGCCTCGCCCTGGCGGGCGCCGTGTTCGAGCATCAGCCATCCGCCCCGGGCGAGCTCGGCGCTGGCCACCGGCAGCAGGCTGCGGATGGCCGCCAGTCCGTCGGGGCCGGCGACCAAGGCCTCGCGGGGTTCGTGTGCCAGCGCGCCGTCGGCCCACTCAGCGGCGTCGGTCTCCACGTAAGGGGGGTTGCTGGCGATGACATCGAACGGCCCGGCCGGTACGCCGTCGTTCCAGTCGCCGGCGACCAGCTCCACGGAGGTCAGCTGGAGGCGCTGGCGGTTCGCTTGAGCCACGCGCAGGGCCGCGGCGCTGCGCTCGGTGGCGATGATCCGTGCATCGGGGCGCTCGCTGGCCACCGCCAGGGCGATGGCGCCGCTGCCGGTGCCCGGCTCCAGCAACCGGCCGCCGGCAGGCAGCCGGGCCAGTATCTGTTCGACCAGGTGTTCGGTCTCGGGGCGGGGGACGAGGACCGCCGGGGATACGGTGAGATCCAGGTCACGGAACTCGCAGCGCTGCAGCAGGTAGGCCACGGGTTCGCCGCGGGCCCGGCGGGCGAGCAAGGACTGGTAGGCCGCCACGGCCTCGGCCGGGAGGGGGCGCTCGGGGAAGGCGAACAGATGGCTGCGCCCCACGCCGAGGATCTCGGCGAGCAGCAGCTCGGCGTCGAGCCGGGCGCTCCCGCTGACCTCCCGCAGGCGCTCGGTGCCCTCCTGCAGAGCCCGTCCGATGCTCAGCCCTGCCGCGCTCATCGGCACGCCCTCGCCGGGCGGGGCGCCGTCTAGCCGCGCCCGGCGGCGGAGCCCGGGATGCTGCGCTCTTCCAGCATCACCGGGATGCCGTCGTCGACCCGGTAGATGCGACTGCCGTTGTCGGTGATCAGGCCCTCGTCCAGCGGCGTGTCCACCACCGTTTCGTCCAGGTAACGGGCCTGCCCATCGGCGATCTGGCGGTTGAGCGCTTCCAGCTCCTGCGCCGAGAGAGGCTGCAGTGGGCGCTTGGTGATCGGGCAGCAGAGGATGTCGAGTAGTTTGCGGTCCATGGGCGGGAGTATACCACTCTCAAGGATCCCGCTGGCCTGCCGTTGCATCGGGAAAGGCACACGGCAACGAGCAGCGGGAGGGGGTGCAATGCCGGGATGGCTGGGCGATTTATCCGGGGCGTGGCTCGATACCCCTGACGCCGTCCCCGGTCTGCCGGCGGAGGCCGAGCGCCGCTGTTCCTTCTGCGGGCACGAGGAGCAGATCGCCGGGCCGCTGATCGGCGGGGAGGCGGCCTTTATCTGCGAGCAGTGCCTTGCCAGCTGCAGCGAGGTGCTGGAGGCCGATCAGGAGCGCCGCCAGCAGCAGATCCTCGCCGCGCTGCCGTCCCCCCGGGCGCTGCGCCGCTATCTGGACGAGTACGTCGTCGGCCAGGAGCGGGCCAAGAAAGTGCTTTCCGTGGCCGTCTACAACCACTACAAGCGGCTGGTGGCCGCTGCCCGGGGCGAGGCCGTGGAGCTTGGCAAGAGCAACGTCCTGCTGGTCGGTCCCAGCGGGACCGGCAAGAGCCGCCTGGTCGAGTGTCTGGCACGTTGCGTCGAGGTCCCCTTCGTGAGCGTCGATGCCACCACGCTGACCGCCTCCGGTTACGCCGGCGACGATGTCGAGGCCATCATCGGCCGGCTGCTCTCGGCCTGCGATGCCGATCCGCAGCGTGCCGCCCGCGGCATCGTCTATATCGACGAGATCGACAAGCTCGCAGCGCGGGGCGGGGTCGACGGCGGCCCCGATCTGGCCGGCGAGGGGGCGCAGCAGGCGCTGCTCAAGCTGCTTGAGGGGCGCCGGGTGACGGTCCCCAGTGGGGGTCGGCAGGGCAATCCGGTAAGCGTCGACACCAGTCAGATCCTGTTCATCTGTGGCGGTGCCTTCGACGGGCTCGACACACTGGCCGCCGAGCGTCCCGGGGTCGGTTTTGCCGTCGGCGACACGCCGGTCGCGCCGGCAGCCCATCAGGCAGCCGCCCTGCAGCGCTACGGCCTGGTGCCCGAACTCGTCGGCCGTCTGCCGGTGGTCGAGTCCCTGCAGCCGCTGTCCACCGAGCACCTGATCCGCATCCTCACCGAGCCGCGCAACGCCCTGGTGCGGCAGTATCAGGTCCTCTTCGCCCGGGACGGGTGTGAGCTGGAGGTCACCGCCGACGGTCTCGAGGCGGTGGCGCAGTGCGCCCAGGCGCGGGGCACCGGTGCCCGGGCACTGCGCGCGGTGCTCGAGGAGGTGCTGCTTGAGCCGATGTTCGCGGTGCCGGCCGCCGGTGGCGACGTGGTGCGGCTGACCATCGATGCCGCCGCGGTCTTCGGCGGTCAGCCGGCCTACCAGTGGCGCGACGCGGTGCGGCACGCCGTCTAAAGCTCCTTGAAGGTCCGAGTCAGGCGCGATTACTATTGATCGGCTAGCCATTCACCACCCGCCGGCGGGCGGGTCGACTCGAGACCGAGCATGCAACAGAGCGACCACGTCAACGACGTCAACGTAGCCAACGGCGAGCGTCTACCGACGCCGGCTGAGATCAAGGCCGAGGTCCCGCTGACGGATGCCGCGCGGCAGACCGTGCTGGAAGGCCGCCAGGTCCTGCGCGACATCCTCGATGGCAAAGACCCGCGGGTGTTCGCCGTCGTCGGGCCGTGCTCCATCCACGACCCCGAGGCGGCGCTCGATTATGCGCGGCGGCTCAAGGCGCTGCACGATGAGCTCAGCGACCACATCTATGTGGTCATGCGGGTCTACTTCGAGAAGCCGCGCACCACCACCGGCTGGAAGGGCCTGATCAACGATCCGGATATGGACGACTCGTTCCGGATCGACAAGGGCCTGCGCATGGGCCGCGAGCTGCTGCGCGAGATCGCCGCCATGGGGCTGCCGACCGCCACAGAGGCCCTCGACCCGTATGCGCCGCAATACTACGGCGACCTGGTCTCGTGGACGGCCATCGGCGCGCGGACCACCGAATCGCAGACCCACCGCGAGCTGGCCAGCGGGCTGTCCACCCCGGTGGGCTTCAAGAACGCCACCGACGGCAGCCAGACGGTCGCGATCAATGCGCTGCAGTCCGCGGCCTCGCCGCACAGCTTCCTCGGGATCGACCAGGAAGGGCGCATCACGGTCATCCGCACCCGCGGCAACCAGTATGGCCACGTGGTGCTGCGTGGCGGCGCCCAGCCCAACTACGACTCGGTGAGCATCCGCCTCTGCGAGCAGGCGCTGGAGAAAGCGGGCATGCCGCAGCGCGTGGTGGTCGACTGCAGTCACTCCAACTCCAACAAGGATCCGGCGCTGCAGTCGATGGTCCTCGAGGACGTCATCCGGCAGATCCGCGAGGGCAACCGCTCCATCGTCGGCGTGATGCTCGAGAGCAACATTGGTTGGGGCAGCCAGAAGCTCGGCGCCGATCCGGGCGTCCTGGACTACGGGGTCTCCATCACCGATGCTTGCATCGACTGGGAGACCACCGAGCAGGTCCTCCGGGAGGCGACGGCGCAGCTGCGCGGCAGTCTGCGCGAGCGCGCGCTGCTGTAGTTGACTCTGCGCAATGGCTGATGTAACTGTCTTGGGCTGGTGCCGGGCACGGCGCACGCCCGAGCGCTTCGCTGAGGGCGGCGAGGGCCGCAAAGGGAGGAGGACGCGGTATGGCTCCGACGAGACATGCAATGCCGGTCAAGGGCTTTGAGCCGTATCAGGCCGGCGAGCACGAAGAGTACATGAGCGACGAGCAGCTGGAGCACTTCCGCCAGCTGCTGCTGGCGTGGAAGCGCGAGCTCCACGAGGAAGTGGAGCGGACCGTCCACCACATGCGCGACGATGCCAACAACCATGCCGACCCGTCGGACCGGGCAACCCAGGAGGAGGAGTTTGCCCTGGAACTGCGGGCCCGGGATCGGGAGCGCAAGCTCATCCGCAAGATCGACCAGGCGCTGGAGAGCATCCGTACCGGCGATTACGGGTACTGCGAGCAGTGCGGTGTCGAGATCGGCCTGCGCCGGCTTGAGGCGCGCCCCACGGCGACCATGTGCATCGACTGCAAGTCGCTGGAAGAGATCCGCGAGCGCCAGCGCGTGGCCTAAGCTACGCGCCGCGGCGCGGCACCCTTCAGCTGGAGCCCTCGGCGATCTCCGCGAGGGCTTCGGCCTGGTGCTCCTGGATCAGCCCGTCCAGTAGCTCGTCCATCCCCCCCTCCATGACCTGCTCCAGCTTGTAGAGCGTCAGCCCGATGCGGTGGTCGGTGACGCGGCCCTGCGGGAAGTTGTAGGTGCGGATCCGCTCCGAGCGATCCCCCGAGCCCACCGCCAGGCGTCGCTGCTCGCTGCGCTCCGACTGCTGTCGGGCCCGTTCTTGTTCATTGAGCCGTGCCTGGAGCAAGGCCATCGCCTTGGCGCGGTTCTTGTTCTGCGAGCGCTCGTCCTGGCACTCCACGACCAACCCAGTGGGCAGGTGCGTGATGCGAACGGCAGAGTCGGTGGTGTTGACGTGCTGCCCGCCGGCGCCCGAGGAGCGGAACGTGTCCACCCGCAGATCGGCGGTGTTGATCTCGATGGCGCTGACCTCGTCGAGCTCGGGCAGGACGGCCACGGTGCACGCCGAGGTGTGGATCCGTCCCTGGGACTCGGTGGCCGGGACGCGCTGCACCCGGTGGGCGCCGGATTCGAACTTCAGTCGCGCATAGACGCTCTGGCCCCTGATCCGGGCAATGACCTCGCGGTAGCCACCGTGCTCGCCCTCGCGAGCGGAGAGGATCTCGGTCTTCCAGCCCTGGCGCTCGGCGTAGCGCATGTACATGCGCAGCAGGTCGCCGGCGAACAGCGCCGCCTCGTCGCCACCGGTGCCGGCGCGCACCTCGAGGAAGACGTTGCGCTGATCATCGGGGTCGGTGGGGATCAGGTGGCGCTGCAGGCAGGCCTCGAGTTGCTCCAGCCGCTGCCGCGCCTCATCGGCCTCCTCTTCGGCCATGGCGCGGATCTCGGCGTCGCTGTCCTCGAGCATCGCCTCCGCGGCGGCGGCTGCGTCAGCCGCCTCGCGGTAGGCGTTCAGGTCCTGGACGACGGGCTCGAGCCGGGCGTATTCGCGGGAGAGTTCGGCGAACTTCGATGGATCGCCGACGACTTCAGGATCCGCCAGCTGCGCGGCGATCTCCTCGTGCCGTTCCGCCATCCGCTCCAGCTTGCTGCGAATCGTCGCCTTCACTAGACCTCTCTACCAGCTGTTGATCGATGGCCAGGGTCTCCAGCGCGTGCTGGATCCGGGTGCGGTCGCCGCTGGCTGCGGCGGCCCGCAGGCCAACGGTGGGGGCGTGCACCAGCCGCCGGGTGAGGGTGTGGGTCAGCCACTCGATCACCTCGAACGGGTCCTCGCCGCGGGAGAGCTGCCGCGCGGCCTGCGCGCGGGTGGCGCGGGCGTAGCTCTCGGCACGGCTGCGGAACGAGCGGATCGCCTCGCCGGCGTCGCGGGCGCGCCGCCACTCCAGATAATGACGAACCTGCTGCTCGACGATGGCCTCAGCCTGGGTGGCTGCATCCTGGCGCGAGCGCATGTTCTCGGCGACCACACCGCGCAGATCGTCCACCGTGTAGAGGTAGACGTCGTCCATCTCGCCGGCCTCGGGCTCGATGTCCCGGGGCACCGCCAGGTCGAGCATGAACATCGGCTTGTGGCGGCGTACACGCACCGCCCGCTCCACCGTGCCCTTGCCCAGGATGGGCAGCGAGCTGCCGGTGGAGGATACCACGACGTCCGCCTCGCCGAGGCGGCGCGGCAGGTCGTTGAGGCTCATTGCCTCGCCGTCGTGGGCCTCGGCCAGGCGCTTGGCGCGTTCGACGTTGCGGTTGGCCACCAGCACCCGGCCGATTCCCTGCTGCCCCAGGTGGCGGGCGACAAGCTCGATCGTCTCGCCGGCGCCGACGAGCACCGCCGTGCGGTTGGGGAAGTCGTCGAAGATCTGCTTGGCCATGGTCACGGCGGCGAAGGCGACCGAGATCGGGTTCGAGCCGATGTCGGTGTCCGTTCGTACCTGTTTGGCCACCGCGAAGGCGTGCTGGAAGAGCCGCTCGAGCACCGCACCCAGGCAGCCGGCGTTGGCGGCCTTGTGGTAGGCGTCCTTGACCTGGCCCAGGATCTGCGGCTCGCCGAGGACCAGCGAGTCGAGCCCCGCCGAGACG
>SL_5KL_010_SEDDRAFT_10000238_pt1 | contig 35204 bp, 37 predicted proteins | sample SodLakKL_010_SED_FD_9118 | JGI IMG/M metagenome (IMG submission 9118) | reverse complement strand
GCATAGGCATAAAGGCTCAGGAGGGAACTCCTGTTGTCGCTGCTGCCGGGGGAAGGGTTGTTTTTGTAAGCGAGGCTTTTCAGGCCTACGGGAAAACGATACTGCTGGAGCATCCCGGTGGATACACAACAGTTTACGCTCATAACAGGGAGATTTTTGTAGAAGAGGGGGCGGAGGTAGAAGAAGGCCAGAAAATTGCAGAGGTTGGTATGACCGGAAGAACGTCCCAGCCGCATCTTTATTTCGAGATAAGATTCGGAGAAGATGCGCGTAATCCCCTTCATTACCTTGGGAGTTAAAAGATTTCCGGGGTAGGGGCAGTTTCTAAGGTTGAATAATTTAAGGAGATAAAAAAATGTCATCAAAGTATGATTCTATAAAGTTATACCTTAAAGAGGTATCAAAGATACCGATGATTCCGAAAGATGAAATGAAAGAGCTTATTCCGAAGATAAAAAGGGGGGAGAGGGAAGCCAGGGACCGGTTAATTAAAGGGAATCTAAGGCTGGTTATAAGCGTCGCAAAAAAGTTCCAGCGTTCAGGAGTAGAGCTCAATGACCTAATAGAAGCGGGAAATATGGGGCTTATCGCGGCTGCCAATAAATATGATCCGGATAAGGGGGCAAAGTTTTCAACATATGCACATGACTGGATAAAAGAATATATCAGGAGGGCTGTCCTGGGGCATACAAAACCGATACACATCCCGGTTTACGTTTATCAGAATTTTCAGAAAATAATGAGAGCATGGGATGCCCTTTTTAAAAAAGAGGGCCGGCAGCCGAAAAATGAAGAGCTTGCGGAAGCAACCGGATTCAAGGAAAAAGATGTCAAAAAATTTCTTCATTATATAAAGATATTCAGCGAAATACCTTCCCTGGACGCCCCCATTTCAAGTGATATTGACATTCCACTGAAGGCGACCTTGGCCGCGACTGACCAGAACACCCCTGAAGATGCGCTCGGAATAATTGCCATGCATCAGCAGATTGATAATCTGATGAAGAACATCACTGAAAGGGAAAACAAAGTAATAAGGCTCAGGTTCGGTGTGGGCGCGACGCATCCTCATACGCTTCAGGATGTGGGAGAAAAGTTGAATATATCCCGGGAAAGAGTACGCCAGATACAGAATAAAGCACTTAATAAACTCAAGAAGGCTGCAATAGCTCAGAAAAAGAAAGACGCTGAGAGAATGAAGGAGGAAATTGCGCAAAATGTCGGAAGGAACCATTAAAAAAACAGGTATGGAATTGGAAAAGCTGATAAGAAATATTCCTGACTTTCCAGAAAAGGGAATACAGTTTAAGGATATCACAACGCTGCTGAAAAGCGGCAGGGGTTTCAGAGATTCGATTGAGTGGATGGTTTCACTATATGAGGATAAAAACATAGATAAGGTAATTGCTGTGGAATCCCGGGGGTTTATTTTCGGCGCTCCTGTGGCTCTGCGTTTAGGCGCGGGTTTTGTTCCGGTCAGAAAAAAGAATAAACTTCCCGCCGACAAATATACGGTGAAGTATGAACTGGAATACGGATGTGATGAGCTGCAGATGCACAAGGATGCTGTCGCGCAGGGAGAAAAAGTGCTGATAATTGACGACCTTCTTGCCACCGGAGGAACCACGCTTGCAGCAATAGAGCTTTTAAATAAATGTGAAGCTGAGGTTGAAAGTATTTGTTTTCTAATAGAACTCCTGGGTTTGGGCGGGCGAGAAAAACTTAAATCCCATAGGGTTGATTCTCTTATAAAAATCGAGTGCAAAGAATAGCCGGACTAAAAAAAGAGAAAACAGCCGCTTTTCTTAAGAAACTTGATTCTGCGCTGCTGGCCTTCTCCGGAGGGGTTGATTCAGTTCTGCTGCTGAATCTCATGAAAGAAGCCGGAATGAAAAAATTTGCTGCAGCAACCTGTGTATCCGAAAGCTTACCGGAAAGTTTTTTAAAAACGGCAGAAAAACACGCCGAAAGAGTTAAGGCCGAGCATATTGTATTAAAATCAGATGAGCTTTCGGATGAACTTTTTACTGAAAATACCCCGTTAAGGTGCTATTACTGTAAAAAAAACATATTCGGAAAATTAAAGAAGCTGTCTTCAGACAGGGGGTTTTCTTACATTTTAGACGGTGCCTCCGCTTCGGATACGGAAGATTACCGGCCCGGAATAAGGGCAGCAAGGGAGATGGGCGTTATCAGCCCCCTAATTAAGTTCAACTGGAGCAAGGGGGATATAAGGGAAGTATCCAGAAAAATGAAAATACCGGGTTGGGACCGCCCGGCGACTGTCTGTTTATCTTCAAGGATACCCTACGGAGTTCCCATAAAAAGAAAAAATCTTGAAATGATAGAAAAATCAGAGAAATTTTTAAGAGAAAAGGGGTTCTCTAAAGTGAGGGTAAGAAGCGACGGCGTTGCAGCAAGGATTGAGGTTGAAGAAGAGGAGTTAGCCGGTTTGATTCAGATAAAAGAAGAGGTAACCCGGGAGCTCAGAAAAACAGGATTCAAATTTATTTCTGCAGACCTTGAGGGGTTTGAAAGCGGTAAAATGAACCGTACAATAGAAGATGGATGAAAAAAGACTCAGGTCTATAGTAAATTCCATAAAAACAGGCGCTCTTTCACAGGATAAGGCGGTAGAAATGCTAAAGGAACTGCCTTACCGGGACCTAGGGTTTGCAAAAATAGATCACCACAGGGCAGTAAGAAAAGGCTTTCCAGAGGTTATCTACGGAAAAGGAAAAAAGCCCGCGCAGATAAGGGATATAGCCCTAAGGCTGCATAAAGAGAACAGGAGTGTTCTGATAACCAGGGTTGAAAAAGATGCATATAACGAGCTTCAAGACGGATTGCCGGTTCACCATTATAATGAGGATGCGGGGACCGTGATTGTGGGGGAGCTGCCCGCGGCAGAGGGCAGGGCGGTTCCTGTTTTGACTGCCGGCACCGGAGATATTCCGGTTGCGGAGGAGGCAGCTGAAACACTCAGGGTTATGAAAAACAGGGTAACCAGGATTTACGATGCGGGAGTGTCGGGCATTCACCGATTTCTTTCAGAGAAGAAAAAATTATCCGGCAGCAGGGTTATAATCGTGGTTGCCGGGATGGACGGAGTCTTGCCTTCAGTAGTAGGCGGCATGATGCCTCAGCCTGTAATAGCGGTTCCCACTTCTTGCGGATACGGCGCGGATTTCGGCGGAATCGCTCCGCTTTTAACAATTCTTAATTCATGCGCTCCGGGAGTGGTGGCGGTAAATATTGACAACGGTTTCGGGGCTGGTTACGCCGCTTCGGTGATAAATAAGCTGTGATTTTATTTGACTGTTTCCGGGGTGCTTCCGGTGATATGCTTGTGGGGGCACTGGCAGAACTGCCCGGTAATGAAGAAAAACTTCAAAGGGAGCTTGAAAAGGCGAGCGTTGATGCAGCCGTAACTTTTAAAAAGAAAATGTTCGGAGGCATACGGGCTACGGCGGTTAAATACAACGCCGCTTTTTCCGATACGGATACTTTAGGAAAGATAGAAAAAAAACTTAGCGGCTGGGAATTAGCCCCCGGCGTAAAGAAGGAAGCTCTTAAAACATTTTCTATTATTTTTAAAGCTGAGGGGGCCGTTCACGGTAAATCCCCGCGGGAGGTTCATCTGCATGAACTGGGCAAGCCGGAAACTCTCCTTGAGATTGTGTCTTTTTTTATTCTTCTCGGTAGGCAGGATTTATACTGCCTTGGCCTTCCGCTGGGAAGGGGGGAAATAAATACGGCTCACGGTGAAATTCCTGTTCCCTCACCAGTCGTTTCAAAAATCTTAGAAGGAGTGCCCGTTAGGTTTACTTCAGAAAAACAGGAGCTTGTCACTCCTACGGCAGCTGCGCTTCTGAAAAGCCGTGCATTATTTGAAAGACCGGAAATGATTATAAAAAAAACGGCCTTCGGTGCCGGCAGCCGTAATTATTTGAGATGTTATCACGGCAAACTCGAACGAAAAAGCAGCAGCGTAATTGAACTGCGGGTGAATATTGATGATATGACGGGGGAAGATGTTTCTTGCCTGGTAAAAAAACTTCGCAGCGAGTCGCTGGATGTTTTTATAACGCCCGTTTTAATGAAAAAATCAAGGCCCGGCAGCGAGATAACCGTTCTCTGCAGAATAAAGAAATTTGAAAGAGTCCGTGATATTCTTTATAAAAACTCTACTACGGCAGGTTTCAGGTATAATTCGGTCAGCAGGGATGAACTTGAAAGAGAAATAAAAGAGTTTGAGTCATCTTATGGAAAGTGCAGGATAAAAAAAACAATTATGCCGGCAGGCGAATATAGCGTAAAGCCGGAGATGGATGATCTGATCAGGCTTTCACGGGAAAGCGCCTTGAGCGCGGGGGATCTCAGACGAAAAATAACTGAGGAGTATGAAAATGAGTGAAGTCTATTTTACACCAAGGAAATCCAGTTGGAACAATTCCATGATTGACAAAGTGGAAACTTTAATAGGGAAAACAGGCCTGGTTTCTTCAATAAACCCCAATGATACCGTTGCGATTAAGGTGCATTTCGGAGAAGGAGGCCTTACAACTTTTCTAAGGCCTGTGTACGCAAGGCCTTTTTCAGATGCCGTAAAGAAGGCCGGAGCCCTGCCGTTTTTAACCGATGCGAACACGATATACAAGGGAACGCGCTGCGATGGAGTAAATCATCTGAAAACAGCTTTAAAAAACGGGTTTGTCTATTCCGTTACAGGAGCGCCGGTTGTTATTGCAGACGGTATAAACAGCCGCAACTTTGAAGAAGTGGAGGTTAACGGAAAATATTTTAAAAAAGTAAAGATTGCAGGCGAAGCCCAAAGGGCTAAAGCAATGATAGTCCTTTCACACTTTAAAGGACATGAAATTTTCGGTTTCGGCGGAGGAATAAAAAATATCGGCATGGGACTGGCTGTGAAAGAGGGTAAGCTCACTCTGCATTCAACAACCAAACCCAAAATAAAAAAGAATAAGTGCGTAGGATGCGGCCTCTGTGTTTCCTGGTGTTTCCGGGATGCGATAGAGAGTAAAGATGGCCGTTGTTTTATAAATAAAGAAAGGTGCTCCGGCTGCGGACAGTGTATAATGGTGTGTCCTCATAAAGCCGCTGTTTTTAAATGGCAAAAGGACTTTTCGGCGGTTCAGGAAAAGACAGCGGAGTATGCCCTGGGAGCATTGAAAAACAAAAAAAACAAAACCTGGTTTTTTAATTTTCTGCTTGATATAACCCCCGAGTGCGATTGTTTGAGTTATTCCGATTCTCCCCTTGTCGGAGATATAGGGATTCTGGCTTCTTCTGATCCGGTTTCTCTTGATCAGGCAAGTTATGATCTTGTGTGCAGGGCTGCCGCCATGCCGGGAAGCAAGGCGGACGGAGCGCTAATAGGAGAGGATAAATTCAGAAAAGGATATCCCCAGGCGGACCCCGAGGCGCTACTGTCTTACGCTCAAAAAATCGGGCTGGGGGAACGAAAGTATACTCTGGAAAAGTTGTAGAATTTGACAGTTTATCGGTTTTCAAATTATAATGCTGATGTAAAGAGAATTTAAAATATGCCTATTTTTAAAAAAAAGCGGGTTCTTTTTGTTGATGACAATGAAAATCTCAGGAAAACAGCGGCTGCCATATTAAAGCACTGGGGATTTGATGTGATATTGAAAAAATCGGGAAACGAAGTTCTGGATGCGGTCAGGGAAAAGAATCCGGACCTAGTAATTTTAGATGTAAAAATGCCCGGTCTTAACGGTTTTGAGCTTTGTGATATTTTAAAGAAAAACAGCTCCACGAATAAGGTTCCCGTAATATTACTTACCGGTTACTCGAAGATGGGTAATGTGGATGAGGGGTTCAGGTGCGGCGCTGATGAGTATGTGACAAAACCTGTAAGCTGGGATAGATTGAAAAAGAAGGTGGAGGGTCTGCTCAAAATAAAAATATAGGATTTATACCCCCGTAGCTCAGCGGATAGAGCATCGGTCTCCTAAACCGGATGCGGAGGTTCGACTCCTCCCGGGGGTACCAGAGTCCAAGATTGGTGGTAGACTTATGAAATGGAGAATAAATGATTTGCGAGGCGCCTGATGGATGAAGAATCGGTACAATACATATACTCTTTTGAGTATGATGACCAGGATAAAAAAGCGGTTTCTTTTACGCTCAACTTTACTCCCGATCGGACGGAACTTTTAGAAATAGAACCCAAGGTTGAGGAAGTTCCGTCGTGGGTTCTGCTGCATCATTACAAGTGCGAAAACTGCACCCTAACTGAGGAAGACACCAGGTACTGTCCCGTAGCGCTGAATGTCGTTCAGATAATAAAGCATTTCAAGGATACAAGCTCGCTGGAGCCGGTGGAGGTGAAAGTGATTACCCCTGAGAGGGAAAGTTTAAGCCGGACCCATGTCCAGTATGCATTGGGCTCTCTGCTGGGACTGTGCAATGCGGTAAGCGGTTGCCCCGTTATGAAAGAGTTTGCGCCCCTGGCCAGGTTCCATCTTCCTTTTGCCTCACTGGACGAGACGATATACAGAATTGTGGGTAATTATCTTATCGGCCAGTATTTCAGAAAAAAGAAAGGGGAAGAACCCGACTGGGAGCTTGACGGGTTAAAAAAATATTACAAGGAGGTAGAGAAGGTAAACAGGGCTCTCTGCAATAGGTTAAGGGCAGCTTCGGTGAAAGACGCTAATATGAATGCAGTCATCACGCTGGACAACTATGTAAAGAGTATTGTTCATTTACTTGATAAAAAACTGGAGAAAATATGCCAGCTCTACACCCGGACCGAAAATATTTGAAAGTGAAAGTGTGAAACTTCAGCTCGCCGTTTTTATTTTGTCGGCATAATCAATAATAGCTTCGGCGAAGGCCTCGGCCGCCTGGCCGCTGCCGTTATATCTTCTTATTGCAACAAAACGGTTTTCTTTATAACCCTGTTCTTTCAAGCGCCATGCGAAAAAGCCAATGGCGTCTTTCATATCGTAAGGGTCGAATGATCCGCTGCCGCTTATGTCCAGAAGCTCTTTGTCGGACCAGTCTGTTATGTATGAAAACCAGAAGGGCATAAGCTGACAGTAGCCGACGGCTCCTACAAAACTTGAGGGGGCAAAGGGATCTATTTCTATGAAAGGGTCATTTATTCCTTCTATCAATCCTTCAATATTTCTCGTAGCGAAATCCCTTCTGTGGGGCACGTCTCTGTATAGAGAAGCGAGTGAATTGAAAGCCATATTTGTTGGTTTCAGCCGTCCCCAGGAGTACTCCATTCCGGCAAGGGCTGAAATATCCCATATGGCCTCTTTCGGAAGTCCAAAACGCTGAGCTGCTTCTGTCAGCGCGGAATACTTATCCTGAACAAAACTACGGCCCTTTTCTTTTCCCTCTTCTGTAAACAGCCCGAAAGAGGGCCTTTTGTAAAAATCTACAGTAATTTTGTTGTAGCTGGTGTTTCTCTCAAGAGTCCTTTCATATATTCTAAACCTTGAATCCGAAAAGAATTCTGTAATGAGGGGAGAGTCCACTCTTTCTCTCAGTGACATATAAAGCTCCCTGTGCTCTCCGTCATATTCAATGCTCTTATCTGAAGAAACAGGACTGTTTTTGCCCGAACAGGCTGTGTTCGGCAGCATAAATAATAAAAAAAGGATGATATTTCTGTATTTTCTCATAATCTGTTAATTCAATTATAATGTAAAAAAAAAGGTTTTTCAATCAATACATAAAGACGGTGGATAGAATGCGCGCTTATCTATGCAGTGTTCATGACTATAATTATAATTTTTAAAAAATTGACTTATACCTTATAATGTAATATAAATATAAATAAGAAATGACCGGGTCAAAGAAAATTCTTGTTATTGAAGACAGCGAATACACCCGGGAGATAGTTCAAGAATCTCTCAGGGGCAAAGGATTCACTGTGCTTACGGCCATTGACGGCGAGAAAGGCCTTGAAGCTGTTAAGGAGACAGCGCCGGATCTTATCGTGCTTGACATGTCCTTACCCAAAATAAGCGGTTGGGATTTGGTAAGGCACATAAGGCAAAACGGAAATGACCCTGGTATGCCGGTCATTGCTCTCACAGCGCACGCAATGGCGGGAGACAGAGAGAAGGCGTTGAGGATAGGATGCAGCTCATACCTAACCAAACCCTGCATTCCCGAAGAACTGATAAAAGAAATAAACAGTTTTTTTGAATGAAGAACCTTACCCTTGGATTCCTGAAAAAAGTTGAAGATCTGATAGACAGGTTGTGCAGAACAAATACAAGTTTAAGGAGTAAACTTCTTGCCATGTTTCTTGTTGTGGGAATTCCTTTTCTCCTTTTCGTTGTTTTTACATATTCTATAACCGGAAGGACTCTTGCTTCCCAGATTGAGGATTTTCAGCGTTCGGTGGTAAATAATTCACAGAAGCTTGTAGAGCATTATGTATTAAACTGCCAGAAGGGCATAATAATACTGGGAAATGAACCTGACTTCAGGCATTCCGTGGCTCAAAACGATACGAGCGGGATAACCACGTCTCTCAAGAGGGTTTTCAACAGGCAGAAAACATACAGTTTTATGGGAGTAGTTAAAAGAGGGGGAACAGGCGAGCTGTATATGGCTTCGGCATATCCGGGGGAGTATATGCAGCTGACTTCGCAGGATGATATTTATGATTTCTTTGAATACTATTTTGCTAATCCGAGAAATGTGATTTCCAGTGTTTATGAATACAGGGGAGAGAGAGAAGTTATAATTGCTTTTCCCATGAGGGGGGCGCTTCTTATAGGGGGGGTTGATATAGGCATGCTTGCGGATCTTCTTGATAAAGCAAAGCCGGATGAGAAATACAGCTATATACTAATGGATAGGGAAAACAGACTTATTATTGGAGATAAGAAGACCGGAGGAGGGTATGACGGAAGGGAGGGTTTTGTCCGCAGCCGGGAGAATGTGGCGTATTATGTTAAAAGCTCTGCCATAGACTGGATAATCGCTTTGTCATCTCCTAAAAGTTATTTTTACAGGAGCGCTGTATATTTGAGGCGCCTGGCTCTGGCCTTTCTGGGGGTTGGTATTTTAACCGCTGCGGCGCTTGCGGCTTATTTTTCAAAAAAAATAACCAGTCCAATATCCGAATTGAACAGAGGGGCTAGAATTCTGGGGGAGGGAAATTACGGTTACCGGATAAATATAAAAACGGGGGATGAGCTCGAAGGCCTGGCGAAGGAGTTTAACAATATGGCGGACCATATTAAAAAATCATATTCTTCGCTTGAAGAGAAGGTTAGGATAGCCACACAGGATCTCAAGGACGCCTATGTGGAAATTGAAGAAAAAAACAGGGAATTAAAAAAAGCTGACAGATTGAAGTCTGAGTTTCTTGCCAGCATGTCGCACGAACTGAGAACACCGATGAATGCGATTATAGGATTTACTTCACTTCTGCAGGATGAAACTTACGGCAGGGTAACGGAGAAACAGAAAAATACCTATAAGAAGATAATGAAAAACACAAAGCATTTAATGAATCTGATAAACGATATACTGGATTTAAGCAAGATCGAAGCGGGAAAAATGGAGCTGATACCGGAAAGGTTTAATGTTCGGCTTATGCTGGCGGAGATTCTTGAAGAAATAAGGCCCCTTGCCCGGGAAAAGGGGCTCTCTCTGGATCTTGAAGCGGATGAGGATATTCAAATTTATAATGATTATACCAGGCTCAGACAGGTGGTGATGAACCTTCTTTCGAATGCTGTCAAATTTACGAAAAAGGGAGGTGTCTCTGTAAGGTGTGAAAACCGTCCAGACAGGGTTGTGATTGAAGTAGAGGATTCCGGAATTGGAATAAAGGAATGTGATTTAAAGAAGATTTTCAGTGAGTTTGTGCAATCAGACGGTTCTATAACCAGAGAATTCGGAGGAAGCGGGCTTGGTTTAAGCATAGTACAGAAACTTACTAAAATGATGGGAGGAGAGGTGGAGGTGGAGAGCACCTGGCAGAAAGGAACCCTTTTCAGGGTTTTTCTGCCATGCGAAATGTCGTTTGCCGGAAAAAAAGGAGGAGAAAGTGAGGGTATTAATAGTTGAAGATGATCCTTCTGCGCAGCAGATAGCAAAGGATATACTTGATGATATGGTTTATGAAATCGAGTTCTGCTCCAGAGGGGATGATGGGGCTGAAAAAATACTTCAGAAGGAGTGGGACCTTATTCTTCTTGATATCATGCTTCCGGGAAAGAACGGGTATGATTTACTCGGGTTGGCAAAGAAAAAGCACCCATTTACACCGGTTATAATGTTTACGGTGTTGAAAGACAGGCATAAAAGGGTAAAGGCATATAAAATGGGTGTTGACGATTTTATACTGAAGCCTTTCGATAAGTGGGAGTTTATGGCTAGAGTAAGGTCTCTATTAAAGCTGAGGGAAACATATCTTAAACTTGAAGAAACAAAAAATGTGGTTGTTTCTCTTTCCCAGGCAGTGGAAGTTAAAGATCCCTATACACGAGGACATTCCGAGAGGGTGGGAGAGCTTTCAAGAAATATTTCTCTGGCGCTTGGTTTTTCGAATGAGAAAGCCGCTGAATTATACTGGGCCGGAATTTTACATGACATAGGGAAAATTGCGCTGCCCCTGCCGCTGCTTACAAAACCCTCAAAATTGAATTCGCAGGAATATGAAAAAGTGAAAAAACATCCTGTGGTCTCATGCAGGATCTGCAGTAACCTGAGAACATTAAAAGAAATACTTCCCGCTATAAAGTTTCACCATGAAAGATGGGACGGAAAGGGGTACCCTTTGGGTTTGAGCGGAAAAGAAATACCCGCTGAGGCCAGAATAATGGCTGTTGCGGATTCATATGACGCAATGACAAGCGACAGGGCTTACAGGGGAGCAATGGATTCTGAAGAGGTCGTTTCAATTATGAAAGAAGGAAGGGGAGGACAATGGCAGGGAGATATTGTGGATGTTTTAGTAAGTGAAATAGCTAAAAACGGAGAAAATGGCAAAGAAAAAGAAGAAAATTTTGTTTTTGGACGACCAGGAAAGCAGGCATAACCTTTTTAAAAACAATACCGGTAGCAGGATAGAAATAATCAGCGTTTATACTGCGCGGCAGGCCATTGAAAAGCTTGATAAAGAGGGTCCTTTTGATACTGTGTATCTTGACCATGACCTTGATGGGGTATATATGCCCTCGGATGAAGGGTCGGGATACAGGGTAGCCGAGCACATATCTTACATGGATAAGGAAAAAAGGCCTTCAAAGGTGGTTGTTCACAGCTGGAATGAGGAAGGCGCCATAAAAATGGTTAAACTTCTCAAAGAGGCGGGACAGAGAGTGGCCTACACACCTTTTCAAACCCACCTGTCAGGTGAAATTCCGGGTTGATGCCAGGAGAAAAGAAAGAGGAGAATAATGAATAAAAAAGCCGCCAGTCTTACAGAAAAGGTTGAATGGAACCTGGATGATATTTTCAAAAACGGAGAAGAGGAAAATCTTTTTAAAGCGGTTTATGAGAAAGTATCGGATTTCAAAAATGAATTATCAGATATAAGTCCGGATATGGATGCCGGGAAATTTTTCCGTTTGGTCGGTCTCACTGAGGAAATAAATGAGATTGTAAGCAGGCTGTATTCCAGGGGAGGTTTGATGGAAGCTGTGGACCAGACCTCCCCGGAGGCCCGTGTTTTAAAAAGCCGTGCAAAGGATATTCAGCTTGAAGCGGAATCAGCATTAAGGAGTTTCTTCCACTGGATTAAGGGAAAGAAAGTAAATGGCAGGGAAAGGCTGGATTCTGACAGCGCCGCAAGGCTTTTTAGCTTATCACCGGAATATAAGTACAGTTTCAATTATATGAGGAAACTCGCTTCTTATACTCTTTCCGATAGCGAGGAGGAGATTATTTCAAACAAGGATGCCAACGGAATAGAAAACCTTAAAGATTTGAGAACGATGATAGAGACTGAGTTTGAGTTTGAGTTTAAACCGCTGGGAAAAAAGGTTAAAAAAATAAATTCCCAGCCGGAGCTTTTTTCCTATACCCGCTCGTCCTCTCCCTCAGAAAGAAAGGCGGCTTACGAGGCTCTTCTGGAAGAGTACAGAAAAAAAATAAATATTTTTTATTCCGTTTACAGCTCGGTTGTTAAAGACTGGGTTTTCGAAGCCGCTCTCAGGGGTTATCCTTCCTCTGTATCAATGAGAAATACCGCTAATCATATATCAGATGACACGGTTAAGGTTCTTCTTGAAACCTGCCGCTCAAACAGGGATGTGTTTCAGGATTATTTCAGATACAAGGCTTCTCAGCTGGGGGTTGAAAAGTTGAGCAGGTATGACTTATACGCTCCTGTGGGAAAGGAGGATAAAAGAATTTCCTACCGGGATTCTCTTGATATTGTTTTAGATGTTTTGGGTTCACTTTCAGGCGAATTCCGGAAGAAAGCGGAAAAAATAGTAACGAGCGGCCATATTGACTCCCACCCTTCACCCTCAAAGGTTCCGGGAGCCTTCTGCTGGACGGTTTCTCCGGAAGTCACCCCGTATATACTGCTGAATCATGCATCAGTAGAGAGAGATACACTTACCCTGGCACATGAGATGGGACACGGAATACATTCACTGTATGCTTCTAACCTTCCATATAGCCTTCAGCATGCGGTTCTTCCTCTTGCCGAGACTGCTTCCACCTTCTGCGAGATGGCTGTTTTTGAGAAGCTGCTCCGTTCACTTGACGGAGAAAGTAAAAAACGGCTCCTGGCTAATAAACTGGCGGAATCTTACGCAACCATACTAAGGCAGAGCTACTTTGTTGAGTTTGAGTTAAAAATTCATGACAGGATAAAGGAAGGACCTGGTCCGGGAGAGATATCGGATATATATTTCTCTACCCTGCAGGAGCAGTTTGGAGATTCAGTAGATGTCAGCAGCATTTTCAGGTATGAATGGGCTTATGTTCCTCACATAGTAAAGACGCCTTTTTATTGTTACGCTTATAACTTCGGGGAGCTGCTTACACTTTCGCTTTTTGCAAAATACAAAAGCGAGGGGCCGGGTTTTATACCAAAAATTGAAAAAATTCTTTCAGCCGGTGGAAGCAGGAACCCCGCTATCATTTTAGGCGATATCGGAGTGGATATAAATTCACGTGAATTCTGGAGTTCGGGTTTCGAAATGATCAGGGGCTGGTTAAAAGAACTTCAAAAAATAAATTAACAGACATTAGGCGTTCAGTATAAAAAAACTTATATCTTTTCAAAATTGACAACTATCTTATTTATTTAGTAGTAATTTGAAAGTCGATGCCTGTGAAGGTGAATGAAAGAGGGTAAAATGTTTTTGTATCTACTGCTTCTGTTTACAATTATTCCGATTCTAGAGCTTGCTGTTTTGCTTTATGTCGGGAGAGCCATCGGGATATGGCCCACAATAACGGCTGTTTTACTTACCGGCGTTGCCGGCGCCGCCCTGGCAAAACATCAGGGGTTTTATGTTCTGCAAGAGATAAAGAGGGATACATCAAGGGGAATTCTGCCGGCAGACAGGCTTATGGACGGCGCATTGGTGCTTGCGGGCGGGCTTATGCTGCTTACTCCCGGATTTATTACTGATTTTGCGGGTTTTCTTTTTTTAATACCTTTTACCAGGTCTTTTATCAAAAATATTATAAAAAGAAAGATGAAATTTCGCGGAAAATACAGGACCGGAAAAGAAGAAGACAATTACATAGATGTGTAAAAAAAGCCATAGAAAAATGTCCCCAGGGCTCAGGCGAAATGTTTTACGGCGGCGGAGTTGATTTTTCCAACACTTTTTATATATTTAATTGTGTTGTAATGAGAGAGGGCGGAAGTTAAATCAGGCTCCAAACGATGTAAGGCCTTTTTGAGTTTTAAGGTTACAGAGAGTTAATTTATGGAAATTATAGACTTTCATACGCATACTTTTTTTTCTGACGGTATTTTAAGCCCGGCAGAGCTTGTTTACAGCTGTAAAAGAAACGGTTGTGTGGCGGTTGCGCTTACGGATCACGCTGATTATTCAAATCTGAATACTTTGCTTGATGCGATGAAATCCGCAGCACCCCATCTGGAGAAGCATTATGGCCTGAAGGTAATCCCGGGTGTTGAGCTTACATATATTCCACCTGAAGACATCGGTCGGATGGTGAGCCGGGCCAGGAATATGGGCGCTGAGGTTGTTCTAGTTCACGGGGAAACTCCGGCTGAGAATGTTCCCCCGGGCACGAATTCAGCCGCTCTAAGGGCTGGTTGCGACATCCTTGCCCATCCGGGCAGACTAACCGATGAAGAGGCAGAGACAGCCGTGGAAATGGGGGTTTTGTTGGAAATTACTACAAGGCGGGGACACAGAGAAGGAAACAGGGGTGTGCTGGAGAAGGCCGAGAAGGCTGGAGCCAGGGTAATACTAAATACAGATTCGCATGGCCCTGAGGATCTGCTGGACAGGGACAAGATTAAAGATGTGTTGAAGAGGTGCGGGAAAACCCCGGAATATTATTCGGTTCTGAGAGAGAATGCTTTTTGCGCGCTGGAAAAAATAAGAGGTGAAAGGAAATGACAAGAAGATGGGTAAAAAAGGAGTTAAAGAAAAATCCGCTGGAAAAGGCGGTGATTTCGGCGATAAAATTTGTCAGGAAAAACAAAAATGAGGTTGTGGTTGCGTTGGGTGTGGTTCTTTTAGTTTCTCTTTTCGGGATAATGATAATTCGGGACAGGATAAGGCAGGATAAGGAAGCATCAAGAATTTTCACCGCTGCTCAGGCGGATTTTGAAAATTTCAACTATGGGGCTTCCATTGAGAAGTTAAAACAGGTAACACGGGATTACCCCCGGACCGCAATTATCGATCATGCATATTACCTGAAAGCTCTCGCCTTTATGGAAGAAGGAGAAAACGAAAAAGCGCATGAGGTTCTGATGAGGCTTGTGGTTGAGCATCCCAATAGCGGGATAATAAATGAAATCCGCATTGCTCTTGCCATGTCTTATGAAGAAGAAGAAGAGTACGAGAGAGCGGCTGAGGTGTATGGGGAAATTGATGAAGGTTCCTACCTGAAAGCGGAAGCTCTTACGGGTCAGGCAAGGGCTTATGACAGCCTTGACAGGGAAGAAGAGGCTGTGGATTTGTATCAGAGGGTAAAAACAAGCTACCCCCACACCTACTGGGAGGAATTTGCTGATTTAAGACTGAGGGAAATGGGAGTAGAGGTTGAAGAGGAAATCTCTCCCGAACTGGAAATAAGATAAAACCGAAGGGTAGTTCACCACGGCGAAATTGGAAAAATAAGCGCAGGATGGTTTCTGTTGACATGAGGAGGTGAATCTTTAGCGGGCTGTAACTTGGGAAGCCGGCATCTCGGTGTGTTATATTGTTCTAACGACAATGATTTAACTTGACACCGGAGAGAATTTTCATAAAATATCTCTCAAATAATAATTGGGTAGTATGAGAAAAAGGCGACGAAAATAAGAAAAGTGAAAAAGGAGGAAAAGATGGGAATTACAATTGGAATTAACGGATTTGGAAGAATAGGAAGACAGGTGTTTAAAAGGATGCACGAGGTTGGCGGTTTTGACATTAAGGCAATTAACGATTTGACGGATGCCGATACGCTGGCTCACCTTCTTAAATACGATTCCGTTCATGGAAAGTTTCCCGGTGAGGTAAAGGCTTCCGGAGACAGCATAATTGTAGACGGAAAGGAAATAAAGGTTTTAAGCGTTAAAGACCCCGCGGAGCTTCCCTGGGGAGAAATGGGAGTAGATTATGTTCTTGAATCAACCGGTGTTTTCAGAAAAAAACCGGAGATAGAAAAACATATTCAGGCAGGAGCGAAAAAAGTGCTTCTGTCGGTGCCTGCCAAAAGCGAAATAGATGCCACAATCGTGTGTGGAATAAACGACGACGAATTGAAGCCCGAACACAAAATTATTTCTAATGCATCGTGCACAACAAACTGCTTTGCGCCTTTAGTTAAAGTGCTTAATGATAAGTTCGGAGTAGAAGAGGGACTTATGACAACAGTTCATGCTTATACAAATGATCAGTCAATACTTGATATGCCCCACAAGGACCTCAGAAGGGCAAGAGCTGCTGCCATAAACATAATTCCGACAACAACCGGGGCGGCAAAAGCGGTTGGGAAAGTGATTCCCGAGTTAAATGGAAAACTTGACGGAATGGCTATGAGGGTTCCGGTTTCGGATGGTTCCATTGTTGATTTTGTGGCTACTTTAAAATCCGAGGTTACAGAAGAACAGGTAAATGAGGCCATGAAAGAGGCGGCCGTGGGAGAACTTAAGGGTATACTTGAGTACAGTGAAGAGCCTCTGGTGAGTGTTGATATAATTGACAATCCGGCTTCCTCTATATTTGATTCTCTTTCTACGTCGGTTATGAATAAGAAGATGGTAAAGGTTATATCATGGTACGATAATGAGTGGGGTTATTCCTGCCGCTGTGTGGACCTGTTTAAGAAAATGGCGGAGATGCAGTAATGCTGAGAACATTAAATGATATCAATCCTGAGGGGAAAAGGGTTCTAATCAGGTGCGATTTCAATGTTCCGCTCAAAGAAGGTGTAATAGCCGATGATACAAGGATAAAGAAAGCGCTACCTACAATAAATGAGCTTCTTGAAAAGGGGGCGTCTGTTATCCTGATGAGTCATCTCGGGAGGCCCGGTGGTGAGAAGAAGGCCGAGTTTTCTCTTCGTCCAGTATCCGAACGACTCGGCGAACTCCTGGAAAAAGATGTGAAATTCTGTCAGCAGAATGCGGGGCCGGAGGCTTCACGGATGGCGCAGGATTTGAAACGGGGTGAAATACTTCTTCTGGAAAACCTGAGGTTCAACCCCGGTGAAAAGGAAAACGATCCCGTGTTTGCCGGAGAACTTGCATCGCTTGCGGATTGCCTCGTGCAGGATGCTTTCGGCACCATACACAGGGAACATGCATCGATGACAGGGGTTCCGGAGCATATTCCCGCATATGCAGGCCGCCTTTTGGAAAAGGAGATAAAGTACCTAACCAGGGGTCTTAAACCCGAAGAGCCCTTGTGCGTATGCCTGGGGGGAGCTAAGATAGAGACCAAAATCGGGGTGATTGAAAATATGCTTGGAAAGGCGGCATCGCTTTTAATCGGCGGAGGTATGTGTTATACTCTTCTAAAGGCCGATGGAAGGGAAACAGGGAAATCGCTCCTTGATAATGGTTATCTGCAGACCGCCGGGAATATATTGGCAAAGGCAAAAGATAAAGACGTTGAGCTTTTGCTCCCCGTGGATCACGTTGCCGCAGACAGCATTGATAACCCCGTAAAGGTAATTAAAACCGGCGGCGCCGATGTGCCGGAAGATCTGATGGGTGTGGATATTTCCGAAAGAACCATAGATAACTTCAGGAAAAAAATCCTTTCAGCGAAAACAATTGTTTTAAACGGCCCCATGGGGGTTTTTGAAAATGAAAGGTTTGCTTCCGGAACGAAAGCTGTTCTTGAAGCGGTAGTGGAAGCGACAAAGAAAGGCGCGCTTTCAATAGCAGGCGGAGGAGACACTGTATCTGCTATAAAGGCGCTTGGTTTTAAAGAGGAAGATTTCACTCATGTCTCAACAGGAGGCGGAGCAAGTTTAAAGTTCCTGGAGGGAAAAACCCTCCCGGGAATCAGGGTTCTGCAGGACTAAAGTTAACAAAAAGAGCGGGCGTAGTTCAGGGGAAGAACGTCTCGTTGCCAACGAGAAGGACGTGGGCTCAAATCCCATCGCCCGCTCCAATAAAGTAACCTGTTTGCCGAAAAAAGGGCCGGAAAAATATAAAAAGCAGTAAAAATTACCGGGAATCCGGAGGATAATATGGAAATACGAGAAATTCTACAGGCAGCTGTCAAGTTCGGGGCTTCCGATGTGCATATAGTGCCCGAGAGGCGTCCGTTTTTAAGAATAAACGGAAAAATGAGAGCCCTTAATACTGACGTTCTTTCAGCAAAAAACACCCGCCAGATGATCTTCAGTTCGCTATCCGAGGATGTTCTTGAAAGATTTAAAAAAGAAAAAGAGCTTGATACTTCAATAAGCGCAGCAGGAATCGGAAGATTCCGCCTTAATGTGCTAAACCAGAAAGACGGTGTCGGCGCTGTATTCAGAGTTATACCTGACAAAATACCGATACCCGAAGAAATAGGGCTGGATGAGCAGATAGTAAAAATGATAAACATCCCGAGGGGCATGGTTCTCGTAACCGGCCCGACCGGGAGCGGAAAATCAACAACCCTTGCAACCATGCTAAACGAGATAAATAAGCAAAGAAGGGAACATATTATTACGATTGAAGACCCCATCGAATATGTTTATCCTAAAAAGAACTGTGTGGTGACGCAGAGAGAGATAGGGACTACCTGCAGTGACTACGGGCAGGCCTTAAAGAGAGCCATGAGGCAGGATCCGGATGTTGCCCTGGTAGGGGAAATGAGAGACTTAGATACAATAAGCGCGGTTTTAACGCTTGCGGAAACCGGGCATCTGGTATTCTCTACTCTGCATACCACCGATGCCGCTCAGACAGTTGACAGGATAATAGATGTGTTTCCTCCATATCAGCAGCAGCAGGTCCGCACACAGCTTGCCGGGGTATTGAAAGCAGTTATATGCCAGCAGCTTGTGCCAGTTAAAGGGGGAAAGGGAAGAGTTGCAGCCAGGGAGATAATGATAGTAAATTCCGCCATATCAAACCTTATAAGAGATGGGAAAACGCATCAGATATACAGCGCAATAGATACAAGCGGAAGAGTGGGTATGAGAAGCCTGGACAGGGATCTTATAAAACTTGTTAATAAAGGAAAAGTTGTCAAGGAAAGCGCTATGGCAAAAGCGAATGACCCGGAATTTGTCAGGAAAGAGCTGACGGGGGGACTCTAAGAGATGATTGATAAGCTGAAAAAACACAGTTTTTTCAATGTTTTTCCCGAAGAGGCGCTGAAATCACTTGTTCCGCATATAAAGACCGAGGATTACAGGAAGAGCAGCATTATATTTGAAGAGGGATACAGCGGTAAGTCAATGTATATAATTGACAGCGGCAAAGTCAAGATATCTAAAAAGGGCAGGGTCCTTTGTTACCTTGGCCCCGGAGAGATGTTCGGGGAAATGTCACTTTTCGGGGCAGATAAAAGAAGCGCTTCGGCTGCGACTATGGAATATACCACTCTTTATAAGATAGATGACGAGGATTTCCGGAAGTTTATATTTGAGCATTCCGAGCATGGCCTAAAATTTATGTTTAACAGCATTAAAGAGGTGTCAAGAAGATTGAGAGAAACCTCCGGACATTTCATCACTGTATTTGAGACCGGAAAAATTATAGCCGTGGAGAATGATGTTAAAAGGATGTCTGAAAGGATTATAGAAACGCTTCTGGAAAATTTAAACGGCGGATTTTGCGGGGGAATGATTGTTGTTTATAACAAATTTACCGGATATTACGATGTGGCATATGAAAGGGGGGGGGAAGACCTTACTCTGGAGAATGCCGAACTGATAATAAAGCGAAGCAGCCTGGATAGGGTCAGGGTTAAAGCAAAAAACAGCCAGATATTCGGGGTGCGGGTTAAAGGGAAGAATGAAGTATCCGGTTATCTCTTTATGGAGAAGAAAAGCAGAGAAGGTTTTTCCTCCAATGAAGAGGTGATAATATCCGCAGTAGGCAGGCAGATCGGTTTCGGCCTTCTTAAAGCATATATTGACCAGGACGAGACGGCCCAGCGCAGGCTTTATGAAAGGAAGATGAGGGGGGTATGAAGAAAAATTTTGTGAGGTTGGCGGTTTCTGCCGGGTTCATGATTTTTCTGCTCATTATCGGGAACAGGCTTGGAAATATGGTTTTTCCTTTTGAGGAAACTAAAAGGATTGAGATGAAATCCGGCGAAATTCAGCCGGGGGTTCCGCTTTATAACGAGTTTGCAAAGAATTACTCTCCGCGGGAAACATTAAGCATCTGCAGGGCCCTTGACAGGGTTTATGATACTTCAAGGGTAAGTCCGGGAGACCGGTACAGGGTTTACAACACTACATACGGGGCGGTAGTAAAATTGGTTTACAAACCTTCGCCCCTCAAAAATTACGTTGTGGAACGGACAACAGCGGGTTTTATCTCTTTTGAGAGGGAGCCGGATGTGCAGCAAAAGCTTGTTGCGGTGAGGGGGGAAATACAGTCAAGTCTTTATGCTGGCCTGGCAGGCAGCGGCATTACATCTGCGAATTTCATAATGAATTTTGCTGAGATATTTCAATGGCAGGTTGATTTTCTTACGGAGGTCCGGCGGGGGGACGAGTTCGGCATTGTCTATGAACAGTATTTTGTAGACGGAGAGCCCGTTGAGTACGGTTCGATAATTGCCGCTGAGTATAACGGAAAGCGGGCATCCCGTACTGCATACCGTTACACCGAAGGTAATTATTCCGGTTATTATGACTCCGAAGGGGGATCCTTACGCAAGCAGTTTTTGAGAGCCCCCCTCGAATATACAAGGATCAGTTCACACTATAATCCGTCTAGAATGCACCCCATACACAGGGAGGTGAGGCCCCACCTGGGCATAGATTATGCTGCACCCACAGGAACCCCGGTTTCTTCAATCGGCTCCGGCAGGGTTACCTACATAGGATGGAAGGGCGGTTTTGGAAAGACCGTGCGGATAAGACACAGCTCAACATATTCAAGCCAGTATGGACATTTAAGCAGGTACGCCCGGGGGCTTCGTGTCGGGATAAATGTCAGCCAGGGTGAGGTTATCGGTTACGTGGGAATGACGGGAACGGCTACCGGCCCTCATCTTGATTTCAGGTTTTTCAGGCACGGCGAACCCATTAACTATCTTAACGTTGATCTTCCTCCTGCCGAATCTATTTCCGGGGAAAATATGGATGATTTCAAGGAGACGGTCAGAGAAGCCGACAGGTATTTCAAATACCTGCAATCCGATTTTTTTGACGATTCCCCGGGTCTAATAAGAGAATTTAAAGAAACCCGGGGTTACGGTGTCTTATCAAAGAAGGGAATATAGAAGCAGAGTAAACTCACCCGGTTTATCTAAATACCGCATAATAGTAGAAGAGTCTGATATTTTTATAAGCACCACGGGTTGTTATGAAGAAGCTGCGCGAAAAATTCTCTGTCACACCCGAAGGGAAATAAAAAAGTATATAGAAAGCAACCCTTATTTTGCTTCTTCATTAAAACCTTTAAGAGAAGACTATTCCATGCCTGAATCCGTTGCCTTAATGGCGCGGGCCTCTTCTCTAGCCGGAGTCGGGCCAATGGCTGCCGTAGCGGGCGTGATTTCGTTAATGGTGGGAAGAGAGCTTAGCCGGTATTCGGATGAGGTAATAGTAGAAAACGGCGGCGACATATTTATAAAATCTGCTTTCGAAAGGACTGTAGCTATATTTGCTGGAGATTCTCCATTGAGTATGAAGCTGGGAATAAAAGTATCCTGCGCCGGGGCTCCGGCGGGGGTCTGTACATCTTCGGCAACGGTGGGGCATTCCGTTTCTTTCGGAAGAGCCGATGCTGTGGTATGCCTGGGAGAGGATTCCGTAATAACCGATGCCGCCGCCACATCCATAGGAAACAGGGTAAGAGATGTATCAGATATAAAGAATGCCCTCAATGAAGGATTGAATATTCCCGGTATTGAGGGGTGCCTTATAATAGAGGGTGAAAACATGGGGGCAGCCGGAAATATTCAGATTACCAAGCTTTAAATAATAACATCAATGCGATAATAAATGTGAAATTGTTAGGAGTTTTTTGTAATGTTAATAAATATTACAATAAATAAAAAGTACAAAAAGTTCTCTAGCCCAACTTGGATTGATGAGAAGGGTTTAAGACAGCGGCATTTTATAGGATTTTAACCCCAAAAGTGGTATTTTGATAAAAAAAGGGTGGATTCTCGTAGATAATTATGGTAAGGTTATTTTAAAAAAACCCTATGGAAAATATACAGAAAAATCTATTTTCTTGGCAAGAGATCTATGAAAGCCCAAACCGGTTTGGCATATATTATTTGCAAACCGAAGCTAAATATATTATAAAGTTTAGATGTTCAAAGAAACTTGAGGGATAATAATGACTAAAACCGTAGAAGAGATAAATAAAAAAATAAGGAATAGGAAAGCGGTGGTTGTTACTGCAGAAGAGATGGCTTCTGTAGTGAAAAAAGACGGCGCTGAGAAAGCCTCGGAAAAAGTGGATGTTGTTACCACCGGCACATTCGGTCCCATGTGTTCTTCGGGCGTATTTCTTAATTTCGGGCAGAGTAAACCTAAAATAAAGATGCATAAGGTTTATCTAAATGATGTAGAGGCTTACAGTGGTTTGGCTGCCGTGGATGCCTACCTGGGCGCAACTCAGATGAGTCGGGGCGATTCTTTAAACAGGATAAAACCCGGGCGTTTTTCTTACGGCGGCGGTCATGTTATCGAAGACCTGATTTCCGGTAAAAAGATTAAGATTAAGGCGTCGGCTTACGGCACTGACTGTTATCCCCGTTTAAGTTATGATGGAGAAATCAGGCTGAAAGATATAAATGAGGCAATAATGTGCAGCCCCAGAAACGCTTATCAGAATTATAACTGCGCGGTAAATGTTTCAGATAAAACGGTTTATACGTATATGGGCATTTTGAAACCGCATTTGGGAAATGCCAATTATTGTTCGGCGGGGCAGCTTTCTCCTTTACTAAATGACCCCGAATATAGAACAATAGGGCCGGGTACCCGTATATTCCTTGGGGGAGCCCGGGGATATGTGAGCTGGAACGGAACTCAGCACAACCCGGGGGTTCAGAGGGGAGCCAACGGTGTTCCCTGCAAACCGGCTGGAACCCTGATGGTGACAGGTAATTTGAAAGAAATGTCCCCGGAGTGGATTAAGGGAGCTTCAATGACAGGCTATGGAGCGAGTTTGATAGTGGCTGTGGGGGTGCCCGTTCCGGTGCTTGATGAAAAAATAGCAGCCTTCTGCGGTGTATCCGATGAGGACATTTACTGTCCTATAGTGGACTATTCAAAAGATTATCCGCAGGGCACGGGCAGGACCCTGGGTAAGGTTTCATACGCTGAGTTGAGAAGAGGAGAAATAAAGGTTAAGGGAAAAACTGTACCCGCCGCTTCTCTATCTTCTTATTACAAGGCGAGGGAAATAGCGGAAAAAGTAAAAGAATGGGTAGAGGAAGGCAGCTTTCTGCTGGGCAGGGCGCAGGAAACACTGCCCGGCCCCTCATCAAATATAAGTTTCAAAAGCCTGCCGCCGGATAGCGGCAGGGGAAAATAAGGCTTGTATTGCCGGAAAGAAAAAGGTTAATTAGAAAAATTTTGGGAAAAGTAAAATGAAATCAAAAAAGATAGTGCTTCACTTTCCGAAGGATCTCGTAAACAAACCGATTGTTTACAGGCTAATTAAGGAATATGATTTAAGCTTTAATATACTTAAGGCAAAAATCCTGCCTGATGAAGAGGGGCTTATGGTAATGGAGCTTGAGGGTGATGAGAGCGATTATAGGAAGGGTGTGCGGTATTTAAAGAAAGCAGGTGTTTCCATGCAGCCTCTTTCCAAAGATGTCAGAAGGGATGATGAAAAATGCACACATTGCGGGGCCTGCGTTGTCTGCTGCCCCAGCGAAGCGCTCAGTGTAAACAGGAAAACAGGAGAGATAAATTTTGAAACCGAAAAATGCATAGCGTGCGAGCTTTGTATACCGGCTTGCCCGACTAAAGCAATGGTTTTGGAGTTTTAAAAAAAAATGATTGAAGAAGTAAAAGTTACAAAATCAATAATAAAAAACGCGGTAGACGAGCTACTGGATAATCTGGATGTTGATGTAGTTATATGCGGGGGCGGGCCGGCCGGACTGACAGCTGGAAGATACCTTGCACAGGATGGAATAAAAACTGTGCTTTTTGAAAGAAAGCTTTCTGTTGGCGGGGGTATGTGGGGCGGTGGTATGATGTTCCCGAAAATCGTCGTACAGAGTGAAGCCAAGGGGATACTGGATGACTTTAATATAAGTTATGAAAATGACGAGGGAAACCTGGTTTCTTCTTCAATAGAAGCAGTATCCAAACTTACCGCGGGCTGCTGGGACGCCGGTTGTAAAATATTCAACTCAATATCTGTAGAGGATGTTGTAATTAGAGAAAAATCAGTTGGTGGTGTTGTTATAAACTGGACATCGGTAGAGACATCGGGACTTCACGTAGACCCGGTAGCGGTAAAATCAAAGGCTGTTGTTGAAGCAACCGGACACCCTCTGGAGGTCTGCAGCATTGTAGAGAAGAAAACTGGCAAACTTAATACAACGACCGGAAAGATTATTGGAGAAAAGTCAATGTGGGCCGAAAAAGCCGAATCGGTTGTTGTAGAAAACACAAAAGAAGTATATCCATGCCTATATGTATGCGGAATGGCCGCGAATGCTGTATATGGTGCACCGAGGATGGGGCCGGTATTTGGCGGAATGCTTATGTCAGGAAAAAAAGCCGCTGAAATAATTTCCGCAGAACTAAAGCAGAAACAAAGCTGATAGCGGTCTTTATAACTGATACAAAAATTGACGGCAGCCCTTGAATTATAAGGGTATGATGTATATAATTTATATAACGTTGATTTTTTAAACCGAACGAAAGGAGACTATTAATGTTTAGAAACAGGATGCTTAAAATTGTTGCGTTAATGATGGAAGTTGTAGCCTGTTTGGTTCTGATTGCCGCTGTTGTATCTGCGGTAATAATACTATTAACCGGCGGTCAGCCGGGAAGCCCGAGAGGCATGAGCGTGGTTGCCCTGATAGTGGGAATACTGTACTTTTCCGTGCTTGTCGCTCTCGCGGGAATAGTAAGGTTGCTTATGAATATAGAGAGAAATACGAAACTGATTGAAGAGGAGGAGATAGAATAATATTTTCTTTGGAAGCGCGGAATGTATCTGATAAAGAGGAATTAATTGACTGATAATTCATTAAAGATATATTTCAAACAGATACATGATATAAAACCGCTTTCAGAGGAAGAGGAGAAAAGGCTCTTCCGTCTGACAAAGAAGAACGGGAGCAAATCCGAAAAAGCCCGAATGAGGCTTATTGAGGTAAACCTCCCGCTTGTTATAACACTTGCCAAGAAATATTACTACCCTGCCCTCAGCATAGAATTCCTTAATTTCATTGAAGAGGGTAATATTGGGCTAATAAAAGCTGTGAAAAAATATGATCCGGAAAAGGGTTATAAGTTTTCTACTTATGCATCCTGGTGGATTGAGAAACATTTTCAGGAGGCGATACTAAAATCAAGAAGTGTAATACAGCTGCCCGAAAAGAAGCTGAGGGATTTAAAAAAGATAGAGCAGACAGCATCCAGGCTTTTACGCGAATCGGGGGCTCATCCGAACTATGAAGAACTTGCCCAGAAAATAGACATGACAATATCGGAAGTGCGAGACACTTTGATTTCCGCCATGAAAATGAAGTATGTGAAATCCCTTGATTTTTACATGGACTCTGAAGAAACCGCCACATTAAAAGACATAATCTCGGATAACGGGGAAACCGTTGATGAAATACTGGAAAAAATAAGTGTAAGACAGCAGCTCAACAGGCTGCTGGATGTGCTTGATGATGAGGAAAAAAAGGTGGTTAGATTAAGGTTCGGGCTTGGCGAGGAAGAGAATCATACCTACTCTGAAATTTCCGAAAAATTAAATATATCCGATTCCAGGGCAAGAGACATTCAGACTACAGCAATAAGGAAGTTGAGAAATAATCTCAGATAAAATGATGAAGTGTTTAACAGGCGCATTAATTTTGCTTTTATCGGCGGTATTAGCTGGCTGCGCAAAAACCGGCGAGGCGGTTGAAGCGGTTGAATTAGATGAAAAGATTGAGCAGGGCTCTGAAGTGATAATTACCGTTGGTGAGAGGAAGATAACTCATGATAAGCTTTATTCAAGGCTCTACAGCCTTTTTGGTGAGGAAGTGCTTTCTCAGATGATAGAGGAATTACTGGTTCTTGAGGAGGCGGATTCCCGGGGGCTGGAAATTGATGAATCAGAAGTGGAAAGGGAGTTGGGCTTTATAAAGGAAGACTTTGCCGATGAAGAAAATTACAGCAGGTTTCTAATTCAGGAGGGCCTTACCGAGGAAGAGCTGAAAAGGCGTATCAGGGTTGAACTCATGAAAAATGAGATGGTGAAGTCCGATTATGACATTGAGGTTACTGAAAATGAAATAGAGGATTATTTTGAGGAAAATAAAGAAAGGCTTTCTGCCCCCCGGCAGGTGAGGCTTGCGCATATACTCTTAAATAATGAAAGTGAAGCCGAACTTGTATATACTTCAATAAAAGCCGGAGCCGACTTTGATAAGATGGCGGAGGCTAAATCGGAAGACGAAGAAACGGCAGGGTCGGGCGGCGATATAGGCTATTTTTCTCAAGAGATGCTCAACGAAGAAATATCCGGGGTGGTTTTTGCATTGAATAAAGGAGAGGTAAGCAGGCCTGTAAGGACCCGGCGGGGCTGGCATGTAATGAAAGTAAAAGATATTACAGAGGAAAGAGAGGCCGAACTGGATAGCGAACTTGAAAGAAATATAAGAGCCGCTATACTCAACAGTAAAATAAACCGAAAGTATCCCGGGTGGATAGAATCAATAAAGGACGATTATATAAAATAAGTCATAGGCCGGACAGTAAAAATCCGCCTCCTTAAAAATGTCAATCAGATTAAGAATACTGCTTATTCTTTTAATATTCATAATCGTTACCATCGGGCTGGGAGCGGGTTCACTTCTAATTACCGGGAAACAATCCCAATATTATACAACTTCAAATACCTACCTTCAGCTGAGGGGAGATTTAAGAAGGGCCAGCGGAATATTCAACAGCATGGCCCAGTCATTCGATTATTACATATTTCTATCGCAGGAAACAGAAAGACATAATTTCAGTAACCTTAAAAGAGAGCTTACCGGAGAGCTCAACAGACTTTCGGACAGGTCAATTTCATCCAAGTATGTCAGTGATATAAGAAGTAAAACACGCGAGCTTAATGATTCATACGAACGCGCAATGGAGTTTATTTCCAATGGAAATAGAACACGGGCTATGGAAATAGCTCACGGAGAGGTATTATCACGCGTGGAAAGAATAAAGGAGCTTTTTGACCGGAAAATAAAACTTGTAGGCACCCGCGTAGAGGCATCCCGCACTGAAGCGGTTGCTTTCAGGCAGAGAATAACCAATTATTTTGCTCTATCATTTGGCATCGTTCTTCTGATAATGATTTTTATCAGCTTTAATCTCTACAGGGCAATATCAGGACCGCTTAAGAAGTTTGCGAAGGCAACAGATGAAATCGGAAGCGGCAACCTTGACTATAATCTCAAGATGGAAAAAGAAAATGAATTCAGGAAAATAGCTGATTCAATAAATAAAATGCAGAAAGATTTAAAGGAATATCAGATGAAAATAACCCAGATGGGAAAAATGGCGGCAGTGGGAGAGCTTTCCGGAGGGGTCGCCCACGAAATAAATAACCCCCTTACCGGCATCCTGGGAAATCTTCAGCGGCTTCTTATTAAAATTTCCCCCGAAGATGCCAATTATGAGATTGTAAAAAAAATGGAGCGGGCTGCCCTGAGGTGCAGGAAAATTGTTTCCAACCTTCTTGAATTCTCCCGGAACCAGACATATGATTACAAGCATTACGACATACACGAAATCCTGGAAGAAACCTTTGGATTATGTGAAACGGAGGTGATGTTTAAAAATATAAAAGTAGAAAAAAAGTTTGACAGAAATCTTCCCCGGGTAAGGGCGTCATTCAGAAATCTCCAGCAGGTATTTTTAAATATAATAAATAATGCCGCTCACGCAATGTCAGAAGGCGGTACGTTAGAGATAGAAACTGAAAAAATAAAAAAAGGCAGAAAAGACTTCCTTGCTGTCAGGTTCCGTGATGATGGAGAAGGGATGCCCGAAGAAGTAAAAGAGAAGGTCTTTGAACCGTTCTACAGTACAAAGGATGTAGGAGAGGGGACAGGATTGGGGCTTTCAATTTCTTATCGCATAATAAAAAACCACAAGGGGACTATAGAGATTTCAAATTCCGCTCCCGGCAAAGGCACCACAATTTCAATATCCCTTCCTTTATAAGCTAAACATAAAATACATATAATACTGATAAAAGTTGAATATAATATTATTCCGTGTTAATATTATATTGGAAGGGAATGATGAATAATAATAAAATTAAAAAAACCACTCAAAACCGGTTGATACAAAGGAGGATAAGAGCGAAAGACATACCGTAGAAAATAAAAGTTGAAATACCCTGAAAGGGGTTGAAACAGCCTTTCTCGGCCTAAAGGTTTTAGACTACGGCGACTGAGATGAATAAAAAAAATCACAGAATAAATATATATATGGATATGGAGGGAAATACTGAACAATGCCGTCTTCGAGAGAAGGCGGTATTTTTTTAGGAGGAGATATGAGAAAAATTGTAGGAAAGATTGAGGATGTTCATGGAAACAAGGGAGCGGTCAGGCTTAAGCCTTTTCCGGGCTTAACCGAGAGTCTGGAAGATATAGAGAGCGTGGTTCTGACAGACGGCCGCAGGATAAATATCCACCAGGATATTTTTGAAATAAGAAGGTACCGGAGAAACACCTATCTTCTTAAATTCAAAGACCTTAAGTGGAGAGGAGATGTAAAAAATTACGTGAATTTCAATGTGGCGGTATGTTAAGGGCTTCAGAGTAAAAAAGGAGAAAATGTGAAAATAGATAAATTATTGATTTTTTCCCTTCTGTTATGCTCAGGCAATCTTTACGGGCGGAGCATCCTGACCCCTTTCACTGAGTGCTTCATAGAAGATTTAAAGCCCGGAGAGGAGTACTACCTGAGTGAGTTAACGGGGGATTACGTAAAGGTTAATAACCCGGGAGACAGAACAGAGAATCTGAAACTCGGTTTTGAAGAACCCGCGGCTAAGGATGAGGCGCATGAGAGCATCCCGGATGCGAAATGGCTCAGGCCCCTCAACTCATCCATGAAACTCAAACCGGGTCAGTGGGAGAAAACCGATGTTCTTATAAAAATTCCATCCGGGAAGGAGTATTACGGAAGAAGCTTCAGGGTTGATTTGCTGATTGAAACCACGGGGGAGGAAGATATTCAGGCAGCAATCAGAAGCAGGGTTGTATTGGAAACAAAGGAAAGGAAAGGTCTATGGAGAAGGATAAGAGACGCCATAGGTATATGAGCGTTATGAATGAAATCAAAGAGAAGGAGATTGGAATATGAAAACAGTACTGTTTTTAATTTTGATGTTGGTTATTTCCACAGCAGATGCAGCGGCAGGCTTATACGTTAATTTTACTAACCCTGTCCTCTCCGGCATGAAGCCGGGGATGGTCTACAGCCTCCAGGAAGAGGCCGGGCTTCCTCTAACTGTGGGAAATAAGTTGGACAGAAGCGTAGACGTTGTAGTTGAAATTGCAAAAGCAAGTCCCGGAGATATAAGGGAGGGGTATGAAAATATTCCGGATACCGAGTGGCTTACCGTTTATCCTAACGAGTTTTCTCTTGAACCCGGTGAAGAGATGCCCTGCGAGATTATTATTTCTATTCCTAATGAAGAGAAATATGAAGGAAGGCACTTTACTTCAAGGGTGCATATAAGAACAAGACGGGTTCCTGACAGTCCGGGGGTTCACGTAAATCTCTCATATGCAAACATTATCAGGTTTTCAACCGGGGAAACCCCTGAAACTATAATGAGCGAGTACCGGGAAAGGATAATGGATTCGCTTAGGATTACGCTAGAGCCCTACAGTGTAAGTATAAGGGGTGTGAAACCCGGAACTACTGTAATAGCCGACGGATTTGATAACCCTTCACCCCAGATAATAAACAGGAGCCGCAATGATTATAAGTTGACATTTAAATCAGTTGAGCCAGGGCGGATAAGCAGGTACGGGATAGCAGGTGAATATGAACCTGCTCCGGATAATGAATGGTTGCAGTTAGATGAAGAAAATATTGTCTCGGAAAGCATGTCTATTAATCACCTGGATATGGAGATTAATATTCCGGATAAAGAGAAGTACAGAGACCGGAAATTCGCTTTTGTAGTTGTTGGGGAACTCAATGATTACGATGTACCTATTGAAATATTTTCAAGGGTGTATGTGTGGACGGAATAAGGAGGTTTTTTTATGGAAAAAAAATATAGGGCAAGTGAAGAAGAAAAGTGAAAAGAAAAGAAAGGAGAAGAGAAGATGAAAAAGCTGATGAAAGTATTGTTTGTATTGCCGCTTATGGCGGTATTGGTGTTATCTTCGGCGTATGCTGAGGATACGGATACGGTTGACGTGATGGTGCAGCCGCAGGTAAATGTGGATCTCAGCATTCCGGAAGAAGATGATTATAATTTCGGCACGCTTGAGTTGAACACGTCTTCGCGTTCTGCCACGGCGGTCAGGCTGAATAATGAGGGTGATGTCGGAGTTACACTGCAGAGCCATGTAGAAGGAATCTCGAGTGACGAAGGAGAATATGCCTGGGGCGTGGCTTCATCTACCGGGGCCGATCAGTTCAGTCTCTACCACGCGGTGAATGAGGGTATGATGGAGCTGGAAGACTATGTTGATGCTCATAAGCTTGGAGAAACTGCGGATACTTTGTTTCTGCAGGACGGCTCCACCCAGGCCGAAATAGGCTCCGGTGAAGAGAAAGAATCCTGGTTCAGGATAGATATGCCCGATGCCGTAGAATATACTGCTGAGCATACGATAACCGTAGAAGTGACGGCGACGAGTAAGTAAGGGGATAGAAGAGCTTAGATGCTGAAGAAAAAAGGATATGTGTTTTTGCGCAAAAGGAGGTGAAGTACATGAAGTGAAAAGATAAGAGGTAGAAAGAAAACAGTGAAAAGAAAGGAGAAGAGAAGATGAAAAAGCTGATGAAAGTATTGTTTGTATTGCCGCTTATGGCGGTATTGGTGTTATCTTCGGCGTATGCTGAGGATACGGATACGGTTGACGTGATGGTGCAGCCGCAGGTAAATGTGGATCTCAGCATTCCGGAAGAAGATGATTATAATTTCGGCACGCTTGAGTTGAACACGTCTTCGCGTTCTGCCACGGCGGTCAGGCTGAATAATGAGGGTGATGTCGGAGTTACACTGCAGAGCCATGTAGAAGGAATCTCGAGTGACGAAGGAGAATATGCCTGGGGCGTGGCTTCATCTACCGGGGCCGATCAGTTCAGTCTCTACCACGCGGTGAATGAGGGTATGATGGAGCTGGAAGACTATGTTGATGCTCATAAGCTTGGAGAAACTGCGGATACTTTGTTTCTGCAGGACGGCTCCACCCAGGCCGAAATAGGCTCCGGTGAAGAGAAAGAATCCTGGTTCAGGATAGATATGCCCGATGCCGTAGAATATACTGCTGAGCATACGATAACCGTAGAAGTGACGGCGACGAGTAAGTAAGAAGGAGTTAACCGGGTAGAAGAAAAAATAGAAGGAGTTTGAATTTTTGTTTTGAGGATTTTTCTGTATGAAGGAAAAGACATGGAGAAAATGTAGGTAAAAAATAGTTTTATCGGGAAATTATGGATTTTAAAAAAACAGTCTTTAAAGATTGTCTTTTGAGGTAATTTAGATGAAAGTATCCGGAGGATAATTGAGGATAAAATCGGCAATATGTATATTAGCCGCGCTGGCGTTTTTGTATAAGCCGGTTTCGGGAGAAGTGAAGGTTGATACTTCTTTCGTAAATCTATCGGTGCGCCCGTCGCATAGCGAACCCCCTTCGCCTGTTGACGATTTGCAGGCTCATGAGGTGGAGTATCAAACCTCAGATGATTTAGGAAGGGTGCGCCTTACCTGGACCGCTCCGGAAACTTATCTGAATACTAAGCTGGAAAAATATTATATCAGGTGGAGCACGGAGAGCGTAACCGGCGGGGAATATCAACAGTGGTGGGAGAATGCAGACGGTTTGAATATGACTGAACCGCTGCATGAGCCGGGAGAAGAGTTTGAGCGCAGTGTCTGCCGTGATAACGGATTATCGCCCGGGTCCACATATTACTTTTCAATAAAAGCTGTTGACGAGTTCGGAAATGTGAGCGGTATAGATGAAGGAACTCTTTCCGATGACCAGGCCTTTGCCGTGGCTTCATGGCCTGAATACGGTGCGGAGCCGGTAGAGGATTTGCGGGCTTATACATCGGATTATTCTGAATACGGAGAGAGAAGGGTGGATCTTGAGTGGACGGCTCCACCTCATACCGAGGGCGCCCTTATATCGGAATATGACCTAAGGCGCTCTACGATAAGTATGGAGGAGTTAGGTAATGATACAACTGCCTGGTGGCAGCAGGCAGATCGTATAGATAAAGGTTTTCTCAAAAACCGGTCCGATTCCCCGGGGGATGAAATAAGTTTCCGGGCTGATCTGGCAAAGGCCGGAGCTACATACTATTTTTCAATCAGGTCTTATGATGAATTCGGTGTTAAGAGTAAGATAGACGAAAATACCCGGGAGCTTCAGCAGGCTCATGCCAGGGCTTCCTGGGATAATATTCCTCCGGCTGCCATAGATGACCTTGAGGCGGAGAGGGGGCTGGCTGTAAGGTCTGCCAGGCTGGACTGGAGCGCCCCGGGTAATGACGGGATGGAGGGGAATATATACAACGGTCGGTTTATGATAAGGTGGTCCACGGACGCTTCGGCGGACTGGGAATCCGGGGATTGGGACGGTGGTGAGAGAAACATAGAGACTGAGATGGAGCCGGAAGAAGAATTTAATTATGTAATAGAGGAGCTGGAGCCGCTTACCACCTATTATTTCCATATATGGACATTTGACGGAAGCGGCAACCGGAGTGATATTTCCAATAAAGCCGATGTTCTTACCAGTGTGGAGATGATTTATGAGGGCATAGAAGTTGGGGGCTATGCGGATGATGATATCGACGGGGGGATAGAGCTTGAGTGGGAGTCCATGGGGGGAGAATACTATGTTTTAAAATATGATGAAAGAAGCAGTGAGGATATGGGGGGAACGAACGAAGACTGGTGGGAAGAGGCGGAGAGCGATTATCCCCAGGAATGGATCCCCGCCCCGGATGGAGAAGAGGAGTACCGGAGTATCAACCTTCTTCCTCCGGGTGCAACCTACTATGTATCATTAAGGGCTGTAACCGGAAGCACCATGACCCCCGTGGGTAATGTGGCGAAGGTTGTCTCTGGGGATGCGGTGCCGAAAGCTCCGGAGGGCCTTGAGCTGGCACTGGAGGAAGAGGGGGTAAGGGTTTCATGGGATGAAAATCCCGAGCCGGATATAGATTTTTATCTTATTGAGCGCAGAAAAGACGGAGATGATTATTTTGTTGAGGTTTCTACCGCAGACGGAGTTGAGTATCTGGATGATGAGGTGAAATTCAACCGTCTTTATGAATACAGGATTAAGGTTTATGACTGGGCGGGCCATGAGAGCGACTTCAGTGAAATTGAAACCGTTTATACGGGAGAGAAAACTCTTTTTGATGATGTGGTGCTTCTCAGGATAGAAAATATTGGTGATGATAAGATGTCTATCAAATGGGATGCGATATCGGAAAGCAAAGACCTTAAAGGCTACAGGGTGGAGAAATCCGATAAACTGACCGCTTCCGGGGAGGGCTGGAGAGAAGCCGGTTTTGTTTACAGCACCTCGACTTTGCGTTATGAGGCTGGGCTGGAGGAAGAGGTTAAGTACTACAGGGTCCGTAGCGTAAGCTGGGCGGGTGATGAATCTTCGGGCTCGATGAGCATTGATACATCGGATGAGTTTAATCACCTCTATATAAGTTCTGATGAGGGCGCCGTTGTTAGAATCCCCTATAGTTTCGCCACCGAGCTTTATCCCCGCAATAACGACGGGGACTCCATAGCGCTTGAGGTAAATGAAAAAGAGGGAGGGGAATACCTGATGAAGTATGATATCAGGGCATACAGGGATGAAGATCATATTGAGGACTTCCGTTTTATGAATACACGGAAGGGCGCTGAAATAATTATGAATTACGGCGAGCCGGGTTCCGCCGGCGGGGGCAGCGTTACTTCTTCCAGGCCCCTTTCTATTTTCTGGCATAACGGGGTTAAATGGATGAGGCTCGGGGGCGTGGATGATGCTGAAAATGAAAGGATTTATACATATTCGCGCCGTTTAGGCAGGTTTGCCCTGGGGTATGGCGAGCTTGCCGATGAGTTTAAACTTAATTCGGTGGAACCGAAAATATTTACTCCCGAAGAAGGCGATTACAGGATAAATGAAGTTAGTTTTTATTTTGAGAACCCGAAGGGAAGCAAAGTAGACATAAGAATATTTGATGTTAACGGAAGGCAGGTAAGGAGCAACCTGAGAAGGGACGGGGAGAATAAAATGGTATGGGACGGCAGAGACGAAAGCGGAAATATTGTAAGAGGCGGGGTTTATATTTATCGGGTTGAGGCAGAAGGAAAGGTAATTAACGGAACAATAGTGGTGGCAAAATAATATGAATAAAAAAATCAAAAAAATAACGGAGATAGCGGCAGCGGTTTTACTGACGGTTCTTTTACCGGCGGGGGTGTCAGAAGCAGCCCGGCAGGAGAAGGGATTTGAGCTAATTGAGGTAAGTCCGCGGATTTTTACTCCCGGAGATGAAATGGACCGGGTGAAGTTTGATTTTGTTAATCCGAATTTCAGCGAGGTTTCTATAAAAATATATGATGTTGCGGGCAGGCTTGTCAGGAGCAGTATAAGTGAATTAAGCGAAGAAAAGATGTACTGGAATGGAAAAGACGAAAACGGGGAAGAGGTTCCCGTGGGGGTTTATTTATACAGTTTAGAAGCAGATGGTGAGAATATCACCGGACTTGTAGTGGTAGCGAAGTAATGAGGTGCAATAAAATGATAAGAATAAAAAGAAGGACAATAGCGGCGGCAGCCTTAATTATTGTTTTTGCTGCCGGAGAACTGCAGTCGGCTTTTGAGTACAGTGGCCGGGCTGCGCGGGAAGAGGGAATGGCAGGTGCTTTTGTCTCCCTTAGCGATGATTCATCCAGCGTGTTTCATAACCCTGCCGGT